>PPYE01661679.1_pt1 | contig 64102 bp, 57 predicted proteins | sample 1559881 | NCBI WGS metagenome assembly PPYE01 (sample SAMN08240022, study PRJNA423297) | Human gut metagenome, whole genome shotgun sequencing project. | reverse complement strand
CTCGTACCGGAGATCCATACCGGCGTCGATGGCGGGCTGGCTCAGCTCCCGGATGAGCTGGGCGGCGTCCACGGCAATCTTGGTGACGCCGGCCACGTCGGTGTGGAACACCACCTTCCGCTGGAGGGTGGAGGTGGAGTTATAGAAATGGAAGATAACGTGCTTGGCTCCGTCTATGGCCTCAAAGGTCTTGCGGATCAGATGCTCTCTGGCCTGGACCAGCATCTGGATGGTCACGTCGTCGGGGATGTGGCCGCCCTCAATGAGGGTGCGGATGAACTCATACTCGGTCTCGGAGGCGGAGGGGAAGCCCACCTCGATTTCCTTCACGCCGATGTCCACCAGCGTGTGGAACAGCTCCAGCTTCTCCTCCACGTTCATGGGATCGATAAGGGCCTGGTTGCCGTCCCGCAGGTCCACGGAGCACCAGACGGGGGGCGCCTTCAGCTCCTTGTCGGGCCAGGCGCGCTTTTCCATTTTCAGCGGGACGAAGGGAATGTACTTTTTCTGTGCGGGTTTCATAATAGCAGTTCCTCCTTGGGCCAGGGAATAAGAAAAACCCCTGACCAGATTATGGTCAGGGGCGTAAGATACGCGGTACCACCCTGCTTCCGCCCGCCGTCACCGGCGGACGCTCATGGCCTCCAACAAGGCCCCGGCCGATAACGTGGCCGTGACGGCCTGCCCTACAACAGCAGCTTCAGGCAGGCGGCTCCGGGATCAGTATCCGCACGCTTTCCTCCGCCGGTTCGCACCAACCACCGGTTCTCTGAGGGGGACGGAACGTGCCTTCTTCCCATCATTGCCTCTTCTGGGATTTGATTGTTACCCATTCTAGCCGAACCGTCCGGTTTTGTCAAGAGGCAGTTTCCGACCAGGAGAGCACATGGGAGGGGGAGTTGTTGGTATAGACACCATAAAGTTTATACACATCTGCGGGCAGACTGAACTGATAGGTCCCCAGATAGGCCAGCCCGTCCCGATCGTATACAGACAGAAAGAACGAGGTGTTCTTTTCGTCCCCTGCGTAATAGGAGTCGGCAAAGATCAGCCGGTGGCTGTCATGGTCATAGAGGGAGGAGGTGGTGCTGTACCGGGCATACCCGGTCAGCTCATCGGCTGACGGATAGTAGGTGGGGGTGTATTGGTTATGGAGGTCCCCGGTCAGATCCACCTTCCAGCCCCCCTGGCCGTCGGGAACCAGTACCGCGAAGGGGCCTTTGCCGGTGAAAACCACCAGATAGTCTCCATGCCATAGGGTACTGAGGATCTCCTGATCCTCTGTCCAGGGGAAGAGAGGCAGATGGACCACCACCTGGCCGTTTTTGGGGTCCAGCTGGGTGAAAAACAGCGTGTTCTCTTCCAAAGTCAGCAGGTAGAGGCAGTCGTCTCCCTCCGGGCCGCCAAAGAGACGGACCACCTGCCCGCCATCGGGTATGGAGTAGAGGGTAGAGATGGCGGCGGATTCTCCGCTGGTGCCGGTGAGGGCGTATATCCCCCAGCCGCCGGGAATATGACTGGTGTCCAGCAGGTCGACCTGGTCACCTCCGGGAATGAGAGCGAAATAGGTAATATAGTCCCGCATCACAGTCTGGGTAGATAGACTCAAGTCATATTCCAGGTCAAAATCATAACCACAGAGCTGGCCGCTCTTCTCATCGGTCTCCAGAGAGATGATGGCATATGTGCTCTTGGACAGAGGAAAGAAAAAGTAGTCTTCCACCAACTGGATCAGCTGCTTGGATGTCAGCGGGTCGTGTATAAATTGGGTGAAAGAGCCGGAAACCTCCAGGGGATAGTGATCGGTATAGTCGGACAGGTCCACCCGCTGTTGCGAAACGGCGACGTTGGGCCGGTTACTCTGGATCTGCTTTAAAAGAGCGAGCAGAGAAGGGGAGAGCTGCTTCTCTATAGAGGAATGACTGCTTATGCTATGTCTGGAGAGCTCGATATTAAAATAGTTTCTCCAAGAAAAGTTATCCTCTGCAAAGTGGGCAGCTTGGGAAAAGGTGCAGAGGGTCTCACCCTGCTCCGGGCTGTCCGCCGGAAAGGACTGGCGCCAGAAGAGGTGATTTTGATACTCAGTGTAGCTGGTGACCTGGACGTCGGCGACAGCTGCCGGGTCTCCTGCCAGGGTGGTGGTGGAGACGGTTACGTCGGTACCCTGTTGCTGCAGCTGAGCATTGGTCCAGCCCAGCAGTCCGCCGAAGGCGACCACCAGAGCCAGAAGCAGAGCAAGAGCGCTTTTCATCCCTCTCCCTCCTCCTTGCCGGTGAGCTGATCCAGGGCCTGACTGACCCGGTCGGCCCTGTAGCGGTAGGTCTCTTTCACATAGTCCATGAGGCTCTTGCCCTGTTCCTCCAGATCCAGGGTGGAGGCGTCTCCCACCAGCTTGCCTTTTTGCAGCAGCACGGCCCGGCTGATGAAGTGCTGTACCTCCTCCAGCAGGTGGGTGGACAGCAGGATGGTCTCGTTGGGTTCCAGAATACCCAGCAGCACCTTGTAGAAGTCCTCCCGGTTGAAGATGTCGTTGCCGGCGAAGGGCTCATCCATCAGGATGTAGTCGGCGCCCTGACACAGGGCCAGGATCACCTCGAACTGGTTCTTCTGGCCGGTGGAAAACCGGCGGATGGCCTTGTGGGCAGGCAGCTCGAAGAAGTCCAGCAGAGCGTGGAAGCGTTTTTGACGGAAGGTGGGGAACTGGCTGCTGAGAAAAATTCTGTGCTCCTCTGCGGTCAGGTTGGGGAAGAAGGAGTGCTCGCAGGTGGCGAAGGACAGGCGGGCGATGTTGGCCCGGTTTACCGGAGCGCCGTCCAGGGTGATTTGGCCCTGATAGGACAGCAGACCCAGGATACACTTGAGCAGCGTGGTTTTGCCGGCGCCGTTCTCTCCAAACAGTCCTACGATTTCCCCAGGGCCTATGGTGAGGGACAGATCATCCACCGCTATGGTGGAGCCGAAGTATTTTTTACGAACCTGATGCAGTTCAAGCATAGCAGCCTCCAATCCAGTAGAAGGGGAAGGAACCCCAACAGTTGGGGGGGAAGTGACCGTCCGGCGTCCCGTAGCGGTAGGTGAGGGCGCACAGCAGAAGCAGCAGGCCCCACAGCAGCGCGCAGGCAGCCAGGCCTACCAGAGGGATCAGGACCACCCGCCGCCACAGCTCCCAGCGGTTGGGGAGCAGCTTCATGCGATAGATGCTGCGGCTGCCCAGTTTATGCCAGGTATAATGGAGAAAGAGGGCGGCCACCAGGCAGAGGGCCACCAGGGTCAGCCCCAGGGATACCCCGCCCAGCAGGTGAGAGAATGGGGCAACGACTGAACCCTCGATAAGTCTGGAGACCCACTTGCCATCGATCTTGACTGACGTATAGAGCTCCTCTTTGGCGGAAAAGAAGGAGGCGAGAAACTGGAAATAACCGATGGCAAAGGCAGCCCCCAGCCCGCCCAATGTAATTTGGAGGGCCTGCCTGCCGGGAAAGCCCAGGGGATAAACGCGTTCAGGTGTCCACATAGCGAGCCCTCCCTATCAGGTTGTAGGTGACGATGATCAGGGCCGTCACAAAGACGGCCAGCTGGAAGAGCGCCACCATGATATTATCTGGCACCTTAGCGTACACATTGGGCAGACTGGCAACAAAATCGCTGCCCGGTCCCGGTAAACCGAAGGCGCCGATGTCGGCAGGGAAGCTAAGACCGGCAAAAGCGGCCAGGGGCACGACGGTAAAGGGTTTATCGCCCCGCCGCCAGTGGTAGGAGCAGGTGGCTGCTGCCATGGCCAGCGCCGCCAGCATCACCACATTGCGGATGTAGATGGGCCAGTCCAGGCCGGGCAGAATTCCGTGAAACCATCCGCTGTAATAAAACACCAGCATGGGAAAGGCGTCGTCTGAGAGGGCGCAGAAGCGCAGGGCAATATACCATGCCGCTGCGATCTGCCCGCCCCAGTAGATCAGTAGGCAGAGGAAGTGGTGAAGGGCGAATATCAGGGTGGCCCGCTCCTCTCCACAGGGCAGGCGGCGGAGGGTATAGCCCAGCTTGCTGCCGCCCCGCTCCATACCGAAGGAGGCCAGCGACAGACAGACCAGCACCAGACCTGCGGTGAACAGCAGATGGAACAGGGAGTTCTGCACAAATCCATACAGACTCACGCTGTTCAGCTCGGAACTGGCCAATGCCACCTGGGCGGCACAGGTGGCGGCGGTGATCAAGACTACCTGCCACAGCCGGGAGCGGGCGGCTACCATCATCAGGCTTACATATTGTCTCATGGGTCCTCCTCCTTTCGGTCCCACAGCCGGTCAATCAGCTCCAGAGCGGCCTCTTTCTCCAGCCTGGACTGCCGCAGGGAGCGGATAAAACCGGCGATCTCCTGCTCCAGCAGCCGGGTGCGAAGGGCCGCTGCCTGCTCCGGCGGGGCGCACACCTCGCTTTTGGCCCCCGAGCGGGAGGTGATGAGCCCCTCCTCCTCCAGCAGGCGGTAGGCCTTCTGCACCGTGTTGGGGTTGACCCCCAGTTGGGCCGACAGCACCCGGCGGGAGGGAAGCTCTTCGCCGTCGGCAATGGTCCCAGCCGCTACGCCCCGTTCCACATAGCGCACAATCTGAAGGTAGATGGGCAGACCGTCCGCCGGGACGAAGCCGCCAAAGTTACACATGGCCTTACCACCTCCTAACTGTATTACTGGACTAGTACACTTTCTAACTGTATTATATGAGTAATACGGTTGCCTGTCAAGTACCATGAGGCCTTTTCTTTTTCAGCCATTTCCGCTATACTATACGGGATATCGACAAAGCGAGGGAACAATATGCTGTTATCGGCGGAACAATTGACCAAGACCTACGGGACCCGCATCCTGCTGGACTCTGTCTCGTTTTATGTGGAGCCGGGGGACAAGGTGGGTATCATCGGCGTCAACGGATGCGGAAAATCCACCCTGCTGCGGCTGTTGGCCGGGGCGGAGGAGCCGGACGGAGGTACCGTTCGTCCCGACCCCAATGTGCGCCTGGCCTACCTGCCTCAGAACCCGGTATTTCCCGGGGAACATACCGTGCTGGAGCAGGTGCTGCTGGGGCTGGACGGGGACGATCGCGCCCTGGCGGAATATGAGGCCAAGACCATTCTAAACCAGCTGGGGGTACCCCGGTTCGACCAGAAGATGGAGGAACTGTCCGGCGGAGAGCGCCGCCGGGTGGCCCTGGCGGCGGTGCTGGCCCGGCCCTGCGATGTGCTGTTGCTGGACGAACCCACCAACCATCTGGACGACCGGATGGTTGGCTGGCTGGAGGACTATTTGAGAGGCTGGAAGGGCGCTCTGGTGATGGTCACCCACGACCGGTATTTTCTGGAGCGCATCGTCACGAAAATGGTGGAGGTGGAGGGCGGCAAGCTCTACACCTATGAGGGTAACTATGACAAATATCTGGAGCGGAAGGCGGCCCGGCTGGAACGTGAAAAGGCCAGTGAGCGCAAGCGCCAGGCCATCCTCCGACGGGAGTACCAGTGGGTGATGCAGGGCCCCACTGCCCGGGGTACCAAGAGCCGGGAGCGGCTTGAGCGGTACGAGGCCCTGAAGGCCCAGACCGGCCCCACGGAAAAAAGTACCTTGGAACTGTCCGCCCGTGCCAGCCGTCTAGGGAAAAAGACGGTGGAGCTTGCGGGGGTCACCAAGGCCTTTGGGGACCGGACCGTGGTCCGGGACTTTGACTGTATGCTGCTGCGGGACGACCGTATCGGCATCGTGGGCTCCAACGGCAGCGGAAAATCCACCCTGCTCAACCTGATGGCGGGGGCCCTGGCCCCCGATTCTGGTACCGTGGAGGTGGGCGAGACGGTCCGCTTCGGCTACTTCCACCAGGAAGTGCCCGACATGGACGGGGATATCCGGGTCATCGACTATGTGAAGGAGATTGGCAATAACATTGAGACGGCAGAGGGAATGCTCACCGCCTCTCAGCTGCTGGAGCAGTTCCTTTTCCCGGTGGAGGTTCAGTGGTCTCCCATCTGCAAGCTGTCCGGCGGGGAGAAACGGCGGCTCTATCTGCTCTCGGTGCTGGCCGCCGCTCCCAATGTGCTGCTGCTGGATGAGCCCACCAACGACCTGGATATTCAGACCCTGTCCATTCTGGAGGACTATCTGGACACCTTCCCCGGCGCGGTGATTGCCGTATCCCACGACCGCTATTTCCTGGACCGGGTGGTGCGGCGGGTGTTTGCCGTAGAGGGGGATGGCTCTGTGCGGGCCTATCCCGGCGGATATACCGAGTATCTGGACGCCAAGCGGGCAGAGGAGAAGGCCAAAGCCCCCAAAATTTCCACCTCTGACAAGGGGAAAGAGCGCCCCGCCGCCCCCAAGAAGCTGAAATTCAGCTACAAGGAGCAGCGGGAGTTTGAGACCATCGACGACGACATCGCCGCTCTGGAGGAGCAGATCGCCCAGGTCCAGGCGGAGCAGGCTGCCAAGGCCACCGACTATGTGGCTCTCCAGGAGCTCCAGGAGAAGCAGAGCCAGCTGGAGGCCGCCCTGGAGGAGAAGATGGAGCGCTGGGTCTATCTCAATGACTTGGCGGAGCGGATTGCCGCCCAGGAGAAGTAGCCCGCCGTCCTCAGAACCAAAGCAAGGAGAATCCCATGACAAGAGTATGGAAATTTGTGGTGGCCATTGTGCTGGTGTGTGCCCTGGCATTGGCAGGCATGGCCATCCGTACCCAGACCAGCGCCGGGAAGAATGAAGTGAAGAATCCCGACCAATTCCGGGCGGTGTGGGTGAGCACGGTGTACCGGCTGGACTATCCCAGCAAGGCCACCACCGACCCGGCGGTGCTGAAGGCGGACGCGGACAAGATCTTGCAGACCTGCGCCGATATGGGCATGACCGCCGTGATCTTACAGGTGCGGCCCTCCGCCGACGCCCTCTATCCCTCCAGTTACTATCCCTGGAGCGCCGATCTGACGGGCCGACAGGGTCAGGCCCCGGCAGATGGCTTTGATCCCCTGGCCTACTGGGTGGAGAAGGCCCATGAGATGGGGCTGGAGCTTCACGCCTGGATCAACCCCTTCCGGGTGACCAAGGGAGGCCAGTCCGAGTACGACAGCCTGACTGCCGACCATCCGGCCAAGGTCCACCCGGACTGGGTGGTGGAGTACGACGGCAAATACTATTTTGATCCCGGTCTGCCGGAGGTGCGGGAGTACATCATTCAGAGCGCCGAGGAGTTGGCCCGTAATTACGACATCGACGGCATCCACATGGACGACTACTTCTATCCCGGCGCAAACTTTGACGACGCCGACACCTATGCCCAGTACGGCAGCGGCTTCTCCGACATTGGGGATTGGCGTCGGGACAATGTGAACCAGCTGGTGAAGGAGATGGGGGAGCGGCTCCACGCCATTGATCCCGATTTGTCTTACGGCATCAGCCCCTCCGGCGTGTGGGCCGACAAGAGCAGCCAGTCCCAGGGCTCCAATACCACCGGCGGCTTTGAGAGCTACTATGCCTCCTACGCCGACAGCCGGAAGTGGGTGCAGGAGGAGTGGATTGACTACATCTGCCCCCAGGTCTACTGGTATATCGGTCATAAAAGTATGGACTATGAGACCATCGTCAAGTGGTGGGCAGACACAGTAAGGGGTACAGATGTTTCCCTTTACATTGGTATGGCCGACTACCAGGCGGGCAACACTGATCCCAGCAGTCCCTGGTACGGTGTGGAGGCCATCCGGCAGCAGCTGGAGCTCAACGAGACCATTGCCCAGGTGGATGGTGAAGTTCACTTCCGATATCAGTTTTTGGCGCAGAATGGGGAATTGCAGAAGCTTTATAAGGAATTTTATGCGCCTCAGCCGGAAGCAGCTCTAAATACGGCGGACCATATGGCCTATGTACAGGGCAGCAATGGACAGTTCCACCCGGACAGCTCTCTGACCCGGGGAGAGGCGGTGACGATGCTGACCCGGCTGGCGGTGGATCGTAATGGGAAACCACTTTACAGTTATGAGGAGGGCACCGGCGGCTTTTCCGACGTGAGTCTGGGGGACTGGTACAGCTCCTATGTCCATTTTGCCCGGAAATACGGCATTGTCCAGGGCTATGAGGACGGAACCTTCCGCCCCACCCAACCAGTCCGCCGGGCGGAGCTGGTGAAGATGGTGTGCGGCTTCTTTACTGTCACTAGCGGCAGTCACGCTTTTCCCGACGTGCCCGCCAGCTATTGGGCAGCCCGGGAGATCGCCTTTGCCGCTGCCCAGGGGTGGATCTCCGGCGGTACCGATGGTACCTTCCAGCCGGGCCGCAATGTGACAAGAGCGGAGGCAGTAAAGATCCTCAACCGTGCCATGGACCGGCAGGCGGGTGAGCGGGACATAGCGGCCCCCTTCACCGATGTGCGCGTGGACCACTGGGCCTACCATGAGATTCTGGAGGCCTCTGTGACCCACGACTATGAAAAGCACAGCCAGGGGGAGACCTGGCTGTAAAACAGGAAAGGCTCCCGGCGCTGCCGGGAGCCTTTTTGGAAGTCAGAAGAAACTTTACAGTCTTTTACCAAAAGGTGATGGAAAGCGCGGGGCAGGCCAAGTACAATAGAGACACCGGATGTTTTCAGACAAGCCGGAACCGCCGGGGCAATCACCCGGACAGAGCAGAAAGGGGTTTCCGCTATGATTCCGTGTCAACAGACCTGTTCCAGTTACTGCGAAGGCTGTCACAAAAGCTGTGCCCAGTGGGCGAATTTTCAACAGCAGAAGAGCCGGGAGCGCCAGGCAAAAAAGGACTATCTCAAGTATTATAACGAGCTGTGCGGTGCGGTGGCACGGCAATTCAAGGCCATTGGCGCGGTGTATATGGCCCGTTGAAGTACATATAGAGAAAAAGCAGCACGCCCTCCACATGGGAGGGCGTGCTGTTCTTTTTATTCCAAGCCTACCAGGGCAGACTGGGCCAACAGGGCGGCGGCCAGAGGCAGGGCGTTGTCATCGGTGCGGAAGTGCTCGTTGTGCCAGCAGGGATTAAACTGGCCGGGGAAGCCGGAGCCCAGCCAATAGAAGAAGGCGGGCACATCCTGCCCAAAGACGGCGAAGTCCTCCGAACCCATATCGGGGGCAGGGGAGACCACATAAGCCTCATCCACCAGAGCCAGAGCCGCCTTTCGGGCCAGAGCGGTCATGGCGGGGGAGTTGACAGTGGCGGGGACGCCGGGGTGGAACTCCACCTCGGCGGTGCAGCCGTAGGCGGCCGATACCCCCAGAGTCAGCTCACGCAGCCGCTCCTCGGCATGGCGGTGGGCGGCGGTTCCGTGAGCCCGGATGCTTCCTGTCATGGTGAGTACGTCGGGGACGAAATTGTCCGGGGTGCCGGCGTGGATAGACAGCACGGAGCACACCAGGCTTTCCAGGGGATCGGTGTTGCGGCTCACCACCGTTTGAAGGGCGTTGACCACCGCCGCACCGGCCACAATGACGTCGGTACATTTGTGGGGGGAGCCGCCGTGGCCGGAGATACCATGGAGGGTGATGACAAAGTGGCTCTTGCCCGACATCACCGGCCCTTCCATCACGGCGATCTGTCCGGCGGGCAGCTCAGGCCGGTTGTGCAGGCCGAAGAGACAGTCAGGCTTGGCGGGCAGCTTGTCCCACAGCCCGTGGTCGATCATGGCCTGGGCCCCCTGGGTGACCTCCTCGGCGGGCTGGAAGAGAAAGACCACGTTGCCCGCCAGCTGATCCCGGCGCTGGGCCAGCAGGCAGGCTGCGCCATACAGCCCCACGGTGTGGAAATCGTGGCCGCAGCCGTGCATCAGTCCGTCACACTGGGACATGGCCCCGTCGTGGGCGGCTTCCTGCTGGGCGATAGCATCAATGTCGGCCCGGAGGGCCACAGTCTTACCGGGGTGGGCTCCCCGCAGCAGGGCTACCACGCCGGTGTCCATGCCCAGGTCGATGAGTTCCAGCCCTAAGGCGGTCAGTTTTTCTTTTAAAATTCCAGTGGTGCGCACCTCCTGAAAGCTCAGTTCGGGGTGGCGGTGGAGGTCGTCCTTCATGGCCCGCAGCTGAGGCTCCATGGCCTTGGCCTGCTCCAACAGTGTCAAAGAAATCATTTCCTTTCCGTTGCCTGTACTTTAAAACGGTAGTATAATTAACTATTATGCATCCGTCGTATCCGAACGGCGGAGCCGGGGTTCCCTATAGGTATACCCCAAATTCATCCAAATTGCAAGAGAAGAGGTGACCGGCTACGCAAGCCCGGACCCAGAATGATTTTTCCAAGGGCAGTATGGCCCGCAATATCGTCTATATGGCGGTGCCCATGACGGTGGCTCAGCTCATTAATATCCTGTACAACGTGGTGGACCGGATGTACCTGGGCCGTCTGCCGGGGCACCTGGCCCTGACGGGACTGGGGCTGTGTCTGCCTATCATCTCCATCTTGATGGGCTTTGCCAATCTGTGCGGCATGGGAGGCTCTCCGCTGTGCTCCATCTGCCGGGGCAGAGGAGAGAATGAGGAAGCGGAGCAGATTATGGGCAATTCTTTCTCTCTGCTGCTGCTGTTCGGCGCGGCTCTCACGGTTTTGTGTCTCATCTTCCGACGGCCGATTCTCTATCTGTTCGGGGCCAGCGATGTCACCTTCCCCTATGCCAACGACTACCTGACGATTTACATTTTGGGCACCCTCTTCGTTATGATTAGCCTGGGTATGAACCCCTTCATTAACGCCCAGGGCTTCAGCCGTATGGGTATGATTACAGTGGCGGTGGGTGCGGTGGTCAACATCGTATTGGACCCAATCTTCATTTTCCTGCTGGACATGGGGGTAAAGGGGGCAGCTCTGGCCACAGTGATCTCCCAGGCCTGCTCGGCGCTGTGGGTGCTGAAATTTCTCACCGGGAAAAAGGCCATCCTCAAGCTGCGGTTGTCTGCCCTCCGACTCAAAGCGGAGCGGGTCAGACGTATTTTAAGCCTGGGTACCTCCGGGTTTGTCATGTCCATGACCAACAGTCTGGCCCAGGTGTTGTGCAACGCCAGCCTGGAGGCCTACAGCGGCGATCTGTATGTAGGCGTCATGACGGTGATCAACTCCATCCGGGAGATCATTACCATGCCGGTTCAGGGCATTACCAGCGGCTGCCAGCCGGTGTTGGGCTATAACTACGGCGCCGGTCAGTATGGACGAGTGCGTCAGGGAATTCGCTTTACCACCGTGCTGACGGTAGGGTACTCGGTGGTGGTATGGGCGGTGGTGATGCTGCTGCCCGAGCCCCTGATCCGCATTTTCAACAACGAGGCGGATCTCATTGCCGCCGGTATCCCCGCCTTCCGCATCTATTTTGCCACCTTCTTCTTCATGTCCTTTCAGTTCATTGGCCAGTCGGTCTTTGTGGGGCTGGGCCGGTCCAAAAACGCCATCTTCTTTTCCCTGCTCCGCAAGGCATTCATTGTGGCTCCTCTGACCCTGATCCTGCCGGCGGTGGGCTTCGGGGCAGACGGCGTGTTCCTGGCCGAGCCTATTTCCAATGTGCTGGGTGGTCTGGCCTGTATCCTCACTATGTATTTCACGGTCTACCGGCGGCTGGACCGGGCATGAATTTTGGGGCGTCTGGATGACGCCCCAAAATTTTTTTATTCTCTGTGAGATTTTTTGCCCCTCCGGGGGGTATTCCTGATGAAAGGCCTTTCAAACCAACCCACAGAAAGGGAGTAGTCATGACCGACGAGACATTTGAACAGGCGGCCCGGACCTATGGCGATATGCTCTACCGGGTGGCCTACCACGCCCTGCGAACCCGGGCGGACGCGGAGGACGTGGTGCAGACGGTGCTCCTCAAGCTCTACCAGCAGGATGGCTTTGAGAGCGAGGACCACCTGAAGCATTGGCTGCTACGGGTGGCGGTCAATGAGAGCCGGAAGGTGATGCGTTCCTTCTGGCGCCGCCGGGCGGTACCGCTGGAGGAGCGGGACGAGGCGCCCCTTCCGGCGGAGGACCGCCGGGAAGAGGTGTTTCAGGCGGTGATGGCGCTGGATGGAAAGTACCGCCTGACCATCTACCTCTACTACTACGAGGGCTGCTCCGTCAAGGAGACGGCGGCGGCCATGGGGGTCAATCCCTCCACCGTACAGACCTGGCTCCAGCGGGCCCGGGCCCGGCTGCGCCGGACGCTTTCCGAAGAAGAGGAGGGGAACGACGATGTTCGACCACAACGCATACCGTGAACGATGCTCGGAGCTTCACGTCTCCGAAGAAGCCCTACAGGAGGTCATTGAAATGGCAGAACAGAAACAGAAGAAGCCGGTCCGCCGCCCGCTGCGGGTGGGCCTGATCGCCGCCGTGGTAACGGTGGCTCTGATGGTGACCGTAAGCGCCGCCAACCCGGAGGCCCTGGAGTGGCTCTCCGCCACCATCCGCTCGTCCGCCTCTATCGGAGATTACCGGGAAGAGATCGTGATGGATGACACCGGCGAGACCATCACCGCTTTGCGGCTGCCTGATACGGCGGTAGAGGAGAGAGACGGCCGCATCATCCTTACCGTGGACGGGGAGGAGACGGACATCACCGAGGCCATGGAGCGGGACGGCAGCTACCTCTGGACCCGGGAGGATGAGGGAGCCAAGGTTTCCGTCCAGGTGACCCTGGATGAGGACGGAAAGCCTGTGGCTGTCTCCCATGTGACACTGCCCGACGGTACCGGACAGGATGTCGACATGGCTATGGTCACAGAGATCAGCGGAGTGGAATAAGACGCAAAGGACCCGGACGGCAGCCGCCGCCCGGGTCCTGTTTTATTGTCCCGCCAGGAAGGAGCGTACCTCGTCCAGCCGGGCCATGCCCTCGTCGTAGCCGTCCTGCCATAGAGCCTGAATCTTGGCCACGTCCCGCTCGGTGCGGCTGAAGCCCTGGGTATTGTGAGGAGCAAAGAGAAGCACACGCCCCTCCTTTTCCAGCTGAAAGAGCTTTTCCCGGGCCTCGTTGTAGGTATCTGCCCGGCGGCGCATGGTGTCGCAGAAGTTGGGGTACTTCCGGTAAACCCGGTCAATGAGAGGCTGGAGCTTCTCTGGCTGCCGCCGGAAGTCCCGCTCCCGGGTGAGTACCACGATCAGCCGGTCGCAGCCCTTCTCAAAGGCTCGGTCAAAGGGAATGGCGTCCGCCGCGCCGCCGTCCATGAATGGTTTGCCGTCAATGTGGAAAATAGGGAAGAGGAAGGGCAGAGCACAAGTGGCCTGGAGGATGGTAAAGCTCTTGTCGTTGCCGTCCACCGGCAAATATTCTGCCTTGCCGGTGTCAAGGTTGGTGACCGCTGCTTCCACTTCGCCGGGGAATGCACGGTAGGTATCATAGTCAAAGGGGATTAGCTCGTTCGGAATGGTGTCATAGACGAACTTCAGACCGAAATATGCCTTGTTGTCCCGGCGGAGCAGGTTGCCCATGCTCATATACCGCTTATCATTGACGTAGTTTACCATAATATCAAGGTTGCGGCGGATCTGCCTGGACACATAACTGACACCATAAGCGATCCCGGCGGAAACGCCGATGACATAGTCCGTCATAATACCGCCGGTGAGCAAGGCGTCACACACACCGGAAGAAAAGATGGTACGAATGGCGCCACCCTCCAGCACGATCCCGGTCTTCATGGACAACACATCCTTTCTTACATGGACAGTACATTTTTGCGGCACCAAGCCCGGCTGCGCCACCGCAGCAGGAAGAGCACCGCCCGCAGGCACTCGTCGCAGGCCATGGCAATCCACAACCCCGCCAGCCCCAGGCCCAGGGGCACGGCCAGCAGGAAACCGCCTACCACAGCGGTAAGCCAGGCGCTGAAAATGCAGATGGTGATGGGGAAGCGAATATCTCCGCAGGCCTGAAGAGCCCGGCACATGACCATGTTCACCGCACGGCCCAGCTCCAGGGGGATCTCGATGATCATGATGATGCGGAAGAGTTCCAGCACCTGGGGATCCTTGGTAAACAGGCCCAGCAGGGGCTGACAGAACACCAGCAGTATCACCGCCATCAGACCGGAGATAGCCAGGGAGGCCAGCAAGGTGCGTTTTACCAGCCGCTCCACATCGGGAACCCGGTCGGCGCCCATCAGGTGGGCCACCATGACCTGGGCGGCCTGGGAGATGGCGGAGCCGAACATATAGGTGAGCATGGCAAACATATTGGCGTACACTCGGGTGTTGATGACGAAGATGGCAAACAGGTTGCAGATGGACTGGATAGCCACCTGGGACAGATTATAGGAGATGGACTCTCCGCCGGCGGGGATGCCGATGCGCAGCAGGCGGCGCAGTTGGTCGGTGGGGAAGGGGCGGAGCAGCTTGAGGGAGAGCACAGGGCCAAACTTCCGGCGGAACAGGAAAGCGATAAGGATGACGCCCACCAGGCGGGAGATGTCGCTGGACAGGGCGGCTCCCGCCACCCCCATGGCAGGCAGGCCGAAGGTACCACCGATGAGCACCGCGTTACCGCCGATGTTGAGCAGATTCATGATCACCGCCACGATCATGCTCTCTTTCATCATCTGGTTGGAGCGGAAAAAGGCGGTGAAGGTGAGATAGACCGCCTGGAACACCATGCCCCCGCCAATGATCCGCAGGTACAGGCAGCTGCGGTCCAGGATCTCCGCCGGCACCTGCATCAGCGTAAAGATGGGGCCGCACAGGGCGATGAGAATGACGCCCACCACCAGACCGAAGATAGCGTTGACCAGCAGGGAGAGGGTATAGGTCTCATTAACCCGCCGTTTGTCCTCAGCGCCCAGGTAACGGGAGATGAGGATGGTGGAGGCGGTGGAAATAACGGAAAAGACCAGCAGCACCAGATTGGTGATCTGGTTGGCGTTGCCGATGGCGCCTACGCCGTTGGGGTCAAAGTGCCCCACCATGACCTGGTCGGCGTTGCCCACCAGCATCTGAAGAAGCAGTTCGATGAAGATGGGCCAGGTGAGGGACAGAATGCCCGGCTCGCGCCGGCGAAGGACGGTTGCTTGTTCCATGGAGGGGCTTCCTTTCGGTACAGAAATGGGAAATAGAAAGTACCGTATTAGTATAGTGTCTCCATGACAAAATGCAAGGGGGAAAAACGCCGTCTTTTTCCCCTGTTTCAGGGAGCCCATCCGTTAATTTTTGTCAAAGTCAGATGAGGGCCAGGGTTTTCAGCACATAGAGCCACAGGGTCAGGGTAAAGGCGCTGAAGCCGGTGGTAAGCATAACGGTGCTGGAGGTGAGGGTGCCCTCGTGGCCCATATTGCGGGCCATGACAAAGCAGCTGACAGTGGTGGGGCTGCCCAGCATGGTGAGAGCGGCCACCAGCTTGTCGTCCCGGAAGCCCATAGCCACGGCAATGGGCAGGAAGATGCCCACAAAGACCACCAGCTTGAGGGCGGTGGCGGAGAGGGCGGGCTTGATGCGGCCGATAGCTTTCTTCCAATCAAAGGAGGCGCCCAGGGCCATGAGTCCCAGAGGGGTACCGGTGGCGGAGATGCTGTTCACGGTTTTGGTGAGGATGGTAGGCTGGGGAATGCGCAGCAGGGTCCAGGCCAGGCCAACGATAATACCCAGAATGATGGGATTGGTGATAATTCCCTTGGCCACTTTCTTGGCCGCCCCCTTGGAAAGGCCCTTCTGAGTGGGGCTGGTGAGGGAGAGTACCGTCACCGCCGCCGCGTTATAGAGGGGGACCGCACCGATGATGATCAGGCTGGCGGCCCCGGCGCTGCCGTAGAGGTTCTCCAGGAAGGCGGCGCCCAGCAGAGCCACGCTGCTGCGGTAGCCCACCTGAATGAATTCCCCTCGCAGTGGGGGTTCTTTCAACATACGGCTGAACAGGGCGGTGAGCAGGATGGAGGCCAGAGTGGCCAGAAAACAGAATACCACAAAGGAGGTGTCCCACACCTGGAAAAAGTCGGAGCCGGTCAGGTCCTTGAACATCATGACGGGCAAGCCCACTTTAAACACATAGCTGTTGAGCTTATCGGCAAAGGCCTGGCTGAAAAAGCCCATTTTACGGAATGCGACACCCAGCAGCATGAGCAAAAAAATGGGTATAGTACCATTGAGACAATAGACCAGATTGTCCAGCATGACGATCCCCTCCAGAAATGACATCTATTTCATTATATCCCCTCCGCTATACAGGTGCAAGATTACCAAATGGTAAGTGGAATGGGTCAACCTGACCGGCGCATAGGGATATCAAAAAGGGGGATTGCGCTATGGAGTGCCGGGGATCGGAGTTACGGGACAAGGAGATCATCAATATCACTGACGGCAGCCGGATCGGCTATGTGGGGGATGTGATTATGGATCTGGAAGAGGGCAAAGTGAGTGCTCTGGTGGTGCCTGGGCGGCTGCGCCTGTTTGGCCTGTTGGGGCGGGAACCGGACACGGTTTTTCCCTGGACAGCGGTGCGCCGCTTCGGTGCGGACACCATTTTGGTGGAGGGGACGCAGGTCAGACAGAGAGAGCGGAGGGAACGAGCCTAATTTCGGGTGTTCTGCCATTGTTTTGCCAGCTTTTCCGTGCTATAATTCTATTTTAAAGCACCATATATCAAACACGTCAAATACGCAGGAGGATCGCCATGTGCGGGATTGTTGGATATGTTGGAAGGGAGGAGGCTGCGCCAATTTTGTTGGACGGCCTGTCCAGGCTGGAGTACCGGGGGTATGATTCCGCCGGTGTAGCGGTATACGGAGCAGAAGAAGGAATGCAGGTGGCCAAGGCCAAAGGGCGGCTTCAGGTGCTAAACGACCTGGTTAAGGGCGGAAGCACCCTTCACGGCACCATTGGCGTGGGCCATACCCGGTGGGCTACCCACGGGGCCCCGTCGGACGTCAATTCCCACCCCCAGGTCAGCGAGAATGGCCGGTTCGCCGTAGTCCACAACGGTATCATCGAAAACTACGCTGAGCTGCGGGAATTCCTCCAGTCCGAGGGAGTGCAGTTCGTGTCGGATACCGATACCGAGGTGGCGGCGCAGCTGCTGGAGTATTACTATCAGGGCGACCTGCTGGACGCAGTGGTGCGTACCCTCCACACCATCCGGGGCGCCTACGCCTTGGGCATCCTGTGCGCCGACTGCCCTGACCGGCTCATTGCTGCCCGAAAGGACAGCCCGCTGATTCTGGGCTTCGGCGACGGCGCTCACTATCTGGCCAGCGACGTCACTGCTCTCATCAAGTACACCAGAGAGGTGTGCTTTCTGGATGACGGTGAGATCGCGGAACTGACTGCCGACCACCTGTGGGTGTACGATTCCTATCTGCGCCCGGTGGAGAAGGAGCGCCGCCATGTGGACTGGGAGATCTCTGCGGCGGAGAAGGGCGGCTATGAGCACTTTATGATCAAGGAGATCATGGAGCAGCCAGAAGCCATCCGCAAGACCATCTCCCCCCGCATCAAGGACGGCCGTATTGTGCTGGATGACTGGCGGCTCACCGCCCGTGAGCTGGAGGAGATGGACCGGCTGTATATCATTGCCTGCGGCTCCTCCTACCATGTGGGTGTGGCGGCCAAATATATCCTGGAAAAACTGCTGCGAAAGCCGGTGGAGGTGACCCTGGCCTCCGAGTTCCGCTACTGCGATCCCATTGTGTCGGAGCGTACTCTGTCCCTGGTCATCAGCCAGTCCGGTGAGACCATCGATACCCTGGCTGCCATGCGGGAGGCCAAACGGCTGGGCGCCAAGGTGGTGTCCATTGTCAACGTGGTGGGCTCCACCATTGCCCGGGAGAGCGACAGCGTGCTCTACACCTGGGCCGGACCGGAAATCGCCGTGGCCACCACCAAGGCCTATTCCACCCAGTTGGCGGTGATCTACCTCATCGGCCTGTACTGCGCCGACCTGCTGGGCACCCTGGATCGGGCGAACTATGATGCCATTCTGGCAGAGCTCCAGCGCATTCCGGACAAGCTGCAGGAGATCCTGGAAAATCGGGAGGACATCCAGTATTTTGCCTCCCTGTACTTCAACCGGCCTTCCATGTTCTTCATTGGCCGCAATCTGGACTATGCGGTGGGTCTGGAGGGCTCGCTGAAGCTGAAAGAGATTTCCTATATCCACTCGGAGGCCTACGCTGCCGGAGAGCTCAAGCACGGCACCATCTCCCTCATTGAGCCGGGCACCCTGGTGGTGGCCCTGGCTGGGTGCGGGCCCCTGTTTGAAAAGACAGTGAGCAACGCGGTGGAGGTCAAGAGCCGGGGAGCCGACGTACTGGGTCTTACCACCCGGGACCGGGCGGCCGATCTCAGCCGTACGGCGGACCATGTGATTGCCATTCCTGAGACCCATCCCATGCTGCTGCCTTCCCTGGCAGTGGTGCCTATGCAGCTGTTCGCCTATTATACGGCGCTGCAGCGGGGTTGTGATATTGATAAACCCCGGAACCTGGCCAAGTCTGTAACAGTGGAATAAAAAAGACGGAGGAACGACATGAAACGACTGATCGCATTACTGATGGCAGCCGTTCTGGCCCTGGGGCTGACGGCCTGCGGCGGAGAGAAAGAGACCGCGGAGCAGGTCACGGTGCGCTATGGCCTGTCCAATGCCTGGGACTCCCTGATGCCCTATAACAGTCCTTCGGGCAGCAACTACACCCGTATTGTCTGTGATAAGATCTATGACCGGCTGGCCTATGTCCATGCTGACGGCACCCTGGACCCCCGAGGCGCTAAAAGCTGGGAGAGTACCGACGACGGTATGGCGGTGCTCTTCCACCTGGATGAAAAGGCTGCCTTCCACGACGGCACTCCGGTGACCGCCCAGCGCTGGGCGGATACCATTGCCCTCATTACCAACCCGGACTGTCCGGCCCTGGGCCGTGGTACCTTCTCCGTGCTGGCAGGCACCGACAGCAACGGCTGCGCCGTGGCGGGGGAGCAGCTGGGGGCGGAGGCAGTGGATGAGTACACCCTGAAGCTCACCTTCAAGAGCGCTACCACCCCGGAGGACTTCCTGCTGGACAAAAACCGGGAGCTCTATGTGCTGCCCACCCATCTGCTGGCGGATACCGAACCGGCGGACATTATGGAGCTTGACCTGTGGGACGCACCTGTAGGCTCCGGCCCCTGCAAGTTTGTGGAGGAGATCCCGGGCAGCCAGCTGGTGCTGGACATCAACAAGGATTATCAGCTGGGCTGTCCCGATTTCGATCAGTTGGTCATTACGGTGATCGACAAATCCAACCTGCTGTCCTCCCTCATTTCCGGGGATCTGGACTACTATGCCTTTGGCGGCAACCTGTCCATGGATGATGCTGAAACCGCCAAAGCGGGAGGCATTGAGGTGCTGGAGGGCGAGGTCCCCAACACCTTCTATGAACTGATGCTCAACTGCGAGACCATCCCCAGTGCAGAGGTGCGCCGGGCCATCGATCTGGCCCTGGATAAGGAGGCACTGTGCCTTCAGTCCACCCATGGTCTGGGCGAGCCTACCGCTACCGACGTGACTCCGGGTACGGAGTACACTTGCTCCCTGTCCTGGCAGCGGGACGTGGAGGGAGCCAAGACGCTGCTGGAGCAGGGAGGCTACGACGGACGGACCTATACCCTGGCCTGTACCTCCAACCGCTCCGGTCTGGCCGCCCTCATGCAGCAGGAACTGGCTGAGGTGGGTATGAATGTGACCATCGAGACGGTGGACTCCGCCGCCCTCTTCTCCGGTATGGCTGACGGCAAGTACGACATGGCCATTGCCAGCCATACCCCCGGCGCGCTGCCTCTGTGGTTTACGGAGAGCCGCCTCAGTGAGAGCAACAATATTTTCCACATTGCCGATCTGGAGCCCTACACTTACTATATTGACCAGATCAAGAGTTCCTCGGGCTGGGAGACTCGCCAGGTCATGCTGGATAAGCTGCAGGAGCTGCTGGCTGATCAGCGGCCCTTTATCCCCCTGTGGTTTGGCCGTACCCTCCATGCCCAGTCTCCCACAGTGGACAACATCGACTACCCCTCGTCCAGTTTCTCCAATGAGAACATCTGGGCGTGGCGCATGAAGGAGGCCTGAAAGGCCCCTTCTCAAAACTAGAAAGACCTCCGTAGGGCCGCCGCCCATAGCGGCCCGTGCCCCTGATTGGGGCCGGAAGTGCAGGAGGAAGCGAGAACTATGGGACGATATTTCCGCCGTCGTCTGCTGACGGCCATTCCGGTCTTTTTCGGAATTACGATTCTGGTATTTTGTATGCTTAATCTGGCCCAGGGCTCCATCCTGGACCTGATGGGGGAGGGAAGCGGCGCCACCGACGCCGACCGCTCCGCTCTGGCTGCCTCTCTGGGGCTGGACCAGCCTCTGCCGCAGCGGTATCTCTCCTGGCTGGGCGGATTGCTCCGGGGAGACCTGGGCAATTCCTACACCAACGGGAAACCGGTGGCTGGGCTCATTGCCCAGCGGGTAGGACCCTCCCTGCTGCTCACCGGCACCGGTGTGGTGCTGGCGATAGCCATCGCTTTGCCCTTGGGGGTGTTGGCTGCCTGGAAGCCCCGGTCCGGCTGGGACCGGGCGGCCTCTGCCCTTAGCTTGGTCAGCTTTGGTGTGCCCGGCTTTTTCCTCTGCCTGGCCGGCATCTTTGTCTTTTCCGTCACTCTGGGCTGGTTGCCCGCCAACGGGATGTATGCCGCCGGGCGGTTTACCAGCCTGGCCGACCTGCTCCGCCATCTGATCCTCCCGGCAGGGGTGGTGTGCCTGAGCAGTGTGGGCGAGCTGGTGAAGCAGACCAGGGCCGCCTGCCTGGAGACTTTGGGAGAGGACTATATCCGCACTGCCTATGCCAAGGGACTCACTGAACGGGCGGTCATGGTACGCCATGCCTTCCGGGGCTCTATGATCCCGGTGCTTACCACCATTCTCAGCCACATTCCTCATATCCTGGGTGGCTCCGTGGTGGTGGAGCAGATCTTTGGCTGGCAGGGTATGGGCAGCCTTCTGTTTTCCGGTATCTCCGGCCGGGACTATCCCGTGGTGATGGGCGTCACGGCGGTCATCGCCCTGACGGTGCTCCTAACCAACCTGCTCCTGGATCTGGTCTACGGACTGGTGGACCCCAGGGTGCGCTATGGGAAGGGGTAGGGCTATGGAGGAAAAACGTTTAGGCCGCAGCCCCTGGGACCGGTTTAGGGCGGACCGGAGGGCGATGGTATGTCTTTATATACTCTGCCTGGAGATTCTTGCGGTGTTGCTGCTGCCGCCGCTGCTGGGTCTGGAGCCCAATGCCAGCGATTTGGAGGCAGGTTTCTGGGCTCCGCCGTCGGCAGAGCACCCCCTGGGTACCGATGACGTGGGCCGGGACCTGCTGGCCCGGCTGCTGAGCGGAGGGCAGGTATCCCTCTTCATTGGCCTGAGCTCTGCCGCCATCAGCACCGCTCTGGGTGTGCCTCTGGGCTTGCTGGCGGGTTACCGCCGGGGAGCCTGGGAGTTCTGGATCATGCGGTTGGCTGATATCTTTCAGACCTTTCCCTCTATCGTGCTGGTGCTCTGCCTGGTGACGGTAGTGGGTCCGTCGGCCACCAATATCGTACTGGTGCTGGGCCTGCTGGGCTGGACGGGAATTGCCCGGTTGGTGTACGGCAATACCCTGGCAGTGCGTGAGCGGGAATATGTGCTGGCAGCCAAGGGCCTTGGCGCCCGGACCGGGACCATCCTGCGGCGAAACGTACTGCCCAATGTGATCTCCCCCGTATGGTGCTCCATCCCCCTGCGGGCGGGGCGGGCCATCCTGTCGGAATCCAGCCTTAGTTTTCTGGGCTTCGGCATCCGGGCACCCCAGGCATCCTGGGGCAGTATGATCCAGTATGCCAGTAACCTGACGGTGCTCACCGCCCGGCCCTGGGTGTGGCTGCCGCCGGGGCTGTGCATTATTCTCACGGTGCTCTGTCTGGCGGGTATCGGAGACGGCCTGCGGGATGCGCTTGACCCCCGGTTCGACGGTCGGCGGTCCTGAGAACAGCGGAATATCAGTTGGAGAACCTGAAACAGCTCCAGCCCGGGAAGGACCGGAGCTGTTTTGCAGCAAAAGGAGGTAATAGATGGTATATATGTTGATTTTATGCGGTGTGGTGCTGGTAGCCTGTATTCTGGCCAGCCGCTTCTCTCAGCGGGCCGGAGTGCCGGCGCTGCTGCTCTTTATGGCTCTGGGGATGCTGTTTGGCTCCGATGGGCTGTTGCGTATCCCCTTCGATGATTTCCGGGCGGCGGAGCAGATCTGTTCGGTGGCTCTGATCTTTATTATGTTTTACGGCGGATTCGGCACCCGCTGGGAAGCCGCCAAACCGGCAGCGGCCAGGGCGGTGGTGTTGTCCACCCTGGGGGTGGCGATGACCGCTCTGCTTACCGCCCTCTTCTGCCATTTTGCATTGGGGTTTCCGCCCCTGACCAGCTTCCTCACCGGCGCGGTGATTAGCTCCACCGATGCGGCCTCGGTGTTCTCCATTCTGCGCTCCAAAAAGCTGGGCCTGCGGTACCATACGGCCTCCCTGCTGGAGCTGGAAAGTGGCAGCAACGATCCCATGTCCTATATGCTGACCATGATTGCCCTCTCGCTGATGGGGGTGTGGGAGAGCGGCAATCTGATCTGGATGGTCTTTTCCCAGATCGTATTTGGCGTTGCGCTGGGTCTGGCGGTGGCCGGCCTGTCGGTGCTCGTTCTGCGGCGGGTCCATCTGGCGGACGGCATGGACTCCATCTTTGTGCTGGCAGCCGCCTTGTTGGCCTATGCCCTGCCTGCTGCCGTGGGAGGCAACGGCTATCTGGGTACCTATCTGGCAGGGATCCTGCTGGGCAACGCCAAAATTCCTCATAAGCCCTCCCTGGTCCATTTTTTTGACGGCCTGACCGGTCTGGGCCAGATCATCATTTTTTTCCTGCTGGGTCTGCTGTCCTACCCCACGCAGATGCCCGGCGTACTCCTTCCGGCAGTGGCCATCGCCCTGTTCCTGACGCTGGTGGCCAGGCCGCTGGCGGTCTTTGTGCTGCTGGCTCCCTTCCGGTGCAAACTGCGTCAGTGTTTGCTGGTGTCCTGGGCGGGACTGCGGGGCGCGGCCTCCATTGTGTTTGCCATTATGGCTCTGGCCGGGGGAGCAGAAACCGGCTATGATTTGTTCCATATTGTCTTTTGTATCTCCCTGCTGTCCGTGGCAGTTCAGGGTTCCCTGCTGCCTCTGGTGGCCCGCAAGCTGGATATGGTGGATACAGAGGACAACATTGGACGGACCTTCAACGACTATCAGGACCAGCGGCAGCTCCACCTGACCCGCTTCCGCATCCAGCAGGGACACCCCTGGGAGGGAAAGACGGTAGGGGAGTGCAATCTGCCTGCCGATGCTCTGGTGGTCACCATCCGCCGGGGGGAAGAGAGTCTGATCCCCAACGGCAGCACCGTGGTCCAGGCGGGGGACCTGCTGGTGGTGAGCACGCCCATCTATCAGGACGACGGCGGTATCAGCCTGCGGGAGCTTCCGGTGGAGGAGCATAAGGAATGGATTGGCCGCACCATCCGGGAGCTGGATCTGCCGACGGAGGTGCTCATCGTACTGGTCCGCCGGGCGGACGGTACCACCGCTGTACCCAAAGGGGGAACGGTACTCTGCCAGGGAGATACCCTGGTGGTCAGCGAAGGGGAGAATATGCGCCCCGCATAAATCAGAAAAAATGGATAGAGGGGTTAAAATCTCTTGCCATTACCAAACGGTAAGTGTTATCATGATAACAAAGGATCATGTGAACCGGTTTCGTGGCAAAGGAGGCCCCACTGGTGGAGTATACGGTAGAACTGGCGGAAAAAAAGCAACTGCGCGTGATGCTCAACCCGGTACGGCAGGAAATGATCCATCTGCTGCGCCTGGTGGCTCGGCCGCTGTCCGCCAATGAGGTGGCGGAGCGGATGCAGCTGTCTCCCAGTGCCGCCCATTCCCATTTGAACAAGCTGGTGAAAATAGGATTGGTGTCAGCCCGGGAGGGTACCCGGCGGGACGGGAGCAAGACGACTTACTATCAGATGCGGGATGTGAGGCTGCGGCTGTGTCTGGGCCGGAAGGACGGCTTCCAGGGCGAGCGGGAGGCCCTGGCGGCCAATCTGGTGGACAGCACCTTCCGCAGTTTGCTGGATAACGTGTACCGCTATGAGGAACAGGAACTGAAAGACTACGGGGTGCTCCGCTTTGGGGCCCTCCATCTGGATACCGCCCAGCGTAAGGAGCTGATGGAGCTGGTGACGGATTATCTGGAGAAGCACGGAGCCCTCCGGCCGGAGGCAGAGGAGCACTGGGAATATGTGGTGCTTGCTTACCGGGCCGGGGAGGAAGTGTAATAAAAATCAGGGCCGGACTTTTGTCCGGCCCTGATTTTTACAGATAGATAATATCCAATTCCAGATCCTGCTTCATGGCATAGCTGATGGTATACATGGTGCCCCCCAGCATTCCATTGTAGATGGAGATAAGCCGGGCGGCATGATCCACCAGATAGCGGTTGCGGCGGAGCATACAGCCCTTGTCATAGCGGCGCTGTACCATGGTCTCCCCATCGCAGGCTTCCACCAGTGCGTAATACCGGTCCCGGTCCCGCTCGCTCCAGCGGGCGGCCTGCTCCTCACAGGGAATAACCGCCTCCAGCGTGACATCGGGCAGCTGTTCCCGCAGAGCAAGCACCGCCTCACAGAAGTAAAAGTCAGCGCCCCGGGCCATACCGCACAGAAAATGTCGGTATCCTGCTTCATAGGCACGCACTACCGACGCGGCCAGCTTATCCTTGATTTCCAGGCAAGAGGGGGCCTGCTCGTCCTCACCCCAGGGCAGCTTTTCCGGTCGATGCCCGGTAAAGCAGCAACTGATGTCCCGTCTCATAGCCAACCCCTCTCCGCAGTTTGATGCTGCCCATATTGTAAGCGATTCCCTATTGGAAGTCAATAAAAATCGAACATTTGTTTTGCCTTAGAAAGCAGTTGCAAATTGTGTTGGAATGTGTATAATAGGGAATGACAACTGAATGACTGTCTTCAGGGCAGGGTGAAAATCCCGATCGGCGGTAAAGTCCGCGAGCCGTTTTGGCCGACCCGGTGGAACTCCGGGACCGACAGTGACGCACAGTGTGCGAAGTCTGGATGGAAGAAGACGTGTGGTACATTGGCACGCTCCCATTGCATGGAACTCTGAACGGCAGTTTGGTTCAGCAGATCCGGTAATGAGGAGTGTTTTGTTATGACCAATTCTGTTTCCGCCCGGCGGCGGGTGGGAGCTCGCGCCGTTACGGTGACGGCCATGTTTTCCGCCGTGGCCTTTGTGCTGATGTTCCTGGAGTTTTCTCTCCCCATCATCCCCAGCTTTGTAAAGATGGATGTGTCCGAGCTGCCCGCCCTGCTGGCTTCCTTCGGCCTGGGACCGGTGTACGGCGTGGTGGTGTGCCTGGTGAAGAACCTGCTCCACCTGCTTATCACCACCACCGGCGGTGCCGGTGAGCTGTGCAACTTCCTGCTGGGTGCCTGTTTTGTGTTCCCGGCGGGCCTGCTCTACCAGCTCCACAAGTCCCGCAAGACCGCTATCCTGGGCGCTCTGGTGGGCGCGATCATCATGGCCCTGCTGTCCATCCCCCTGAACTACTATATTACCTACCCCATTTACTCCAACTTTATGCCCATCGATACCATCATCGAGATGTATCAGGCCATCCGTCCCTCCACCAACGGCCTGCTGGAGTGCCTTGTGGTGTTCAATGCCCCCTTCACCCTGCTGAAGGGCCTGTTGGACGCGGTGATCTGCTTCTTGATCTACAAGCCCCTGTCCCCCCTGATCCACGGAAAACGGTAAATGCAAAAACGACCGCCGAAAGGCGGTCGTTTTTTGTTGGAAAACTAGGTCAGGGGGATGCTCCAGTCCAGGTCCACCCACTGGCTTACCAGCCCCTCGTCCATATCGTCGTAGGCGTAATAGATACGCTGGATGTGCACGGCGGTGATAGGGCCTGTATCCTGAGTGAGCAGGATCTCCTGGGGATATCCTGCCCCATCCATGCCGCCCGGACGGCGGGGGATACCCTGATGGCAGGTGCCGTCCGCCTCCGTGAACTGGACCCCATAGATGTACTCGGCCTGCAATTCCACCAGAGACTTCCACCACTCCTCAGCCTTGGCCATCGTGCCGTATAGGGACAGGCGGCGGCCGTCCGCCGAGACCAGGGCGGTGACCTGTACCTCGTCCACGGTGCGCTGTTCACAGATTGCCGCGATCTCCTCCGGAGGGGCCAGGGTCAGCTCCACCTCCCGAACCTGGTTGGTCAGATAGTCCTCCACCTGCAGGGTATAGCTGCCGTCCGGATTTGCCGCCTCATAGGTAAAGACGGCCTGGGCGTAGGTCTGATAGCCCTCCCGCAGATAGCGCCAACCCAGATATTGATCCTCTTGCAGAGGGGAGAAGGAGACGCGCTTGCGGGTCAGGGCGGTATATTGTCCCGTGGAGTAGGAGCCATTGTCCGACAGGCTGAGGAAGGGATTGCTGCCGGCCAGGGCCTGGCCCTCCTGGCTGACCTCCATCTTGACGTACATATTTTGGTAGTAGCTGCCGTTGAGCCGCTCCTCCGAGCGGGAGACTACCTCCAGGGGGACAAAGAGAATGCCGTCCCGGGCGTAGGCTCCAGAGATGAGATAGGTGCGGCCGCTGAGCTCAAATTCCAGCTCGCCATCCTGGATGCGGAGATCTGCCTCTATTTCTGCCGCTCCCACCCCGGAGAAATAGCGGATGAGGGTTTGTACCCCAGTGGCCAGGGCCTGGTAGTTGGTCAGGCACAGGATCAGGGCCAGACAGGCCGCCAGGGTCCCCAGCCGCCGCCAGGGAATGGGCCGTGCCGCTGAGGAGATCATGGCTTCCTCTGTGAGATCCATAAGATCGTTTTCATCCAGCAGTTGATCCCAGTGATAGCGTTTCATGGTGCATCCTCCTTTCCGTCCCAGCCCAGCCCCTGTTGGGCCAGCAGCCGCTTCAGCTTCTTGCGCAGGCGGGTCACCCGGGCGTCCACCCCGTTGGGGGACAGCCCCAGTGTTTTCCCAATCTCTGCGGAGGGCCATTGGTAGAGAAACCGCAGGGTAAAGAGTCTCCGTTCCTCAGGACCTAAGGCCTTCAGAACACGGCGGACACCGTCCCGAAGGGCGGAGCGCTCGGCGTGGTCCTCCGCCCACAGGGTCCCCTGGTGTTCCTCCAGGGAGTCCTCCCGCCGGGTGGCTAATCTGCGGCGGCGGTCTTTGGCCCGGCTGCGGACCAGCACACAGAGATAGGTCTTTTCGCTCCCCCTGGCCGGGTCCCACGTTTGAGTGCCGTCTACATAGGCCCACAGAGTGTCCTGGACGCACTCCTCGGCCTCCTCCGGGTATCCGGGCAGCAGAGCGTCCGCCACCGTGCGCAGCAGTCTGCCGTACTGGTCCAGCACCCGCTGGGCCTCTCGGTCCCGGTCCATGGTGGTATCCATGCCTTTCCCCCCTTTCACCCAACAGTACGATGGAGCAGCGGAATACCTGACGATGTTCCCCACAATTTTATCAAAAAAAGCCCCTGAACGGGGGTAAATCCGTTCAGGGGCTGGTGGGAGTTGGAAAGGATCAGGCCTGGTCCACGACCTGGCCGGTGAGGACGCTCTTGGCCTCCACGGTCAGTTCGCCATTGGCGCAGTCCACGGTAAGGGTATCGCCGGGTTCCACCTGGTCGGCGATGATCTTCCGGCTGATGAGGGTTTCCACCCCGTGCTGCACAAAGCGGCGCAGGGGACGGGCACCGAAAGCAGGATCGTAGGCGCTGTCGATGATGAAGCGCTTGGCAGCGTCGGTGAGGACCACCTTCAGCTGCTTCTCCTCCAGACGGCGGTTGAGCTCGCTCACCAGCAGGTCGATGATGTGGGTGATGTTGTCCTTGGTGAGGGGCTTGTAGAACACAATCTCGTCCAGACGGTTGAGGAACTCGGGCCGGAAGGAGTGGCGCAGCAGCTCCTGTACGGCGCTCTTGGCCTCCTCAGTGATCTCGCCATTGGCGTCGATGCCGTCCAGCAGATACTGGGAGCCCAGGTTGGAGGTCAGGATGATGATGGTGTTCTTGAAGTCCACGGTGCGGCCCTGGCTGTCGGTGATACGGCCGTCGTCCAGCACCTGAAGCAGGATGTTGAACACATCGGGATGGGCCTTCTCCACCTCGTCGAAGAGGACCACGGAGTAGGGGTGACGGCGGACGGCCTCGGTGAGCTGACCGCCCTCCTCATAGCCTACATATCCCGGAGGTGCACCGATCAGACGGGACACAGAGAATTTCTCCATGTACTCGCTCATGTCGATACGCACCATATTCTTCTCGCTGTCGAACAGAGCATCGGCCAGGGTCTTGGCCAGCTCGGTCTTGCCCACGCCGGTGGGGCCCAGGAACAGGAAGGAGCCGATGGGCCGGTTGGGGTCGGCGATACCGGCCCGGCTGCGCAGAATGGCCTCGGACACCAGACGAACGGCCTCGTCCTGGCCCACTACACGCTGGTGGAGGATATCTTCCAGGTGGAGCAGCTTCTCGCGCTCACCTTCCATCAGCTTGGCCACGGGAATACCGGTCCAGCGCTCAATGATGCGGGCAATCTCCTCCTCGGTGACCTTATCCCGCAGCAGGGAACGGGCTTTGCCTTCGTTGGCGATGGCCTCCTCCGCCTCCAGCTGCTTGCGCAGCTCGGGGATGCGGCCGTACTGCAGTTCGGCGGCCTTGTTCAGGTCGTACTGCCGCTGAGCCTTCTCCAGCTCGGCGTTGGCAGCCTCCAGGTCCTCACGCAGCTTCTGAACCTTGCCGATGGCATTCTTCTCGTTCTCCCACTGGGCCTTCTTGGCGTTGAACTCATCCCGCATCTCGGCCAGCTCCTTCTGGATCTCGGCCAGGTGCTCACGGGAGATGGCGTCGTCCTCCTTCTTCAGGGCGGCCTCCTCGATCTCGTGCTGGATGATCTTGCGCTGGATGATGTCCAGCTCGGTGGGCATGGAGTCGATCTCGGTGCGGATCATGGCGCAGGCCTCGTCGATCAGGTCGATGGCCTTGTCGGGCAGGAACCGGTCGGTGATATAGCGGTCGGACAGGGTGGCGGCGGCGATGATGGCGCCGTCCTGGATCTTCACGCCGTGGAACACCTCATAGCGCTCCTTCAGGCCACGGAGGATGGCAATGGTGTCCTCCACTGTGGGCTCGTTGACCATAACGGGTTGGAACCGCCGCTCCAGGGCGGCGTCCTTCTCGATATACTGGCGGTACTCGTTGAGGGTGGTGGCGCCGATGCAATGGAGCTCGCCACGGGCCAGCATGGGCTTCAGCAGATTGCCGGCGTCCATGGCGCCCTCGGTCTTGCCGGCGCCCACAATGGTGTGCAGCTCATCGATGAAGAGGATGATACGGCCCTCGGACTTCTTCACCTCGTTGAGGACGGCCTTCAGCCGCTCCTCAAACTCGCCCCGGTACTTGGCACCCGCAATGAGGGAACCCATATCCAGAGCGAAGATGGTCTTGTCCTTCAGGGAGCCGGGCACGTCGCCCTTGACAATTCGCTGGGCCAGGCCCTCGGCGATGGCGGTTTTGCCTACGCCGGGTTCACCGATGAGGACGGGGTTGTTTTTGCTCTTGCGGCTCAGAATACGGATCACGTTGCGGATCTCGTCGTCACGACCGATCACCGGGTCCAGCTTGTTCTGCCGGGCCCGCTCCACCAAGTCGGAGCCATACTTCTTCAGGGCGTTGTAGGTGTCCTCCGGGTTGTCGGAGGTGACCCGCTGATTGCCGCGGACGGCGGTCAGAGCCTGGAGCACCCCTTCCTTGGTGACGTTATAGGTACGGAAGAGTTCCTTCAGCTCCCGGTTGGCGGTGTCGATCAGGGCCAGCAGCAGGTGCTCCACCGAGACATATTCGTCCTTCATGGAGGAGGCAATGGACTCGGCGGTATTCAGGCACTTGTCCACATCCTGAGCCACATAGATCTTGCCCTGCTCACGGCCGGAGCCGGAGACACGGGGCAGTTTCTCCACCTCCGCCTTGGTGGCGGCGGTGAAGGAGGGAACGGTGAGACCCATGTTCCCCAACAGCTGGGGAATCAGGCCGGACTCATCGCTGAGCAGTGCCAGCAGCAGGTGAGGCTGCTCGATCTGCTGGTTACCATATTCCGTGGCCAGACTCTGGGCGGTCTGGACGGCCTCCAGAGATTTCTGGGTATATTTCTGTGCATTCATAAAAAACACTCCTTTCAAGGGGCAGCTTTTTGTTTGTCCTCAGTATAGTCCCCTGCAAAACAAAAATCATGAACGGAGTGTGAATTTTTAGCACTCATATGAAGAGAGTGCTAAAACCTTCGGCAGGTGGAGTGATTTGACAGGATAGCCCCTTTACGAGCGCAGAAAAAAGAGGTATAATGCCGTGGACTGCCTGAAGGAGGAGCGAGATGAAACGGACCAACGATTTGGGGCATGATCCAGTTTTTCGCCTGGTGTGCAAGCTGGCCATTCCCACCATGCTGGCCCAGCTGGTCAGCGTACTCTATAGCATCGTAGACCGCATTTACATTGGAAATATTCCCCAGATCGGGGATCTGGCCCTGGCGGGAGTGGGCGTGTGCGGACCGATCGTCACCCTGCTCGGTTCCTTTGCATCCCTGGTTGGATTGGGCGGCTCGCCTATCCTGGCCATGCGGATGGGGGAGGGGAACCGGAAGGAGGCCAGCCGGGTGCTGTCCAACAGCTTCTTCATGCTGTTGGTACTGGCGGTGGGGTTGACAGGGCTGTTCCTGCTGCTTAAGGGGCAGCTGCTCCAGTGGTTTGGCGCCAGTCCGGCCACCTTTGGCTATGCGGATACTTATTTGACCATCTACACCGCCGGCACCTTCTTTGCCCTGATGGCCACCGGCATGAACAGCTTTTTGATCGCCCAAGGCTATTCTGGCCTGGGTATGGCCACAGTGATGCTGGGGGCGGTGCTCAATATTGTGCTGGACCCCATTTTTATCTTTGTTTTAAAGTTGGATGTGGCGGGTGCGGCTCTGGCTACGGTCATCTCCCAGATGGCATCCTGCGCCTTCGTGCTCTGCTCTCTGCTGCGGAAAAAGATGCCGGTGCCCCTGCGATGGGGCGGCTTTGACCGGAAGATCATGATGCGGATCGTCACATTTGGCTTGTCCCCCTTCCTGATCATTGCCACCGACAGCGTGCTGCTCATCGTCCTCAACACAGTGCTCCAGCACTACGGCGGCCCAGAGTTGGGCGACAAGCTGGTGGTCTGCGCCACCATTGTGCAGAGCTATCTGCTTCTCATCACCATGCCCATGGGTGGCCTGACCTTGGGTACTCAGCCGGTGATCAGCTTTAACTACGGGGCGGGCAACGTCGCCCGGATCAAGCGGGCCATGAAATCCATTGTGGGATTGTGCCTGACCTTCTGCGCCCTGATGACTGTGGTGACCTACACCCTGTCTCCGGTGTTTGTCCGGCTCTTTACTCAGAATCCGGAACTGATTGACCGCTCAGTGGGCTATATCAAGGTGTTTACCGCTATGATCCTGCCTCTGGCCGTCCAGTATCCCCTGGTGGACGAGACCACCGCCCTGGGTCATGTGCGGCTGGCGCTGTTCTGTTCTCTGTTCCGTAAGACGGTTTTTCTGGCCTGCTTGCTGCTGCTGCCCGCTCTGGTGTCGGCGGAGGCTACCTTCCTGTCTGAGCCCATTGCCGATGCCGTGGCGGCTACCGTTACCACCATTCTGTTCCTTCGTTTCTTCCCCCGTATTCTGGCCGAGCGCAGCGGAACGCCTGCCTCGCAATAAAAAAGTCCGCCGCGAAGAATGCTTCGCGGCGGACTTTTTTCATGTAAGCAGGAATCAATGCTCCTTGCGCTGGCACTTCTTGGGGGTCACGCAGGTGCCCTCAGCAATGGCCACCACAATGGGCTCCTCCAGGAAATCAGCAGCAGAATCGCTGATGTCGGGGCGGGGGACAGCTACCTTACGGGCCTCAAACTTCATCTTGCGGGAGGTATTGCCGATGTGAGTGATCTCACCATAGGCCTCGATGAAGTCGCCGGCATACACAGGCGCCTTGAACTCAATGTTGTTGTAAGCGCAGAACAGGCCCTCGTCGCCGTCACACTGGATCAGCAGCTCGGTAGCCACGTCGCCGAACAGATGCACCATATGGGCGCCATCCACCAGGTTTCCGCCGTAGTGGGCGTCCTTCGCAGACATCCGCAGACGGATCATCGAGGTGTACTTTTTCTCTTCCATGTCGATTCCACTCCTTATTCATATTTGTGAAAAGAGAACAAAAGGGACAGGACACTAAGACCATTGTACGTCTCTTTAACAGTCTTGTCAACAGCGGAAATTTGTGGTATAATTTTCTCTTTTGCTTTAGCGAGAGAAAGAATGGCTCATTTTTGGAGAAGGGCCTCGCCGGCGGTATAGATGTTGCCGGCACCTACGGTAAGGATCAGATCACCGGGTTGGGCCAACTCCTTCAGCTTGGCAGTTACATCCTCCAGGGTGGGGCAGTAAATGCTGCCGGGAATCTGGTCGGCCAGATCCTGCGAAGAGATGCCCAGATTGTTGGTTTCACGGGCGGCATAGATCTCGGCCAGCAGGGTGACATCGGGCTGACGCAGGACCTTAACAAAGTCGTCGAACAGGGCTTTGGTGCGGCTGTAGGTGTGGGGCTGGAAGGCACAGATAATCCGCTCATAACCCAGGGTACGGGCGGCGGCCAGCAGGGCCTGAAGCTCACCAGGATGATGGGCGTAGTCGTCGTACACCTCGGCGCCATTGTAAGTGCCCTTGTGCTCAAAGCGGCGGCCGGCGCCCCGGAATGCGTTGAGACCTTCGCTTACCGCCTTGGGGGAGACAGCCAGGGCGATGGCAGCGGCTGCCGCAGCCAGGGCGTTTTTCACGTTGTGTTCTCCGGGGACCCGCAGGCCTACCCGGGTAAAGACTTCGCCACGATAGATGATGTCAAAGGTGGGCAGCCCCCGACTCCATGTCAGGTTAGCGGCGTGGACATCGCCTTCCTCCAGACCGAAGGTGAGAACAGGGCGGGTTTCGCCTTCCAACGTGTGCATGGTGTTGGCGTCGTCGGCGTTGGCCACGATGAGACCGTTTTCCGGCACCCGGTCGGCAAAGGCCCGGAAGGAGTGCTCCACATCGTCCAGGTCTTTGAAGAAGTCCAGGTGGTCAGCCTCAATGTTGAGGATGACTGCCACAGTGGGGAAGAAGGAGAGAAAGGAGTTGCAGTATTCGCAGCTCTCCAGAATAATGGTGTCTCCGTGACCCACCCGGTAGCCGGCGCCCAGCAGGGGCAGGGTGCCGCCGATCATGACAGTGGGGTCCATCTGAGCTGCCATGATGATGTGGGTACACATGGAAGTGGTGGTGGTTTTGCCGTGGGTGCCCGAGATGCACAGGGCGTTTTTGTACCCCCGCATGATGGAGCCCCACGCCTGGGCCCGCTCAAACACAGGGATATTCAGGGCATGAGCCTCCACAATCTCAGGGTTGTCATCATGAACGGCGGCGGTGCGGATAATAAGGTCAGCACCCCGTACATTTTCAGCCCGGTGGCCGATGGCCACGGGAATACCCAGGGAGCGGAGGTGTTCCACGGTAGCGCTGTCGCTCATGTCGGAGCCCGTGATCTGGATACCCGCCTTGTGGAGCACCTCGGCCAGAGGAGACATGGAAACGCCGCCGATGCCGATCAGGTGAGCCTTGCGGCCAGGCGTCAGATAGTCGTGAATGTTGGGATTGGTCATGGGGTTTACACACCCTTTTCTACAGATTATAATGATAAAAGTTCAACACTATATTATAATCCATTATAGGTAAATAGCAAGGCAAACATACCGGGGGAGGTGGAGAAAATGAAGAAGTGGCCGATTCCGGAAGGCGTGCAGCATTGCTTGGATATCCTGCGGAAGGCAGGCTGTGCTGCCCATCCGGTGGGTGGCTGCGTTCGGGATCTGCTGCTGGGCCGCACGCCGGGAGACTACGACGTGTGTACCTCCGCCTATCCGGAGCAGGTAATGGGGCTGTTTGCGCATACCGTCCCCACGGGGATACAGCATGGCACCGTCACCGTCCTGACTGAGGATGGTCCGGTGGAGGTGACTACCTTCCGCCGGGAGAGCGGGTATGCCGACGGGCGGCACCCCGACGGGGTAGCCTTTGACGTGGGGCTCACCCAGGATCTGGCCCGGCGGGATTTTACCATCAACGCCATGGCCCTGGGACCGGACGGGGAGGTGGTCGACCCCTTTGACGGACGGGATGATTTGAAAGCCGGGATCATCCGGTGTGTGGGGGAGCCGGACCGGCGGTTCTCTGAGGATGCACTGAGAATGCTGCGGGCGGTGCGCTTTGCCGCTCAACTGGGGTTTGCCATTGAGCCGGAGACCGAGGAGGCCACCCGGCGCAATGCCGGGCGGATGGCCCGAGTGTCGGGGGAACGGATCAAGGCGGAGCTGGAGAAAATCCTCCTCTCACCTCACCCGGAGCGGGCGGGGGAGCTGCTCCGCTGGGGACTGCTGTCCCACCTGTGGCCGGTATGTAGCTGCCCTGATCTGTCCTGTCTGAGGGAGCTGCCTCCCCAACCCATCCCCCGGTGGCGGGGGTTCTGCGCCGCCACCGGATTTCCCATCGAATGTCTGCCGGTGGAGCGGGCCCTGCGCCGGGGGGTGCGCCACCCGGAGGAGGAGGTTCTGCGGCGGCTGGCCCTGTCCGGCGGGGAGCTGGCGGCCCTTGGTCTGAAGGGCAGGGAGATCGGCGCGGCCCAGCGGAAGCTGGCCCTCCATGTATTAGAACATCCCGAGGACAACCGGTGTGACAAGCTTATGGAGCTGCTTAAATTGGACTGAACGGTTTTGTGATTTGGCATATTGTACAAAATAACAGCGTATAAATTAAGCGCAAAGCTGAAATTGGGGAGTTTGACAAAAAGATGCTTGAAAATGGAAGCGGGAAGGAGTAAGATTCAATCACAGGGAGCTGGAAACGTTTCCATGAAACGTTTCCAGCCGAGACACGAATCAACTGTGACAGGAGGAACTTAGAATGAAGAAACGTCTGTTTGCGCTTGCGTTGACCGGTACCATGGTGGCCGGTATGCTGGCCGGCTGCGGCGGCGGCGACACCACCCCCTCCGGCGACTCCTCCCCCAGCGGCGGCGGCGACGCCACCGGCGGCAAGGTCTATTACCTGAACTTCAAGCCTGAGCAGGACGCCCAGTGGCAGGAACTTGCCGAGCTCTACACCGCTGAGACCGGCGTGGAGGTCACCGTCCTCACCGCCGCCTCCGGCAACTATGAGACCACCCTGAAGTCCGAGATGGCCAAGACCGACGCCCCCACCCTGTTCCAGGTCAACGGCCCTGTGGGTCTGGCCGCCTGGAAGGATTACTGCTATGATCTGACCGGCTCCGCCGTGGCCGGCGAGCTGTCCAGCGACGAGTTCGCCCTGATGGACGGGGACAAGATGGCCGGCATCGGCTACGTCATCGAGACCTACGGCATCATCTACAACAAGGCCCTGCTGGAGCAGGCCGGTTACTCCGCTGACGACATCAAGAGCTTTGACGATCTGAAGAAGGTGGCCGAGGACATCACTGCCCGCAAGAGTGAGCTGGGCTTCTCCGCCTTTACCTCCGCCGGTATGGACGGCTCCTCCGACTGGCGCTTCAAGACCCACCTGGCCAACCTGCCCATCTACTATGAGTACAAGGCCGACGGCATCGACAACACCGACGCCATCAAGGGCACCTATCTGGACAACTACCGCCAGATCTGGGATCTGTACATCAACAACGCCACCTGTGAGCCTGCGCTGCTGTCCACCAAGACCGGCGACGACGCCGTGGCCGAGTTTGTGACCGGTCAGGCCGTGTTCTATCAGAACGGCACCTGGGCTTACAACGACGTGGCCGAGCTGGGCGACGACAACCTGGGTATGCTGCCCATCTACATCGGTGTGGAAGGCGAGGAGAAGCAGGGCCTGTGCACCGGCACCGAGAACTACTGGTGCGTCAACGCCAAGGCCTCCGAGGCTGACATCCAGGCCACCCTGGACTTCATGTATTGGTGCGTCACCTCCGAGACCGGCACCAAGGCCATGTGCGGCGGCGAGGGCGCCATGCCCTCCGGCCAGGCCGGTATGGGCTTCGTGATCCCCTTCAAGGGCAACCTGGAGTCTACCAACCCCCTGGTCAACATCGGCAACCAGTATGTGGCTGACGGCTATGAGTCCGTGTCCTGGAACTTCTCCACCATGCCCTCCGAGGAGTGGAAGAACGGCGTGGGCTCCGCGCTGACCGCCTATGCCGCTGACCAGACCGATGCCAAGTGGGACGCCGTGGTATCCGCCTTCGTGGATGGCTGGGCCTCCGAGGCTGCCGCCGTCAACGGCTGAGACTGACCCCCAAAAATAACTGCTGAACCGGCAGCGGGCGGGCATTCTGTCCGCCCGCTGCCTCTGCCTTTCTGAGCAATGAGAGAGGAGGTCGATCCTTTGGAAAAGGCAATCAAGCGGTATTTTCCCATCTTTTTGCTGCCCACTCTGATCGCATTCACCATTGGCTTCATCGTGCCCTTCATTATGGGTATCTGGCTGTCCTTCTGTGAGTTCACCACTGTGACCGACGCCACCTTCGTGGGCCTGAGCAACTACATCAAGGCCTTCCAGGACCCCGTATTCCTCCATTCCTTTTGGTATACGGCCCTCTTCGCGGTGGTCTCCCTGGTGGTCATCAATGTAATCGCCTTTGCCATCGCCCTGGCCCTGACCCAGAAGCTGCGGGGCACCAATATCTTCCGCACCGTGTTCTTCATGCCCAATCTGATCGGCGGCATCGTGCTGGGCTACATCTGGCAGTTGATCTTCAACGGCCTGCTGGCCCCCTTTGCCACCGCCCTCAACCTCAACGAGTGGTACGGCTTCTGGGGCCTCATTATCCTGGTGGCCTGGCAGCAGATCGGCTATATGATGATCATCTACATCGCCGGTCTCCAGTCCATCCCCGGCGACGTGATGGAGGCCGCCGCCATTGACGGCGCCAGCGGTCCCCAGCGCCTCTTTAAGGTCACCATCCCCATGATGATGCCCTCCATCACCATCTGTACCTTCCTGTCGGTGGTCAACGGCTTCAAGCTCTTTGACCAGAACCTGTCCCTCACCGCCGGCGAACCCTCCAAGATGTCCGAGATGCTGGCGCTGAACATCTACAATACCTTCTACGGCCGCACCGGCTGGGAGGGCGTGGGCCAGGCAAAGGCTGTGGTCTTCTTCATCCTGGTGGTAGCCATCGGCCTGATCCAGCTGAAAGCCACCCGTTCCAAGGAGGTGCAGCAGTAATGATCCGGAAAAAGCGGCTGAACCGGCTGGGCACCGGCCTGTTTACCTTCATCAGTATTTTCTATGTACTGCCCGTTGTGGTGGTACTCTTCAACTCCTTCAAAAAGAAGTCCTACATCAATCTGGAGCCCTTCAAGCTGCCCAATGAGACCACCTTTACCGGTCTGGACAACTATGCTACCGCCATCAACCAGTACGACTTCCTGAAAGCGGTGGGATGGACAGTGTTCATCACCGTGGGCTCGGTGCTCGTCATTCTGATCTGCACCTCCATGTGCGCCTGGTTTATCACCCGGGTGCGGACCAGGGTCACCAAGGCCATCTACATCCTGTGTGTGTTCTCCATGGTGGTTCCCTTCCAGATGGTCATGTTCACCCTGTCCCTGGTCACCGACCGGCTGGGCCTGGGTACCCCCTGGGGCCTCATCATCATCTACCTGGGCTTTGGCGCGGGACTGGCGGTATTCATGTTCTGCGGTTTCGTCAAGTCCATCCCCATTGAGATCGAGGAGGCCGCCATGATCGACGGCTGTTCCCCCATCCGTACCTTCTTCTCGGTGGTGCTCCCCATCATGAAGCCCACCTACATCTCCGTGGGTATTCTGGAGACCATGTGGATCTGGAACGACTTCCTGCTGCCCTACCTGACCCTGGACATCAAGAAGTATAAGACCATCTCCATTGTGATTCAGTACATGAAGGGCTCCTATGGCCGGGTGGATATGGGCGCCATTATGGCGGCCCTCATTATGGCCGTGATCCCGGTGGTTATCTTCTATCTGTCCTGCCAGAAGCACATCATCAAGGGCGTGGCCGCCGGCGCGGTCAAGGGATAAAAAAGACGCAGACCGACAAGAGGTGAGTTTCTTTGACCATCAAAGACATCGCCAAGCTGTCCGGCTATGCGGTGGGTACCGTCTCCCGGGTACTCAACAACCGCCCGGACGTATCCGAGGAGGCCCGCGCCAAGGTGATGGCGGTGGTGGAGGCCCACCATTTTACGCGCAACAGCAATGCCAAGCACCTCAAGCAGCAGGCCAGCAGCGGAGTGGCACTTATCGTCAAAGGCACCCAGAATATGCTCTTTGCCGATTTGGTGGAGCGTATCCAGACCCGTATCCGGGACAGTGGATACCCCAGCTTGATCTACTACATCGATGAGGATGACGATGAGATCGATCAGGCCATCCGGGTGTGCCGGGAGCGGCGGCCCATGGGCATCCTCTTCCTGGGCAGCAACCTGAGCCTGTTCCGGGCCGGCTTTCACAGTATCACCATCCCATGCGTGCTGGTGACCAACTCGGCAGCCGGGCTGGACCAGCCCAATCTGTCCAGCGTCTCCACCGACGACACCGACGGCGCCCGCCGTGCGGTAGAGCGGCTCATGGAACTGGGCCACCGGACCATTGGTATCCTGGGCGGCCGGGCGGAGCAGTCCGACGCCGCCCAGGCCCGCCTGGAAGGGGTGCGGCAGGCCTTTGCCGACCGGGGACTGGTCCTGGACGAGGCGAGCCAATATGAGACCGCCCGCTTCGATCTGTCGGGAGGCTACGCCGCCATGGAGCGGCTGCTGGATAAGCTACCCGGTATGACCGCCGTGTTTGCCATGTCCGACGTGCAGGCCTTGGGGGCCATGCGGGCCCTCCATGACCGGGGTCTGCGGGTGCCGGAGGATATCTCCATATTGGGCTATGACGGCATTGTGCTGGGGCGGTACGCGGTGCCCCGGCTCACCACCGTCCGCCAGGACGCCCAGCGGCTGGCGGAGCGGAGCGTGGATCTGCTGATCCACCAGATTCAGGACGGAGCGAAGCCCGCCCATGAATTGATCCCCTATACCTTTTTGGAAGGGGAGAGCGTGAAGGAAAGGACGTGAAACTATGCGGACCGGCGGCATCCTGATGCACCTCACTTCGTTGCCATCCCCCTACGGCGTGGGCACCATGGGCGCCTGTGCCCGGCGGTTCGTGGATTTCCTCCAGGCGGCGGGCCAGTCCCTGTGGCAGATCCTGCCCATCTGTCCCACCAGCTATGGAGATTCCCCCTATCAGAGCTTTTCCACCTTTGCCGGTAACCCCTACCTCATTGATCTGGACGACCTGGCGGCCGACGGCCTGCTGGACCGGGCGGACTATGAGGGACTGGACTGGGGGAGCGACCCACAGCGGGTGGATTACGGCAAGCTGTATCAGAACCGCTATCCGGTGCTGCGGAAGGCCTGCAAGGCGCTGCTGGCCGCACCCACCGCGGATTACTGGGCCTTCTGCGAGGAAAACTCCTTCTGGCTGGAGGACTACGCCCTCTTTATGGCTATGAAGGAGGCCAACGGCGGAGAGCCCTGGACCGACTGGGAACCGGCCATCCAGAACCGGGACCGGGTGGCCCTCAACCGGGTGCGGCGGGCCCTGGCCGCCGATCTGGCCTTCTGGCGGGGGGTGCAGTACCTCTTTTTCCGCCAGTGGAAGGCACTCAAGGAATACGCCAATGGGAAAGGCATCCGAATCATCGGGGACCTGCCCATCTATGTCTCCGCCGACAGCGTGGACGTGTGGGCCCACCCGGAGCAGTTCCAGCTGGACGAGCACCGGCGGCCCACCGAGGTGGCGGGCTGTCCCCCCGACGGCTTCTCCGCCGACGGCCAGCTGTGGGGCAACCCCCTCTTTGACTGGGACTACATGGAGCGGGACAATTTCTCCTGGTGGGTGCGCCGCATCGCCTATCAGTGTGAGATCTACGATGTGCTGCGGATCGACCACTTCCGGGGCTTTGACGCCTACTACGCCATCCCCTATGGGGAGCCCACCGCTCAGAACGGGCGGTGGCGGCAGGGACCGGGGATTAAACTGTTTCAGGCTGTGGAGCGGGCTCTGGGCAAAAAAGAGATTATTGCGGAGGATCTGGGCTTTTTGACCCCCTCGGTCCACCGGCTCCGGGATGAGACCGGATTTCCCGGCATGAAGGTGCTGGAGTTTGCCTTTGACAGCCGGGATAAGGAGGGACCGGCCTATCTGCCCCACAACTATCCGGTCAACTGTGTGGTCTATGTGGGCACTCACGACAACGAGCCCGCCATGGGCTGGCTGGTGACTGCCCGGCCGGAGGATGTGGCCTATGCCCGGGAGTATCTCCACCTGGACCAGCAGGAGGGGGAGAACTGGGGCATGATGCGGACGGTTTGGGCCAGTGTGGGCCGGTGCGCCGTGGTGCAGATCCAGGATGTGCTGGGCCTGGGTTCGGAGGCCCGGATGAATATCCCCTCCACCCTGGGCCACAACTGGACCTGGCGGGCGGCGGAGGGCTTTGACAGCCCGGAACTGGCGGCCAAACTCCACCGGCAGATGGAACTGTATGGACGGTTGCCCAAAACAGAATAAAGGCAAGAAAAAAGTGCGCGTCAGCGCACTTTTTTCTTGCCTGTTTCATATTACAGCATGGCGTACAGCAGCTTGGCCACCTCGCCCCGGGTGATGGAGTCGGAGGGGCGGATCAGATTGTTGTTGCCGCTGACTACGCCCTGGGTGACCAGAATCTGTGTGTAGGAGAGGGCCCAGGAGGGGACCTGACCGGCGTCGTCAAAGGTTAGATCGTTGGCGGTGTATCCCTTGGCCTGGGTGCGGCCCAGAATGGTGATGGCCTCTGCCCGGGTGATGGTGGACATGGGATTGGCCAGCAGCTGGCCGCCGCTGGAGGCGCCCTGAAGGATACCCAGGCTGTACATGGCCTTGATCTCGTTGAGAGCCCAGGAGGGAATGGAGTCGGCATCGGCAAAGGGCAGCTCCACATTGGCATACTGCTCCAGGTCCAGATCCATCCACCGGGCAACCAGAGCGAAGAACTCTGCCCGGGAGATGTTCTTGTTGGGCTCGTACTGGGGAGTGGCTCCACCGGTACCCTGGGAGATGCCCTGGTCGTACAGGAAGGTGGCATAGGGTTCGGCCCAGTGGCCGGTCATGTCGCCGAAGGGGCTGGTCCGGCTGGAGGAGGGCTTCACATCGGCGGAGGCCCGGGCCAGATTGCCGCTGGCATCAGAGGCAGTAACGGTGACCCGATGGTAGCCGCTGTCGGCGGCAGGCAGAGTGGCAGTGAGGGTACCGGTGCTCTCATTCCAGGTGCCGGTCAGGACCTTGCCGTCGTAGGTGAGAGTGACATTGCTCTGGGGGATGGTCTGGTCCAGATCGTCCTTGACTGTGGCAGTGAGCTGGGTGCCCTCTACCGACACGGAGACGGTGGGGGCGGTGTTATCAGTAACCTGCTGATTGGCAGTGACCAACTGATCCAGCCAGATGGAGCCGATTTGCCGTTCCGCACCGCCGCCATAGACCACATCCAGACTGGACAGGGAGGAGGCGCCGGTGGGCAGCTGGACCATGACATACTTCCAGCCGGTGAAGTCCAGAGCGGTCAGGAGGAATTGCTGGGTCTGCCCATCCTGGTCAGCGGTGGTAGCCATCAGGGTGTTGCCCGAACCGTTGCCGTAGACCCACATACCCAGCCAGCTCTCCCCTTCGGGAATGGAGAGGGAGGTAGACAGACTGGCGGAGCCGCTGGTGGCGTCATAGGACAGCTTCAGGCTCTGGTTGCCGTTGTGTACAAAATCCAGGCCGGTTTCTGCCTCGGCGGTGGCGGTATCGGTATTCTGGAAGGAGGACAGGTTGCCCTCACAGGTATCCAGCGTCTTGACATGGCTGGCGATGGTCACGGGAATGGTGACGCTTTTGCCGCCGGCGGAGACGGTGAGCTTGCCGCTGCCGCTGTTCTGGGAGGCGGTTAGCACACCGTTTGCATCTACCGTGCCCAGTGAAGCGTCCATAGACCAGGTGAAGCAGGTGTCCTGGGCGGTGAGAGCCAGGGTGCGGTAGGTGGCGGAGGCCTTCAGATCGATCTGCTGGCCGGGATTCAGGTTTAGAGAGGTGACTTTGGAGCCGGTAGACTCATTGGAAATGGTGATGGTGTCCGGCGTGGCCACAGTGGTCAGATAGGCGGTGCCCGAGTGCTCACCGTCCGTTGCAGTGACCTGGTAGAAGCCACTCTTGCTGCCGGCGGTAAAGAGCCCGCTTTCATTGACGGTTCCGCCGCCGTCAGAAACGGACCAGGATACTGTGTTTCCGGTGGTGGGATAGTAGTTGGTATCCAGGCCGGTGGCGGAGAGCTGAACTGTGGCGCCGGAGAGCAGCATGGAGTCGGTGGGGGTCACATAGTAGCTGTCCAGCTCACCAGTGGGCTGAAGGGTGGTGGTCAGGAAGATGGCGGTGCTGTTGGAGCGTTGAGAGCCGTCGGAAGGCCGGTTGACTACCTGCATTCCATCGGTTTCCGGATAAGTAACGCCGATGGTGGTAGAGCCGCCGCCGTCCATGGCGATGGCCTCCACACAACCCAGTTCCACCAGGCGCTGAGCCGCCTGGGACAGGGTGCAGCCCACGCTGTAACCGGACTGCTTGCCGTCCAGAGTGTAGAAAATCACGGTGCCGTCGGCCTTGACGCCCACTGCAGTCCAGGCGGTGCGCTCCGAGGGCAGGCCGGAGGAGACCACCTTGCCGTCAGTGACGATCTTATAAGTACCGCCCAGAGCCTGGGTAACCGAGTTCCAGCGCTCATCAGTGCTGGTGATGGACAGGGTCACCGTATCGCCGGGCTGGAGGGCGCGGAGCTTGGCCAGAATGTCGGTGTTGTCCTTGGCATTCATGGTGAGGACGGCCTTGCCCTCGGGAATGGCGATGCTGCCGGTGGACTCCAGTACCTGGTCCACAGTGTACTGGACTTCCTTGCCGATGGTGGGCTGAGTGGCATGGACTCCTGTGCCGTCGTCCACCGGGGTGAGGATTACATCCACGCCGGGGTCGGTGTTCTGGGTGGTGGAAGCAAAGTCGGAGGTGAGCAGGGTCAGTCCGCCGCTGGTGTCGCTGGCAGTGATCTTGCGGACCTTGTTGATGGCACCGCTTAATTTATAGGTGGCGCCTCCAAAGGTAACGGTGGTGGAGAGGGCGGGCTGACCGATGAAGGCGGTGCCGTCCTCGTTGAAGCCAATGGCCCAGGAGCTGTTGTAGTAGGGGGTGGCCCGCACCACGCCATCGGTGACCAGCAGGCCTACCGTAGAGCCGGTGGAGAGTACATACCAGTCTCCGTTGATGCCGGAGACTACCCGCTTCCCCTGGTTTTCCAGATTCTTGGCCATGCTGGACAGGGTGAGCCGGTCCAGTACCTTGTTTCCGTAGGCCACAGTGGGCACTACATTTTCATTGGGGCTGTAAGAGATGTAGTACTCGTGGCGCAGATCGGAGTAGGTGTCGCTCCAGAAAATGTTTTTTCCCAGAGTGGCGCCCTGAGACAGAGGGACCTGTCCTGTGTGCAGGTCCCAGCCCAGGGCGTATGAGGCCGACGCCGCAGTGACCGTCAGGGCCAGAGCCAGGCCTGCTGCGGCGCATCGCCGGATGAAGTGCTTCATGATTGTCCTCCTATGGTAGGGTGAAAAGATACATACGTTATGTTAACACAAATACCCCCGCTTGTAAACAAGCGGGGGTATTTGTACCCAAATCTTTATTCTGCGTCCTCGGGACGGCCTTGTTTCAATCGAGGAAGGGTTTTCTCCAAGGTCGCCTCTTCCTGGATCACCAGCAGATCTCCAATGAGCTGATTGGACACCAGGAAACCCTTGGGGGTCAGATGCCAGCGGCGGTCGTGGCGCTCCGCCCAACCGTGGCGCTCATAGTCCTCCAGCTTCTGCTCGATGGGGTCGAAGTCCAGGAAGAACTCTCGGCGGTATTCCCACTCCTCAATGCCCCGGGTGGTACGCAGCCGGAGCATGAGGTACTCACTGCCCCGCTCCCGGGCGGGGATCAAGTCGGAGGAGTCGATCACCACGCCTCCCTCCAAAACGCCGGAGATATAGCCCTCCAGGTCCCGGATAAAGGAGTAGCGCCGCCCGCCGAAGTCGGAGTGAGCGCCGGGACCAAAGCCAATATAGGGATGGCCCATCCAATACTTCAGATTATGGCGGGACTGATAGCCGGAACGGGCGAAGTTGGAGATTTCATACTGGCGGTAGCCCTCTTTTTCCAGCCGTTCCACGGTCCAGAGGTACATATCCGCCTGGGCGTCATCGTCGGGCAGCTTTTCGCCCCGGGAGACCCGGTAGTCCAGAGGGGTACCCGACTCCACTTTCAGGCCGTAGCAGCTCAGGTGCTCCGGCTTGAGGGTGAGAACCTGCTCCATCGTGTCCTGCCAGCTTGCCAGATCCTGACCGGGCAGACCGTAGATCAGGTCCAGACTCAGGTTCTGGAACTTAGCCTGCCGTGCCAGGGTGACCGTCTGAACCGCCTGTTCAAAGGTATGGGGGCGGTGAAGGCTCTGGAGGGCCTGGTCACAGGCGGACTGAACGCCCAGGGAGAGCCGGTTGACCCCAGCCCGACGGAGGGCCTGGAGCATTTTCAGATCCACACTGTCCGGATTGCACTCCACGGTAATTTCCGCGTCCTTAGCCAGATCAAAGCGTTTGGCGATCAACCGCAGCAGCTCCCGCAGCCGCTTTTCCCCATAAAAACTGGGTGTACCGCCGCCAAAATAAACGGTGTCAACTTGCCAGCCTCTGGCCTGAGGGGCGGTTTCCTTGAGATGGGCCAGTAAGGCCTTCTGGTAGTCGTCCATCCGTCCCTCTTGCCCGGCCAGAGAGTAGAAGTCGCAATAGTCGCATTTGCTGCGGCAAAAGGGAATGTGGATGTAGATACCCAGTTTTTCTGCCATAGACGGCGCCTCGCTTCCTGGAAAGGTGCAGTGGTGCTACCCAAGTATCACTTGCTTATCTAACTATTATACATGAAAAAGCTCAATTTGAAAAGCATAGCCTGCCATGCTATACTCAAAAAAGAGAGGAGGGGGACACAATGCCCCAACAGGATGGACGGCGGCTGATACTGACGGTGGCCTCGGCATGGGATGGAGAGAAGATCGACACCTTGCTCCGCCGGGAGCTGGGACTGTCAGGTACTGTGATCAAACGGATCAAATGGTTGGAGGACGGCATCCTGCTGGATGGCGTCCGGGCTATCACCGGCCAGCGGGCAGCGGCGGGACAGGTTCTCTCGGTGCGGGTGGACGATCCGGAGCGGCCTGAGGCTGTGGCCCCCACGCCTGGGCCGGTGGATGTGGTCTATGAGGACCAGGACCTGCTGGTGGTCAACAAGGCCCCCGGTGTACCGGTTCATCCTGGACCAGGCAACGGCAGAGAGACCCTGTGCAACTATGTAGCTTATTATTACCAGCAGAAGGGGGAACCGGCGGGGGTCCATCCGGTCCATCGGCTGGACAGGGGCACCTCCGGCCTGATGGTGATTGCCAAACACCCGTTGGCCCAGGAGCGGCTGAAGGAGCAGCTCCATACGGCTGCCTTTCGGCGGATCTATCTGGCGGTGTGCGACGGGGTACCGGTGCCGGAACAGGAGAGGGTGGAGGTCCCCATCGGGCGGGTCCCTGGTTCTCTGATCCAGCGTCAGGTGGACCCGGCGGGCCAGCCTGCGGCCACCTGCTACCGGGTAGTAGAACAGACAGGGAACCGGACCCTGGTAGAGCTCATTCTGGAGACGGGCCGCACCCATCAGATACGGGTCCACATGGCATGGCTGGGCTGTCCTCTCACCGGCGACTTCCTCTACGGCAGGGAGGACAAGGGTCTCATTGCCCGGCCCGCCCTCCACTCGTCGGAGCTCTTTCTGACCCATCCCGTCACCGGGGCGCATCTCCACCTGACCTGCCCGTTGCCCCAGGATATGGCGGCGCTGCTGCGTTAAAAAGGGGCTGCTGCAAAATGCAGCAGCCCCTTTTAGTTCTGTTTCAGCCCAGTTTGCTGAAGAGATTGACCATCTCGATGGCGGACAGGGCGCAGTCGTAGCCCTTGTTGCCTGCCTTGGTGCCGGCACGCTCGATGGCCTGCTCAATGGTGTCGGTGGTGAGTACCCCGAAGAGCACCGGCTTGCCGGTCTGGAGAGAGGCCTGAGCCACGCCCTTGGACACCTCGGCGCACACATAGTCGTAGTGGGAGGTGGAGCCACGGATGACAGCGCCCAGGCAGATTACCGCGTCATACTTGCCGCTCTGGGCCAGGTGGAGGGCGGCTACCGGAATCTCAAAGGCACCGGGTACCCAGGCAACGTCAATGTTCTCGGTGGGAATGCCGTGACGTACCAGGCCGTCCTCTGCGCCGGAGAGCAGCTTGCTCACGATAAACTCGTTGAATCGGGACGCCACAATGGCGATGTGCAGGCTTTCGCTGCCGATCAGTTTTCCTTCCAGAATGTTCATGTCAAATACCTCCCTGAATCTTATCGTCGTCGGTCACCTGCTCCAGCAGGTGGCCCATTTTTTCACGTTTGGTCCACAGATAGAAATGGTCGTGTTCCTGGGGCGCGATCTCGATTGGAACGCGTTCGGTGATCTCCAGGCCAAAGCCGGACAGACCGTAGATCTTGTCCGGGTTGTTGGTGAGCAGCCGCAGTTCCTTGACTCCCAGATCTCGAAGAATCTGAGCCCCGATCCAGTACTCCCGCAGGTCGGGGGCGAAGCCCAGTTTGATGTTGGCCTCCACCGTGTCATAGCCCTGCTCCTGGAGGGTGTAGGTTTTCAGCTTGTTGATGAGACCGATGCCCCGGCCCTCCTGCCGCATATAGAGCACCACGCCCCGGCCCTCTTTTTCGATGCGCTCCATGGCAGCGGCCAGCTGCTGGCCGCAGTCGCACCGCTGGGAGCCAAACACGTCGCCGGTAAGGCACTCGGAGTGGACCCGGCACAGCACCCCCATGCCGTCCCCAATATCGCCTTTGACCAGAGCCACATGGCTTTCGCCGGTGAGGTCGTTGGTGTAGCCGTAGATGGTGAAGTCACAGTATTTGGTGGGCATTTTGGCCACCGCCTCCCGGACCACGTGCTTGTCGTGGAGGCGGCAGTAGTCCTGGAGATCCTTGATGGTGATGACCTTGATACCCCAGGCGGCGGCATTTTCCAGCAGCTCGGTGGTGCGCATCATGGTGCCGTCCTCCCGCATGATCTCGCAGCACAGGCCGCACTCGGCAAGGCCTGCGTGGCGGCACAGGTCTACCGTGGCCTCGGTGTGACCGTTGCGGGCCAGCACCCCGCCCCGGCGGGCCACCAGGGGGAACACATGGCCGGGTCGCCGGAACTCCTCCGGCCTGGCGTCGGGAGCGGCGCACCGGCGGCAGGTGAAGCCCCGCTCCTCGGCAGAGATGCCGGTGGTGGTGTCCACATGGTCGATGGACACGGTAAAGGCGGTCTGATGGTTATCGGTGTTTACCTTTACCATCTGCTCCAGTCCCAGCCGGGCGGCCACGGCCTCCGACATAGGGGTGCAGATCAGACCCTTGGCATGGACTGCCATAAAGTTTACGTTCTCGGTGGTGGCAAACTGGGCGGCGCAGATCAGATCGCCCTCATTCTCCCGATCGGGGTCGTCGATGCACATGATGAGGTGTCCGGCCCGCAGCTCCTCCAGGGCCTCCTCAATGGTGGCAAATCCCATGGTATGTATCCTCCTTTAAAATCCGTGTTGAGCCAGAAATTCCATGGTGATGCCGGAGAACTTGGGTGCCTCCCAGCCCAGCAGTCTGGCCACGTACTTTCCTAAAATATCGGTCTCCAGGTTGACGGTGTCTCCCGCCTTCCGGTCCAGCAGGGTGGTCTGGGCCCCGGTGTGGGGGATGATGGAGACGGAGAAATCCCGGTCAGTGACGGCAGCTACCGTCAGGCTGATGCCGTCAATGGCGATGGAGCCCTTCTCCACAATACCGGAGAGCAGTTCCGGGGCGGCGAAGATGGTGACCCACACCGCATTGCCCTCCCGGCGGAGGGAACTGACTATGCCGGTACCGTCAATGTGGCCGGTGACGATGTGGCCTCCAAAACGTCCATCTGCTGCCATGGCCCGCTCCAGATTGACCTGGGAGCCGGGATGCAGTCCGCCCAACCCAGTGCGCCGGAAGGTTTCCGGCATCACGTCGGCGGTAAAACCGGCGGGGGAGAGGGCGGTTACCGTCAGGCACACCCCGTTTACCGCGATAGAGTCCCCCAACTTGGTGCCCTCCAGTACGGTGCGGGCGGCCAGTTCCAGGCTGCCTGCTCCCACTTTGCGGACGGTGCCCAGTTCTTCAATGATTCCTGTGAACATTCTGTATCACCTCGTATTCCAGCAGCAGGTCCTCGCCCATGGGGGTACAGGTGGGGGAAGAGAGCTGCCAGCAATCCTCCGGACAGTCTACCCCCCGGCCCTCCACCGGGCTTTTGGCCTCCGCTCCGCCGAACAGCTTGGGAGCCAGGTAACAGTATACTTTCTGTACCAGTCCCTGCCGCAGCATGGACTCATTGAGTCCGCCGCCCCCCTCCAGCAGGATGCCGTCAATCTCCCGTTTTCCCAGCTCTGCCATCAGGGCGGGCAGGTTCACTCTGCCGTCGGCGCCGGGCAGGTCCAGTACTGTGATCCCAAGGTCCTCCAGGGCAGCCCGCTTGTCCGGCATGGGGGAGGCACAGGCCACGATGGTGGGCACCTCCTTGGCGGTGCGGACCAGGTTGGAGGTGAGGGGGATGCGTAGCTGGGAGTCGCAGATGATGCGTACCGGATTGCGGCCGCCCTCCATCCGGCAGGTGAGCATGGGGTCGTCCTGGAGCACCGTACCAATACCTGCCAGAATGCCACGGTACTGGTGCCGCAGAGTCTGAACGTGAGCCCGGGCGGTCTCTCCGGTGACCCACTGGGACAGGCCGGTATGGCAGGCGATCTTGCCGTCGGCAGTCATGGCGTATTTTATGGCCACATAGGGGGTCTTGTGGGTGATGTAGTGGAAGAATACCGGGTTCAGGGTATCGCACTGGTTCCGCATGAAATCTTCTTCCACGTCTACCCCGGCTTGCCGCAGCAGGGTCGCTCCCTTGCCGTGGACCAGGGGGTTGGGGTCCCGGGAGCCGATGACCACCTTGCCAATGCTCGCATCCAGAATGGCCTGAGTGCAGGGGGGCTGACGGCCCTGGTGGCAGCAGGGTTCCAGGGTGACATACAGGGTGGCTCCTGTCGGGTCCTCTGTGCAGGCAGCCAGAGCCTCCCGCTCGGCGTGGAGGCCGCCGCAGCGGCGGTGCCATCCCTGGCCAATGATGCGGCCCTCCTTCACCAGCACCGCCCCTACCAGGGGATTTGGGCTGGTCCATCCGGTACCCCGTTGGGCCAGCTTTATAGCCAGCCCCATATAGTCGGTGTCGTTCATATTCGCTTCTCCCTCCTTTTCGGGACGAAAAAAGCGCCCCGAAGCAACTTCGGGGCGCTGAGAAAGCATCTACGGGGCGGAATGAAACGGATATAAAGCAGGGGTAAGATTCATTCCCACCGGCGTCTTCTTCCATCCAGACTTTAACTGTCGGTTTTGGAATTGCACCAAATCCTGCGCTTACGCGCTCGCGGACTTTACCGCCGATCGGGAATTTCACCCTGCCCTGAAGACTGCATATGAACTTGTTGGCCTTATCATAGCACTGTGGAAAAGTGTTGTCAACTATTTATCTACGCTGGGGATCTCCGTGGTGTCCACTTCGTCCAGGTGGCTCAGGTAATATTTCGTCTCTTTTGCGATGACTCCGGACAGCAAAAGAACCGCGATCAGGTTGGGGATGGCCATGAGGGCGTTGAGGATATCAGCAATGGTCCACACCAGGTCCAGAGCCAGCACGGGGCCCACCACCACAACGGCTACAAAGAGAATCTTGTAGGGGAGAATGGCCTTCTTGCCCCACAAATACTGGGCGCACCGTTCGCCGTAGTAGGACCAGCCCAGGATGGTGGACCAGGCAAAAGTGATGATACCCACCACCAGAATTACCGGTCCCAGTACGGGAATCTGGGAGAAGGCCAGGGTGGTCAGCTTGCCGCCGTCGGTGATGTCGGCCATGTTGATGGCGGGATTTTTCATAATGGTGGATACCAGCACCAGGCCGGTCATGAGGCACACCACCACCGTGTCCCAAAAGGTGCCGGTGGCGGACACCAGGGCCTGACGCACCGGATTGCGGGTTTGGGCGGCGGAGGCCACCAAGGGGGCGGAGCCCATGCCGGACTCGTTGGAGAACAGGCCGCGGGCCACGCCGAAGCGCATGGCGATCATCAGACCCTGACCCACCAGACCGCCGGCCACCGCGCCGGGGGTGAAGGCCAGACGAACAATGGCGCCGATGGCGGGGAGGATGAAGTCGTAATTAAAGCCAAGGATGATGATACAGCCCAGTACATAGAAGGCGGCCATGAAGGGTACCAGTTTTTCACAGACGCTGGCAATGGAGTTGATGCCGCCAATGATAACGATGGCGGTGAGCAGGCCGCCTACAATGCCTACCACGATGGGCGGAATGGGCAGGGGAATGTTGTTCTCAATGACTTCGGCAATGGCATTGATTTGGGTGCCGCAGCCGATGCCGAAGGAGGCCAGCGCAGCCAGGGCGGCAAAGAGGACACCCAGCCATTTCAGGCCAAGGCCACGCTCCAGCGCGTACATGGCGCCGCCCTGCATTTTGCCGTCGGGGGTGCGGACCCGGTACTTTACGGCGATGAGGGACTCGGCGTACTTGGTGGCAATACCGAAGATGCCGGCGATCCAGCACCAGAACACCGCGCCGGGGCCGCCCAGGAAAATGGCGGTGCCCACACCGATGATGTTGCCGGTGCCGATGGTGGAGGCCAGAGCAGTTGTGAGGGCCTGAAACTGACTCACGTCTCCGGGGGAGTCGGGGTCACGGGTTACGGACAGGCGAATGCCGGTGAAGGTCTTGCGCTGGATGAAGCCGGTGCGTGCCGTCATAAACAGGTGGGTGCCGAAGAGCAGCACGATCATGGGGATACCCCAGATAAAGTCGTCCAGCCAGTTGATGAAGGATACGATTACATCCATAGAAATCCCTCTTTTCTCTCTCTAATTCTCTCTTATTTGTTCTGTTCCAGCCACTTTTTCAGCTGCTCGGCCATGGCGGAGCTGCCGCTGTCCTTCTGCTGTTCCTGCTGCTGGAGATAGCGGCGCACATCTCCCTTACCGGCGGATTTGGTTTCCCGCCGTTTTTTGAAGTCGCTGAGCCGTTCCCGGTAGCCGCACACGCAGGCGAAGAGCTGCTTGTCTCCCTCGCCCCGCAGCTCCATCTTCTTGTGACAGTTGGGGCAGCGGGCGTTGGTGGTCTGGGTGACCGAGCGGCGGTAGCCGCATTCCCGGTCGGGACACACCAGCATCTTGCCCCGTTTGCCCTTGACGCTGAGCAGAAATTTGCCACAGTCAGGGCACTTCTCACGGGTCACATTGTCGTGGGTATAGGTGGCGTCGCTGGCCTTCACTTCGGCCACCAGATGGGAGGCGTAGCCCTTCATTTCACCCACGAAGGCATCCTCCTTTTCCCTGCCCTGGGCGATGTCTCCCAGCCGTTTTTCCCACTGGGCGGTGAGGGAGGCCGAGCGCAGGTCGGTAGGGGCCAGTCCCACCACCTGGACCCCCTTGGAGGTGGGTACCAACTCCTTGCCCCGGCGCTCGATATAGAAAGCGGAGAACAGCTTTTCAATGATATCTGCCCGGGTGGCGGGGGTGCCCAGGCCGCCGGTTTCCTCCAGAATCTTACTCTGGTCCCGGTCCTGTACCTGAGCGGCAGGGTGCTCCATGGCGGTGAGCAGGGTAGCCTCGGTGTACCGCTTGGGAGGTGAGGTCTTGCCCACATTGGCCCGGACGGACAGCACAGGCAGCTTGTCCCCCTGGCGCAGGTCGGGCAGAGACTGCTCCCGCTCCTCTTCATCCTCGGGCTCCTCCAGGTCGAAGGAACGATCATAGGCCGCCTTCCAGCCCGGCTCCTTCACGATTTTGCCCCGGGCGTGGAAGGTCTCGCCGTCGATGGTCAGCTTGAGGGAGACCTCCTCGTACTCGAAGGGGGGCAGCAGCACCGCCAAAAACCGGCGTGCCACCAGGTCGAAGATGTTGCGCTCGGGCCCGGACAGCCGCCACAGGTCCACCTGCTCCTCGGTGGGGATGATGGCATGGTGGTCGCTCACCTTGGCGTTGTTTACCAGATAGCGGGTCTGAAGGGGACGATGGCTCATGATCTGCCGGGCCAGGGGAGCGTATTCGTCGATCATCACGCTACGCAGCCGCTCAGGCAGGGTGGGTACCACATCGTCGGAGATATAGCGGGAGTCGGTGCGGGGGTAGGTGAGGATCTTGTGGACCTCATAGAGGTTCTGCATGACGGACAGGGTTTCCTTGGCGGAGTAGGCGTACTTTTTGTTCGCATCCCGCTGCAGCTCGGTCAGGTCGTAGGCAGCGGGCGGAGGTGTTTGCTTCCAGGTGCGCTTGATTTCGGTCAGCACAGCGGTCTTTCCAGCCAGTTTATTGACAAGGGAATCTGCTTGCTCCTTGCTGAAAATACGGGCCTGTCCGTTTTTATCACGCCATGTTGCTGTGAAGCCATTTAGCTTCACGGAAACGGTATAAAATTCCTTGGGTTGGAACTTGCGGATCTCCTCCTCACGGTCCACAATGAGGGCCAGGGTGGGGGTCTGGACCCGTCCGGCGGACAGCTGAGCGTTGTACTTGCAGGTGAGAGCCCGGGTGACATTGAGGCCCACCACCCAGTCGGCCACGCTGCGGGCCCGGGCGGAGTGGTACAGGTTGTCGTAGTCGGCGGCGGGGCGCAGGTGGGCAAAGCCCTCCTTGATGGCCTTATCAGTCTGGGAGGAGATCCACAGCCGTTTGGCCGGCTTCTTCCAGCCCGCCTTCTCCATGATCCACCGGGCTACCAATTCTCCCTCACGGCCGGCGTCGGTGGCGATGACCAGATCGCTGACGTCGCCCCGGCGCATCTGGGCCTGTACCGCCCGGAACTGCCGCCCGGACTGAGGAATTACCACCGTTTTCATTCTGTCGGGCAGCATGGGCAGAGTAAGCATATCCCACTTGGCCCAAGCCTTGTCATAGTCCTCCGGGGGCGCCAGCTCCACCAGATGGCCCAGGGCCCAGGTGACAATGTAGCGCTCCCCCTCCAGAAAGCCCTCGCCGGACTTTTTGCAGCCCAACACACGGGCCAATTCCCGCGCTACCGAGGGCTTTTCCGCCAATACCAATGTTTTAGCCATATAGATTCTCCTAACCGCCGTTAAACGGCGTTTCTGGGTGATTTTCAACGGTTGACTTTTGAATACCGCTCTGGTATGTTTAAGCCAGAAGGAATCCCTGTTACTGGTGCGACTGAGAAAGGAGTACAGTATGTTCGGGTTTGCTGGTTTGCAGATCAAGATGAGCCAGACTTTGCCCCCCGAGGACCGGATGAGTTCTGCCGAGCGGGTTTGCCGCAGACAGGCCAGGGACGCGGAATGGAAGTTCCGGGTCTCCAAGGGATACGAGAAGGATACCTTCTGGAACCGGGTCAAGTTCAATATGACCCACAAAGACTGAGTTTATATCCAGCCGCGGGCTTTGCCCGCGGCTTTTTTGTATTTAGAGGGAGATGCTCCAGTTACCCAACTGATCCAGAATAGGGATCAGCTGTTTGCAGGGCTCTGTGATGCTGTATTCCACCCGCACCGGTACCTCCAGATACTCTGTCCGGGTGACCAGCTTGTCCTCCTCCAGCTCCCGAAGGGCATTGGCCAGCACAGTGTTGGATACCCCGTCCAGGGTCTTTTTCAGCTGGTTGTACCGGGTGGGGCCATTATTATACAGGGAGCACAGGATCTGCATCTTCCACTTGCCGCCGATAAGGGACAGGGCGTGGTTCAGAGGGCAGGTATCCATGCAGGGACAGTTTTCATGTTCCACAGGTCAGTTCCTCCTTACCTGGTACGAAATTTCTGCGTTCTTGCGTTGGGAGAAGATAGGTACTATAATACTACCAGGTTGTAAAAATGAAAAGTATTTTTTAGGAGGAATTTCCATGCCGCCCTATTTGACCGGTCTTGGCATTGGCCTGGCCTATGTGGCCCCCATCGGAATGCAGAACCTGTTCGTCATCAATTCAGCTCTGACTCAGCCCCGGCACAAGGCGCTGCTGACTGCCCTCATCGTGGTATTCTTCGATGTGACCCTGGCGCTGGCCTGCTTCTTTGGTATCGGCGCGCTGATGGAACACTTCACCTGGCTGCAGATGGTTATTCTGCTGGTGGGCGGCGCCATCGTGATCTGGATCGGCATCAGTCTGCTGCGGGATAAGCCCACCATGGACAACAATGTGGATGTAAACATCTCTCTGCCCAAGGTGGCGGCCAAGGCCTGCGTGGTCACCTGGTTCAATCCCCAGGCCATTATCGATGGTACCATGCTGTTTGGCGGCTTCCGGGCAGGCAACCCCGGCGGGGTGAGCACCCAGCTGATTCTGGGTTCCTCCACCGCCTCCTTCCTGTGGTTCTTTGGCATCACGGTGCTGATCTCCCTCTTCTCCGCCCGCTTCAACGACAAGATTCTGCGGGTCATCAACATCATCTGCGGTATTATCATTATTTTCTACGGCGGTAAGCTGATCTGGCAGTTCTTCCAGATGGTCATGTAAAAAAAGTCCCCTCCGTTTGGAGGGGACTTTTCTTATTCCTCAAATTCAGGCTTTTACCAGATGGACCAGCACGTCGGTCATCTTGTGCAGGGCGTCCACCGGGATATACTCGTGGACCCCGTGGAAGTTGACGCCGCCGGTACACAGATTGGGGCAGGGGAGACCCATATAGCTGAGACGGGCGCCGTCGGTGCCGCCACGGATAGGTACCTCCAGAGGCGTGACACCCACCGCCTCCATGGCGGCCCGGGCGCGATGGATCAGGTACATATGGGGCTCGATTTGCTCCAGCATATTGTAGTAGGAGTCCTTCAACTCCATTTCCACCGTGCCGGCGCCATATTTGGCGTTGAGATAGTCCACAACACGGGTAAGGAAGGCCTTGCGGTCCTCAAACTTGGCCCGGTCGTGGTCCCGGATGATATAGGAGAGGGTAGCGGTGGTCTCATCGCCGGACATCTCGCACAGGTGGTAGAAGCCCTCCCGGCCCTCGGTGTGGGCAGGGGTCTCGGCGGGAGGCAGCAGGTTGACCAGTTCCACGGCCATGAGAATGGCACTCTTCATCTTGTTTTTGGCGGAGCCGGGGTGGATGTTCACGCCATGAATGGTGATCTGAGCGCTGGCGGCGTTGAAGTTTTCATACTCCAGCTCGCCCAGTTCGCCGCCATCCACGGTATAGGCCACCGCCGCGCCGAAGCCCGCCACGTCGAAGTGGTCGGCACCGCTGCCCACCTCCTCGTCGGGGGTGAAGCCCACGGCAATGCGGCCATGGGGGATCTCGGGGTGGAGGGTGAGATATTCCACAGCGGACATGATCTCCGCCACACCGGCCTTGTCGTCGGCTCCCAGCAGGGTGGTGCCGTCGGTGACGATCAGATCCTGGCCCACATATTTGGACAGGCTCTCAAACTCGGAGGCCTTCATGGTGATCTGCTTTTCCTCGTTCAGGAGGATGTCGCCCCCCTCATAGTGGACAATGCGGGGCTTTACATCAGCGCCGGGGGCGCTGGGGGAGGTGTCCATGTGGGCAATGAGGCCCATACAGGGGATGCCCTCACATCCCGGAGTGGCGGGCAGCCAGCCGTAGACGTAGCCATACTCGTCCATGTGAGCGTTGTGCAGACCCATCTGACTCAGTTCCGCGGCCAGGGTTTCCCCGAGTACCTTCTGCTTTTCGGTGGTGGGAGTGGTCTGGCTGTGCTCGTCTGACTGGGTATCATAGGTGACGTACTTTAAAAACCGTTCCACAGCGTTCATGTTCTGCGTCCTTTCTCCCGGTTTCCGTTCCTTGCTCTTGACGGATACCGGGCAATGGAATAGACTAAACTAAATAGCACCCGATATTATACCATAAGAGGAGCCGGATTTCTATGGTGACGACGCAGGAATTTACCTTCCCCTCCAGCGATGGAGTCCATCTGGTGGGAGCCACCTGGTGGAAAGGGGAGACGGAGCGGCCCAGGGCCATCGTGCAGCTGGTCCACGGAATTTCGGAGTATATCGGCCGGTATGACGATTTTGCCCGGTTTCTGGCAGAGTGCGGCTACTGGGTGGTGGGTCATGACCATCTGGGCCACGGCCGCACGGCGACGGACCCGTCGGAGTACGGCTGGTTTGCCGACAAAGATGGGTGGAAGTATGTGCTGAAGGACACCCGCACCCTGCGGCGGTTAGCAGGGGAGGCCTGCCCGGAGGCTCCCTATTTTATCATGGGTCACTCCATGGGCTCCTTTGTGGTGCGGGGTTATCTCAGTTACTGGCCGGGTACAGTGGACGGGGCCATCCTGTCGGGTACAGGCCAGGAAGCGCCCGCCAAAGTGAACGCGGGGCTGGCCCTCTCCGGCCTGCTTCTGAAAACCAAAGGCCCCAGGGCCCACAGCAAACTGCTGGACAACCTGTCCGTTGGGGCCTACAACAAGCAGTTCAAGCCCACCCGCACCGGGGCGGACTGGATCTCCCGGGACCAGGCGGTGGTGGACGCCTACTGTGCCGACCCGCTGTGTCAGTTCCTGCCCACGGTGAGTATGTTCCACGACATGATGCACGGGCTCAACCTGCTGGCCCGGAAGAGCACCCTGGCCCGGCTGGACCCGGATACGCCGGTATACTTCTTTGCCGGAGACCGGGACCCGGTGGGCCAGCAGGGCAAAGGTGTCAAAAAAGTGGCCCGCTGGTTCAAGGAGGCGGGTGTAAAGGATGTTGCCGTCAAGCTTTACCCGGAGGGCCGCCACGAAATGCTCAATGAGACCAACCACCAGCAGGTCTATGAGGATGTGCTGGCCTGGCTGGAGGGGCATTTAAAGAAGAAAGAGGCATGACAAAAGCGGCCGCGCACAGCGCGGCCGCTTTTCTTTGGGGGATTAGCCCGGAGGCCAGGTCATATCCCGGCCCGCCAGCACATGGAAGTGCAGGTGGTGGACCGACTGGCCCGCCTGCTCTCCGCAGTTGGACACCACTCGGAAGTCGGTGATGCCCAGCTGGGCGGTCACTTTGGAAATGACCTCAAAGATATGGGCCACCACGCCGGCATTGTCGGCGGTGATCTCGCCGCAGGAGCCGATGTGGGCCTTGGGGATCACCAGGAAATGGGTGGGCGCCTGGGGATCGATGTCATAGAAGGCAAAGACCTGATCGTCCTCGTAGACCTTGTTGGACGGGATCTCCCCGGCGGCGATCTTACAGAACAGACAGTCGCTCATAGCAGGACCTCCTCATTTGTCAAGCTGGGTTCAGTATAGCACAGAAGGGTGGGCTTGTCATGCCTGAAAACGAAAAAAGGACCGCCCGACTGGGCAGTCCTTTTTCTATCGGTCAATCACACAGCGCGGGTGACCTTACCCGAACGGAGGCATCTGGTGCACACATAAACGTGCTTGGGCGTGCCGTTGACGATCGCCTTGACGCGCTTCACATTGGGCTTCCAGGGGCGGTTGGTGCGGCGGTGAGAGTGGGACACCTTAATACCGAACACGACACCCTTGTCGCAAAATTCACATTTGGCCATTCACTTATACCTCCTCGCTCGTCAGGATACGCTTATAAAAGCATCGAACGATATATTAGCAGAAGTTACGCAAAAAAGCAAGTGTTTTTTTCAAAATGACTGGAATTTTTCTGCGGGGGCCTGTACACAGGTTCTTACCACACCGCTTCTTTTGGCAAATTGCCTTCCCGGTTGCAAATCGGGAGGAGAGAATGGTATAATAATGTCTACTGAATAAACCGCGATGCGGTTTATTCGCGCGGAGGTAGCCGCGCAATTTCATAAAAACAGCTCGAAGTGGCCGTTTTTATGAAATTCAGCCATTGTTACAATGCGTATTTCCGTTGGCGCGTCTCAACGCACCAACGGAAAGTGCGAGGGTTTTTGGACGAGATCGTCCAAAACCCTTGCACTTGAACAAAGCCATTTGGCCTTGAAAACCTTGGTTTTCAAGGTTTGTGGCTTTGTTCAGTACGCATTATAATAAAACAAATCGCTTTGAAATGACCGGCGGGGGACAACCCGCCTTTATAGGAGGAAGAGCTATGGAAAGCTTGTACACCGTCAAACTGGGCGAATTGATCAAAAAGTTTAATCTGGAGGTGCTCCGCGGGGCGGAGGGCTATGAGGACCAGGCTATCTGCACGGAGGACGTGAATCGTCCCGGCCTGCAGCTTACCGGATTTTTTGACTACTTCGATCCCCATCGGCTCCAGGTCATTGGCAAGGTGGAGGATACCTACCTCTCGGGCCTGACACCGGATCAGAGGCGGGAGAGCTTTGAGTTGCTGCTGAGCCAGGATATTCCTGCCCTTATCGTCTCCCGGGGCATTGATCCCTTCCCGGAGTGCATGGAAATGGCGGAGAAATACGACCGGACGGTGCTCCGCAGCCAGGACACCACCAGTGTGCTCATGAGCACCATCATTGCCTCCCTGAAATCCTACCTGGCCCCCCGCATCACCCGCCACGGTGTGCTGGTGGAGGTATACGGCGAGGGCGTGCTGCTGCTGGGCGAGTCCGGTGTGGGCAAGAGTGAGACCGCCATCGAGCTGGTGAAGCGTGGACACCGCCTCATCGCCGACGACGCGGTGGAGATCAAGCAGACTGTCACCGGCGGCCTGATGGGTACTGCGCCCGAGCTCATCCGCCACTATATCGAACTGCGGGGCATCGGCGTCATTGACGTGCGCCGCCTCTTCGGTATGAGCGCTGTTAAAGAAGAGGCGGAGATCGACATGGTCATCAGCCTGGAGCAGTGGAAGGACGGGGCCATGTATGACCGGCTGGGCCTGGAGAACCTGTACACCACCATTCTGGACGTACAGGTGCCCTCCCTCACCATTCCGGTGAAGCCGGGCCGGAATCTGGCGGTCATCATCGAGGTGGCGGCCATGAACAACCGCCACAAGAAGATGGGCTACAACGCCGCTCTGGAGTTCACCAAGCAGATCAACGAGCACTTTGACCAGGCCATGAGCGCCCAGATGAACAAGTAATCCCTCAGATCACGGCCCGCCGCGGCGGACTTCGGAGCCAGAGGCCCCGGAGCAAAGCCCGGCGGGCTTTTTAAAGGATGTGACCGCTCTTGACCTTTTTATCCCTGCCCTTCTTCTGCTTTTTTCCGGTAACAGCACTGGGCTATTTTCTGCTGCCCCGGAAGGTGCGGAACCTGTGGCTGCTGTTGGCAAGCTGGTTTTTCTATCTGTGTGCCAAGCCGGTCTATCTCACCCTGCTGCTCTTTGTGATTCTCACTTCCTATGGAGCGGGGATCGCCTTGGGAAAGAAGAAAAAACGATGGGTGTTGGTGCTCTGCCTGCTGACCGACGTGGTACTGCTTTTCCTATTCAAATATGTCAACTTCGCCCTCTCTATGGTGGGAGAAGTTCTTCACGGCATGGGGATTGCCTGGAATGTGCCGGTACTGGACATTGTGCTGCCGGTGGGTATCTCCTTCTACCTCTTCCAGGCCATGGGCTATGTAATCGACGTATGGCGGGGCAAGGCGGAGGCCCAGGGAAATTTCCTGCTCCATGCCCTGTTTCTCTCCTTCTTCCCCCAGGTAGTGTCCGGCCCCATCGGTCGGGCGGGGGAGCTTACCCCCCAGTTCCGGGACCCCCACCCCTTTGACTGGGACAAGTTCCGGGAGGGTTTGGTGCGCTTTTTGTGGGGTGCCTTTAAGAAAATGGTGTTGGCTGACCGACTGGCGGTGCTGGTCAACACCATCTTCGGGGCGCCGGAGACCTTTGGCGCGGTGCAGGTGATGGGGGCGGCGGTGGCCTTTTCCCTCCAGATCTACTGTGATTTCTCCTCCTACACCGACATGGCCCTGGGCGTGGCCCACAGCATGGGCTTCACCCTGCGGGAGAACTTTGACACACCCTATTTTTCCCGGTCCATTGCAGAATTCTGGCGGCGGTGGCATATGTCCCTGTCCAACTGGTTCCGGGACTACCTGTACATCCCCTTGGGCGGCTCCCGGCGGGGCACTGCCCGGAAATATCTGAATGTACTCATCGTCTTTGCAGTCAGCGGCCTGTGGCACGGGGCGGCCATGACCTTTGTAGTGTGGGGCGTGCTCAACGGCCTCTATCAGGTGATGGGGGCGGTTACTGCGCCCCTGCGGGATGGCGGGTACCGGCTGCTCCACATCAGGGAGGACGGTCCCTTCCGGCATGGGGTGCAGATCCTGATCACCTTTCTGCTGGCCACGGTGGCCTGGGTGTTCTTCAAGGCCAGTTCTCTGTCCAATGCCCTGGCGGTTCTGGGCGGGATGCTCCACGGCCCTCTGTGGGTGCGCCAGAGCATGGGCCTGGACCGGTGGGAGCTGCTGGCGGCCGCTGCAGGGCTTCTGCTGCTCTTGCTGGTAGATTTGTTGAGCAAGCGATACAATCTATGGAAGACCTATCTGCAACAGCCCCGGCTGGTACGGTGGTGCATCCTGTGGGTGCTCCTCTTTGGCTGCCTGATCTTCGGCAGCTATGGAGCAGGGTATGACGCCCAGGATTTTATGTATGGATTTAGTTTTTAAGGAGGGGATACACCAATGAAGTGCCTGAACAAGGGGAAAGAGTGCTTCTTTGCCCTCCTCTTCCTGCTGCTGACGGCAGTGATGGTCAATTTTATCTCCGACGTTCTGCGGCCCTCACAGACCCTGTACGGAGCCACCTGGAGTGCCTTCCGGGCGGAACCGGAGGACAGCCTGGACGTGATCTATCTGGGCAGCTCCTTTGCCTACTGCGATTTCAACCCCTCAGTGGTGTACGATGCCTCCGGCCTAACGGGGTATGTGATGGCGGGTTCGGAACAGCCGCTGTCCATTACCTATTGGTATTTGAAGGAGATTTTCCAAACCCAGTCTCCCTCCGCCGTGGTGCTGGAGGGTACCTCTCTGTACTTTAAGCAGTATCAGAACTATACCCAGCAGAATGTGAGCCAAATGCCGTTCTCGGTCAACAAACTGGGCGCCATCTTTACGGCGTCTGAGGAGAACCTGCGGACCGGACTGCTCTTTGACCTGTCTCTCTACCACAGCCGTTGGAAGGAGATGGGCAAAAGCGATCTGAAAAAAGCGGTGGTTCCGTTACAGGGGGACTACTACAAGGGCTTTACGCCGGTGGATCAGGTGATGGACGGCGTGGGAGAAACGGTGGTGGAAGGTAACCGCACAGTGTCGGAGGAGGACTACGCCGCCAACCTGGAGTGGCTGGGCAAGATCCTGGCCCTCTGCCGGGAACACGGAGCCCAGCCCATCATTACCTTCAATCCCAGCTATACCCGCTGCACCCAGGAACAGTACGCCCGCAATACGGCAGACATTCTGGCTCTGGATGGGGAGACGCTGGTATACAACTGGTCGGACAGCTTCGAGGAGATGGGGCTGATCCCCACAGAGCATCTCTATGACGGCGGGCACCTGAACCAGGACGGAGCGGCTATTTTCTCCGCCTGGCTGGGCCGATTCCTGACAGACGAGGTGGGGCTGGTCCCCAGAACTCAGACTACGGAAAATACCGCTGCCTGGCAGGAATCTGCCGCCTGGTGGCGGGAGAAAAACCAGAGCTGACTTGAAAAACCTCCGGCTTCGGCCGGAGGTTTTGTCACGTTTGGCTTTGCCCAGGTGTATTCCAGGTGAACGCGTTCCAATCCACAAGGCAAGGAGGGAGGACCATGGAAGGACAGGACAGGGAGGCGCTGGCCCGGCGGCTGGTGGACACTTATTCCGATCAGCTGATGCGGCTGGCCTACTCGCTGCTGAACAATGTGCCGGACGCACAGGATGTGTGCCAGGAGGCGCTGCTTAAAGGACTGGACCACGCCCCCATCTTTGAAAGCCGGGAGCACGAGCGGGCCTGGCTGATTCGGGTGACCATCAATCTGTGCAAAAATTTGCGGCGCAGTCCCTGGCATACCCGGACGGTGGGGCTGGATACGGTGGCCGAACAGGCGGCTTTCCAACCGGAAGAGGGGGGCGTGCTGGAGGAGGTCCAGCAACTGCCTGCCAAGTACCGGGAGGTATTGGTCCTCTATTATTATATGGGCTATGACACCAATGAAATTGCGGATATCCTGGGTATCCGGGCGGAGGCGGTACGGGCCCGGATGAGCCGGGCCAGACAGAAGCTGAGACTGGGATTGGAGGTACAGGGTTATGGCAAGCTATCGAGATGAACTGGACCGGCTGAAATTTTCGCCGGAGGAAAAGAATGAACTGACCCGCCGCCTGACGGCGGAGCGTGCGACCACGACGGCGCGGCGGATGCGCCTGCCCTACCGGGTTCTGGTGGCTGCGGTAGCGGCCATCTCCCTGCTGGTGGGAGCGGTAGGCGCGGTATCTCTGGCAGGGGTATCTCCCGCCTTCCGGGAACTGTTTGGTATTACCGATGATGCTCAGGCCCAGCAGCTGGGCGCGGAGCAGTTGAATTTGGTCTTTGAGGATCAAAATGGCTCCGGCGCCTCCATTACCGTCAAAGAGGTGGTCAAGGATCAGGAGCGGGTCTATGTGATGCTGGACTTCACCGCTCCGGCAGGGGTGGCGCTTCCCATACCGGAGGAGACGGCGGACGGCCGGAACTTCTGGCTGGGAGAGGAAGAGGGGGACTGCTCCGCAGCCTTCTATGGAGATGAGGCTTGCACCCAGCGGGTGGACCCCCGCAGCTGGGGCTGGGGGTTCCGGGCAGTGGACGATACGGATACCACCGACCAAGTGATCCCCCTGATGCTCCAGATTACCTGCGATGAGACCCTGCCTGAAGAAGCGACCTGGCTGAAGGTTACCCACCTGTCCAACCTGTGGGCACTGGAAGACGGGAAAGAGACCTGTGTGCTGTCCGGAATGGACTTTACCCTCGCCATTCCGATCGAGACCACGGCGGAGATCTACTCCTTTGAGGGGCGCTGCGGCGTGAATCTGAACGGCGTCACGCTGGCCACGGCAGAAAATCTGACCATCTCACCGGTCAGCGTGGCCATGGATCTGGTGATCCCCGACGGGGCGGCCTACGATGCTGCGTTCGAGGCCCAGGGCCCCTGGCAGGTGTATGTGCTGCTGGAGGACGGTACCCAGGTGTGGACCAAGTTTGAAAAGGGCGGCGGCGTTCAGGATGTGTTCCACGACGACGCGGGGCAGACCTTCTTCCGGGCTGACCACGTCCGCTTTGAGTTGGACTCCCCCATTGATGTGGCCCAGATCAAAGATATTGTCTTTGTAGGCGACAACAGTCTGGCGTATGGGGAGGAAGAGAGTGACGCGGTGATCCACTTCCGCTTCACCCCCCACTATTTCCGTAACGAGACCTACTGGAACCAGGTCAATGAAGGGTGGAAGAACAGCTGAATCCAGGCGAAAAAGAGCTCGGAATGATCCGGGCTCTTTTTCATTTTTTGCTGCGAAAAAATCCTTGCAAAACTGGAAACACTGTGATATTATATTCGGGCATGATTACGCACACCCGCGGACGGGGGGCCAGGTGCTTCCGCTTGGAGGTTGGCCGGCTCCGAATGAACCGGGTGGAGGAATCAACAATTAAAGGAGGAATTTTTACCATGGCAGTCGTATCTATGAAGCAGCTTCTCGAGGCGGGCGTTCACTTCGGTCACCAGACCCGTCGCTGGAACCCCAAGATGGCCACCTATATCTACACCGAGCGCAACGGCATCTATATCATCGACCTGCAGAAGACCGTGAAGAAGCTGGAGGAGGCCTACA
>PPYE01319741.1_pt1 | contig 64163 bp, 50 predicted proteins | sample 1559881 | NCBI WGS metagenome assembly PPYE01 (sample SAMN08240022, study PRJNA423297) | Human gut metagenome, whole genome shotgun sequencing project. | reverse complement strand
GGGAATATATAATTTCTAATTGATGGTATTGCTGGAGAATAATTATCTGTGAAAAAAAGAAAATAAATAACTATGAAAGGAAAATAAATAATAAATAAATTAAACTTAAGCTTAACACTTACTGTATGAGTTGAAGATAATAAATAAGATCGAATAAATAGAATTATTACTACCAATTCTTTCCAGTATAAATAAATCTCACCTGTACTATTATTAAAATGAACAAAACAACTCTTAATAAATAAATTAAAAGGAAGCAGAAGTATAAAAAGACAAAGAACATTTATAAATTTAACACGACATGAAAAAATTATTATAGTAACCAATAATATAAATTCAATCAGCATAATCTAATTTTTTTTCTTAAACAGCTTATTAAATTGAAATAACAAATCTCGATTAAAGAATAGCAATAACGCAATATTCGCTATGTAGAATATAATTTTATATTCGGAATTTATATTTGAAATTTCAATCACAATAAATAATGCCCCCACAATTAAAGTTGCTATTATTATAGGAATATTTTGGATATGTACATATTTCCACGAATAAATAATTCGACTTAATGCCATTACAATAAAAGAAATTACGACAGCCATAGCAGCTCCCCAAATCCCATAAAAAGGAATCAATAAAAAGTTAAATGCTATTGAAGTTAAAGCGCCCCATAAACTTGAATAAAAGAAATATTTACTTTTCTTAGAAGCCGAAAAATTTGCACCTACAATATTTGAAATACTTGAGAATACAATTCCATAAGTCAATAATGGAAGATATTTCCACGCTTCATAAAATTCATTACTGGCAAAAATCCCAATAAAAAATTTGCTAAAAAATGTCATAAAACACGTTCCTATAACAAGAAAAAAAAGAACAATACGAAATATATTATTAAAAAAACCTTGATAATCACTTTTATTAAATTCCTCTATAACCGAAATTACAAAAGAAGTTGAAAACATATTATACACAGTAGATAATATTGTAGGAAATTTATTTGCTACGGCATATATACCTATAGCATGCATACCTATATAATTTTCCATAATAGGTCTATTCAAAGCCCCAACTAACCACCACATTATGCTATTAGGTATCAATGGAATAGAATAATTAAGCATTTTTCGACAATCACTTATATTTATACTATAAACCGAAAAATATGTATATGCCTTAGAAAAAATAAAAGCATATAAAGCGGCAATACAGTGAGATAATATAATTGATAAAACATATCCTTTGACACCATGATTGGGTATCAATAAAAAAGAGAATAAAGCTGTACACACAGTTAGAACAATACCAGTAATACTATATACCATTATTTTATCGATACTCCTAGTAAATTGTTGCATATAATGCTGAAGAAAAGTAGCACAGATCATAAAATATATCAAGAAATAATAATTAGTAAAACTATTCTCGATTTTCCATTTGTTAAAAAGATAAGCAATAATAATAAAGAAAACTCCAGATAATAAAAGACAAGAAAAAGAAAATACTAATCCTGTAGAAAAATACGACGTTTGCTGATCTTTGCTTTCACCCTTCGGAAAAATAAAAATAGATTCAGCTATAGAAAAAGTAATAATTCCAAGAAAAAAAGAAACATAAACATTAATAATATCTGTTGCACCATATTCTTCAATAGATAACCAACTGGTATATAAAGGTAGCATTAGAAGACCAATAAACTTACCTCCTGCACTTCCTATAAAAATTAACAATGTATTTTTACCAAGTCTTTTATATTTTGACATTATCAAAGCATTTTAATAGCTTCATAATTACGTTGTGAGGAATTGGAATCAATGTGTTTATGATACTTTGCTTGCATAGAAGGTGAAAGTTTAAATATATTATACTCTCCATAGAGCTTAATAATTAAATCAGATAATTCTCGTTCATTAAATGATTTAAAACCGATATTTATACATTCATTTTTAATATCAAAATATGTTTCATTATCTGATACATCGTAATCATCATAAAAATAAAAAATAATAGGACGACCTAATAACAAATAGTCAACCCAACAAGAAGAGAAATCAGTAATTAATATATCAGTATGACATAGCAATATTTGAGGATCAATATTTCTCTTTGTTATTTCTATAATATTTCCATTCTCTTCACCCCCATAAATTTTATTAGCCATATTCGGATGGTTCTTAATAAGAAGAAGTACATTATTAGATTGAAACCAATTCATCATGAATTCATTATTAATAAATAACGTAGGTGAAGGCTCTCCCCTTCCATATCCCCTATGAGTAGGCATATATGTGATAACAAACATACAGTTTTTATATTCAGGAACTATCGTTTCAAAATTATCATCTCTTAACATAGGATTCAAAAATAAGTCATTTCTAGGCATTCCTAAATTTAATATTTTTGCATTTGGAAATCCTGTTCTTAGGTAGCTACTAAACATATGAGAAGTTGAAGTAACTAAGTCTATATCAGCAGATGTAAAACAAGCAACATATCTCATATATAATTTACCAAATAATGTAGGTTTTGAAAGATATTTCTTTGGTGTGTCTCCAAAACATTTCTTTATCGGCATTCCATGAATTAAATATATATACTTGCGTCCTGTTTTTTTAAAGCAAAAATTTAAGTCACCACCAAATTGGGTTGATGTAATTATTCTACTACCAATTAAGGTATAATATAAACCCCTAATACTAAGATTGTGATAAGCAATGAAACCTTTAGAACGAACAATGTGCACAACTTTATTATTTCTTGAAATCCAAACACATTTAATGTTTCTTTTATTATTATTCACATATTCAAATAAATATTTTGGACTTTCACGATAATCAATATTATGAAAAGCACCAAACAACCACACTTCTTCTTTTATTTTGAATAAGTGGTTAATTATATTCATTATAACTCCAATAATAATATAAAAAAATTTACTAAAATAACTTTGTTTCATAATTACCTAATGATTCTATTGATAACTATATCCACCATCTATTTCTAAAATAGAACCATTTATGTATTGATTATTAATAATGAACATAAACGCATCTATAATTTCTTCTACTGTTGCAAAACGATGCAAAGATAGTTTGTCATATATATTATTACGAATGTATTCTGGTTTACTTCTTTGCATTTCTGTTTCAACAAAACCAGGTGCAATTACATTAGTGCGTATTCCATAAGGTTCCAAAAACTTAACCAGATTCTTAGATAATGCATGCTCTGCTGATTTACTTACACCATAAGCTATTGATAAAGGATGAGGATATATCCCCATGATAGATCCTGTAAATACAATACATTTATCTAAGCTATTTTTTAAATTAGGAATAAGGGATTGAACAAATAGAAATGGGATTGTAACGTTAATTCTCATAATTTTCTCCCAGCTTTCTAGTTGTAATTCCTCAAAAGGAGATCTATCTGTAGCTGTTGCATTAAAGACTAAAACATCAATATTAGAAGCTTCTAGCTTCAACTTATTAATATATTCTATAGATTCATTAATATCAGATAAATCAACTTTATCTATAATAAAACAATTATCATTATACTTAGCTGAAAGTTTTTCCTTAAGTTCCATAGCATGAGACAAATCATTACTATAACTCATAAATACTTTATAACCAGTATCTAATAATTTACTAGCTAAAGAAAATCCTATACCTTTTGTGCTCCCTGTAACAACAGCTGTTTTATATGTCATACAAATTAATTATTGTTCATTTTTAATTATATTTCTTATTTTAAGTAAATTATCAATAGAATCAATCTCAGACCATTGATAATCAGAAACATCACAAGCCTTAAACTCGTGTTTGTCATTCAAAGATAGTTGTACTAAACTATTTTCATACCATTGGTCGTATAATTCATCATCAATCATCTGCATTATTTCAGTTAATAATAATTTTGTATCTTCACTTATATATTTAGTGATACCAACATATTCTCCACTATATTCTGTTAATTCTTTACCCATTACAACCATATTATCGTCCATAACTTGTACATTGTAATCACCTTGCTCTTTTATTGATGAATCATAATAAATTACAGATTTAAATGGAATACTACAAATTTCTTTAGCAAAATCATTTGAAAATACAATATCTGAGTTTAAGATAACGGTATTAGAATTTTTAGATAGAATACTACGAGCAAACCATAAAGAAGCAATGCTATTAGTAACTTTATAAAAAGGATTATAAATATAGTTATAGTTATTACCTAAAAGAGTTTTAATCTGTTGAGCTTGAAAACCTAATACAATGTTAATATGGGCATCTGGATCATATTTGATAATTAGACGAACACATCGTTCTATTACTGTTTCGTTTTTCGAAACTTTAATAAGACATTTTGGACTATTTTTTGTATAAGGATATAAACGAGATCCTACACCTGCAGCTAAAATAATATATTCCATAATTTAATAATTTACCACAATAATAACCCATAGCGATATAAGACATCAACTATAGGAAAAGATATATTTATATTATATTTCTCTAAACTTTTAACAACATTACATCCTGTTGCTTCTAAAGGCATCCTTGATAAATAAGGATTAGAACATTTGCTTTCATTACAGCCATTTTTACACAATTTACAACTTCCTCCAATAAACGAGACTGCTAAACTTTCATTTCTATTATATAATTCACCTTCTAAAAATAAAAGAGATCGATGAACTAGATTAGTAGAAAGAGATCTGTTAACCTCAAAATTTTCCCCATTAACAAAAAGTTCACATATAATTATGGCCCCATTATTATATTCTGAAAACATTAGGGGATAGTCAACTTTTGGTGTCCTAGGCGGACAAGTCCATTTTGAATTATAATTCTTGCAATGATAGCATTTTTGCACAACTCGTTGTTCAAAAACAAAATTTGCAGGATTCACTTCAATCATTTTTAGATCAGGATATTTTTGATAAAATATTTTCTTTATTTCATCATATTCAATATTTATCATACTTATTCAATAATATAAAAATATATTTATAGTCCTTTTGAAGAATAAATAATTAATGAATCATAGCTCTTATCTTTATGAGACAATATTAAGTTATCTTTATTTATTCTCCAATTAATATTTAAAGATACATCATTCCAACTTATACCACTTTTATAGTCCGACATATAATAATTGTCACATCTATATGGAAAAATAGCAAAATCAGAAAGAACAGTAAAAGCCGCATGCAAAACCTTTAGAGACAAAACTGTCGTTTATTCTTCTCCGATAATTCCACACTTACAAGTTGTCCGAATGTTGGTAATCCTTCTTTATATCTACTACTTTATCCAACATTTTCCCTACTACAAAACGAACCAATAGTTTTTTTGAAAATGTAACCTCATAATCACTCCATAGACTGATTTAGATTCATTATCCTATGCAAATGTTGTTTTACAAACTTTTTCCTCAAATTCCTTTTGATTAAAAAATCAAAAAATTAATCATGTTCGTCTTGGAAAATATGTGATTCTATATTAATAAGATCGTCAATATTCGCCTTTGTTATATTCATAATGATAAATTAAATTATTTTATTCAAATTCCTGAATTACCTTCAACAAATAATGCCCATACTGATTTTTAATCATCGGCTGAGCAATCTCTCTCATTCTTTCCGAAGTAATCCACCCATTACGATATGCAATAGCCTCCAGGCAAGCAACTTTCAATCCTTGTCTCTTTTCAATCACCTCAATAAAAGTAGAAGCCTCTGCCAAAGAATCATGAGTACCCGTATCCAACCAGGCAAATCCACGCCCCAACAATTGAACTTTCAATTGACCATCTTCCAGGAATCTCTGATTTACAGTAGTTATCTCCAATTCTCCACGAGCCGAAGGTTTAATAGTTTTTGCAACCTCAATCACTTTATTCGGGTAAAAATAAAGCCCAACAACCGCATAATTTGATTTAGGCTTCTCCGGTTTTTCCTCAAGACTAAGTACATTACCATCTTTATCAAATTCTGCTACTCCATATCGTTCCGGATCACTAACCCAATATCCAAATACAGTAGCCTTATTTTCGTCAGCCGTTTTTACGGCATTCCGAAGCATATTTGTAAAGCCTTGCCCGTAAAAGATGTTATCACCTAATACCAGACAGACGGAATCGTTCCCTATAAACTCTTCACCAATGATGAAAGCTTGAGCCAATCCATCCGGAGAAGGCTGTTCTGCATACTCAAAACGTATACCAAAATCCGAACCATCGCCTAATAATCTTTTAAATGCAGGAAGATCTTGTGGAGTAGATATGATTAAAATATCCCGGATACCGGCCAACATCAATACGGATATTGGATAATAGATCATCGGTTTATCAAAAACAGGAAGAAGTTGTTTAGAAACGCCTTTCGTTATCGGGTAAAGGCGAGTTCCGGAACCACCGGCAAGTACAATTCCTTTCATGTCGGTTGTGTATCTTATTAATTGAATCGATTTTGTAAAATATCCGGCAAAGTTACAATTTTTTAAAGAATATAGAAAAGGATTAATGGAAAGATTTAAGGTGGGAAGAGAAAAAGGGAGATGGGAGATGGAAAATAGGGGATGGGATGGAAGAGATAAGAGAGTTATGGGGTGGTAAAAGAGCAAGGGATAGAAGGAAGTTAAGGGATAGAAGGGGAGATCCCGGATCGGGGTCCGGGATGACAGAAGGAGGATAGTGTTAATAACCGGGATTATGCTAAAAAACGACCTCCTTAATTCACAAAAGATTTATTGGGTACAAATTCTTTTGGCTGTCCGTGTACCTCCTAGTAATATTCCTGAGTCAGTTTTAATATCTTTTTTTTAAGTTCTTCTTTTTCCCCCATATTAATTATTGAAAATTTTCCTAAGCCAAGAGCTATGTCATAAGTGTCATTTTAACTACAGATTACACAGACTGCACAGATTTGTTAATTTACAGATTGCTGATAATCAAAATTATATAATCCGTGTAATCTGTGGTTAATTGATGCGACTCAGACTTTTGAAATATCTTCCTTATTCGTTGTAGAAGAATAAGTTCTTCAATTTATTATTTTTCAAATCTTTTTCTGAAAAGATGCCCTTTCCCGGATCAATTTTCCAGTCAATTCCTAAGTCTTCATCATTCCACAATATCCCTCCTTCATATTCGGGAGCATACCGGTTGTCTACCTTATACTGGAAAATGGCTTCTTCGCTCAACACCGAATAGCCATGTGCAAAACCTCTCGGAATAAAAAACTGTCTCTTATTCTCTGCTGACAATTCCACAGTAACATGTTTTCCAAATGTCGGCGAGCCTTTTCTGATATCTACGGCTACATCCAGCACTTTCCCCATTACCACCCGGACGAGTTTGGCCTGTTCGAAAGGTGGTTTCTGAAAATGGAGCCCCCGGATGACACCATAAACGGATTTTGATTCGTTATCCTGGATAAATACGGTTTTACATACTTTTTCTTCAAACTTCTGTTGATTAAAAGATTCGAAAAAATAACCACGCGGGTCGGTGTATACAGTTGGTTCGATAATAACCAGGCCTTCAATCTGTGTATCTATTATTTGCATATTGATAAAGGAAATTGATTTCAGATAACTTATGTAAAATATCCGGTAAAGTTATGTTTTTTAAAGAATATATAAAAGGATTGATGGAAAGACTTAAGGCGGAAGAGGAAAAAGAGAGGGATTATGGAGGAAAAGAGAAAGGGGTGGGAAGAAAAAAGAGAAAAAAGAAGGGAGGATAATAAGGAGAAGAAAGGGAGAGGAAAGTGATAGTAGGAAGAGATCCCGGATCGGAGTCCGGGATGACATGAATGGAGATATAAAAATTAAGTAAGGCTATGCAAGGATAACATATAATCAAAACTCATCTTTTACCTCAAAGCAGGGACACTCTTTGATACGCTCCCACGGGTCAATAATTCCATTATAATTTTTATCGGGACTTAAATCCCGGTGGCCTAATACGACTGCTTCCGGGAAGCGGCATTTTAATTCGTCTACCAGTTTGTACATAGCGGCACATTGGTGTGGGGTACGGGTATCTGCAGGCCTTCCATTGGCATCCAGACCACCTTCGTAACAGATGCCGATGGAATTACGATTATACCCCCGTGCATGGGCACCCGGCTCCTCGATAGGACGCATCGGCTCTACAATCCCGCTTTTCCGGATATAATAGTGATAGCCCCAGCTACTAAAGCCACGGACAATATGGGCGGAATGGATATCCTTAGCTGTAATGTCCCGGTCTATACGGGTAGCGGAACAGTGGATAATGATCAGGTTGATTTCTCTCATAGATATAATCCGGTTTACAGCCTGTTGTTGCAGGAAGAGTCTTTGCACTGCAATTTCAAGGCTTCCTTTAGTTGCACATTCAATGTAATAATCTCCTGATTCATGGACTTTACCAGATCGGAAAGTTCAAAATAATCTTTCTGGAATTTTTCTATAACTTCCATCAGGTATGTATACTGATTCTTTACCAGATCAGTGAATTCGGCCACTTCCTGAGGGGTTTTACGCTTCAGGAAGGGAAGTAGGAGGGAGAGGAATTGGATGATGTAAGACATGGGGATATTTACGATTTACGGATTTACGATTTGAATAGAAAAAAAGACAATGATTTAGGATTTACGATTTACGGATTTACAATTTACGATTGGAGATACTTTTATGGTGTAGAGATTATCCAAAAGGTATTATTCACCACAGATTACCCGGATTAACACAGACATGTTCAGGTTATTCGACTCATTATCAGTATAATTAAATATAAAATAATCTGTGTTAATCTGAGTAATCTATGGTGATTTTATGGCATTGGTGGACTTTTGGCACTCTCATTTTTATGGTACTATGGGGAGGTTCCGGGTCGAGCCCGGAATGACAACTCCGGTATTCACCATATCCAATCGTAAATCGTAAATCGGTAAATGGTAAATTTTACGCTTCTTCCTGTGTTTTACAACTATGCGCCTGTGAATAGTTTAGTGTTTTAAGGGCATTTTTCAAGGCTTTACCGGGAGTAAAACGAAGTTTAGGACGGATGATCCTGGCGGAGGTAAACTCTTTTTCGGTTTCGGTGCCTTCGCTTCGTAAAGTGAGACGGAAGCTTCCCAATTCACCGAGTCTTACGATTTCTCCGTTTTGGAGACTTTGAATAATGGTGAACTCAAGACCGGAAAGAACGGCCAGTATATCGGGTTTGGTAACGGTACATGACTGGCTGATACCTTCGCTCATCTCATTAAGTGTAACTTCTCCGGAAGCTTTTGCCTGACCGTAATATTTGGCAGGGTCTTCGGGTCTTAACGGATTTTTACGGGCTACTACTGAAAATTTTACTGATCTCATGATAAAGGATTAATTTGTTAAATAAATAAATAAATAAATTGATTTGAACAGAAAAGAATGCGCTTTCTTTTGATAACGATACAAAGGTAAAAAACAGAGAGTTTAGCATAACAGGAGAATGTAATAGATGGGAGTTAAGTGTGGTGAAAAGGTATTTATTCCTTATCCTGCAGCACCAAAGCCCATTGATTCATCAGGCCTGTATTTTTTGCCGGGAGCATTTATGCCAATGTCATCAACTTAAGCTTTTTAAGCCATGCAATGGCTTAATTATAAGAATATGCGAGCAGAGCGAAGCTTACGGACAGGCAGGTGACACTATACAAAAAACCTCGCAAGGGCATAGCCGTCAGTTTAAGAACCCGCTAGAGGCAAACCCGCCGGGAGCACTGAACCGATTGTCGCTGAGAGCGCTGAAGGCGCTTTTCGATTCTAGCCTGGGGTTTCTAACCCCAGGTATTTGTAACCATATAATAATCAGGGAGTTCTGAATGAACGACACGAAAACTTCTCTATTATCGTATAAAGCGAATGATTATTCGGTCGTTTCTTCAGAACTCTATAGAAGATGGCTCTTTTACCCAAGGTTGAAACCTTGGGTAAAATCGAAAAGCGCATTCAGCGCTCCTGGCAGGCTATTAAAAACTAAATTGACGGCTATGCTCGTAAGGGGTGAGATTATCAGGATCTCGCCCCTCGCGCAGGGCTTAGATTCTTTTGTATTATCATCTCTCCGTGAGCTGTACTGCGTCCAGCTCACGGTTATGCATAATCAAGCCCATGCCGGGCTTAAGCCAGCAACATTGCCATTTATACCCCGGATTGGAAAGATAAATAAAATTGCTAAGTTGATATCATTTTACCCCCTAAACATGTTGTATATCTCACTAAAAATCAGTATATTTATATCAAAATAAAAACTAAAAATAGTAATGAAAGAAGAATACAAATTTATTGTACGCACCTATGCAAAGAGTGATCTTGCACATTTATATTGTCCGGAAGTGTCTTTAAGTTCCGCACTTCGTATTTTTAAATCGTGGATAAATCAAAACCTGGAACTAAGTGAAAAACTGGAACAAACGGGATATAAATCAAGAAACCGGTACTTTTGTCCCAAACAGGTGGAAATCATACGGGATTATCTGGGAGAACCCTGAATCACCCCAATAAAATAAGAATAACTGCCGGAAAAGTCCGTACTTTTCCGGCAAAAGGTACTAACTTTTTTGGAAAAAAGTTAGGAATAATTTGAGTTATATTTTTTAATTTCGCGCCCCTGATAATAATGGGTAGCGCTATTCATGTAAATAATATAAGTAATTTAAATATTTTATTAAAATAATATGAAATTTATATCAAATATTCCATTGGGAATTTGTGCATTCAGTGAGATAGCAGTTCTTTACTTTCCTTTTATATTAAAATCATCGGCATCCCGCAGGTTACGGAACGAAATAGAGAAAAATGAAGAGTTACTCCGGAAATTGGAAGAAACCGGATATACACGAAAAAACATATATCTTACCGTTCTCCAGAAGAAGTTAATATTCGCCTACCTGGGAGATGTACGACAAGAGAAGATAGAACTCGAAGAGCTTATGGAAAATAACACGGAGAATAACACCAACAAAACATCTGCCGGGTAAATATTGAAAATATTTACTTAATACTTCTTATCTGTAATTCTTTATATATAAGGTAGTATGTTGCGGATTTTACGCGGATTATCCGTAAAGTCCGCAACTAATATATTCTATTTCAATACATTATACTCAGATTTTTTCTTGCATACATTATGCGGCAAATGCCAAATGTTACTTTTTTGTGCAGAACCAAGCATTTTTATGCAGGAGTCAGCCGTTTACAGCCCACCCTATTGCAACTTATCCCGGCTTGACATACTTTTGCGTCCCGGAAACAAGAGTGAAAAAAATCTTATATCGCTCTAAGTAATAACCCCCTAAAATCAAAAACAATGAGAAGCCAAAAGCTAAACAAAAATATTTTTGAAGACCCTTCGGACGAAGGATACATACTGATTCCCCGTAAACTGATCCGCCTGTTACTGGCCAACCGCAACCGATATGAAATGTGCAAAGAAGAGGCTTTCCTCACCATGCTGTATCTGTCATTTTACACAGATTCCCCTAGAAGCTGTCCGGATGCCCGGCGGGGTGAATCAGAGCTGACACTGGAAGAATGGAGTAAAGCATTTTGCTGGACTATCTGGAAAGTACGTACATTCCTGCGAGAGTTGGAACAGGAGAATGAAATAGAATGGCGCGCCCATGGTAAAAAGAAGATAATACGGATTGTAAACTATGAACTTTTTTGTGCCAATAAGAGGAAGAAACCAAATCAAAGCAGCCCGGTAAATAAAAATGATGAGTTGTTTGAAACATTCTGGAAAGATTATCACGACCTCACCCATAAAGAACCGGAAGATATCACCCGGGCAAAACGAATATGGAAAAGGATGCCACTGAAAGATAAACATCTGGCAATTAAAAACATTTATTCGTATGTGATGAAAACGGAATATGTGAAATATCTTAAGAAGGCGGCAAATTATTTGGGAGACAAAGCGTATTTGGAGTAAATAAGTTGATGATTTACGATTTACGGATTTACGATTGAGATAACTATTTAATCAATTTAACAACTAATTTTAAAATAAAAAAACATGAAAAAGCAAGAAAAAGGAGTGCATTTTGATTTGGAGATTGAAGAAGTGGTGCTAGGGGCTATGCTCATAGAACGTGAAGCAGTGCCGGAGGCTAAACGTTTTGTGAAAGCAGAAATGTTTTACAAAGAGAGCCATGCATTAATCTTCCGGGCAATAAATGAGTTATACCTGGAAGATACGGGAATTGATATACTGACGGTAACAGACAGGCTCAAAAAAAACGGGAAGCTGGAAGAGGCAGGAGGACCGTTTGAGGTAACAAGAATAAGCGGAAAACTGGCAAGTAGTGCCCACCTGGAGTATCACTGCCTGATACTGATGGAGCTTTATATACGGAGATGCCTGATCACGGAATTGCATAAACTACTGGCGAAAGCGGATGATCAGACATGTGATATCTCGGATATACTTGTAGACATGCAATCCAAAGCCGTGGCACTTATGGATGAGTCTCCCTTACTGAATAACATAAAAGATATGCCGGTGATAGTAAATGATATCCTTCGGGAATCGACTGAAAGGGCTGCCAAAAGTGAAAAAGGAATCACCGGGATCCCTACGGGAATTACCGATCTGAACCGGATTACTTTCGGATGGCAGAACGGGGAACTGATCATTATCGGCGGACGGCCCTCAGACGGGAAAACAGCCCTCGCTCTAAAGTTTGCATTGGAGGCAGCGAAAGCCGGTCATAAAGTAGTGGTGTTCAGTTTGGAAATGAGTGCACAGCGGCTCGGTGACCGGTGGATGCTTGCAGAAAGTAATGTTTCTCCTATTGCATGGAAGCTGGGTAAATTGAAGGAGGAGGAACAGCAAAAGATAGAGGAAGCTTCCGAGCGTTTACGACTGCTTCCCATAAAAGTAGACAATACCCCCAATACTACTATGGATGAAATCTGCTATATTGCAAAATCCCTGAAAGCCAAGAACGAGTTGGATATTGTGTTTATCGACTACCTGCAGATTTGCAAACCGGCAACCACAGGCCGGACAAGGGAACAGGAAGTAGCGGAGTGTTCTGCAAAAGCAAAAATACTGGCCAGACAGCTGGGCTGCCCGGTAGTTTTATTAAGCCAGCTGAACCGGGATCTGGAAAGCAGAACAAATAACAAACCCCGGTTAAGTGATTTACGCGACAGCGGATCCATCGAGCAGGATGCGGATGTGGTGCTCCTTCTCCATCGCCCGGATAAACTGGGTGAATTAATGGATAAAGAAAGTGGATATCCGACAGAAGGTTTGGGAGTATTAATCGTTGCCAAACAGCGAAACGGGGAGACCGGGAATGTTTATTTCGGGCACGATAAGGCAATGCTGAATATCGGGGATTATATGCCGCCGGCGGCGTATGTGGAGTTGATGAGGAAAAAGACGAAATAACCGAGGGAATTTACGATTTACGGATTTACAATTTACGATTGGATATAGTTAATATTAGATCAACTTTGTCATTGCTATTGTCATTCCGGGTCCGACCCGGAATCTCCCCCCAATACCTCAAAAAGAGAGTGCCCCGAAAAGAATATCAATGACGTAAACTCACCACAAATTACTCAGATTAACACAGATTATTTCATATTTAATTATACCGGTAATGAATCCAGTAACCTAAACATATTTGTGTTAATCCGAGTAATCCGTAGTGAATAATATTTTTGGGATAATCTCGACCCTATAAAAGTATCTCCAATCGTAAATCCGTAAATCGTAAATAAAATTGATTTTTACTTTTTACTAAGTATTCCCCAAATCCCCTTCTTCTCTTTCTTCTGATGCCCATAGCCACCATAGCCATACCCGTATCCATACCCACCATAATAGGACTTCTTTTCGTAATTAACTCCATTCAGAATGATAGAGAGATTGGGCAATTTATTAGCTTTATAGAGATCATTCAGCCACTCCATATGGCGTTTGTAAGTAACTTCGGCGCGGGAAACATAAATAGTTGCGTCTACAATGCGGCTGATAATCAAAGAATCACTTACAAGACCAATTGGCGCAGAATCAATTATAATATAATCATAGGATACACGCAATTCTTCAATCAACTTGTCTAAGCGTTCGCTTAATAGCAACTCTGCCGGATTAGGCGGGATAGGACCGGAGAAAATAACATCCAGACCGGTACAGATTCCGGATTTCTGTATAATGGACTCAGGGGTATCTACAATACCTCCCAGATAATTGGTTATACCAACTTTACTGTTTAGGCCTTTGATGTGTTCTGCCAACATAGGCTTACGCACATCCAGACCGATAAGCAATACCCGCTTTCCCATTAATGCCAAACTGATTGCCATATTGATGGAAACAAACGTTTTACCTTCGGTAGGTACGGAAGAAGTGGTCATAATGATTTTATGACCTGCTCCTGACAACATAAACTGCAGATTGGTACGAATGGCACGAAAAGCTTCCGCCATTTCGTCATTTATATTTTCCTGCACGGCTATCGCTCCTTCTTTTTTACCTAAAGGAACTTCACCCAATACAGGTACTTTAGTCAATTTTTCCAGTTCCGCACGATCATTGATACGTATATTCAACAAATCTTTCATATAGATAATTCCTACCGGAATAGCTATCCCTAAAACAAAGGCAATTAAAAATACCATGGATCGTTTGGGAGAAATAGGCCTTCCAGTAGACATGGCATCATCAATGATCTTTGCATTATCTGCTGTAACCGCCAATGCCAGGGAGTTTTCTTCCCGTTTCTGTAATAACAGCACATATAGTTCCGATTTGATCAATTGCTGGCGGGACATTTCCGCCAGTTCACGTTCGGTAGTCGGTACAGTTGTAATACGTGTATTGTAAAGTTTTGCCTGATTATCCAGATCGCGTTTGGAAATTTCCAGCCCGGTAGATACACTGGCTATAGAGGCCAATATATTTTCGTAAAGTGCATTGATGGTGCTATTCATTGAAATAACGGCCGGATTGTTTTCGGAAGAAGTTAACATCAGGCGGTCGCGCTCCAACACCATATCATTGTATTGTTTGGCAAGCCCCTGAAGTGTTAAATCGGTAATCCCAACATTGGCAGGAATCAGTTTATCTTTATTTCGATTGTTTTTTATATACTCTTCCAGATAACTCACCAGATTAAGTTGGGTTTCTACCTCTACCCGCTTTTTTTGGTACTCACTTTTCTCCTGCAAAAATAACCGGGCATCTGCCTGCAAATCGGTAATCCCTTCTTTTCGTTTATAAGTTTCCAGTCCCCGCTCAGTAGTACCCAGTTCCAGATCGATTTTGACCAAGCGTTCATCAATAAAATCTTCCGTATTTCTTGCCACACGATTTTTATCCTCTATGGCATCCCGGTTATAAATCTCAACCAATTTATTTAAAAAATCAACACCACGCTTAACCTGGGTTTCCGTTAAAGCCAGATTTATTACAGAAGTTGTTTTGGAGGTAGGAGCAATATCCAATCTACTTAAAAAACCACGGGTTATACTGATCGGACTATAAATGGTTGCATATATCTTCCGGTCATATATCGGATCAACTTCCGGATTTAACTCAAAAACAATTGTACCTGCTGAAGTAACCAATGAATCCGGTAGCTTCGTGAAAGTTTTACTAAATTTTTCTTTTCGTTGTTCAGCTTCTACTTTTACACTTCCATCTTCCATCATTTTGATTTCCATCAATACAGCAGAAGAGAGCGTATCCAGATATTCTTTAGGCAAAGAAACAAGTACCGGAGACTCGTTGTATAATTCCGCCGAGCTTATCCTTCCCTGACGTGCATACATAGTATGTAAACCCAATTCATTTACTACGGAACGGATCAGGTTTTTAGAGCGTAATACTTCAATTTCGTTGTCTACGTTATTTTTGCTATTCAAAATACCCAGATTTTCAAACATGGAAAGTTCACTTACTCCTCCCCCTTTCTTATCATCTCTCAAAAGGATGGTGGAAGTAACTTTGTATGTAGGAGAGGTATACCGCAAATAGAGAAAAGCAATGATCAGGCATGTTACTACAGCGCCTGCAATCCATTTCCAGTAATAAAGATATTTAAGCAATATCTCGGTAAAATTAATGTTATTGTTTTCTTCTTCGTGGTTATTATAGAATTGCTCTTCCGACATAAATTGAGATGGTTATTTTAAAATGTTCCAAAGTAAGTTTGTAATACTGATCAGGATAGAAGTAGCAGAGAAAATAAGGGTGGTACTCTGTCCGATATCAGAATTTTTTGCTTTCGCTTTATTAGGTTCAACGTAAACTACGTCATTTTGTTGCAAATAAAAGTATGGTGAATTAATAATATCACTTTTATTGAGGTCCAACGTAATAATTTCTTTTTTTCCTCTTTCGTCTTCACGAAGGAGCTTTACATTTTCGCGCCGTCCCCAGATGGTCATATCGCCGGCCAGTGCTAATGCTTCAAAAATATTTATTTTTTCATTGGCAACGGTAAATGTACCGGGACGTAATACCTCACCCAATACAGATACTTTATAATTGACCAGACGAACAGTTACAATAGGTGGTTCTCTGAAAGAGTCTTTTAACAGATCCACGATATAAGCCTCAGCCTGCGATTTGGTCATTCCCCCCAAATGAAGCTTTCCGAGTATGGGAAAGTCTATATCTCCGTTATTATCGACCAGATAAGTTTGTATGGTTGGCTGAGAATAAGTGCTCCGACTTTGTTGAATACTGATCGCAGTCTGCACAGTCAGATTATAAGGAGCAGCGAGCTCCGGTTCTTTTGAATTAACCAATATGGTTAGTAAATCTTTCGGCATAATGCGGGCATCGTATAACTCAATCTTTGAAGTTTGTGAGTCAAACTGTTCCGCATCCATCATATAAGGAATTTTTTTATAGGAAGTACACCCTACGACGGAAAGAATCGCAAGAAGTAAGAGAAATCGGGATAAATATCTCATAACAATTAGCTAAATTAATCTAAAATTAAAATTTCGCCAAATAGCGGGTGCAAATATATAATTTTATTTTGGGAAAGTATAACTTTTCCATAGGAATGTTAAAAGGTTACCGGCTACCGTACATCTGGTCATAATACTTCTGATAGTCTCCACTGGTCACCTCTTCTACCCATTCCTGATTTTCCAGATACCATTGGATCGTTTTTACAATGCCGTCTTCAAATTTGGTTTCGGGATACCAACCAAGCTCACGGGTGATCTTGGCCGGATCAATAGCATAACGCTGATCATGCCCGAGACGATCTTTTACAAAGGTAATAAGAGAGTCGTTGATCCAATCAATGGATATCTCGCCCTGCTCGTTATACTCTTTTTTCTTTAAAACTTCCCGGTAGGCAGGAGTCTCAGACATCATGCGATAGATGGTAGCAATGGTGAGTTTTACAATCTCAATGTTCTGTTTTTCATTATGTCCGCCTACGTTATAGATCTCCCCTGCTTTGCCTTCATTAACAACCAGGTCTATGGCTTTACAATGATCTTCCACATACAGCCAATCGCGCACATTCGTTCCGTCGCCATATACAGGAAGCTTTTGACCTTCCAGGATATTTTTGATGATAAGCGGAATGAGTTTTTCCGGAAAATGGAAAGGCCCGTAATTGTTGGAACAACGGGTGATACTGACAGGCATCTTATAGGTATCGGCATAGGCTACCACAATCATATCCGCACTTGCTTTGGAAGCACTGTAGGGACTGTGCGGGCAAAGCGGTGTCTCTTCCGTAAAATACCCGTCGGCCCCCAGACTACCATATACTTCGTCAGTAGAAACCTGATGAAAACGTATACCTTCGCGCCAGGTGGGATATCCCTGCTCGTCTTTACCGGTCACCCAACTGCGGCGGGCGGCATCCAACAGATTTTGAGTGCCCAGAATATTTGTCTGAAGAAAAAGCTGTGGGTTTTCAATGCTTCTGTCTACATGGCTCTCTGCTGCAAAATTTACCACATAATCAAACCGGTATTGCGCAAAAAGTTTATCGGCCAACTCCCTGTCACAAATATCTCCTTTTACGAATTCGCAACGATTATGATCAATATCTTTTGCAATGGTACCGAGATTTCCGGCATAAGTCAATAGGTCCAATACTACTACTTTGATATCAGAATGCTTTGCTAAAATGTATTTCAGATAGTTTGCACCGATAAAACCGGCTGCTCCGGTGACAAGGTAAGTTTTCATATGTTCAGTCTGTTTTTTAACAAATAAAAATTTAAAGAAGTGGACAAAGGTCGCAAAATATATGGTAAGTACAAAATATGAAAGGATTTTTTAGGATAGGCAATTACTGATTGCTGCGGACTTGATTCGCAATCTGTTCTTCTATAACTTACAGAAGGGATTGTCCCGAAAATCCATCAATGACGTAAATTTACCACAGATTACTCAGATTTACACAGATCGATTTAAATTATTTGACTTATTATCAGCATAATAAATATAAAATAATCTGCGTTAATCTGAGTAATTTGTGGTGAATAATACTTTTTGGACACTGTTAATTTAAGAATTCAAGCTTCCATATCAACTTCTTCTCTTCCACAACCTGCTCATATCTTCTAATGTCTTTCCTTTTGTTTCCGGAACAAAGCGCCATACAAAAATAGCAGATAAGAGAGAGAAGCAAGCATAAATCAGATACGTACCACCGATACTCCATACAGAAAGTGACGGGAACGTACTCGATACCAAGAAGTTAGTGATCCATTGTGCGGCTACTGCAATAGCAACGGCCTTACCACGTATGGTATTCGGGAATATCTCCGAGATCAATACCCAGCAGATCGGCCCCCAACTCATCATAAAAGAAGCGGTATAGATGATAATGAAAACCAGTGCAGCTATACCGATTACATCCATAAATGACAGAATACTAAGGGCAACCATACCAATCATCATACCCACCGAACCGATAATGAGCAAAGGTTTGCGTCCGAATTTATCTACAGTAACAATTGCAACTACCGTAAATATGATATTGACTACTCCCATTACAACTGTCTGGATCATGGATACATCTCCACTGGCTCCCATATTTTCAAAAATACGAGGTGCATAATATAGTACAACATTGATACCTACTGCCTGTTGAAATACGGAAAGAAGTATACCAATGATAATCACTCCGATACCGTAAGTAAACAGTTTCTCGCTCTTTTCGCGGGCTGTTTCTTTTATTTCACTCAGGATACCAGCTGCCTTATCTTTTCCGTTGATACGGGTTAATACACTTAATGCAGCTTCGGGTTGACCGCTGAGCACGAGGTAACGCGGAGTTTTAGGCACAAAGAATAACAACAATCCGAACAGTGCAGCCGGGAAAGCTTCGCTTACAAACATACGACGCCAACCAACACTTACAATTGCTTCGGCAGAAGGAAGGTGATTACGGATGAGATAGTTGACAAAATAAACAACCAGCATACCGAAGATAATGGCAAACTGATTCCAGGATACCAGACGTCCGCGCATATGAGCCGGCGCGATCTCCGCAATATACATAGGACACACTGCTGAGGCAAGCCCTACACCGATACCACCCAATATACGGTAAAGATTAAATGTAACTAATAATCCGAAGGTAGGTTTTCCCGGTTCGAAAAACAGAAATTCCGGATAATAAGATCCTAAGGCCGAAAGGAAAAACAGGAATGCAGCCAGACGGAGAGAGTTTCTTCTTCCCAAACGGGAAGCAAGGATACCTGATATGGCACCACCAATCACACAACCAATCAACGCGCTGGAAGCAGTAATACCGTGCATGGCTTCATTATACTGAAAATCAGTAGCCGAACGGAAAAATGCTTCAAGCCCCTGCTCGGCACCTGAAATAACTGCAGTGTCGTATCCAAAGAGTAAACCTCCGATTACGGCAACTGCTGTAATAGAATAGAGATAAAGGCTACTGCCCTGGTTTGTATTTTTCATAAATTGAAAATTGAGGATTTAAAATTGAAAGTGAAAGGTGGGAATTAGAAAATTGAATATATAATAAAAAAAATAAATATTATTATTGAGGTTAGCTAAAAAGATACCCGTCAGGGAGTGTCCCTAAAGTCCGTTAATGACGTAAACTCACCACAGATTACTCAGATTAACACAGATCGGTTCAAATTACTCGACTCGCTATCAGCATAATAAATATAAAACAATCTGTGTGCTCTGTGGTAAATAATATTTTTTGGACACCTTTTTATCCTTCTTATCTATCTTTAATTTTCAATTCTCACCTTTCAATTTTCAATTTAACGACTGTATATATTTATTATTGATTCATACAATTCCTGCTTACCGCTGGTCTGCTTGGGTTCGCCGTTTGCCTTTGCATAAGCAGCCAAATCTTCCAGGCTTAATTTACCTTCTTCGAATTCTTTTCCTTTACCATTGTCGAATGAAGCATAACGTTCGGCGAACATTTTCTGATAAGGAGATTCTTCAAGAACTGCAGCTGCACTTTCCAACGCACGGGCCATAGCATCCATACCGGAAATATGAGCAATAAAGATATCCTCAAGGTCTGTAGAGTTACGACGGGTTTTGGCATCAAAGTTAGTACCGCCATCACCCAGGCCACCATTGCGGATGATCTGCATCATAGCTTGTGTCAGTTCATACCCGTCAATCGGGAATTGATCCGTATCCCAACCGTTTTGATAATCTCCGCGATTGGCATCGATAGAACCCAGCATACCACTATCTACTGCTACAGCCAGTTCGTGTTCAAATGTATGGCCTGCCAGTGTTGCATGGTTTACTTCCAGATTCAATTTAAAATCTTTATCCAGATTGTGTGCTTTGAGGAAACCGATTACTGTTTCAGCATCTACATCATACTGATGTTTAGTTGGTTCCATAGGTTTAGGTTCGATCAGGAAGGTACCTTTGAAACCACGGGCACGGGCATAATCCCTCGCGATAGTCAACATACGTGCCAAATGTTCTTTCTCACGCTTCTGATCGGTATTCAGAATTGACATGTAACCTTCACGTCCCCCCCAGAATACATAGTTGGAGCCACCCAGTTCGATTGTTGCATCAATGGCGTTTTTTATCTGAACTGCAGCACGGGCAACCACATCAAAATCAGGATTGGTAGCAGCCCCATTCATATAACGTTCATGCCCAAAGACGTTTGCTGTACCCCACAACAGTTTAATTCCTGTTTCTTCCTGTTTTTGTTTGGCGTATGCTACGATTTCTTTGAGATTTGCTTCATATTCTTCAATGGTATCCGCTTCATCTACCAGATCTACATCATGGAAACAATAATATTCGATACCTATCTTTTGCATAAATTCAAAACCGGCATCCATTTTATTCTTAGCAGCTTCGATAGGAGAAGGAGCCCCATTCCACGGGAATTTCTTTGTTCCACCACCAAATTGGTCTCCACCTTCTGCACAAAGTGTATGCCACCAGGCCATAGCGAATTTGAACCAATCTTTCATTTTCTTTCCCATGATTACTTTTTCCGCATCATAATAACGGAACGCCATGGGATTTTTACTTTCTTTACCTTCGAATTTGATTTTTCCCATTCCGGGAAAATACTCTTTTGTTGCCATAATTCTTGTTGTTGTTAAAAAATTAATATTTTGTTTATTAACCGTATCTAAGTCCTTGAGCTGTACTGCGCTTGCATAATGTTAAGCATAATCTCAAAAGTATATCTGTCATCCCGGGCCTGACCCGGGATCTCCTCCATAAGTTTAACAGATTGCGGATCAAGTCCGCGATGACAAGCAACTTTTGGACATTCCCTTGGATTTCCAACCTAACCCCCTCAATCTTTTACCATGGATTTCTCCAACCTCCGTTTCCATAAGTTATAAGCATCTTCATAAACTTGCTTTTGGGATTGATCCGGTTCGATCACATCCAGTTTTTTCAAGGTAGAGAATGCTTCGACATTATCTTTATAAATCCCAGCTCCTATCCCAGCCCCTTTTGCTGCACCGACCGAACCGTCCGTATCATATAATTCAATAACAGCTCCCGTAACTCCGGCAAGGGTTTCTCTGAACAATGGGCTCAGGAACATATTGGCATGCCCGGCATGAATTTTCTTAACCGAGATTCCCATCTCTTCCATAATATCAACACCATATTTAAATGAGAAAACAATTCCCTCTTGCGCTGCACGAAGCAGATGGTGCTTTTCGTGAATATTAAAATTTACACCATGAACAGAACAATCGATCTCCTGATTCTCTAATATACGTTCAGCTCCATTACCGAAAGGAAGAATACTGATACCATGGCTGCCAACCGGAGCTTTAGCCGCTAGTGCATTCATTTCATCATACGAGATTCCTTCGGGAGCTACATTTTTCTTTATCCAGGAATTAAGAATACCGGTTCCGTTAATACATAGTAAAACTCCCAGACGGGTTTGTTCGGGTGTATGATTTACATGGGCGAAAGTATTTACCCTGGATTTCGGATCGTAATTTACATCTCCGTTTATTCCGTATACAACTCCGGAGGTACCTGCCGTAGAAGCTATCTCACCCGGATTGAATACATTGAGCGAGAGAGCATTGTTGGGTTGATCTCCTGCACGATAAGTGATAGGAGTTCCTTCTTTCAATCCCAGTTCTTTTGCCGCCTTATTACTTACCTCTCCCTGATTGGAGAAAGTTGGACGTATATCAGCCAGTAAAGCCGGATCGAATCCAAAATAGTCAAGGAGGAAACCAGCAGGACGATTCTCTTTAAAGTCCCAGAATATACCTTCAGACAAACCTTCTATCGTTGTGCAGATCTCACCGCTCAGTTTCATAGCGATATAATCTCCGGGAAGCATTATTTTATGAATATGGCTATACAGCCCAGGTTCATTTTCTTTTATCCACGCAAGTTTGGCTGCTGTAAAGTTACCGGGAGAATTTAACAAATGAGACAAACATCGCTCTTGGCCCAATACTTCAAATGCTTTTTGCCCGTAAGGCACTGCACGTGAATCACACCAGATGATGGAATGACGAAGAGGCTGTTGATCTTGATCTACACATACCAAGCCATGCATCTGATAAGAGATACCTATTGCTTTGATATCATCCGGGTTAATTCCCGATTCAGTCAAAACCGCCTGAGTTGACATTTTCAAATACTCCCACCAGCTTTCAGGGTCTTGCTCTGCCCACCCCGGATTTATGGCAATAATACTTGCTTCTATTTTCGGGTAGAAGGCTGATGATACACATTTTCCGGTTTCTGCATTGACCAGGCTCGCCTTTACGGAAGAGCTACCGATATCATATCCTAAAAGAAACATATTTAAGTGATTTTTTATTGAATAATAATTTTTAATTGTTTTTCATGTTAGCAAAATAATCATCACCAGAGATTTTTGCTGGATTTATAAAGCTTGACATATTGCTTTCTGTCGAATTTATAAAATCGGGCAGCACGATGGGCAACTCCGGTCTGACGCTCTTCCAAAGGAACAATATATTCTGTAGCCGCTATTTTTTTATGGAAATTACGCACATCAAATTCTTTATCGTATACCAATTCGTAAAGTTGCCGCAACTGGGCTGCTGTAAATTTACGGGGTAATAAATTGAAAACAACTACCGGATACATTTCTACCAACTGACGAATGTATTTAAGTGCCTCTTTAAGTATCTGGTTATGATCGAATGCCAGTTTACCTACATCTTTTATGCGAAACCAGGAAGCCCCGTATTTTTCCGAAAGTTGAGTCATCTTCTTATCAATTTTTACCATCGACAAATATCCGACTGTTACAATACGGTCTACAGAATTGGGTATGCTATGGAAACGTTCCAGCCAAAGTATATCTTTAGGATTGTGCGTTCTGTTTTTAGATCCGAAAGCACGAAATTGATACAGGCTGACATTTTTTACTCCCGTCAATTCGTATAAAACACGTTGAGCAGCTTCATCCAAATCTTCATCATTATATATCAAACTACCAGGTAGTTTTAAATCATTATAAGTTCCATCGCTTGATTTACCGATCTGCTTTACTAGTAAAACATTCAATTGTTCACCATCATAACCAACCAATACACAGTCTACCGACACATGAGGGTTAATCGACACTATTTTGGGAGATTCGTGTTGCATAATATTATACTTGATCCGGCACAAATATAATTAGTTTTTTTAAAATATACATATTAATAATTTTATTTTTATTGTATTTAACATATTATTTATCAATATGATACATATCTTATTTAATACAATATGTATATCCTATATTATCGTAACAAATACAATATCTTTTTAAACGAATAATTCTGAATAGTAATTGTATGAGCTACAATATATCTTAGGAGCAATTTTAAATGCTTTTCCAAAGATATTATCAAGTAGAAAAACAATAAAAATATTGGTAAAAAGACAGAAACTCTATGACAACTCATCAGATTATTATATATTTGTATTCTATTACGTATAGAGTATAAAATATAGATGCAATGAAAAAAAGTATCCTTTTATTGGATGATAAGGAGACGATAGGAAAACTGGTATCTATCTATCTTTCGTCAGAATATGAAGTGGTTTACTTCTATGATGGAGTACAGGGCCTTCAATGGCTTGAAGAAGGTAACATCCCGGATTTAATTATCCTGGACATTCGTATGCCGAATATGAAAGGAGATGAATTTTTACGTTATGTCAAAAAACACAATGTTTACCAATCAATCCCTGTAGTTATTTTGTCAGGAGAAGAAAGCACAACAGAACGCATACGCCTGCTCGAAGAAGGAGCGGTGGACTATATTGTGAAACCTTTTGACCCAACCGAGTTAAAATTGAGAATCAGAAAAGCAATTGCTGATGATGAAGTGTAACATTGAAAAAATGAGACCTATCATCACTAATTATATTATATCTATTTTTTGATTATACTTTTTTCGGAATTGAAAAACTAAAGGTAGAACCTACTCCTTTTTGTGAGTCAAACCATAGCTTTCCATCATTTTTATTGATAAAGTCCTGACAAAGCAGAAGTCCAAGTCCTGAGCCTTCCTCATTATTTGTGCCGAATGTGCTGAAATGCGTATCAACATGCATCAATTTGGGCTTATCTTCTTCACCAATGCCACATCCCTGATCTTTTACGCTAATTATTGCATTGCTGCCCTCTTCACGAATAATAATCTCTATTGAGCTATTCTCATCACTGAATTTTATAGCATTGCTTACAAAATTGCGTATGATGGTTTTAACCATATCAATGTCAGCATGTATCTGCAAACTGTTCAAGCTTTCGGGTCTATCAATCTTTATCTGTATGTTTTTCAAATTGGCAACCATGTTGAACACTTCAACAACTCCACTGACCACCCCAATTATATCAAAATCCTGAGGAACAACCTTAAGCTTTCCGAGCTGGCTTTTTGTCCATTTGAGCAAATTGTCAAGCAATGTAAAAACCTCTTCTGTCGTTTGGTTGGCAACATTTAACATGTCTACCATTTCTTTCTCAACCGTATTGACCGGCAGATTAAGAATCAGCATATTCAACACCATTTTTATAGAACCCATTGGAGAACGGAGATCATGAGCAATGACAGAATAAAGCTTGTCCCTGCCCATAATGGTGCGTCGGAGCTCTTCCGTCTGTTGGAGAATAATCCGCTTGGCAGCAACCAGAGATATCTGATGTGTTACACGAATGATAAGTTCTTCTTTATTAAAGGGTTTGGTTATAAAATCGCTACCTCCGACCTGAAACCCTTTTACAATATCTGCTGTACTATTAAGAGCTGTTAAGAAAATAATCGGGATATCATGATACTCAGGATCAGTCTTTAATTTACGGGCAACTTCAAACCCATTCAAATCCGGCATCATTACATCGAGAAGAATAAGATCTGGCATCTCTTTTTTAACCTGTTCTAAGGCCTCGCAACCGTTATTAGCAGTAATGACATTGTATTTTTCATTTGTAAGCAATACTTTCAATAGCAATACATTTGACATTACATCATCCACAACCAGAATTTTGTATTCCGATTTGTTTATTTCCATATTCATTTCTTAACTTTTTTGCAGCAATATATAAAAAACAATCAATTACATCAATACCCTAACAGTATTCTCGGTTTTTTCCAAATCTTTTCCTGTGACGTGAAACGTTGCCAGCCATCCCACTACTTCAACCAACAGTATGAAACCTGTTTCAGGCAGAAGCCACCGGAAGGAAATCCTTAAGAAATCCGGATTCGGAACTTATCAGTCCTGCATTTCCTTCTGTTAAATCAAGAATTGTAAAATTATTCGTATTACCCTTTTTAATAGGTGTTTGTAATTCATCACTGTGTATGGTAAACTTTTTGTTTTGCAAGGTTTGTACAACAAAAGCTGCCCATATATTGAAAAATAAATAATAACCCGGATAAAAGAAAAGAAATCAATTCATTTATATCCAAAAGAAAAAAGATCAGAAACAATTTCATCAGCTATTCTTCTTAAACAGAGAATTCTCCCCTGATTGTCTTTTTTGTTCTTGAAGATCAAAGAAATTATTCTGCTAAATTATCTTGTTTTCATTTTTAAAATGGTTAATATACTGTAAGCCGGCAAAATTGGTTTTCTCACTCACTAAAACCTTTACTCTTCACCGCTTTTACTTAATTCCTCTTCTTTTACCTTACCTAATTTTGAGCAAAAATATACTATTTAGTTAAATTGTGCAAGATAATTTATAACTAATTTTTATACAAATTTAATAAATATCCCTATTTAAAAGATAATATAAATAAAATGTATATTTGCATGCTTAACTAAATTCAGAAATCATGAAACGATATCCCGTTATATTAGCAATAGCCGGCTCTGACAGTAGTGGAGGAGCAGGTATACAGGCAGACATAAAAGCTATTTCTGCTCTTGGTGCTTATGCATCCACCGCTATAACAGCAATTACCGTACAAAATACAACAGGAGTGAAAGCCATTCATCCTGTTCCGGCAGAATATGTGAAAGGACAGATTGAAGTGGTAATGGAAGATATTTTACCAGATGCTATTAAAATCGGTATGATAAATGATATTGAAATTGTAAGGGTAATTGCGGAGAGTATTTTAAAATATAATCCGAAACATGTTGTTTTTGACCCCGTAATGGTTTCAACCAGCGGAAGTAAACTGATCAATGATGATGCTATAGAAGTATTAGTAAAAGAGCTGATACCTCTAACCCACTTAATTACTCCCAATCTGAACGAAGTGGAAGTGTTGACAGGGAAAAGATGTAATAACATTGAAGAAATGAAAAAAGCCGCAAAAGAACTTCTCTCCTTCGGCAGCCAGGCTGTATTAGTGAAAGGAGGACATCTGCCCGGGAAAGAGATGTATGATGTTTTACAGACTAATTCACAGAAAGAACCCGTTATGTTCGTAGATAAGCATATTGAAAGCAGTAATGTACACGGTACAGGCTGTACGCTCTCCTCTTCTATCGCAACTTTCCTGGCATTTGGAGAAAATATGGCCGATGCTGTAAACAAGGCTAAAAAATATACAACCGGTGCAATAGAATCAGGCAAGGATGTTTTTATCGGGCATGGCAACGGTCCGTTAAATCATTTTTATAATCCGGTTATCATGAAAAAAACAGGTAGATAAGAGTTCATAACAGTATATTTTATAACTTTGCCGCCGTTATTATATTAATAATAGTAAAAATATATTTAGATGAAAGCATTTGTTTTTCCCGGTCAGGGAGCCCAGTTCGTTGGTATGGGCAAAGATTTATATGAGAACTCATCTTTAGCTAAAGAACTTTTTGAAAAAGCAAATGATATCCTCGGATATCGTATCACGGATATTATGTTTGAAGGAACAGACGAGGACCTTCGCCAGACAAAAGTAACACAACCTGCTGTTTTTTTGCATTCAGTGATTTCAGCTTTATGCATGGGTGAGAAATTTAAACCCGATATGGTTGCCGGACATTCATTGGGAGAATTCTCTGCACTAGTTGCAGCCGGAGCTCTATCTTTTGAAGATGGCCTTAAATTGGTATATGCCCGTGCTATAGCTATGCAAAAAGCTTGTGAAGCTACTCCATCTACAATGGCTGCTATCTTAGGACTAGCTGATGAGAAGGTAGAAGAAATTTGTGCAGCCGTTACGAATGAAATATGTGTACCTGCTAATTTCAACTGTCCGGGACAAGTAGTGATATCCGGTTCAATGGATGGAATCAACAAGGGATGTGAGTTAATGAAAGAAGCAGGTGCTAAACGTGCTCTTCCTTTAAAAGTGGGTGGTGCTTTCCACTCTCCCTTGATGGAACCTGCAAAAGTGGAACTTGAAACAGCGATCAATAACACTGAAATTCATACTCCTCAATGTCCGGTTTATCAAAATGTAGATGCATTACCTCACACAGATCCTACAGAAATTAAGAAAAACCTGGTTGCACAGTTAACTGCTTCTGTTCGTTGGACACAAACTGTAAAAAATATGATTACTGATGGTGCTACGGATTTTACTGAGTGCGGACCAGGAAATGTATTACAAGGATTAATTAAAAAAATAGACAGTAGTGTAAGTGCGCACGGAATAGAATAATATATCTTATTTATACAAGATAAGTACCTTTCTCTACGAGAATATCATATTAAAATTTACCGGATCATTTTCGAGATGATCCGGTTTTTTATTTTTAAAAACAATAAATTATGCGAATGAGTAGTTAAAGAACTTATCGTTTGAATTTGCGGCTTAACTCTTAAGGAGAAAAGCGACTGATAACGACTATTAACTACCTTGACTACTTTAACTACTGATTCGCATAACTTAATAATTATCAATTATTTATTTCACAAACCTATATACCTGTTTCAAAATAAAAACATACTTTTCCCACTGCAAATACATTCTAAATAAAAGTATCTTATTCCCTTGTTTTCTAAGCTTGGATTAACTAAATTCGTAGCGCACAAAGATCGAAAAGCGATGAAAGAAAAAACTACTACCTATAACAATATTGTTACAACCAAACCTTACAAAATAGGATATGCGCTTAGTGGAGGATTTATCAAAGGATTTGCTCATCTGGGTGTGATGCAGGCTCTTCTTGAACACGACATCAAACCGGATATAATCTCAGGAGTAAGTGCCGGGGCCCTGGCAGGTGTATTTTATGCGGATGGGAATGAACCGCATAAAGTTGTGAAATGTTTTATGAAACATAAGTTTACCGATTTGACAAGTTGGGCGCGAACCACTGCAGGATTGTTAAGCCTGGATGATTTCATGGACTTCCTGAATACAAATTTAAAAGCCAAGAAGCTGGAGGATTTACAAATTCCTCTGATTGTAACTGCCACCGATCTGGACAATGGAAAGAGCGTGCAATTTCGAAAGGGTGATATTGCCCGGATAATTTCGGCTTCCTGTTGCATGCCCGTACTTTTTGCACCAATTTGCATTGATGGTACACATTACGTAGATGGCGGGGTATTTAAAAACTTACCCGTATCCGTCATACGAAATGATTGTGAAAAAGTAATTGCAGTAAACGTCAGTCCCATTGAAGCAGAAGACTATAAAAAAAATGTAATTAATATTGCTATACGTTCTTATCAGTTCATGTTCAGGTCCAATACTTTTTATGACAGGGAAAACTGTGATCTGTTAATAGAGCCGTACGGATTGAGCGGATACAGCAATCGCGAACTGGAAAAAGCAGAAGAGATTTTTGAACAAGGTTATAAAGTAGGAAACGATATACTTGATAAATTAAAAGAAGAAGGTAGTATATGGAAAAAATTAAAATTGGCTTAGCATCTTTCGGAATGTCCGGAAAAGTATTTCATGCGCCGTTTATAGATACAAATCCGCATTTTGAACTATATAAGATTTTAGAAAGGAGTAAGGATCTGTCAAAAGAATCATATCCGGATGCGGAAACCGTAAGAGATTATCAGGACTTACTGGATGATTCTGAGATAGAACTTATTATCGTTAATACTCCGGATGATACTCATTATTCTTTCGCCTCCCGGGCTTTAAAAGCAGGAAAACATGTGATTGTGGAAAAGCCTTTTACTACAACCAGCCAACAGGGAGAAGAACTGATAAAGATTGCTCAAGAACAAAACCGCATGTTAAGTGTATTTCAGAACCGAAGATGGGATGCAGATTTTCTTACCGTACAGGATATTCTTCGAAAAGGCCTTTTAGGCAGACTGGTGGAATTTGAATCCACTTTTCCCCGTTACCGAAATTTTATCAAAGAGAATACGTGGAAAGAAACCGGTGAATTAGGAGGAGGGATAACTTACAACTTAGGTTCGCACTTAATCGATCAGGCAATCTTACTTTTTGGTATGCCGGCAGGTGTGTATGCAGATATTGACACTTTGCGTGATGGAGGTATGGTAGATGATTATTTCAATATTCATCTTATATACCCCAATATTAAAGTTAGTTTAAAAGCAGGATATCTTATGAAAGAACTACCTCCCAGATTTGTTATGTATGGTACGACAGGCGCTTACGTCAAGTATGGATTGGACAAACAAGAAGCTGCATTAGCTGAAGGTGAAATGCCTGACAAGCCTCAATGGGGCGAAGAAACTCCGGAAGAATGGGGAATAATAAATGTAATTATTGATGGAAAAGAAACAAGATATAAATATCCCGGTATTCCGGGAAATTATAATGCATATTACCAAAATATATATCAGCATTTAAGGAAAGATGCTCCCTTGCTTACGGATGCAAAAGATGTTATCAAAGTAATAAAAGTAATCGAAGCCTCTTTTAAAAGTAGACAAGAGAAGAAAGTAATATATTTATAACTTAATCATAGATGAACGATAATAAATTAGTTATTTATCAAGTATTTACACGCCTCTTTGGCAATAACAATACGCATTGTATTCATAACGGTTCCATCCAAGAGAATGGTTGTGGCAAGTTTACAGATTTTACAACGAAAGCATTGGAGGAAATTAAGAAATTAGGTACTACCCATATTTGGTATACAGGAGTAATCCAACACGCTTCACAGACTGATTATACCCAATATGGCATACCGCGTGACCATCCGGCTATAGTAAAAGGTAAAGCCGGCTCACCTTATGCAATCAAAGATTATTATAACGTAGACCCTGATCTGGCCACTGATGTAAACAAACGGATGGAAGAGTTTGAAGAACTTATAGACCGGACACATCAGGCAGGGTTAAAAGTTATCATTGACTTTGTACCCAATCATGTAGCCCGCCAATACAAATCAACATCAAGACCGGAGGGAGTAAAAGACTTGGGAGAGGATGATGATACCAACCAGGCTTTTAGTGCTTACAATAATTTTTATTATATTTCCAAAACTCCATTCAAAGCACAATTTGATATGACAGCGGGAATTAATGAATCTTTTTACGAATATCCGGCCAAAGCTACCGGCAATAATCAATTTACCCCGAATCCGACTTTAAATGACTGGTACGAAACAGTCAAACTGAATTATGGGGTCGATTATCAAAACGGAGGAACTTATCACTTTGATCCCATCCCGGATACATGGATAAAAATGCGGGATATACTACTCTTCTGGGCCGGTAAGAAAATAGATGGTTTTCGTTGTGATATGACGGAAATGGTGCCCGTAGAATTCTGGGCATGGACCATACCGCAAATTAAAGAAAAGTATCCGGATATTTTGTTCATTGCAGAAATATATAAACCTAATGAATACTGTAACTACTTAAATGAAGGTGGCTTTGATTATCTCTATGACAAGGTAGGATTGTATGATACACTAAGATATGTAACATCCGGATATGAATCTGCAACTTCTATCACGCAATGTTGGCAAAATCTTGGAGATCTATCACCTAGAATGTTAAACTTCCTGGAGAACCATGACGAACAACGCATAGCATCCGACTTTTTTGCAGGAAATGGTTATAAAGGAAGACCGGCTATGATAATATCTGCTTGTATGGGTACCAATCCTGTAATGATTTACTTCGGACAAGAATTTGGCGAACGTGGGATGGATAACGAAGGTTTTAGCGGAAGAGACGGAAGAACTACCATCTTTGATTACTGGAGTGTTAGCACTGTACGTAAATGGAGAAATGGCGGAAAATTCGACGGGAGAGCACTTTGTAAAGAATCTGCGGTGCTACAAGAATTTTATACGAAATTATTAAATCTCTGCCGTACAGAAAAAGCAATCAGCAAAGGACACTTTTTTGATCTGACCTATGCAAATGTAAACGGATGGCGATATAATGAACACAGACAATTTTCTTTCATGCGTAAATATGACCGGGAAGTATTGTTAATCGCCGTAAATTTTGACATGTCTCCTGTAAATATTGCCATAAACATTCCTTCTCATGCATTCAGTTTTCTGGATATTCCTCAAAAAGAAGAATATACTGCTATCAACTTATTGACTGATGAAGAAGAAAATATCAGTTTGCTTCCTTATAAATCAACAGATGTTTCTTTGGAAGGCATGAATGGGAAAATATTGAAAATCAAGATCTGAGTCTAAAAATCTTCCATATACTTCAAGATTTATTCCGAATATGTTTTCTTTTTCGAATTAAGAAGATAGCAAAATAAAAAAAACATATTCGGAATAATTGGAATATTCTTCCCCCATATCTTGTCTACAGAACACTTTCCTTGCCTTTTTATCTAATAAGTTTTCTCTTGTAAAAGGTTGTTATTTACAAAATGATACATAATATGTATAATTCTGTTCATGAACTTCAAAAAGGGTTTATAGCATCTTTTACAAATCTTTTTTAATATATATCTTGCATAGCATTAATATTTATTATCAATTTTATGAAAGCAAAATCTTTACTTTCAGTTGCAACATGCCTGACTTTCCAGTTACTCAATGCGCAGGAGAAATTACAGGAACAACCTAATATTATCCTGTTTCTGGTAGATGATATGGGATGGCAGGACACTTCCTTATCCTTTTGGAAAGAAAAGACACGATATAATGAGATATATGAAACTCCTAACATGGAACGTCTTGCCCGTCGTGGAATGATGTTCACACAAGCTTATGCCAGTAGTATCAGTTCTCCAACACGTTGCAGTCTTTTATCAGGGATGAATGCTGCCCGTCATAAAGTAACAAACTGGACATTGGAGAAAAATAAGACTACAGATCTTGAAAGTGATATCCTGCAACTACCCGACTGGAATTATAATGGAATATGCCAGACAGCAGATATTAACAATACCTGTCAGGTTACTTCTTTACCCCAATTACTTAAAAATAACGGATACCATACTATTCATTGCGGCAAAGCACATTTTGGTGCAATAGATACGCCGGGTGAAAACCCATATCATTTTGGTTTTGAAGTTAATATAGCCGGACACGCAGCAGGTGGATTGGCCAGCTACCTGGGAGAAGAAAATTTTGGGAACAGAGCTGATGATAAACAGAATTCTCATTTCGCTATTCCCGGACTTGAAAAATACTGGGGTAAAGATATCTTCGTTACTGAAGCCCTTACTATCGAAGCCCAAAATGCTCTGGATCATGCCCTGAAGCTGGAACAGCCTTTTTTCCTTTATATGTCTCATTATGCCATTCACATACCTCTTGATAAAGATAAACGTTATTACGAAAAATATATCAGGAAAGGACTTTCAGAAAATGAAGCGGCTTATGCAGCTTTGATTGAAGGTATGGACAAAAGCTTAGGTGACTTGATGGATTGGGTAGAAAAAAATAATCAAACAGACAATACGATTATCATTTTTATGTCTGATAATGGAGGATTGGCATCAAGCAGCCGGTGGAGAGACGGGGAGCTTCATATACAAAACTATCCGCTTAACAGTGGTAAAGGCTCTGCCTACGAAGGAGGAATCAGAGAGCCAATGATTGTTTCCTGGCCTGGGAAAGTGAAGGCCGGGAGTAAATGTGACAAATACCTTATCATTGAGGATTTCTTTCCTACAATCCTTGAAATGGCACAAATAAAAGATTATGAAACCATACAAATGATAGATGGAATCAGTTTTATGCCTTTACTCACCCGGACAGGAGATACTTCTGCTAATCGTCAGTTGTATTGGAACTGCCCCAATATATGGGGTAATACAGGACCAGGTATCGGAGTTACCTGCTCTGTCAGGGATGGGGACTGGAAATTGGTTTATTATTATGATTCCGGTAAAAAAGAATTGTTTAACATTGCAAATGATATAGGAGAGACAAAAAATGAAGCTTTAGCTTACCCTGATATCGTAAAAAGACTATCAAAAGACCTTGGAAGTTATTTAAGAAAAGTAGGAGGACAACGCCCCTATTTCAAATCAACAGGAAAACCAACTCCGTGGCCGGATGAAAACTAATATGAAAACCAATCAAAATTAATCACAAACCGGGTCCATCCGTTTTCGGTAGTAAGACTAAATTTAAGGTGATGATTGATAAGTACATCCCGTACAAATGTCAATCCAATACCTTGTCCGGAAGCTTTTGTGGTAAAAAATGAAGTAAACAGTTTTTGCCTGATATCTTCCGGTATACCCGGACCATTATCTTCTATTGTGATAGAACGGGGAAATGAACGTGTGATAATTCTTATCTCACCATTTATATTTATCGATTCATAAGCATTCTTAATAATATTAACCAATACCTGTTCAAATTGAATACCGTCTACATAAATAAAAGTATCTTTATTATCCAGCGATAGTGTAAGCTTTATATTTCTTTTCCGGCACTCAATATGTGTAAGTGCATTGACAGCACGTGCCTGTTCATTTAAAGATATCTGGGACCTTGATGGCTCCGGAAGCTTTACCACGTGAGCCAAATTGCTAATAAACTGCGCCAGATGCTTACAACGCTCTGAAGAAGCTTCTACTGCCGGAAGCAGGTCGTTCCATTCATTTTTTTCGTCTACTTTTATAATATCCGACACCACATTTAAGGTTGCCCCTATAGCACCTACCGAATTGTTGACTTCATGGGACATCATGCGGATAATACGTTCATAAGATTCTTTTTCTACTTGCAATAACTCTCTTGTTAATTCTTCTATCAAAATAAAGGGATGTTCGAAACCTTGATCTACAAATGAAGAACGAATACACCGCAAGATGGTGATACCGGAATTCCTGACAATAATATCTTCATTCCTCCCCATACCAGATAAAGTGTGGGCTAGTTCAAAATCTGCCTCCTTTAGTGTTTTTCCTTTAACAGATAGAAAACTGGAAATTCCAAGCAATCGTTGACCTGAAGTATTCATATCTGTGATTCGTTCATTAAAATCCAAAACAATAATACCTTGTGGAGAAGCTTGGATCAGTAAATCTAAAAATCTGTTTTTCTCACGCACGGAAAGTCTTTCATTTCTTAATACTTCCATCATCCTGTTGAATACATTAGCCATTTCCAAAGCCTCTTTATTTTTTACAGGACGAATACGGGTTGAGAAATCCTGCTCATTCAACAACTTCATTCCACTGAGAATTTGCAAATATGGCTTGATCAATTTATTGTAAAGGAAATAATAAATAATAATCGGAAAGATTAAAATAACAGGTAGTAACCAAATAGGCTTCGATTCATACTTAAAATAGATTAACAGTGCACCCAATGCAATGCCTGAAAGAAAAGCACCTGTTATCCCTGTTATCAGTTTATGCTTCATACCCGAAAGATTAATCAGGAAGCTTGATTCCGTATTTTTCTAACCGGCGGTATAATGCCTGCCGGGTTAGCCCAAGAGCCGTAGCAACTTTTGAATGATTTCCTCCATAGAGAGAAATAGCCTTTAAGATCATATTTTTTTCCAAGATGTCGAGAGATTGTACAGAGTTAAGTACAATAGAACCGGGCATAGAAGGTATTTCGATATATTGTTCTTTAAAATCATTATCGGTTATTCTATTTTTCCCTGATACAAGAATGGTACGATCAACCAGATTTTTCAATTCCCGGATATTGCCCGGATAAGGAAGTTTTTTGAGGAAACTGATAGCCTCCGAAGTGACTTCAATATCTCCTAACCTGTTTGCTTCAGCCAGTTTTCTTGCAAAGTGGTTAACTAATAAAGGAATATCCTCTAATCTTTCCCTTAGTGAAGGTACACGAACAGTTATCAGATTAATCCGATAGAATAAGTCTTCACGAAAGGTGCCATTTACAACCATCTCTGTAAGATTCCGGTTAGTAGCACTGATAATACGGGTATCTATCTGCTTCGGCCTACTTTCTCCCAATGGTTCAAAAGTCTGATCCTGTAATACGCGCAATAATTTTACCTGGCATACAAGATCCAACTCTCCTATTTCATCCAGAAAAATACTTCCTTTATTTGCCAGTTCAAAACGTCCAACGCGGTCATGTCGTGCGTCAGTGAAAGCTCCCTTCTTATGACCAAACATTTCACTTTCGAAAAGAGACTGGGATATTCCGCCAAGGTTTACTTTCACAAAAGGCCTGCTAGCACGATTACTATTTTCATGTATAGCTTCTGCGATAAGTTCTTTTCCCGTTCCGCTTTCTCCGGTTATTAATACGGGAGCGTTTGTATGGGCAATACGTGATATCGTATTTAAAACTTGAAGTAAAAGGGGGGATTTCCCTATTATTTTTCCCTGAATAATACTTTTCCTACCGGAATCAGCTGATTTTATTTCATTGTCCTGACTTAGCTGGATAGCTGTTGAAATAGTATTCAGCAAAGTTATATTGTTCCATGGTTTTGTAATGAAATCAAAAGCTCCTGCACGTATTCCCTGTACGGCAAGCCCGATAGACCCCCATGCAGTTATAAGAATAACCGGGACATCCGGACAAAAGATACGAACCTTCACCAGAAGTTCCAGCCCTTCCCGTCCGGTGGTTTCATTGGTATAATTCATATCCATGAGGATAAGTTCCGGACAGGTAGAGCGAACAAAATCTATCGTTTCTTTCTGGCTGGCTGCAGTTGCTACTTCATATCCTGCCCGTTTCAGAACAAGAGTGAGAGAAGAACGAACAGTTGCATCGTCATCACAAATCAGTATCATAAAACAAAGATAATAAAAAAATTATATTACTTATTCGGCACGCAAAGCTTCAGCAGGATATATATCAGATGCCAGCTTAGCAGGATACCATACTGCAAGCCCACTTACAATTGTAAGGAAAATGAAGGTAATAAAATAATTTATAATATCTTGTTCTGAACCAAAGCCAGCTTGTTCATAATCAGCAAGTGGTATACCCAACGATTGGAGAATTTCGCTTTGTCCCAGATTTATGCATATATATAGTCCGACTATGCTCGATATAAAAAGCATAATAAAAGTTTCCAGAAACATTTGCCAACGCACTTTTTGTTTCGAAGATCCGAGTGCAATCCGTAAACCAACCTCACTTCTTCTTGTTTCCGTACGTGACCAGAATGTGCCAATAATGACAAGGAATATATTTATAACCAAAAATGCCGTAATAGCTAATACACTCTTTATGTTATCGCCAACACTTCTTTTCGTTAACATATCCCTACGATCTACCATCGACATTACAGAAGATAAAAAATAAGGGCCTAACGAGAGTTGTTCTTTCATTTCTTCTTTAAATCTACCTGCAAAATCATTATCGGCAGCAGGATTTACCCGTACAACTATTTCGTTACGGTTCAAATTATAATCCCCTTTCTTGAAAGGATGAAAAACGGCACTTGTATAAGGATCAAAATACTGTCTTTTCTGTTTTTCAGCTATTCCAATCACAATTCTTGGATTTTCATCATTCAAATTATTCCTAAGCTCCCTGACTTCATTTACAGGGACAGGTTCTCCGTAATCTCCAAACAAATCTTTCCTGTTTGCAGTAATAATTATCCTATTCCCGGCGTTCATATCACTTTCATCGAATATTTGTCCCTTAATTATTTTCATTTTAAATACATCAAAAAATTCCGGTACAACTCTGAATATATGCGCATTCACATAGTTGGAGTCTGAATTTATCACCAATCCCTGCATTCTGCTATTCCACCCATAGGGTATAGAAGCATCGGAAAAACTGACATTTTCAATTTCCGGATAGTTTTTCACCCGTTCTATAAATGTCATTGCATAATTATATTTATCCTCCCCGGTCATTTCTATCTCTTCTTTCTGGTCCACCCTTATAAGATATGTATGTTCAATATCATACCCGTGTGGTTCGAAATAACGGCTTGCTATATAATAAAGATAATCACAACAGAACCAAAGAATGCAAAACACAATAATAAATTCAAGAACAACCAATATGTTGGATTTCCGTTCGTTCCAAATGATCTTAAGTATATGCCGTATCATAATTGCTTATCATTTTGATTAAGTGAGTTAATTATCGTCATTCGTGATGCCCTGAAAGCAGGTATTCCGGCTGAAAGTAAATTGATAAATATACATATGCAAAATACTGCAATAAAAATAAATGGCGATATTATCGTATTAAGCGGAATAGCAGCATCCTCAGGTACTTTTAACAACCAATCCTTCATCCAGAAAACAACTATATAAGAAAAAATCAATCCCAGTACCCCACCTATAAGGGATGTTATTAAGTTTTCATAAAGAACCTGAATAAGAATAATGTATCTCTTTGCTCCAAAGGCTTTACGCACGCCTATTTCGGAGGTTCGTTTTTTAATACGGGAAAGGCTAAGTCCTGACAAGTTTAAAGCCGGTACCAATAAGAGTATTACAAGAATAAAAATCATTTTCCGGTTTAAAATCTTAATTTTATCATTAACTTCCTGTTCAGAGTTCCCCCATATATCCGAATAACTGATCCGGTGGTTAAAAGGGCCCTGTAAGAAAAGCAGAGAGGGCGTTTTGTCAATACCGTATTTTTTTTCCATATCACGCACTTCTGCATATATTACAGGGTAGTCATCGGGTGTTTTAGCTAAAAACATAACTAGATAACCGGTATCTTTATAATCATTTGTAGAAGTATAAGGCACCCACACCTCACCGTAAGCGTGGTGAAATAGCGGCGATATATCTTCTACCACTCCAATAATATGATATGGTTTAAAGGATATGTCTATGGATTTCCCTAATGGATCCTGATCATGAAATATTTTTTTTGCCATACTTTCACTTATAACGGCATAGCGTACCCCCGAATCAAATTCTTCCTGACTGAAAGTTCTGCCCCTGAGTATATTAAAAGAAATTATTTTCCAATATGCGGCGTCCACCAATCTAACGAAACTATCATATGTAGTTTTGCTGCCTGTCATATTTACGATCGAAGTATTACCTTCAAAATAAGGAACAATAGCAGATACTAATTCCGGTTTCTCCATATTGTATAGGTAATCATTAACTGTTTCATAAATTATGCCTCCTGATTGCTGCGAACCAATGACAGTATCTCTTCTTACTTCCCTATCCAAATAATAAGTGCGATATCTGTTTACTTCCGGGCTCACACTTACGCTTTTCATTTCTTCGGATACAATAATTGCCATTATCATCATGATTGCCAAGGCTGTACCGAGTATTGCAATGATGCTCATAAATTTGTTTTGCATCAGCATCTGAATAGCTTGTCTGAAATATATCTTATACATATCTGAGCTGCTTTAATTATTCAATTCTTCTTCCGTCAAAGAAACGAATGATACGTTGAGTCTCTTTAGCTATATGTTCATCATGAGTCACCATAACGATGGTAGTTCCATCTTCATTTAACTCATAGAGGAGACTCATAATTTCAGCACCCATCTTACTATCCAGATTTCCGGTAGGCTCGTCGGCAAGTATCACCTTGGGTTTACCTATAATCGCACGGGCGATAGCTACTCGTTGGCATTGTCCACCGGATAGTTGTGAAGGAAAATGTTTCATACGGTGGGAAAGTCCGACTTTGTCTATTACTGATTTAGCTAACTCATGCCGTTCTTTTCCACTTGTTTTGCGATACAATAGAGGCATCTCGACATTATCCAGTACATTCAAAGAGTTGATAAGGTGAAAGCTTTGAAAAACGAAACCCAAAGTTTTATTTCTGAAATCAGCCATTTCGCCATCTTTCATTCCTGTTGTGTCCATATTATCGATAGTTACTTTTCCTTCAGTAGGCAGGTCAAGTAATCCGATAATATTAAGCATAGTACTTTTTCCACATCCCGACGGCCCCATCACAGATATGAACTCTCCTTGCTCTACTTCTAAATTCACATTTTCAAGAGCAATCGTTTCAACCTCTTCGGTGCGGTATATTTTTGTGATTCTCTCAAGATTGATTATTCCCATAGAATTTCCTTTTTAATGCGACTAAGATAATTGATTTATTTATATCAACTATAGCAGACAATGGATGTGCCAAAATTGTTTTTCATTAGTTTTCAACTATTTATAAATGGATATAGGTGTCCGGGTTCGGACGGTTCTGTCCATTGGTTAATAAAGATAGTACTCCATTTTAGTAAAGTACGGAGTTTTTTAAACAAAAGGTATATATTTTATGAATAAGTGGTCGTATTTTTTTTTAACTTATTGTTATACGTTTTTTATTCAATAATTATATCTATAAAAAAGAGATTGCTCCAAATGGAACAATCTCTCCTTTATAGTTAAATATAGAAATAATTATTATTCAACATCCCACCAAACTCTGGAGGTCATTGTATTACCGTCTTTCAAGCGGCTTACAGCTTCATTGTAGTTGGTAGCGTTACTTTGTGACTCTGATGACGGATAGGTGAAACGACGTGGAATAGTACCATTTGTTGCCGTATTTGGATAATCTTTATCAACTGGGGTTAATACAGGGTAACCAGAACGACGCCAATTTGCAAATGTTTCATACTCATCACAAAAAGTTGTTATATAATATTGTGTATTAATCATTTCAAGAGCATTATTAATATCGAAAAGATTGTCCCTTAAATAAGTATTAATAGCACTGTCGGTAATATATTGTGAGTATATGAAACTTGCATTTGAATAGAGTGAAAATTGCTTCATAGCAGCTCTTACACCGCTTTCATAATACTCTTTAGCGGTTTTAGTTTCTGATGTACCACTTAACCACCCTCTATAAGCAGCTTCAGCCAGCAATAATTGGTTTTCTGCATAAGTTACAATCATTGTAGGAGCTTGCGGATCTGCATATGTATAACGATTAGGCATAGAATAATGGCTTCTGAAATTATCACCTGGATAATCGGGATGTTTGGAAAGATCAAACTCTCCTCCCTGACGGTCATAACCAATCGGCATACCTACCTGAACAGCAGGATCCGGATTACCTCTATCATATCCTAATTGTGTATATTTTGCTGCAGGATTAGAAGTGACAATACCGATTAAAGCTAAACGTGGATCATTTGTATCCTTCAACATATTTACAAAAAACTCACTTAAAAAGAAAGCCTGCTGATCTTCCTGAGTAAATATCTTTCCGTATGGCTCAGCAGAATCGTTAGTTACATTGGCATCTCTACGGAATAAAACAGCATTATCATCCTGATTATCTATAATACCATTATTTACAGCTGTTTTCACCCATTTTTCTGCTTCGGCAGGATTTACTTTACTCAAACGCATGCCAGCACGTAGTATTAATGAGTTAGCAAATTTCTTCCATTTTTCAAGTTTTAAACTATCAGTATCACCATTAGCAAAGTATATATCTGCGTTACCTAGCTGATAACCAGCAGAAGGATCAATTTTCGACTGAGCATCATTTAATTCTTCCAATATACCTTTATAAACATCTTCTTGCCTATCATATTTCGGATATGCAATACCTTCTTTCATCTGGCCAGCTTGAGAATAAGGAATATCACCATACATATCTGTCATTCTATGAAACATATATGATTTCATTATACGTGCCAACTGATAGTCATTTTCATATCCTTCCAAATCTTTCCAATTTCTCAAAACGTCAACGATGTCACGGATAACACCACGATCTCCAGAATAAAGTGCATCCCAATAAGCAGCATTATAACCTTCTGAATAGGTATAAAATACTTGTGACCAACTTACACTTGTTGTATGTTGCATCATAGTAGAAGAATAAATACAGCCGTTACGCCAAACATCCCAGTCAGAGCCTAATGCTTGTACCTGTGCTCCGGTAAACAACATTTTATAATTCATATTTGCTTCACTCGGATGTTCCGGATCGAGATTCGTATCACCGAAATCGCTGCAGCCTGTAGTAATTCCCATTAAGCCAAATGCAGCAAAAGTTGTATATAAAATAAATTTTTTCATAATCATTCTTTTCTAACTAAAATTAGAATTTAACATTCACATTGAAACCGATACTTCTTGTAGCAGGGTAACCATTGAGTTCAAGTCCCTGACCGTTACTGTTATTGTAAGCAGACTCAGGATCAATATTATCCGTATGCTTCATAATAGTCCAAAGATTACGAGCTACTAATGATACAGTCAAACTCTTTATTGCATTTTGCTTTTGTAATAACAATTTCGAAAAATTATAACCTACAGAAAGTTCACGTAACTTAATAAAGCTAGCATCGTATATGAATTCTTCTGCAATGTCATTACTCACAATTTTCTGCCAGTACTCTTGTGCCGATACATCAACCGTATTAGGCACATAATTTCCACTGCCATCTAACATTACACCTTTTCCTATGATGCGACCATCTCCTGAATTTTCACGTCCTTCCAATGTTTTCTTATGCAAACCATTAGATACTAAACTTAAATTAGTTCCTGAAAATAATTTAGCACCAAATTTGAAATCTGCAAGGAAAGAAAGTGTAAAATCTTTATATGTAAATGTATTGTTCCATCCACCGGTAACTTTATATACACCATTACCTAAAGATGACAGTTCGGATTCGCGTTGAGCAATGCCATCTTTATAAACAATTTCACCATTGTGACGCAAATATTTGTAACCCATTAATTCACCATAAGATTTGCCCAATATATTTTGTATGGAAACATTACCCATACGTGAACTGGCACCGTCAATTGCTAAATTATTAACCTTTTCTCCTAAATAATTAAGTCCTAAATATTTTACTTCACTATCATTATAAGCGATATTAAAAGTAGTATTCCACTCAAAAGTTCCATTACTAACCGGAACAGCATTTACCATAAATTCAAATCCTGTATTTTCAATTTCACCGACATTTAATATACGTGCTGTATAGCCAGATGCATTACTTGTAGTAATAGCAGCAATATCATCTTTTGTATTTTTCACGTAATAAGCCATATCAAATGATAAACGATTATTTAAGAAAGCCATATTCAAACCTACTTCATATTCTGAAATACGCACAGGTTTCAAATTTTCATTAGGGAAAGTACTATTGTTTACTGTAGCAATGTTCTGTCCGTTAAGCTTATAACTTTGTATTTTATAAGTTAAGTAATTCTGATAAGCAGAAGTTCCGTTGGAAGCTGATGCATAACCTCCACGAATTTTACCAAAAGTAAACCATTCCGGCATACTAAAGGTATCAGAGAATACCCAGGATAAAGTAGCTGAGGGATAGAAATAACTATTATTATCCGGACTCAATGTAGAAAACCAGTCATTACGTCCGGTTAGATTTAAGAATACCTGATTTTTCCATCCTAAATCAGCTGTAGCATAAATGGAGTTAACCTGATATTCTGTATATTCTTTCTTAAAACGATGATCTTCCAGATTATTGGATGACCATAAACCGTCTACAATAAAAGGGCGACCTCCATCAATCATCCACCTCTTTGTTATGTTACGCTGACGGTTTCCACCCAATGTAGCTCCCACAGACCAGTCGCCAAATGTTTTATCAAAACCGAGCAGGTAGTTTAAGTTCATTTCTGAATAAGAAGATGAATATTCTGTCATCCAACCACGAGGATCAGCTGCGGCACCAATAGGCTGAACTTGTTTGAAATCTAAGTTATATCCATCCCTTTGTACCGCTCCCTGAATATATAACCAATCAAAAATATCATATTTTAAAGTTATAGATCCAGTCAAACGATTTTTATTAGTATCATTTGTTTTCCTATATTGCAGCCAATACGGATTATTGAAATAAACATTTTCACCACCTATTAATTCATTTCCATTTGCATCTGTTCCCCAGTCGCTATCCGGACTTCCACGTTCCAGCCAACGAACATCAAAACTGTTAGCACGGTATAATAAAGAGGCATTTGTATTTCCGTTACCATCAGATAAATTAGAACGTCCCTTGAACTTTTCAAATACATAGTTAGCATTCACTATCAAATGTACTTTACTGGTAATATCATAAGTAGTATTCATATTAATTCCCTGCTGACTTATATTCGAGTTAGGCAGAATACTCTTATCATACATATTCGATATACCGAATCGGTAATTAATCTTTTCTGAAGCACCGCTAATAGCCACAGAAGTAGCATTATTAAGACCTGTACGATAGAAATGATCCCAGTTATCAACCGGAGAATATGCATATTCATTTCCAAGAAAATTAACAGCAGAAGCACCGTCCATCCTGTCACCCCAACTTGATGTTTCACTTTTTCTTGCTGCATCTATTGATATTGGCCTTTGTCCTTGAGTTCCCTGACCATATACCTTCTGGAAATCACGGTAATCATAGATAGTATTAAAAGTAAGGTTATTGTTAAGTTCAATACTAACTCCCTGACCTTTTTTTCCTGATTTGGTTGTGATAAGGATAGCACCATTACCACCGCGATAACCATAAAGCGCAGAAGCAGCTGCACCTTTCAATACCTGGATACTTTCGATGTCATCAGGATTAATGTTCGACAAACCGTCTCCCATATCCAAACCTCCCCAAGTACCTGCAGAGCCTAAATTGCTGTTATCAAAAGGTACACCATCTACAACATAGAGTGGTTGGTTATTTCCCGTTAAAGATGCATTACCACGGATAATCACACGGCTACTACCACCGGCTCCGGTCGCATTACCGGATACGCTTACACCGGCTATTTTTCCGGAAAGGGCATTCCCTAAATTAGGGTCACGAGCCATTGTAAAATCTTCACCATCAACAGAAGTAGTTGAGTATCCTAACGATCTTTTCTGACGTCTGATACCTAACGCAGTTACAACAACCTCGTCTAAAGCTTGTGTATCTTCTCTCAAAGTAACGTTAATAGTTGATTGACTGCCAACAGTAATTTCCTGGTTTACATATCCCAGATAAGAGAATTGTAAAACGGCGTTAGCAGGCACTCCTTCAATGGAGTAATTTCCATCAATATCTGTAATTGTACCATTCGTGGTACCTACTACCAGTACATTAGCACCAATAATAGCTTCGCCTGTTGCATCTGTTACCGTACCGGATACTCTTCTGGCTTGCTGCACAACATTTAAATTGGTTGTACCATCGGAAGAAAGCGAAGAAGCTTCTACCGGATTTGCAAAAAAAGTAAAAAGTAACAAACAGAATGCTGAGGCCTTTGTAATCCCATTTAAGGTTAATGGTATAGTTCCATTCTTTGTCATTTTGCTTCGTTTTAAATTAAAAATAGATATACATTGGGTTTCTATAATGACAAATTATATAATAAATACAATATCAATAAATTAGACACTGTTTTTATTAGAATAAGCCATTAGAAATTATATGTTTAAAAGGAATATTTATCTATTTTCCCGCTCATATAACTGCTAAAGCCTGCACAAAAATAATAGTTTAGTTCATAATAAACGCATCTACATTAAAAAAATACAAATTTATACTTAACAAAATGTCTAATATTTAGCCTTTAAACAGTATAAAAACCTTATACCTAAAGCGTTTAGCTCATATATTTATAAATTATATAAGCAGTTTATCAAATAGCATTATCCTGAACTCTTTAAACTCTATTTAGCCATGATAACGCATACTAACATATCTATAAAATCATTAAGAGTTGTTGAATAGTAAAACAAAATAAAAGAAAAAAAGAGTATATTTTTAAGACAAATTATTAAATTTTACCGTATTTAAACCACTTTCTTGTTTTTGTTGATATTCGGAAGAAAATAAGCTACCAACCCTAACAACGGCATATAAGAACAAGCTTTATACACTGCTTCTATCCCATGTTTATCAGCCATACCGCCCAATACTGCAGATGCTATACCGGCTATACCAAATGCAAAACCAAAAAATAAGCCTGAAACCAATCCTAAACGATATGGAAGTAGCTCTTGGGCATACAATAGTATTGCGGGAAACGCAGAAGAAAGAATAAAACCTATTATAAAACTTAATATGCATGTCCATAAGAGACCGACATGGGGCATAAGCAAACTAAAAGGGGCCGCGCCGAGAATGGAAAGCCATATTACATATTTCCGTCCTATCTTATCTCCGATAGGTCCTCCCAAAAGAGTACCTGCAGCTGTTGCAAAAAGAAATATAAATAAAAATATCTGAGAATCCTGCACGCTTACATCAAACTTCTCTATCAGATAAAATGTATAATAACTGGAAAGGCTGGCCATATATACATATTTGGAAAAGATCAGAACCAAGAGAATGAAAAGAGCAAAAACAGTCATGTTTAAAGACAACGGAGACTCACGTTTTACTTTAACCACATTCTCATCCCGCTTTATTAATAGTAAAACCCGTTTATACCAGCGACAGATCGGAATCATTACAATAATTGCAATAAATGCGATAATGCATAAAAAAACGACATTCTGACGTCCATAGGGGGCTATTAATAAGGCAACCAACAAGGGACCAAGCGATCCCCCCAGATTTCCTCCTACCTGAAACACGGATTGTGCGAGTCCACGCTTTCCTCCGGAAGCCAGAAAAGTAATACGCGAAGCCTCCGGATGAAGTATCGAAGAACCAATACCAATAAGACAGACTGAAATCAATACCCACCAGATAGCATTAGCAAAGGCCAGATTGAACATTCCTAATAATGTAAACGTCATTCCAATGGGTAAAAACCACGGGTTCGGTTTTTTATCCAGATAAAGTCCCACTACGGGTTGAAATACAGAAGCTGAAATCTGATAGACCAGAGTTATAAGTCCAATCTGGGCAAAGTTTAATAACAGGTCTTCTTTAAGCAAAGGATAAACAGCCGTGATAACAGACTGTAGCATATCATTAAAACAATGTGAAAGACTTAAAGCTAAGAGTATGCCAAATGCAGTACCCTTTGCGCCCCGACTTGTATCCTGATTCATGTAATCTACAAAATTATATTATTGGGGTGCAAAGGTAGGAAGAATTATCGCTTCAGCAAGCTAATCTTTAGATTTAGTTTAAAGTAGTAAACTCCATTCTCACGCTCCAGATAACCGTATTTATCCTTTTCCGTAGACGATTTTTCCAAACGTGTATTCTGATACAAAAAGTTCTCAAAAACGTTCCGGTCAGACTTTTGATAACACAATAACTCGCCATCACTATTGACCATAATAAATCCGGAAACAAATGATTCCGTCCCGTTATAAATTTTAGCAGAACGCATACCTAAAGCCAGTGCGATAAGAAATTGTTTTACCTTATATTCATAAAAATGATGTTTATTAATCAATTCATCTTTTATCTTTAACGGATTTATTTCTTTAATCTTTCCGGTCAGGTCACTAATTTTAGTAATTCCGTCAAGATACATGATACGTAACATTTCTGCCATCAGGCGAGGAAAATGCAAATCTATCATCTGAAGATTACATCTGAACACTTTATCTGCTATATCAACATATTTTAAAGCTCCACCCAAACGTTCTATCATCAACATTCGATCGATTACTTCATTGGGAGATTCTATCGCATTAATTTTATTAATTGTAGGAGTGGCAAATTTAATACCGATCAGTTCAAATTTTAAATTGGCGGTTCTTCCTCCATCCAGTAAAGAGAGAACCCCGCCAATACGGGAAAAAACACTCATCCCTATCAAAGGTGCATCTATAGAATAAAAAGCAATGTAATAATCAGTTCTATCCTCTGTTTTTGCTTGTAAATCAAAGATTTGGATTTCATCCAGAAATTCTTCTACGCCATCCGGTGATTCCACCTCATTATCGGAAGTATTTTTTAATGCCTGAAAAATGATCAAAGCAATTTCTGCAAATTTTGCCCGGGGTATTATTTTATTTATCTTTTCTCCTTTTATTTCAACTGATCCGTTCTTTACTATGTACAAACGTGTACCATCATGTTCTTCACGCTGTATCATCGCGATTGGCAAACACTTTGTTTCATCTTTTTGCATCTCTGCACTACCTGCATATATTTTCCCATCGCCTAACAGGCGGAAAAAAGAATAGAGTTTACTCCATTCACGTTTAGTCGCTCCAAATGACATATTATATTTTTATTTTGTGGCATTAGCATCCGGCGGAACCGGATGCGGTTTTAATTCTTTAGACATTTCCGGGATTTCTATTACCATAAATATCTCTGCCGGTAAAGATAAAGGTTTCATTTGCTCTTTTGGATTAATAACAATGTATCTACCTGTCCAGCATCCATCAAAATAAGATAGATTTCCTTTTTGTCTTTTTATGGGATAACGTTTATTCTCCCCTTTTTGACGCATAGAGGCAGAACGTCCCGGATCATTAATCCATACATGATCATCCGTCATGCCTCTTAGTACAACCCAATGCCGATGACTCCCCGGAATAAGTCCTGTCATTGAACTATGGTAACTCACATTTACCAGAACAGGTGTACCAGAATCAATATATTCTTTTAGTTTTTTATAATCTTTCTGATAAAAATAATCAGCACCTTTCATCTCCTCATAATATCTGGCCAGAGAGTCAAGCTCAAATGGATAGTAACTACCTTGAGCAAGAGATGTACGTCTACGGAATGGTGCCCGCTTTTTCATAAAATAATTTCTCTGATACTCAACCAGCTTCTTTTCTGCATCTTCCGGTTCGCGTTGAGAAGCTGAAGACATACCTTTATAGTAATCAAAAACCATTAGGGATGAAGCCAGAGAACAATGCGCATACGGACACCCAGATATTTTCTGGGAATACCAGGGAATAGGTATATCATTTGGTGCCATTTCCTGCGCATGCAAAGGTAATAACTGGCATATAAAAAGAATACCTCCCAATAATGAGAGTTTTATATTACACATCTGTGATCAATATTTTGCAAAGATAAAAAATATATTTTAATGCCCTTTTACATTTGATAAGTCTTCCCCGGATATCATTTTCAAATGTTATTCTATCATTAAACGAAAGAAATAAAATTATGTTCGATACCTACAAATCTTAAAGTATGTTATAAAACATACGTTCCCGCGCACAATCATTGTTATTATCAAAAAAATCTGTATCTTTGCAATGTGTTTTTCATAGTATTAGATTTTAAGGTTAACAAAGGTTGGAGTCAGGCGTGACTCCTTTTTTTATTTATACACTTTATTACTTCTATCCTACCCCTGTATAAGCATTCCTTGTATAACTCCTTTTTACTAAGATTATTCCAATATTATGAGTTTAAGGTATGCTCTGAGAATTAAATTCTCCCGGTAAAGTTTTAAAAGTAGAAATAGTTCGTTTTATTATCCGCATTAAAATTACACTCTTTTTCTTTAAAATAATCCTACTATCTTTTATAAACGAAAATGTTCTATATTCTTAATCTTCTAATTTATTATTATAAGGGTAAAAAATTCTTTTTCATATCTTTTTATTAAGTATTTTGAACATTTCTTGGAAAAGAAAACATATAATTTTACTTTTGCACCCATTCTAGGAAACACATATATTATACGACGACATGCAACGAAAAAAAAGAGACAAGTTTTTATACCTTAAATTACTAGGTATTCTGATTATCCCTTTATGTATAATCATCGCTTATTCATTTTACGACAAAGAATTCTCTATAGGAGAGTTCGTTTTTCAGAAAACAGGTATCAGTAAACATTTCAAAACCGATACTGACAGTAAACCAAATCCTGATAGTATAAAAATATCAGAAGTTCCCATGACCGATTCCATAGCAGTTGTTAAGAAAGACGAGATCATTTGTGATACCACTTCACAGCGTATACTTATCTTTGGAGACTCTATGATAGAAGGATTAAGCAGGCGATTGCGCCAGTATGCATCTGAAAACAACCATGATGTATTAAATGTAATTTGGTACAGTTCTTCCACTAAAATCTGGGCACAATATCAGGACACCCTTACCTATTATCTTAAACAATTTGAACCCACCTATATTATGATCTCATTGGGCGGAAATGAACTTTTTGTTCGCGATCTGGACAGCCGGGATAAATATATCAAGACTATCCTGGAGAAAGTGGATACAATTCCGTATATTTGGATCGGACCACCTAATTGGAAAGAAGATACAGGAATAAATAGACTGATTGAACAGAATGTAGGTACTCACCGTTATTTCCCTTCGAAGGACCTTGCGTTTGAAAGAAAGAAAGACGGAGCCCACCCAACATATACTTCTGCTTCGAAATGGATGGATAGCGTTGCTGTATGGATAACGAATAGTTCCAGATACCGTATCAAGATGGATTCTCCCGAACCAAATGCTGAAAGAGCGGGAAAAGTTGTTTTGCTGCAACCTTTAAAATAAACGCACTAAATGCCCACAATGGATGAAATCATAGCAGGACTTATATCTTTATTTTCCCGTCATCCGGGAGAGCCCCTGCTATTTAGTTCGGGGACATTCTGGGTTCTGTTTATCCTATTCATTGCAATTTACGCTCTTATTCATAGCCGGAAGGTACAAATGATGCTGTATGTTACAGTATTCAGCCTATTTTTCTATTATCAGTCTAATGGGGTCATATTTTTGTTACTTCCGGCTACTGCTATTTTAGATTTTACAATAGCCAAACTTATTTATAACGGCAAAAAAAAGCTTACCAGAAAAATATATCTTATTTATTCCATCTGTGTCAATATAGGTATACTTGCTTGTTTCAAATATACAAACTTCTTTATTGACACCTGGAATAATATATTTTCCGGAAACTTCCAGCTCTACGATATTTTCTTACCGGTAGGGATATCTTTCTATACTTTTCAGTCAATCAGTTATGTAACTGATGTGTACCGGGGAAAAATCAAACCTACGGATTCACTCCTTCAATATTTGTTTTTCATTTCTTTCTTCCCGCTTATACTTGCAGGTCCGATTATGAGAGCAAGTAAATTTTTCCCTCAAATACAAGATAAAAAGGTTGTAAGTAAAGAGATGATATACGGAGGATTGTGGTTGATTATAATCGGAATAATAAAGAAGGCTGTTTTTGCCGATTATATATCTCAATACAATAACTGGATTTTTGAAAATCCTTTAAACTATTCGGGTTTCGAAAATGTAATGGGGATTATTGGTTATGGAGCACAGATTTATTGCGATTTTTCGGGCTACAGCGATATGAGTATAGGTATCGCTTCTATTATGGGATTTGATCTGGGTAAGAACTTCGATCTGCCCTACCAATCGAAAAACCTGAGTGAATTCTGGAGACGCTGGCATATCTCCCTTTCCACCTGGATGCGGGATTATATTTATATTCCCCTGGGAGGTAATCGTAACGGAGATGTAAGTACTTATCTCAACAATATCATAACGATGCTCGTAGCCGGTCTTTGGCATGGATCTTCCTGGATGTTTGTTATCTGGGGCGGATTTCATGGTATGGGACTAATCATCCATAAGGTAAATAAACCATGGTTAGATAAAATACCGGATAATTTCATTGTAAAATTCTTCTCATGGCTGATTACTTTTACATTTGTGACTTTTTTATGGATATTCTTCCGTGCCGTTAGCCTGGAGGACTGTATTATATTAATAAGGAATATCCGAACTACTTTTGATCTGGATTATGTAATTCCATTTTTTTATGCAAGAACAACATGGAGCATATTCCTCATACTAATATTTTTCCTGCATTTTATTCCTTCCGGTTTTTATGATAATTTGAAAAACGGATTTATACGGATACCGTGGATATTTAAAATGCTAATATTTCTTATTGTAGTTCAGCTGGTTATACAGTTTCAAACAGGGGATGTACAGCCTTTTATTTATTTCCAATTCTAAAATATTGTTTAATAATCACGCATTAACACCTTCAATCCCACATTGCCTTTTACATACAAAAACATTTTTCTTCCGTTCTATTAAAACATGTTAGAAAACATCGTTTTCGGAGGATTTTATTTGGAGAAAATCAAAAAGTCCGTATCTTTATGCTGTGTTTTTCATAGTATTAGATTTAAGGTTAACAAAGGTTGGAGTCAGGCGTGACTCCTTTTTTTATGCCTTTATTTTTGCAAAAAGACAAATACACTTTTGCATTCAGCAGATAAAGTTTCTTAGCAATTTTTTAGTAGGCAGTTTCACTTATTAAGAATCTCATTTGTCAACTTTTAATATTTTTCTTTATATCTTTGCTTACCCGTAATCTAACAATTCATTAATACTTCACTACTATGGCACTCAAAAAGACCCTTTTGTTAACCTCATTAATTTTACTAACGGTAAACGGATGTAAAGACCCGGGATCAAGTTCATTGAAGCTCACTGATGTAACAACAGAGATGCGCAAAAACCCGGAAGGTATACCAGATGCGAAACCACGCTTTTCCTGGAAATTTACTACAGATAAGCAAAATGTTATGCAAACAGCTTACCAAATAGAGGTTGCTACAACGGAGAATGATCTAAGATCAGGAACTGACCTGTTATGGAATTCTGAACGAGTAGAATCAGCCCAATCATTACTGGTCGAATATGGCGGGAAAGCTTTGGAGTCCGGTAAAAAGTATTATTGGCGGGTTACCGCATGGACAAATACCGGAGACAAAGTTGAAAGTAATGTCCAATACTGGTCGATGGCTCTACTTCATGATTCGGACTGGAAAGCCAAATGGATAGGACTGAATGATGAAGAAAACCTGAAAGTGATAGACAACAGAACTATCTTACCAGCTCGTTATTTGCGGAAAGAATTTCAATCAGAAATTAAACCCCAACGTGCAATGCTTTATGTTTCCGGTGTAGGTTCTTCTGTTTGTTATCTTAATGGTGAGGCCGTAGGAAAGGATGTGTTCGGACCTCTTCCGACATGGTATGATGCTTCAGTTCCCTATCTGACCTATGATGTTACTCCTTTAATAAATAAAGGTAAAAATACGATAGGTGTTGCACTTGGCAACGGCCGTTATCTTACCATGCGTAAAGAAGGTATGTTCGGTTTCGGACTTCCACGACTTATTGCACAACTAAATATTGAGTATGATAATGGTGAAATAGTAACAATCATAAGTGACGATTCATGGAAAGTGACGAATAAAGGACCAATAACCGAAAATAATGAGTTTGACGGAGAAAGATATGATGCACACCTTGAACTAGGAAAATGGAATGAAAGCGGATACGATGACTCCGCATGGATGAATGCTGAGTTAATGGAAGCACCTAAAGGAAAACTCACTGCACAACTTTCTCCCAGCCTGAAAGTTATGGAAGAAATAAATCCCATATCAGTAAAATCTGTTGGTAATGGGAAATACATTATCGATATGGGACAAAATATGGTCGGCCTGCAACAAGTAAAACTAAGAGGTAAGAAAGATAAGCCTATCACCATGCGCTTTGCAGAGGTATTAAAGGATAATGGTACAGAATTATATCTGGATAATATGCGTAGCGCTTTGGTGACCGACATCTATATTCCGGCAACAGATGGCGAATTCATCTGGGAACCTTTATTCGTTTATCACGGTTTCCGGTTTATGGAAGTATGCGGACTGGATTATGAACCGGCAATCAGCCATTTTACAGGTAAAGTTGTATATGATGAGATGTCTACAATCGGTACTTTCGAAACTTCTGAAGAACTGATTAATAAGATACATAAAAACGCATATTGGGGTATACGGGGAAACTATCGCGGTATGCCTACGGATTGTCCGCAACGCGACGAACGACTGGGTTGGCTGGGTGACCGTACAATCGGTGCTTATGGCGAAAGCTTTATATTTGATAACGCACTGTTATATAAAAAATGGCTCGTTGATATCGAAGAATCAATGAATGAGAACGGAAGCATTTCTGTTGTTTCACCCCGCTACTGGACTTTCTTTCACGATGATGTAACATGGCCTGCCGCCTATTTTTATATAGCTGATATGCTTTATCGCCAATTCGGAGACGATTACTCCATAAAGAACCGCTATCCTACGATGAAACGTTGGGTTAAGCATATGGTGAATAATCATCAGGTTGACTACATCCTCGTAAGAGATGTATACGGTGACTGGTGTATGCCTCCCGAATCTCCGGAACTGATTCATTCGCAAGATCCGGCACGTAAAACAAGTGGTCCGGTACTAAGCACTACTATGTTTTACAGTATTTTGCAACTTATGGAGAAATTTGCCAAGATGAATGATTTCCCACAGGATGCACAGGAATATGCTGCTCTTGCCGGAAAAATGAAAGAAGCTTATAACAAGAAATACTTTAATCAAGAAACAGGACAGTATGACAACAATACCGTAACCGCCAATATGCTTTCTCTTCAGCTCGGACTCGTACCTGAAGGATATGAAGATAAAGTATTTGCAAATGTGGTAGAGAAAACAGAAGTAGATTGTAAAGGCCACGTAAGTGTGGGTGTTCTCGGTATCCAACATCTTATGCGTGGGCTTACCCAACACGGAGGATTAGAACTTGCTTATAAAATTGTAACAAATGAAACTTATCCTTCATGGGGGTATATGATCAAAAACGGTGCTACTACGATCTGGGAATTATGGAATGGTGATACTGCAAATCCTGCTATGAATTCCAGAAACCATGTTATGCTTCTGGGCGACCTGCTGATTTGGTTTTATGAGGATCTTGCCGGAATAAGAAACGACCCTTCATCCATTGCTTTCAAAAAAATCTTAATGGAACCCGTATTTCCTGAAAAACTGACACATGTGAATGCTTCCTATATTTCACCTTATGGAAAAATCAGAAGCCACTGGAACCGCAATGGAGAAAAATTAAAATGGAATATAACTATTCCGGCTAATACAACAGCTATAGTGAAAATTCCTTCGAGATTTGGAATAAAGGCAGATTCGACACAGCCCGGCATCTATTCGGTAAATGAATCTGATAATACATTAATTATCGAATTAGGCTCAGGTGAATATACATTCCAATCAGAATAAACTTCTCATTCTGCATTAAGGAAAAAAGAACTATCTAAAAAATCACTAATCATTCCGGATCAGGTCTGAAATGATTAGTGATTTTTTCATCTGACCAATCTTTTAGTTTAAGTAGCTCATCATAGGGATTACCCTCCAGGTCCAACAAAACAGCAAATGCCGGTTCAGTTTTCAATCCTTGTCGTTTTAGTTCGATCACTTTTTCTTTAAACCCTTCTCCCAACAGATTTAGTATTCTGTATTCAATCGTCATATGCCGGTATGCGTTTGTATGAGTTGATTCTGATGGTGAAGCAAATACTTCAATTATCATTTCATCTATATAAAAACTACACACGATGATATCATCATTTTTATAATATATATTAAAATCCGGGTAATTTCCGAATTGAGTAGTCATTAACCGGTAAAATTCTCCAGGATCAGTCATTTTACATACAATATCCAGATCGCTTCCTTCTACATCAATTCTAATCGGGATAGTTCCTGTTAGCACCGGATCATAATCGGAAAGGATGGAAAAAATACAGGAGGATACCAGTACATTATATGCCTTCCGTTGCCTTAAATTCCCTGTTTTTAAGTAAGATATATCTAAAAAATTATTTTCCATATACTATTAATCGTATATTTGTCTATGTGCAAAGCACGAAGATAACAATATTACTATTATGTTATATTATGAAGAAATTATTATTATTCCTTTCAGCTATTTATTTCATGGCTAATATATCAGCACAAGATACTCCTATAAGCATTGATTATACAGCTCTCAAAGATATTGTATTGAATGATAGTACAGCTTACAATAATTTATTGGAGCGTTATAAAAGAAATGACGCAACTCTGAGCCATGAAGAGTATGCCCTGGTTTATTACGGGTTTTCTTTTACTCCCGCTTATAAAGGAAGTATGGATACCCGGAAAAAAGAATTAACCGATCTCATCAACAATCAGAAATACGAAGATGCCTACACTCTGGGTAAGAATATATTAAAAGAAAATCCTGTTGCATTGTATGCGTTGTATAATATGTATTATCTTTGCCAAGCTTTAGAAAAACCAGTTGAAGAAGCAAATACATATATTCTCAAATATTCGAAGCTATTGCATACAATTGCGCTGACAGGTGACGGGAAAGATGTGAATACCGCATTCAAAGTTATCACTGTAGAGGATGAATATCACTTAATGTATAATTACTGGGGAGTAGAAGATATAAAAAGCCAGTCATTAATAAGTAATTGCGATGTATTTGAGTTTAAATCCAGTAAACATTTTAAAGGAGAAAAAATGTATTTTGATATCAGCAGGTCATTAAATTATATGCAGGAATTATTTAGCAAATAATCGATTTACAGTAAGATTAGTTGATCATGAAAGAAGAATTAAATGCTCATAACAAAACTGAGTATCCTCCGATGCACACTGCTGAGCATATACTCAACCAAACAATGGTAAGAATGTTTGGTTGCGAGCGTTCAAAGAACAGCCACATTGAAAGGAAAAAGAGTAAATGTGATTACAATTTAACGAAAGAACCTACCGAACAACAAATAAAAGAGATTGAAGACAGTGTAAACTCCGTCATTAAAGAAAACCTGCCGGTAACCGTATCTTACGTAGATATTAATTCTGTTCCGGATGGTATAGATTTAAGTAAGCTTCCTGAAAATGTCAGCCAAATATTGCGCATTGTACAAATAGGTGATTATGACATTTGTGCCTGCATTGGAGATCATGTTGCCAATACTTCAGAAATAGGCACTTTTAAAATCATCAGTTCCGACTACCAGGATGGAAGGTTAAGAGTCAGGTTTAAGCTGCTTTAAATCAACAATATTATATATACATTTTCAAACAATAATTCGTAGTATATGAATGCTTTTTATACTATTGCCTTGCTTATTGTCTCTAATATTTTTATGACTTTTGCCTGGTACGGACACCTGAAGTTGCAAGAGATGAAAGTGATAAGCAACTGGCCTCTATACGGAGTAATTTTATTTTCATGGGCTATAGCTCTTGTCGAATACGCATTTCAAGTGCCTGCCAATCGAATTGGCTTCCAAGGAAACGGAGGGCCTTTTACACTTATGCAGTTAAAAGTGATTCAAGAGGTAATTACACTGATCGTATTCACATTATTTTCTACCATCTTATTTAAAGGAGAGACTTTACAGTGGAATCACCTGGCAGCTTTTGTATGTTTGGTACTTGCCGTATATTTTGTGTTTATGAAATGAAAATGCTTAAAAATTATATTCATCGCCCCGCCCGGATTCTATAAAATCTAAATTACTTTTTTAGACACTCTCAACAAACATAGGTTAGTTTGAATATTGTATCCAAAACTCTTAATATTACCGATACATATTGTTGCATATTTTCTTATTTTTACATCTTACTCTATCTTCATTATTTCTCTGCTTATTTCCATATTCCGTTCAGATTGCAGCAGGTAGGGAAGGTTATTTTAGGGAAATTTTCTCTAGTTGAGAGAATGAATCAACAATTTCAGTCGAATCACAATGCTTAATAATCACACATTAAACCTCCAATTTAATACAACATTCGACCATTTACTTTTATTTTTACCAATACAACCACATATTAATATCATTATTACCTTCAACAGCAAGCTATAAACCTCATCAAATCTTTTTTCGTTCCGCCTGCAAGAAAAAAATGAAGTATTTATGGCCCGATATTTATATCTCAAATATACGGATTTCTATCAGTAATTTCATTTTGTGCCTTCTAAAGCCATACAAAGGCACTCCTACCGAAAACTACTGCCAACTACTACCGGAAAGTTACCTTGGGTTACGCCGGAAAATAAAGCAACTTTCCGGCAGTAGTACATCAACTTTCCGGCAGTACCACCCCCTCTTTTTGTATAGTGACAGGGGGTACTTTTCGGCGGTAGTCATATCTCTTTTCGAAGGTAGTTACTCTTTTCTTCGAGGATAGTTGGTAAATGATCCGACAGTAGTTCAATATTCCAAATGATAAAGTAGAAGTTTTCCGTCAAATCAAAATGTATATATTTATAGTGTACAAAAAGAAAACACTTGTAAATAATAAAAATCAAGAATATATCAATGGAACTATCTTTGAGAATATTCTTTTCCAAACTTTATTAGTAAATTGCACAACTATTGATTTTTCACATAGGAAAAAACTTTGTAAATTGTCTGGCAAATTCCATTGAAAATTCATTTATGAAAACACTATTATTCTTTTCTATTTCGTTTGTGTTACTATCCGGCTGTCAATCTTCTATTGACTATGTAGATACAGGACATGCTCTGGAATATAAGCTAGAGGGTAAAACGTTATTCAGATACAATTACACTACTGTATATCCTCCGGTGGGAGCTGATTCTGTTTATAAACGTAGTGGTTTTTTCCATCCGGTAAATAGCCTGAGTGGAGAAACCCTCACAAACTTGTCCCCTTCTGACCATTATCACCATTACGGACTTTGGTATGCATGGACTAAAACTACTTTTGAGGGTAATGAGATAGACTTCTGGAACGTAGGCAAAAAACAGGGGAATGTACGCTTTAAAGAATTTATTGATATATCAGACTCAGGTTTTAGTGCCATTCTGGAACATATAGCCTATCCTGATTCAACAGCCGAAAAAATTGCAATGACAGAGAATCTGGAAATAAAACTCGGTAAATCATCTATTCCCGGTTATTATATGGATTATATTACAACTATACAATGTGCTACTAAAAGCCCGGTAATCCTGGAAACTTACAGATATGGCGGAATGGTGATACGCACACGTGAAGACTGGACTCCTGACCGGACCAGTTTTATAACTTCCGAAGGTTATACACGAAAAAATGCAGATAATTCGGATGCACGCTGGGCCTATTTTCAGGGAAAAGCAAATGAAAAGGATGCTTGTATACTGATTCTTTCACATCCTTCTAACCTTAATCACCCAGAGCCTCTTCGCATTTGGGATGAGAAGGCAAATTCAGGAAATGGAGATATGATGTGGAACTTTTCTCCTACAAAAAAACAATCATATACGCTAGCTCCATCTGCTAAATTGAGGCTGCACTACCGTATATTTATTTTTGATAGAATGATAGATATTAATGAGGCGGAGAATTTGTGGCAAAGCTTTGTAAAGGAGTAATCGGTTTTGCTTATTTATGGTTTGTGTTTAGAAAGTGATATTACTTCTTATAATCGAGGTGATGAATCTGCCCGGTAAAACAAGCGGGCCTGATAATTGACTTCGTCGACCGCTGGTTCGGCCTCGATACCGCAGGGCAAGGGATTTATCCCGTTTCCTTCTTTACCGAAAGCATTTATGCCTCGGGATAAAAGTTTTAAGTTGACACATTGGCATAAATCCTGGCAAGAGAAGAGTCGGGATAAATCCCTCATACGGTCTGATTTATCAGACTATTTCTCTTGCCAGGCAGATTCATTGTCCTAATTATATATCAGACAACTCTATACTTCTTTTATTACTTAATTTATCCTTATAGATTGGCGAATCCTCTGAGCTTCTGCCTGAATAAAACTCCAATCTTTACATATTAAATTACGTCCTCTATCCATATAGCGTAAAGCGATTCCTCTTTCCAGTCCTTTTTCTAGTTCTTCCATAGTACCAGGGTGATCCGTCAATCTAAGTATAACCACCTGGTCACGATCTTCGTCTATATATAATTTATACCTAAGCTCTTGATCTGATAACTTCCGGCAATATCTGGCCTGAGTAAAATGGTATAAATAATCATTTATCCCGATACCATGTATATCACTACAGGTAAAGATATGAGCATAATTTTTCATTTGCCATCCAAATCCATAGCCGAATGAATAATGTACTCCACTATCATCATCATTGTTTCCCTTGAAACCTACAGGAGTAGCAGTCATACCCGAAATGTTTTCAAATTTATTCATGTAAGGCAGGTTAAATGTTTGAGAAACATCCCCCGGTGCAGCATAAACAAAGTTTTGGAAATCCGTGTATACGCGATTGTAGTTCACAGGCATTTGCCCGATCAACTGAAGTAAATCTGCATTTTCAGGTAAATCAAAACCTGTTATTTCTTCACCACCTTTAGACAAATAAAAATGGTAATTTCCATTTCTATAGGACAATCCTTCCTGGTAATTAGTAACCCAGGTACCAAAAATATCTTCAAATTCTTTTACCGTACAAGTGTTGTTAGGACCAATTACGGCATTAATTTTTGCTTGAGAATGGTTCATGAAGTTATATAAAGTGCCCCATAAATTCCAGTATTTGATTTTCAGATTTTCTGCTGTCCACTCATACTCTCCGATAACCTGGGTTTTATAGGTTTTCTCAATAAGCCCCCAATCCTGAGGAGTCTCTGTATCGTAATTATAGCCTCTTAATCCATATCCACCACTGTATCCTGTAGCCATAGTCATATAAAGATTACGTACGGGACCACGTTGATATGGATCACAATCACAAGGTGGGTAAGGATAAATCTCACCTATTATCTCTTTATCTTTATCGGAAAGACGTGTATTAAATTTTTCTATTCCCTTTCCGTCGGTAGTAAGATGGTTAGGTATGTATAATACCATAATGGAATTTTCATCATATTCGGAATAACTATTAATATTACGTGAATTATATACATTCATTAACTTTTGAATCTGTTCATCAGTCCATCCAAACGGGCGGAAATAAGAGGTTAGACGATTTTCGTCCAAGTTCAAATTAACTCCCGGCCCCTGATGTTCATATACTAATCCCAGCATATGTCCAAAAGCTTTTAATATGAGTCCTGTAAACTCATCCGAATTGATTTCCGTAGCATCGTTTTGATCCAGTAATCTTATATTCATAGTCGGTTGATTTTGTCTACCCAAATCAAAGCAGTCAGTACCAATATAAGACCATGTTACGCGATCACCATTAAATCCAAAAGCAATTCTAACATCTGCATCCTGGGACGATTCAACATAGTTGAACTTCAAATTAGCATACCTCAACCAATCGGCAGCGACTTCTTTCACTCTATTTTTGGCTAGCTCACTACCATTTAAGAATTTGATATGGATAATTTCTCCTTCCTCCCATAGTTTGTTTTTTAATGCAAAAGCACGTGTATCAACCTCTGATCCTTCTGCTACTTTATAACCAAACACGTAATCTTTTTCGTTTGCTACAATTGCAGTTTCTTCTGCTTGTGAACCGGCAGATTCTAACTCTTCATTATTACATGATGATAACAATCCTAAAACAAAGAATGAGCTAATAAATAATATTTTCTTCATAATTATTTAATTTATAATGTACGATCATTAACTGTATTTGCAAATCTCACAATATCGGCAACTGTATATACCGGACTTGGATTATCCAGAATATACTGCACATAGAATCCACGCAGATAGCCTTTAGGAAGTTCCGTATATCCTGCAGGAGCAGGGTCTGTCAATGCTAATTTCTTAATGTCTGTTTTTGCATTATTAATATATAGTTTATACCCCAGCTCAGCATCTGTTAATTGGCGGCACCAACGCACATTAAACCAGTGATAGCTAAACGAATTGCGTGTATCCAGATAGTCATGCAGGTATACATGAGATTCTTTCGTATAATATCCTACCGTATAGAACAGATGATAAATATCCCCTATTTCTCCCATATGCGGATCATCAACCCCATTATACCACGGCCCAGGTCCATTCAAGCACGCACCACCCGGCATCATGTTGAAATCGTATATATTGATATCTTCCCCGTTCATAAACCAATAAGTCTTGTAAGGTCCTCCGGTCGGGTCATTTATATTAAATGTCAAAGGATTGCTTCCTGCATGTGCACTCAGTGCAAAACGCACATCGATCTCGTTCAGGTCCGTATGTTGCCTATAAACAAAAGGACACATGGCAAACAGTTGCTGATAATCAGCTGCCGAAGGAAGATCCCAGTTACCGGGAACAGGGCTTCCTGCTTCATACATTCTTCCGCGATTAGACATATAGTTTACACTTTGCCGGTTGTAGTAAATACCGTAATACTTCTTAAAATCATCCATATTTACCTGATACTGAGAAACCTGTAATCTTGCACAAGGCAGATATTTATCTAACCGCGCCTGTGTCATCGGATAATCATTTTCCCAACCTTCCAGATTATTCCAGTTGCGGGGTACTCTATGATAAAAATTATTATTGACCCAATAATATTCTCCGATCCTGACACCTGTATAGGAATAAGATGAAGGGTCATTGTCTTGCTTATATTCCAAAGATATTCTTTCGGGAAGTACAACCTGGCCCGGATAAATGGTACGCATAAACTGTTTGTCCATAGCAGATAAAGAAGTATTCCATCTGGTTCCTCTTCCATCCGTTGTAAGATATCCGGGGAAATATAACAACATTATCGACTCTTCATCAAAGTTGGTATAGTTTGTTTCACTTCTACTATATATTTTAAAAATATCCTCCACCTGAGCCGGAGTCCATTTCTGAGACAAAAAATAAGTTTTTACCCTCTGTCTGTCCCATTGCAATCTTGATTCAGGACTCTGATATTCATATATAAGTCCCAGCATGTGACCAAACTCCCTGAGTATAATTGCAGAAAAGTCTTCCGAATTAATCTCAGATACATTCGTGTCATTAAAAAGCATTAGATTCATAGAAGGTTGATTTTGCGGTACACTTTTACAATCAGTACCGATCATAGACCAACTAACCTGGTCGCCATTCCATTGAAAGGCAATTTTTACATCTGCATTAACCTGCCCGCTCACATATTCAAAATTTAGGTTAGCATGGTTCAGCCATTCCGAAGCTATATGTTGCACTCTCTGTTTTGCAACTTCACTCCCATTGAGAAATTTTATACGGATAGTTGAATTGTTGGGCCAATATTTGGTTTTAAGCCCTGCGGCACGAGTTTCTGTATTCGAAATTGTTTTATAAGCAAAAACATAATTTTTATCCCCACTTAAATTACCATTGCTATCTTTTTCCTGTTCCCATTTCAGTTCTTCATTGCATGAAGTAAGTAATGCTACCATACATAGCATCATAAAAAAAGGCAATTTTTTCATACTAAGTTTTTAAATATTAATTATTTAAGACACAACACTTTACCGGGTTATCTGAAAAACACCTGCCGTTTTAGAGTTTATCCGTATTTTACTTCTGAATAATTAATGAAGAAAATACCGGATAAAATTCCGTATGGCCAATTATTTCTCGGACAGCCTCTTTTAATATTGATTATTTATAAATGAAAGTTTCTTTGAGCCTTCTTTGCTCGTGTAGTTAAATATAGTTTTAAAAAGGTTTAGTTAAAATTCATTCGCAAAATAAATCTTAAGAAGTTAGGATAGAATAAATCCCATCAGTGCAAATTGATATACCAACTATTAGTCATTTACTGCAGTTACAAATATTTAAATAAAAAATATAATACTTTTAATAAAAATGTAAATAATTCGATTTCTATATAATTACGGAAAAATAGTTTCAAAATAGCAAAACATATATCCCTGAAATCCTCATTTTATAAGCTATTTGAGTGAACAAATGTATTAAATATATTTTAATAAATAAACATTTATTATAAATATATTTTCAATATAAATTACCTCAAAAAATCACTATTACAATATTATTACTTATCAAAGTTATGATAACTTTATCTTTTTCAACAACATGCAATATGAAGATATCATCCGGCTCTTCATATTTAAACAAACAATTATTGTTTAAAACAAACATCTTGTTAAATTCATATTTTTTGAATTTAATCAAACTTAGGGGTCAATAAGGCTAACTCCATCATAAAGCCCTAGTTCAGGATTTTCTTTTAATTAACCGGATTATAATACATTTAAAAATTACCTTTCTATATTTATACAAAATATATTTATTACATATTCATTTCCCTACTATTAACTTAAGA
>PPYE01046281.1_pt1 | contig 64266 bp, 56 predicted proteins | sample 1559881 | NCBI WGS metagenome assembly PPYE01 (sample SAMN08240022, study PRJNA423297) | Human gut metagenome, whole genome shotgun sequencing project. | reverse complement strand
TAAAGAAAAAATAAGCTCAGGAAAACATTTTCATAACGTTTTGTGCCTGAGCGAAGCGAAAGGAATGAATATAACGATGGAAGAAATGCTCACGCTCGAAAAATTTGAGGAGGCCTCGGAGGTTGTCAAAAGGGTAACGCTTGAGACAAAGCTGATCTACAGCGATTATTTCAGCGAAAGAACCGGGGCAAAAGTGTATATCAAGCCTGAAAACATGCAGTTTACCGGCGCATACAAGGTGCGCGGCGCTTACTACAAAATGAGCACCTTAAGCGAAGAGGAAAGAAGCCGCGGCGTGATCGCCGCTTCTGCCGGAAACCATGCCCAGGGCGTTGCCTATGCCGCAAAGTGCTACGGCGCAAAAGCGACGATCGTAATGCCGACTACGACGCCCCTGATCAAGGTAAACCGCACGAAGGGCTACGGCGCGGACGTGGTTTTGTATGGGGACGTTTACGACGAGGCATGCGCGAAGGCATACGAGCTGGCAGAAGAGCACGGCTATACGTTCGTGCATCCCTTTGACGATCTGGCGGTTGCCACCGGTCAGGGAACGATCGCGATGGAGATCATCAAGGAGCTGCCGCTTGTGGATTATATCCTCGTACCGATCGGCGGAGGCGGTCTGGCAACGGGCGTTTCCACCCTTGCAAAGCTGTTAAACCCCAAGATCAAAGTGATCGGCGTGGAGCCTGCCAATGCAAACTGTATGCAGGAATCCTTAAAAAACGGCAAAGTGACAACGCTGCCGAGCGTGAGCACCATTGCGGACGGCACGGCGGTCAAGACGCCGGGAGAAAAGATTTTCCCTTATATCCAGCAGAATATCGACGAGATCATCACGGTAGAGGATGCAGAGCTGGTCGTTGCTTTTTTGGATATGGTCGAAAACCACAAGATGGTCGTGGAAAATTCCGGCTTATTGACGATCGCGGCATTGAAGCATCTGGATCTGAAGGGCAAGCGCGTCGTTTCCATCCTGAGCGGCGGAAACATGGATGTGATCACGATGTCCTCCGTGGTGCAGCAGGGACTGATTTTGCGCGACAGGATCTTTACCGTTTCGGTGGTGCTTCCGGACAAGCCGGGCGAGTTAAGCAAAGTTGCGGGCGTTGTGGCAAGGGAGCATGGAAATGTGATCAAGCTGTCGCATAACCAGTTCGTTTCCATCAACAGAAGCGCGGCGGTGGAGCTGCGCATTACGCTGGAAACCTTTGGCACGGCACATAAGGAAGAGATCATCCGGGCGCTGGAACAGGAAGGGTATCAGCCGAAGGTCGTGCAGACGAATATGTGATCGGCTTCGGATTCCCGGCGCAGAGGCGTCAGAGGGCGCTTGGATCTTTGGGCGGGATGGAAGGAGCGTAGGAGAAAGAGGGCAGATACCCGTGAGGGGTCTGCTCTTTTGCAAAAGGGGAAAGAGGATGGAAGCTATGGAAAACAAAAGAGGGAAGAAATTTATTTGCATTGATATTGGAGGAACGGCGATTAAATCCGGGATTATGGATGAAAATCTGGATTTTTTAAGGACAGATGTCATGGACACGCCGAGAGGCGGGGAAGGGATCATGGACGCTGTGCTGGCGCGGATTTCAGAATATCTGAATGTGATTCCGGATCCGAAGGCGGTGTGTATTTCAAGCGCGGGGATTATTGATTCGGACAGGGGCGTAGTTGCAGAAGCAAATGAAAGCCTGATTCCCGGCTATACCGGAATGGATATTGCGGGGAAAGTGCAGGAGCGTTTTGGAATTTCCTGTCATGTGGAAAACGATGTAAACTGTGCCGCTATGGCGGAAGCCTATCGGGGAGCGGCAAAAGGATATTCCGCTGTTTTGATGCTGACGGTCGGGACGGGGATCGGCGGCGCTTTTTTAGAGGGCGGAAGGCTGCTGAAGGGACATACTTACAGTGCGTGTGAAGTGGGATATATGCACATGGATGGAAGCTCCTTTGAGGAGCTGGCGGCAACTTCGGTACTGGTAAAGCGGACGGCAAAGAGAGTTTCAAAGGATTGTCTGGAAATTTCCGGAAAATGGATTTTTGAACAGGCTCAAAAAGGAAATGAAATCTGCATTGAAGAAATTGACAGAATGTGCGATATTCTGGCGAAGGGGATTGCGAACCTTTGTTATGTGCTCAATCCGGAGATTGTGGTGATCGGCGGCGGAATTTCTGCACAGGAGAATTATCTGCGCCCGAGGATCGAGAGCGGGCTGGATCGGTATCTGATTCCTGAAATACGGAAAAAAACAAAGCTGGGTTTTGCGCAGTTTGGAAATCATGCGGGGATGCTGGGAGCGTGCTGTGCGGCGGGGGTAGTTGAAATTTGGGCTTAAAAGAGGGAAACGGGAGGATTGGTGAATGGAAAGTGTAAAGCATACGATGATGGAAGTATATGAGAATATGACATCTGTAGAACAGAGTATTGCCGACTTTTTCATTAACAATGAAGCCAGAATTGATTTTTCTGCACGCAATATCAGCAGAATCTTATATATTTCAAATGCAAGCCTGTCAAGGTTTGCAAAAAAATGTGGTTATAAGGGATACCGGGAGCTGATTTATGACTATGAAAAAGAACTGCAGGAGCAAATAAATGAGGACAGCATCAGTGAACTGGCGAAAAAAGTAAAATATACCTACAGCAGCCTGTTGGAAGAGGTATTTTGTTTGCTGAATGAAGAAAAGGTGCGTCAGGTTGCAGAAATGTTATCAGAGCATAAAAGGGTTCTGATCTGTGGAATCGGAAGTTCGGGATACGCAGCACAGGAGATGGCGTTCCGGATGATGCGGCTTGGATTGGAAATACAGGCTGTAACAGACTCACAGGTAATTCAAATGGCTGCTGCGGTTGCGGGTGAAGACTGCCTGATGATTGCAATTTCGTTGAGTGGCACGACACAGATTATTGTGGATTCGGTTCATATGGCAAAGAGTAAAGGAGCGGGAGTTGTACTGATCACGGCGAATAAAGAAGTAGATGTGGAATGTGATGTAATATTATATACTGCAACATCTCATAACTTAGATGGAGGAACGGCAATATCGCCGCAGTTTCCGATTCTTGTACTGGCAGATATTTTTTATGCCTATTATTTTAGAAATGATACAAAACTGAAAAGTCAGATGTATCAGATGACGCTGGCTGCTTTAAAGAAAAAGAATAAACGGATTGATGGATAAGCTGGATTCATCATTATTTTGAAATTATTTTCACAAAGTTTGTTTAAATAGTCTCTTTTAGGATAGTATTTCCTGAAAGGGGCTATTTTATTGCCTGAAAAATGACAAACTGATATAATACGTTCACAAGAAGATGGTAAAAATAATAAGTTTTGCCTAAAAAATACAAAACTGTTGTTAAAAAACACAAGGAGGATTAGAAATGAAAAGAAGTAAAGCGAAAAAGGTATTATCTCTTGCATTATCCGGATGTATGATGATGGGAATGATCGGATGCGGGGCTGAAGAAAAAGAAAATAATGCAGAGCAGCCGATAAGCGAGGCTTATGAGGAAGAAGAAAAATCTTTAGAAGATTATGAAAAAGCAGAATCATTTCATTATTATGCGATTGCAGCAGGAATTTCAGATGAGGAATTTAATGATCTGGACATTGCAAAAACAATTCAGGAGTATACGGGATATGATGTGACATATACGCAGGCACCGGCAGATGCGGCGGATCGGCAGACTGCGGTAACAAATATTTTTATGTTGAAACAGGATTATCAAGGGGTAAAGGTTTCCAAAGAAGAGTTTTATACATTGCTTGCTTCAGATGCATTAAGACCTATTACGGAGTATGTAAATGCATCAACCAATTTGAAAGAGCAGATTTCTGAATTGGGCTGGTCTACAGCTTCAAAAGATGGGGAAATTTACGGAGTGCCTCAAAAAGATGCAATGGCATTGAATGATACTGCCATCTGTTTTAGAGAGGATTGGCTGGAAGAATATAATAAGGAGAATCCGGAGGATGAAATTCCGGTACCATCAGAAGAAAATGGTTATTCCATGACTACTTCGGATTTTAAGAAAATGCTATTATATTTTAAAGAGAAAGTTCCGCAGGGCGGCTATCCGATGACAGTAGATGTTAATAACGTATATGTGGAAAACATACTGCCGGCATTTGGAATATATCAGGAATGGGCAGATGTAAATGGTACATTAACTTATATTGTAGATCAGCCGGGATTTGAAGATTATATGACGTACATGGAAGATTTATATGACAGCGGATTGATTTATTACCAGTCTACAAGTGAAGATAAAGGGGCGGTAAAGGCTTTACAGGAGAGGACGACAGGTGCTGGAAAAATCGCGCATTGGAATGCATATGCAGTAGAAACAGCGCTTTCTACAGAAGCAGATCCATCTAATGTAACAGATGATGCGATAGGATACATCTCAGCGCTGGTACCGGATGATTGCAGAGGAGATGCTGAAGCGGTCAGAGTATTTGCAAAGGCGGCATATTCATATTACACAGTATTTCCTGTATATACAACGGATGAGCAGACCGCAGCAGTTATAGATTGGATTGATAAAAAATTGGATAAGGACTTTTTTGTTGAACTTACCTTGGGCACAGAGGGAGAAACATATGAAGTAAGGGATGGAGAATATTATCCAATCTTGCCGGCGTTTAATGATAAGCAGGGATATTCTGATAAATTTATGGATGGAACACGAGAAGAGGATTATAGCAAATATTGGTTGTGCAGAACAAGAAAAACGGCTGCGCAGGGTAAAATGTTTTCGAGAGCTAATTATAATATTGATAAAACCGGTATTCAGAATCCCATTGTTTTGATGCCTCCGACAGACGCATACGATAATTATTATACCGCAGCAAATTCAGAAGTAAAAAATTTATTGGTGCTCTCAATGTTTCAGCCTGGAGTTTCCGCAACTGTAGAAGAGCTTCATAGTAAATTTGCAGAATATGAAGGAGAGGCTATTATTGAGGCTGTTAATAAATGGTATGGTACATGGGAATCACGAGAAAGTTTTAATATGGTTAAACCTCGATAATTTTGTATAAGAACAGCTGAGAAGCTATTGTGGAAATTATTTTTGACAACTTACAAACTATAAATTTCCATGATAGCTCCATCAGGGTTTGTGAAATGGAGAGTAGCATGAAAAAAGGCGGTAGGATAAAGAATTTTGGAAATTCGACTAAAAAATATGGGAACTTATTTCTTTTTTATATTCCGGCAGTAGTACTGGCGCTTATATTTTCATATCTGCCAATGTCAGGGCTGATTATGGCTTTTAAAGAAAATCCGAATCTATTAGGTGCAGCATCTCCGGTTGAGAGTATTTTGAATGCGGAATGGGTTGGATTTGATAATTTTTTAAAAATTTTTTCTAAAAAAGAATTTTTAAATGCATTGAGAAATACATTAGTTATCAGCATGCTAAAAATTGTAATTGTATTTCCAATGCCGATTATATTGGCGGTAATTTTGAATGAAATGAGAGGCAAGATTTTAAAAAAATCTTTGCAGATAGCGATGTACCTTCCATATTTTTTGTCGTGGGCAACAATCGGCGGAATTTTTTTGACAATTTTGAATAAGGATACGGGATTAGTCAATAATATCCTTGCCTTTTTAGGTCATGGACGAATTGCATTTGCAACAGATAACACTACATTTCGGTTTGTGTTGATTTTAACAAATGCATGGAAAGATATTGGATGGAGTACGATTGCCTATTTAGCAGCAATTACTGCCTTGGATAGAAATCAGGTGGAAGCGGCTAAAATCGATGGGGCATCAAAATGGCAGCAGATATGGTATATTACGTTGCCGGGTATTATACCGGTAATTGTTTCTATGCTGATTATAAGATTAGGATATATTATGAATGCGGGATTTGAACAGGTTTATGTTTTTTATTCGCCATATATTCAGGAATCAGGAGATATTTTGGGGACATATACATATCGGCTTGTAAGAGAGGCATCTTTGATGCCGCAATATGCATTGTCAGCGGCAGCAGATTTTTTTAATTCGGCAGTGGGCCTTTTAATGGTACTGACAGGAAATTTTGTTTCTAAAAAATTGCTGGGCAAATCAATATGGTAGGAGGCGATATTGTGAAGGAAAATGCAGATACAAAGCAGGGAGTTATAAGGGTTTTACTGTTATTTTGTTTGATGTCGCAATTACTGATTTTGGGAACGGAAGTAATAGATAAACAGCATACTGTAGGGTGGCATGGAATATTCAGGATTATATTTTTAATGAGCTTTCTGGTTATGTTTGCAGAAAGTATTTACAGAATGATATTGTTTAAAGATTTTAGAAAGTATATAAAATTTAATCGGGCAGAGATTTTATGGATTTTTATATCCTGTATTACGATACCTGTGGCGATGATAAATGGAAATGATATGATAATGCTGTGGGTATGCCTTTTAAAAATGCCGAATATTCTGGGAAGATTTAAGGATGAAACTGTATTTCAGGTTATTGTAAAGATAATTGCAGTTTTATTGATAATATTTTTTGTTGTACCTTTTTTAAATGTGATTGCAAAAGCAATTTCTTCTCCGGCATCTGTGGTTAGTATTTTGCCAAAGGATATTGATTGGTTTGCAATGGATTATGTTCTTTCGGACAAAGCATTTTTGAAATCCTTTGGTAACTCTATTTTTATTACCATAGTTGGAACATTACTTTCTGTGGTTTCAATGGCAATGGCAGCATATCCGCTTTCAAAACCGTATATGCCCCTTAGAAAGACGATGACAGTATTTTTTTTGATCGTAATGTTGTTTTCGGGTGGAATAGCTCCGCATATTCTGGTTATGAATGCATTGGGATTAATCGATACAATATGGGCGTTGATTTTGCCGTCAGTTGTAATGGTTTATTATATGCTTTTATTAAAAGGATTCTTTGAAGGGGTTCCGGAAGAGTTGGAAGAATCGGCAAAACTGGATGGAGCCAGAAATATGGATATATTTTTTAAAATATATATGCCTATGTCTGCTCCGATGGTAGCAACGGTAGGATTTTTTACGGCGATCAGCTATTGGAATAATATTAATAATTCCATTTTATATGTTACTTCTAACAAATCGATTTATCCGGTACCAATGTATATCAAGAATTTTATGGGGCTAAATCCGATGGAGGTAGCAATGAATAATCCTAAATTGCTCAGTTACTGGGATGGGATTGAAATGAGCTACATTCTTATGTCAATTGTGCCGATTGCATGTATATATCCTTTTGTATTTAAGTATTTAAAAAATGATATATCAGCAGGAGCTGTAAAAGGCTAAGGATTAAAGGTTATTATAATAAGCAACGGGGAGGCGGAAAGATGAATTATGATATTGCAATAATTGGGGGAAGCTTAGGAGGAGTGCAGGCAGCAATCAGCGCGGCTTCCATGGGGAAAAAGGTTTTTATGAGCGAAGAAAGCGGATGGATCGGAGGACAACTGACATCGCAGGCAGTACCTCCTGATGAACATCCATGGATTGAAAAATTTGGGGCAACAAAAAGATATATGGAATATCGGAAGAAGGTTCGGGAATATTATCGGAGTTTGCCGGAGATTGCAGAGGAGATTAAGAATAAAGAGCAGTTTTGTCCCGGAAATTCATGGGTTTCAAGAGTGGCACATGAGCCTAAAGTGGCTTTAGATATTTTGTTGAAGGAGATGCAGCCATATTTGGAAAATGGTTCACTGAGAGTTTCTTATTATACAAAAGCAATAGAAGCTCAAGTAGAGGATGATGAGATAGTTTCTGTAATAGTATATCATAAAGAAACCGAGAAAAAAGAAAAAATAGAGGCGGCATTTTTCCTTGATGCGACAGATTGTGGAGATTTATTGCCGTTGGCAGGTGCTGAGTATGTAACGGGTGCTGAATCGCAAAACATAACACAGGAGTGTCACGCACCGTTACAAGAGGAACCGTTGGATATGCAGCCTATTACTTGGGTTGCGGCTTTGGAATTAAATCCGGATGGGGAATATAAAATTGCAAAACCGGAGTATTATGATTATTTTGCTCAGTTAGGAGTCCCTTATGACGATAACAAATTATTCAGTTGGTACGGTCCGGATGCATCAACTCAAAAAAAAGCTCTTTTTTCTATGTTTGATAAAGAAATTGGGGAACGGCTGGGACTGTGGAGTTATAGGCGTATCGTCGATTCAAAGAATTATAAAGTATCAAGGAAGGAAGTTACTTTATTGAATTGGCCGCAAAATGATTTTGCATTGGGAAATATTTATGAAACAGATGATGCGGAAAAAAATCTTTATATGGCGCGCCAGCAGACATTATCTTTTATATACTGGCTTCAAAATGAAGCGCCAAGATCAGATGGAGGAAAGGGATACGCAGTTGGTTTAAGACCTGATATTATGGGAACAGAAGACGGTTTGGCAATGGCTCCTTACGTTAGGGAATCCAGAAGAATAAAGGCAGTTAAAACAATTTGCGAGCAGGATGTAAGCAGAGAACAGAATTCCTGTCCTCGTAAAGTGGAGGACTCGGTGGGGGTTGGACATTATGCTATTGATATACACATGACAACAGTATCGCATCGTTTTTTTTATGCGCCAACGTGGCCTTTTGAAATACCGCTATCTGCAATGATACCTGTCAGAATTAAGAATTTGCTTCCGGCCTGTAAAAATATAGGAGCAACGCATTTGACGAGCGGCTGCTACAGACTGCATCCGGTTGAATGGAATGTGGGAGAGGTTGCAGGTTATCTGGCGGCATATTGTATTGAGGAAAAGCTGCTGCCTATTGAAGTGCTGAATAAGAAGTTAAAGGATTTTCAGAAATTGATTCAGGAAAAAGGGGTAGAATTACACTGGGATTTTTCAAAAATGGAACTGGACTAGGAAACTTCTGAAACCATATAAATTTTTGAAAGGGTAGAGACAATGGCAAAAGAAAACAAGATGAAAACAAAAATAGTATTGCTTCCGTTAGACGAGCGTCCGTGTAATTATAATTTCCCGGCAGAGCTTTTTTCACATGAAGATCTGGAAATTATACGTCCGGAAAAGCTTGGATTTAAAAAGAAGGCTGCAGACAGAAATCAGATCAGGAATTTTTTGGAAAGAGAATGTAGAGATGCAGATGGATTGGTGCTTTCAGCGGATATGCTTCTGTACGGTGGTCTGGTTCCATCAAGGATTCACCATGATGAGGAGGAAAAGTTAGAAAAATGGTTGACGGTGTTGACGGACATCCGCAAAAAAAATTCAAAACTGATCGTTTATGCTTTTCAGGTAATCATGCGTTGCCCGAGCTATTCCAGCAGTGATGAGGAACCGGATTATTATGAGTTTTGCGGGGAGCAGATTCATAAAACAGGAGAGATTATACATAAGAGCCGATTAGGGATTTCAAGTGGGCTCGGAGTACAGGAATTGATGCCGCAGGTTCCGGCAGAAGCATTAGATGATTACATATCCCGCAGACAGATAAATAAGAGAATGAATGAACGGGTTTTGGAATATGTAGAGAGAGGGGATATTGATTTTCTGGTAATTCCACAGGATGATTCCGCGATGTACGGATACGCGGCGATGGATCAGGAGGCTGTTTATGGAGAGGTTTTGAGAAGGGGGCTTTCCGACAGAGTAGTAATGTATCCAGGGGCAGACGAAGTTGGAATGACTCTTGTGTCAAGAATGCTGAATCAGATCTATGGAAAAAAACCTAAAATATATGTGAAATATGCCAGTGAAAAATCAAAGTATATGGTGCCTTTATACGAGGGAAATTCTTTGTCAGCTACAGTAAAATCGCATGTATCAGCGTCAGGAGGACAGTTGACAGAAGGGTGGGAAAATGCGGACATGATCATAGCGCTGACTGCTCCGGCAGATCATATGCAGGAGGCGACAGTGCAGCCAAGCAGGCTGCCGGAATATAGGGCGGAACGCAATTTGTCGGAGATGGTTGATTTTATAAAAGATCGGCTGAAAGAAGGTAAAACTGTTACGGTGGCAGACAATGCATATGCGAATGGCGGAGAACTGGAATTTTTCAAAATGCTGGATAGAAGCGGGCTGTTGCTTTTATTGGATGGTTATGCCGGATGGAATACGTCTGCAAATACTCTTGGAACGGCTCTTGCGGAAGGAATAGATGCCTTGTTGTATGGAAAAAGAAGAGGGCATCAGGATTTTTTGGTAAAGCGTTATTTGGAAGATGTAGGATATTGCAGTGTAGTTAGGGGAACTGTGGCAGAAAAGTTGCAGAAAACGGAATGGAATTATTTTGATGTAGGAGAACAAAGAGGAGATGTTGCAGAAATGGTGGCAGAGGGACTCCGGCATTTTATAAAAGAAGAATGCAGCTCTATTGCAGAAAAAATCTGGCTGGATGATATTTATATGCCGTGGAAAAGGATGTTTGAAACAGGATTTCGTGCGGGTATAAAGGAGGATAGGGATGAAGAAGACCAAAGTGCTGGATAAGCTTGCAGGGGGGCTGATTGTATCCTGTCAGGCATTGCGGGACGAGCCTCTTTATGGTGCGGATATAATGGCAAGAATGGCAGTGGCAGCAAAAGAGGGTGGAGCTGTTGGGATACGGGCAAATTATCCCGAGGATGTAGAGGCGGTAAAAATGGCTTCGGGGCTCCCTGTAATCGGACTTTTTAAAGCAGATTATCCGGATTCAGATGTTTATATTACGCCTACAATAAAAGAATTGGATATGCTGGTCAAGGCAAAACCTGATATTGTTGCGATGGATGCAACTGATAGGATGCGCCCGGGCAAAGTATCTTTAGAATGCTTTTTTCAGGAGGCAAAACAAAAATATCCTGAGATGATATTTATGGCGGATTGCGCAACTTTTGAGGATGCAAAAAGAGCACAGAAGCTTGGGTTTGATCTGGCAGGAACAACATTGTGCGGATATACGGAAAAAACCAGAGGAACAGAGCTACCTAATTTTGAAATGCTACATCGAATGACAGAAGAGCTGGACATACCGATTATTGCAGAAGGCGGTATATGGGAGCCTGAGCAGTTGGAGCGGGTTTTCAGGGAGAAAATTTTTGCGGCAGTAATTGGTACGGCGATAACCCGTCCTCGTGAAATTACGCGGAGATTTGTGGAAAGTATTGGAAAAGATAAGAGTTGAAAAGAAAAATATTTTATGAAAAATGGCGGGTGTCAAGAAAAAATACTTGACACCCGCCTCCATATCGTGTATGATACCAAAAGTGAGGGTCAGATATGGAAAAAATCGTTGAACAGGGTTTGTTATATGACTTTTACGGAGAGCTGCTGACAGAGCACCAGCGCAGGATCTACGAGGACGTGGTATTAAACGATATGTCGCTTAGTGAGATCGCGCAGGAGCAGGGGATCAGCAGGCAGGGCGTGCACGATCTGGTGCGCCGCTGCGACAGGACGCTTCAGGGATATGAGGAAAGGCTTCATTTGATCGAGCGTTTTTTAAAGGTCAAGCAGACGGTGGGGCAGATCGAGAAGATCAGTTCCGAGGAGCAGGTCAGACGGCTGGCGGCACAGATTCTGGAAGAGCTGTAACGCGGCAGAGAGGGTTGAAATGGCATTTGAGAGCTTAACGGATAAACTTCAGAATGTATTCAAGAACCTGCGCAGCAAGGGACGGCTGACAGAAGCAGACGTAAAGGTTGCCTTGAAAGAGGTAAAGATGGCGCTTCTGGAAGCGGACGTTAACTTTAAGGTTGTCAAGCAGTTTGTGAAGTCTGTGGAGGAGCGCGCGATCGGTCAGGACGTGATGAACGGCTTAAATCCCGGTCAGATGGTCATTAAGATCGTTAATGAAGAGATGACGGCGCTGATGGGCTCCGAGACGACAGAGATCGCTTTCCAGCCCGGCAAGTCGACGACGGTGATTATGATGTGCGGCCTGCAGGGCGCAGGTAAGACGACAACGACCGCGAAGCTTGCGGGCAAGTTTAAATTAAAAGGCAAAAAGCCCCTTCTGGTTGCCTGCGACGTATACCGTCCGGCGGCGATCGAACAGCTGCAGATCAACGGCGAAAAGCAGCAGGTGGAAGTGTTTTCGATGGGAACGGGGCATAAGCCGGTGGACATCGCAAAGGCTGCAATCGAGCATGCCGCAAAGAACGGTCACAATGTGGTAATTCTGGATACTGCGGGACGTCTCCACATTGATGAGAACATGATGGCGGAGCTGCAGGAGATCAAGGCATGCATCGAGGTGCATCAGAGCCTGCTCGTTGTAGACGCCATGACCGGTCAGGATGCGGTCAACGTGGCAAAAGAGTTCGATGAAAAAGTCGGCATCGACGGCGTGATCCTGTCCAAGATGGACGGCGACACGAGAGGCGGTGCGGCGCTTTCCATCAAGGCGGTTACCGGAAAGCCGATTTTGTATGTCGGTATGGGCGAGAAGCTTTCGGATCTGGAACAGTTTTATCCGGACCGCATGGCAAGCCGTATTCTGGGAATGGGCGACGTGCTCTCCCTGATTGATAAAGTTCAGGCAAATCTGGACATTGACGCGGACAAGGAAAAAGAGATGGCTGCCCGCATGAAAAAGGGCAAGTTCGATTTCGAGGATTACCTTGAAAGCATGAAGCAGATGCGTAAAATGGGAGGCCTGTCCGGTCTGCTGGGGATGATGCCCGGCATGGGCGGGAAGCTTTCGGACATCGAATCCATGGTAGACGAGAAACAGCTCGCGCGTATGGAAGCAGTCGTTTTGAGCATGACGCCGGAGGAGAGACGCAATCCGAAGCTTTTAAATCCGAGCCGTAAAAACCGCATCGCAAAGGGCGCCGGTGTGGACATCAGCGTAGTCAACCGTTTCATCAAGCAGTTTGAGCAGAGCCAGAAGATGATGAAGCAGCTTCCCGGAATGCTGGGAGGAAAAGGTGCAAGAAAAGGCAAGTTCAGGCTTCCTTTCTGATAAATTGCGCAAAAGCGCAGCGAAAACAACAACATTTATATTTTAATCCGGAGGTAAGGAAAAATGGCAGTAAAGATCAGATTAAGAAGAATGGGATACAAGAAGAACCCGATTTACAGAATCATCGTAGCGGATTCCAGATCCCCCAGAGACGGTCGTTTCATCGAGGAGATCGGCACATACGATCCCAACACAGAGCCCAGCACCTTCAAGGTAAACGAAGAGCTGGCTAAGAAGTGGCTGGCAAACGGCGCACAGCCCACTGAAATCGTAGGCAAGATCTTCAAGGCAGCAGGCATCGAGAAATAAATCTGTCTGTACGCCAGACGGTTACTCAGGGAAAGGTAACTGACTGCGGCAGGCGTATGCCGCCGCAGGATGGGCATGCTTTTGGAGGTGGATTATGAAAGATTTGGTGGAAGTGATCGCAAAAGCGCTTGTGGATCATCCGGATGAAGTGGCTGTCACCGAGAAGGAAAACGGTCGGAACCTGACAGTTGAGCTTCATGTTGCACCCTCCGATATGGGCAAGGTAATCGGCAAACAGGGACGTATTGCAAAAGCAATCCGCACTGTGGTAAAGGCTGCGGCTATGGAAGACAATAAGAAAGTGGATGTGGACATCATCTGAACAAAAAGACGGCGCGGCAGGATATGCAGGCGCCGTTTTTTATTCGATCGGAAGCTTTTGTTCCTGTCGAATAAAAAACACGATTATGCGCACACTTTTTGTTCAATCGGATTCAAGAGGGAGAAATATATATATGGAAGAAAGACTGCAGGTGGGCGTGATCGCATCCACCCATGGCGTGCGCGGCGAGGTAAAGGTGTTTCCTACCACGGACGATGTGCGGCGTTTCAAAAAACTAAAGGAAGTCATTCTGGATACCGGGAAGGAAAACCGGATTCTGGAAATCGAGCAGGTAAAATTTTTCAAGCAGTTCGCGATCTTAAAATTCAAAGGGATCGATACGTTGGACGAGGTGGAGAAATACCGCAAAAAGAGCCTGTATGTAACCCGTGAAAATGCAGTCCGCTTAAATAAGGACGAGTATTTTATCGCGGATCTGATCGGCCTGAAGGTGCTCGACGAGGCAGGCGAAGCGCTTGGGGAGCTGGAGGATGTGATCGAGACGGGCGCAAACGATGTGTATCAGATCAAAATGAACGATGGCAGGCAGCTTCTTTTGCCGGCGATCCGCCAGTGCGTTCTGGAAGTGGATGTGGAGGCAGGCTTTATGAAGATCCACATTTTAGAAGGTCTGCTGGACTGACACAGGAAAAAATGCTGCCGGCGCAGCGGAATGTGAGGAGACATGCGGTTTCATATTTTAACATTATTTCCGGAAATGGTTTTAAACGGCCTGCAGACGAGCATTCTGGGGCGGGCGTGTGAAAAAGGGCTGATCAGCTTAAACGCGGTAAATATCCGTGATTATACGGCGGACAAGCATAAAAAGGTGGACGATTATCCTTACGGCGGCGGCGCGGGGATGCTTATGCAGGCGCAGCCCGTATATGACGCATGGAAGGCGGTCGCAGGGGAGAAAAAGCGGGAAAAGCCCCTGCGCGTGTTATATATGAGCCCTCAGGGGAAGCCTTTTTGTCAGGAGATGGCAAAAGAGTTTGCAAAAGAGGAGGAGCTTGTTTTTCTGTGCGGGCATTATGAGGGGATCGACGAAAGGGTGTTAGAGGAGATCGTGACGGATCAGGTTTCCGTCGGAGATTATGTGCTGACGGGCGGCGAGCTTCCCGCGATGGTCATGATCGACGCCATTTCCAGAATGGTCCCGGGCGTTTTAAAAAACGAAGAATCCGGCGTGACGGAGTCGTTTCACGAAAATCTTCTGGAATATCCCCAGTATACGAGGCCGGAGGTATGGCATGAAAAAAGCGTCCCGGCGGTGCTTTTGTCGGGCAACCATGCAAAGGTGGACTTGTGGCGCAGGCAGAAGGCGGAAGAGCGCACGAGGCGTATCCGCCCGGATCTGTATGAAAAATACGATCTGGAAGGGCGCGCGCTGGAATATCTGAAACGGGATAAGATCCTGCATATGGACATGATCGAGGACATTCGGCGGGGCAAGGCGCGCCTGATCGCAGTGCGGGAGGACGGCGTGCTTTTGCAGGACCGCGACAGCAGCGTTTATATGCTTACCGCGCGCACGAAGGATGCGGGCGAGCGCCTGCTGTCCATGACGGAGCCGGAAGGGGCGCAGTATACCTGTCATCAGAAATTTGTGATGGAGAGCATCTGCGCGCGGTTTGAAAAAAAGCGGGTGAGCGAATGCTTTCAGGTGGTGTACACGAAAAAAACGCCGCTGAAAGAGCCTGCGGGCTTTGACATCCGGGTGCTGGACGAGAGCTTTGCCGGGATCGTTTCGGAGCATTACGATCTGGTGGACGATGAAGGCTATGTGACAGAGCGGCTCAGGGCAGGCGTGATGATCGGCGCTTTTGTGGATGGAAAGCTGGCAGGCTTTGCGGGTATCCATTCCGAGGGCTCGATGGGCATGCTGGAGGTTTTTGAACCGTTCCGCCGGCAGGGCATCGGCTATGCGCTGGAAATCGCCCAGATCAACCGGGAGCTGGCAAAAGGGCATACGCCGTATGCGCAGATTTTTACAGACAATGACAAATCCGTGGCGCTGCAGCAAAAGACCGGGCTTAAAATGAGCGGCGGCAGGGTGTACTGGATTTCATAAAAAGTGCTTGCAATACATGATAAATTATGGTATATTTTTAATGTTGCGAAAACAGGAGATGGTCCTCTGTTACGAAAGTACGTATTAAGAACATCCGGGAATCAGGAGGAAAAGCAATGAACGAAATTATCAGAGAGATCGAAGCTGCACAGTTAAAGGCTGAAGTACCTGCATTTGAGACAGGCGATACTGTTAGAGTATACGGCAAGATCAAGGAAGGCAACCGCGAAAGAATTCAGGTTTTTGAAGGCGTTGTATTAAAGAAGCAGGGCGGCAGCAACCGCGCTACTTTTACCGTAAGAAAGTCTTCTAACGGTGTAGGCGTAGAGAAGACCTGGCCTTTACACTCTCCCAACGTAGAGAAGGTAGAAGTTGTGAGAAAGGGTAAAGTAAGAAGAGCAAAACTGAACTACTTAAGAGGCAGAGTAGGTAAGAGAGCTAAAGTTAAAGAGGTTGTAAAATAAAAAGATATTCACAAAAAGAGGGGCTCCGGTAATGGCAGCCCCTTTTTTGTCTAAAAGAGGATACCTTATGAGGAGACGTCAGAAAGGGCTGCAGTTTTACCGGAAAAAGAAAAAGATCAGTACGGCTGCGGTGCGGGAATTTTTCAGCTGGGTCGTCCTTGTGATGCTGGCTGTTTTTCTGGCATATATGACGATCTGGTCGGTGGGGCTTCGGACGAATGTGATCGGTGTATCGATGGAGCCGGGGCTGACAAACGGTCAGGGCATTTTGGTCAACCGGCTTGTGTACCGCTTCTTTTCGCCAAAGACGGGCGACGTGGTGGTGTTTCTGCCAAACGGAAACGAGAACGCCCATTATTATGTGAAGCGCGTCGTGGCGGAGCCGGGGCAGACGGTACAGATCAGGGACGGGATCTTATATGTGGACGGCAAGGCGGTGGAGGACGAGAGCATGGATCTGATCGCCTCTGCGGGCATTGCAGAAAATGAGATCGAGCTGGGAAAAGACGAGTATTTTGTGCTCGGGGATAACTGCAACAACAGCGAGGACAGCCGCTCGGCAAACATTGGCCCGGTATCGGGCAAAACGATCGTCGGACGGGCGTGGTTTCATTTCGGGAACGCATCGGGAGGCTGGGGGCTTGTAAAATAAGCCGCCCTGCACATATTCAACAGATTTTAATATAGAAGGAACGGAAAATAATATGGTTTATCAGTGGTACCCGGGTCATATGACCAAAGCGCGGCGTGCAATGCAGGAGGACATCAAGCTGATCGATCTGATCATCGAGCTGGTGGACGCCCGCTGTCCGATGTCCAGCCGCAATTCGGACATCGACGAAATGGGAAAAAACAAGGCGCGGCTGATTTTATTGAATAAATCGGATCTGGCAGATCCGGCGGCGAATAAGGCGTGGTGCGCGTATTTTGAAGGGCTGGGCTTTTCCGTGCTGGAAATTAACGCCAGAAGCGGCGCAGGCTTAAAGGCAATTCAGGGAAAGGTTGCGGAAGCCTGTAAGGAAAAAATCGAGCGCGACCGCAGGAGGGGGATTTTGAACCGCCCCGTGCGCGCGATGGTGGCGGGCATCCCGAACGTGGGAAAATCCACCTTTATCAACAGCTTTGCGGGTCGTGCCTGCGCCAAGACCGGGAACAAGCCCGGCGTGACAAAAGGAAAGCAGTGGATCAGGCTGAACAAGAGCCTGGAGCTTCTGGATACGCCCGGGATTTTGTGGCCGAAGTTTGAGGATCAGGCGGTAGGCGAGCGGCTGGCGCTGATCGGTTCGATGAATGACGAGATTTTAAACCGCGAGGAGATGTGCCTTTCCTTGATCGGATTTTTGCAGGAGCATTATCCGAAGGTGCTGGCGGAGCGCTATCAGACAGAGGACGGGGCGGCGTCTGCGCTCTCGGTGCTGGAAGCGGTGTGCCAAAGCCGGCAGTGCCTGAAAAAGGGCGGGGAGCCGGATTTTGCGCGGGGAGCTGCGCTTTTGCTGGATGATTTCAGAAGCGGCAGGCTGGGCAGGCTGACGCTGGAGCGGCCGCAGGAAGGAAAGCAGGCATGAAAACGAAAGAGATTATAAAGGAAGCGGTCAGCGTCGTTTTATATATAGCGGTCGTTTTAGCGGCAACGTGGTTTGTCATCACCTTTGTGGGACAGCGCACGCAGGTAAACGGAAGCTCCATGGAGCCGACGTTAAGCGACCATGACAATCTGATCGTGGATAAGATCAGTTACCGTTTTAAGGAGCCGGAGCGCTTCGACATCATTGTTTTCCCGTTTCAGTATGAGGAGGACGTCTATTACATCAAGCGTATCATCGGGATGCCGGGAGAGACGGTTTTTATTGATACGGACGGGACAATCTACATTGACGGGGAAGTTCTGACAGAAGGCTACGGCAAGGAAGTGATTCTGTCGCCGGGACGGGCGGGAGAGCCGGTCACGCTTGGCGAGGACGAATATTTTGTACTGGGCGACAACCGCAACAACAGTTCGGACAGCCGCGATCCCAGCGTAGGGAATATCCACCGGGATCAGATCGTCGGAAAGGCGTGGGTGCGGATCTGGCCCTTTGACAAGTTCGGCGTGTTAAAGCATCAGTAAGCAGCTGGCATAAGGGCAAGCCCTGCATGTCAGCCGGGAGGGACGCATGGAAAAAATCGGAGAGATCAAAGAACATTTTTCACAGGGGATCGAAGCGCTCAAAAAGGCATTTACCATCCGGGAGGCGCAGGAGGCGGCAGGGCGTCTGGAAGAGCTGGAGGCAGCCTACGAGGCGGATGAAAGAAGCAGCGTAAAGGCTTTGGTGCAGCGCTCCCAGAAGCAGCGTCAGGCGGCAGAGGCAGAGCTGGAGAGGATTTACGGGCTGGGGCATTTTGAACGGGAATACGGCCGGGACGGCGCAGCGCTTATATGCGGGATCGACGAGGTAGGGCGCGGCCCGCTGGCAGGACCGGTTGTGGCGGGAGCGGTTATTTTGCCGGCGGACTGTCCGGTTTTGTATTTGAACGATTCCAAACAGCTTTCCGCAAAAAGAAGGGAAGAGCTTTACGATGTGATCCTGGAAAATGCGGTGGCGGTAGGGCTTGGCTTTGCTTCGCCGGAACGGATCGACGAGATCAATATCCTGCAGGCGACCTATGAAGCGATGCGGGAGGCAATCGGCAAGCTTTCGGCGCGTCCGGACGTTTTGTTAAACGACGCGGTGACGATCCCGCAGGTCAATATCCGGCAGATCCCGATCATCAAGGGAGATGCAAAGAGCGTGTCCATCGCGGCGGCGAGCATCGTGGCAAAGGTGACGAGGGACCGTATGATGGAACAGTACGACGAGGTATTTCCGGGCTACGGATTTGCCAAAAACAAGGGCTACGGATCGGGAGAGCACATCGCAGCGCTCAAAAGGCTGGGACCGACGCCGATCCACAGAAGAAGCTTTATCGGGAACTTTTTATAAGGGATAGGGAAAAGAGGGAAAAATGAACACACGACAGGCGGGCAATTTCTGGGAGGAAGCTGCCGCAGCTTATCTGGAGCGGGCGGGAGTCAGGATCCTTGCGCGCAATTTCAGGTGCAGCCGGGGAGAAATCGACATCATAGGGTTTCACCAGGGCTGCCTTGTTTTTTTCGAGGTAAAATACAGGGCGGATGACCGGTATGGTCAAGCAATGGAGGCGGTGGACGCACGGAAGCAGGAGCGGATTTGCCGGAGCGCGGATTTTTATTTGTACCGGCACCGGGAGTTTGCGGAAACCGGCGTGCGCTTTGACGTAGTGGCGGTCTGCGGGGAGCAGATCGACTGGATAAGGAACGCGTTTGATTACAGGAGGGCAGGCAGATGGAACAAAAGGTAACGATACTGCGGCGCAGAAAAACGGGCTGTCCCAGAATGAAGGTCAACCGGACAGGGGAGATGGAATATCTGACGTTTCCGGCATTTGACCAAACTGAGGAAGTGACCTGTCTGGTCAGTACGAGGCTGGGCGGCGTGAGTACGGGGGACTGCGCCTCTTTGAATTTCAGTTATTTGCGGGACACAAATCAGGCGGCGGTGGATGAAAATTTCCGGCGCATGGCGGAGGTATTCGGGACGCAGCCGGATGCCTTTGTGTGTTCGGATCAGACCCATACGGTAAATGTCCGCCGTGTGACGGAGGCAGACAGGGGAAAGGGCGTGACAAGACCGAGGGATTACAGCGATACGGACGGGCTTGTGACAGACGTTCCCGGGCTGATTTTGTCCACCTTTTACGCGGACTGCGTGCCGCTTTTGTTTTTTGACCCGGTGCACCGCGCGGTAGGCTGTTCCCACTCGGGCTGGCGGGGGACGGTCGGAGAAATGGGGAAAGCGACGGTGGAGGCGATGAAAAAGCATTTCGGGAGCCGTCCGGAGGAGATTCTGGCGGCAATCGGCCCGTCGATCTGCCGGGACTGCTACGAGGTGGGAGAAGAGGTGGCGGCGGCATTCCGGGGATTGTTCGGGGAGGAAGCCGCAGAAGTCCTTTGGGAAAAAGGAAACGGCAAGTATTTGCTGGATCTGTGGAAGGCGAATGAAAAGGTGCTTCTTTCTGCGGGGATCAAAAGGGAGCATCTGTCCGTAACAGACATCTGCACCTGCTGCAATCCCCAATATTTGTTTTCCCACCGCGCAAGCCATGGGAAGCGGGGAAATATCGGGGCGTTTATCATGCTGAAGGATGAAATGGGGACAGGACAGCGCAGCCTTTGAAATCTTCATCAAAATTTAAGATTATCCGTGACAGGCGCTTCATATTTTCATGATTTAATGGAAAAGAAGAAAAGGGAGGATACTTATGACGAACATACTGGTGTGCGACGACGATAAGGAGATCGTCGAGGCGATAGAGATTTATCTGGCGCAGGAAGGCTATCATGTGATCAAGGCGTATGACGGGGAGCAGGCGATCCGCGCTTTGAAGGAAAACGACGTCCAGCTTCTGATCATCGACGTGATGATGCCGAAGCTGGACGGCATCCACGCCACGTTGAAGATCCGGGAATACAGCAGCATCCCGATCATCATCCTTTCGGCAAAGTCGGAGGATGCGGACAAGATTTTAGGGCTCAACATCGGGGCGGACGACTATGTGACAAAGCCCTTTAATCCGCTGGAGCTGGTGGCGCGGGTAAAGTCCCAGCTGAGGCGCTATACGAAGCTGGGCAATTTAAACGCGGAAAACAACGCGGTGTTCCGTGCCGGCGGACTCGTGATCAACGATGAGACGAAGGAAGTGACGGTGGATGGGGAGCCGGTAAAGCTGACGCCGATCGAATACAATATCCTGCTGCTTCTTGTCAAAAACCAGGGCAGGGTTTTTTCCATCAACCAGATTTATGAGAGCATCTGGGAAGAGGAAGCGATCGGGGCAGACAATACGGTGGCGGTGCATATCCGCCATATCCGTGAAAAGATCGAGATCAATCCGAAGGATCCCCGCTATTTAAAGGTCGTGTGGGGCGTAGGATACAAGATCGAGAAGCAGGCGTGAGGGAATGGGGATTGGAATGAAGCTGCAGGTATTGGGAAAAAAGAAACGGAAATTCTGGCTGCTTGTGCGCCGCTTTTTTGTGGCGGCAGCGGCGGTCATTATCGTCGCGCTGTCCTGCAATTCGACGATCAGCGTAGACATCAACGGGCAGACCTATACCCAGAGGATCAGCCTGTTTGAAAAGGGCGGCTCCTTTGAGCAGTCCACTCTTTTTAACGACATTTTAGAAGAGGAGATGCGGGGCACGGTCCGGCTGGCGGTCATCCAGAGCCAGCTGGAGACGGATGGTTCCTATAACGGTCAGAAGGTGATCGACGTGGCGGAGTTTGCGCACCGGCAGGAGGAGCTGCCGGAAGCGACCGTTTCAGCGCCCTATTATCTGGACGACCTGATCAAATGGGGAAATTACGGGTTTATTACGGAGAGCGTATATGGGACGGAAGAGGAGCTTAATTCCTATTTCCAGAACGGCAGCAGCGCGTTTTCCATCCAGAGCGAAATGACCAAAAAGGTTTGGGGGGATACCGTTCAGGCGGCCGCCCTGACAGGGCTGATCGACAGCTCCAAGGAGGACACGCTTTCCATGAGGATGATCCGGGAGCTTCCGTCCAGCCGTAGCGAATATCACAAGATGGCGCAGGAGCTCGGGAAATATGTGGAGGATTCGGATATTATCGAGCTGAACGTGCTCGTGCCGCGCTATCTGTCCGCAGACGGGCTGGATCTGGCGGAGTATGCGCTGACGATAGACGAATATGTGCAGCTTCGGGAAGATTTAAAAACGACCTCGAGGGAGTTGTTTTATAATTTTACGGAATATTCCGGCAACAAGGGGGCATACCGGGCGGATTCCTCCAATGTCCGCTACTGTTTTCAGATGAATGTGGACGGGGAGCCCCGCTGTTTTACGAATCTGGAAGAGGACTTTTCAGGGCTGAAGCTCGAGGAGATCACAAGACGGTTTGAAGCCTTCGGCAGCTATATGTATTATAATGCGGACCGGGCGGAGATCACGACGAATACGGGGCTGACGGCAGAGCAGATGAAGCAGGAGCTGGGCTATTATCAGTATGCGTTCGGGGATAACACGCGCATCTGGATCGGGGTGGACACCTCCTATCCGGTACAGGACGGGTTCTGGACGGCAAGGGAGGCTTACAACAGCCTGATCCCCTATTACGGCTATCTGGCGGGGGCATGCGTGATCCTGATCGGTCTGGCAATCTGGATCCTCGTATTTCTGACGAAGTTTGAGGGCAGGGCGTTTCTGCCGGCAGGAGGCTGGGAGATCGCGTTAAAGCGGTGCGACCGGATGCCGACGGAGCCGTTTTTTGTGCTGGGCGCCGGTTCGGCGGCGGGCTTTGTAGGGCTGTGCTATCTGGCGTTTGTGTTCTGCGAGGGAACGATGGAAAATGTGATCCACAGCGTATGGCTTCCGTTTGCCGCAGGGGCAGCGGCGTTTGTAGGGGACGATCTGTGCATGTTCGTGTATCTGAGCCTTGTCCGCCGCGGGAAAGCCCATACCCTGTGGAAAAATTCCCTGCTTTTGCGGGCGGGACGCCGGATCAGGAGCAGCGTGCTTACCCTGTATGACAACAGCCATATTCTGCTGCGGACGCTTTTGCCGTTCATGCTGCTTTTGGTCATGAATCTGGTGCTGGGCGGCTGCAGCGTGGTCTGGATCCTGGCAGCGGCGGCAGTGGATGTGGCGGCGATTCTGGCGCTGTATTCCTCCAAAAAGACGCGGCAGGGGATCGTCGATACGGCGGCGCGCATCGGGCGCGGGAATGTGGATCTGAAGGTGGATACGAAAAAGCTTCACGGGGAAAATCTGGAGCTGGCGGAGGCGGTCAACGGGATTGGGGACGGAATCAAAATGGCGGTGGAAAAAAGCATGAAGGACGAACGCTTAAAAGCCGACCTGATCACAAACGTATCCCATGACATCAAGACGCCGCTGACGTCCATCATCAATTTCGTGAGCCTTCTTAAGCGCGAAAAGATTGAGAATGAACGCGCCCAGGGCTATATCAAGGTGCTGGACGCCAAATCGCAGCGGTTAAAGCAGCTGACGGACGATCTGGTGGAAGCATCCAAAATCAGCTCCGGCAACATTTCACTGCAGTGGGAGCGGCTGGATTTTAAGGAGCTGGTCAATCAGACGTGCGGGGAATTTGCGGATAAGTTTCAGGAAAAATGTCTGGAAATGGTCGTGAGCCTGCCGGAAGGGCCGGTGTGCATCGAGGCGGATTCCCGGCGGCTGTGGCGCGTGGTGGAAAATCTGTTTTCCAACGCCTGCAAGTATGCGCTGGAGGGGACGCGGGTGTATCTGGATATAAAAAAGACGGTGGAGAACGGGCAGGAGTACGCCGTTTTTTCCATGAAAAATATTTCCGCCCAGGCGCTGAACATCCGGGCGGAAGAGCTGACGGAGAGGTTTATCCGGGGAGATATTTCCAGAAGCACGGAGGGAAGCGGGCTGGGGCTTTCCATCGCCCAGAACCTGACGCAGCTCCAGAAGGGAAAATTTGAGATCTATCTGGACGGGGATCTGTTTAAGGTAATGGTGACGTTTCCGACGGTCAAAGCGGCAGGTGAAGCGTAAAGACCGTGCCGCAGGGGGAATTGTCTGCAACGGTAATTTTTGCCCGATGGGCTTTTGCGATGTCGGCGGCAATGCAGAGCCCCAGGCCGAAATGCCCCTTTTGGCTGCGGGAGCTGTCCGCCCGGTAGAAGCGTTCAAAAACAAGCGCCTTCTGGCTGTCCGGGATGCCGCAGCCGGTATCCGTCACGGAAAGCAGGAGCTTTCTGCCGGACGCATGGGCAGAGAGGGTGATCTGCCCGCCCTCCGGCGTATAGCTTAAGGCGTTCTGGATCAGGACGCTTAAAAGCTGCGTGATCTTTTCGGGATCGCACAGTGCTTTTGGGAGAGGGGCGTCGGGCAGGGAAAGCAAAAGCGTCCGGCGCTTTTGCATGGCGAGGGATTCAAAGTTTTCATAAAGGTTTAAAAGCAGGGTTTCCATATCCGTTTCCGCAAGGCAGAGAGAGGCTCTTTTGGGCGTTCCGTCTGCCAGCAGCAAAAGATCGGATAAAAGACCCTGCATTCTTTTTCCCTCCCGGTCGATGCTGTCTAAAAAACGGTCCTGTTCTTCCTTTGGCGCGACGCGGCAGGCGCCGGAGCAGGCAAGGATCGCGGAAAGGGGCGTGCGAAGCTCGTGGGACGCCGACGCGATAAATTCGATCTGCCGTTTCTGGGCGGCATAGGCGGGGGCGAGAATGCGCCCCACAAAGAAAAAGGAAAAGGCAGATAATAAGACCGCCCCTGCCGCCGCGGCGCAGAGAAAGCCGATCCCCTGCCAGAAAAGCTTCCGGTGGAAGGCAGACAGGTCAAAAACGGCGACCGCCGTTACCGGGACGCCGTTTTTTAAAAATGTCATACAGCCCGCCAGATGAGTGGCGTAAAAAAGGGAGGCGGGGCCTTCCTTTTTTTGTCCGGAAAGCTGTCCGGAAAAGCCTTGCGGCGCCTGATACCAGCCGGTTTCTTCGTGGACGGGCTGATAAAGGGACGGTGACTGAACGCTCAGAACGGTTTCCTGATACCATGAAAGGATCTGCTCGGAAAGCGCAAGCGTTTGCGGGCTGAGGGAGAGCCGGTTGAACACATAAGGAGAGCCGGAGTCTGTCAGATAGATGGAATAGGAGCGGTTCTGCATTTTTTTCAGCCAGGCGTGCGAGATCGTGTCCTGGGATTCCAGATTGGCAAGCAGCGCGTTCATGTCGTTTTGAAAGGAAGCGCAGATGTTTTGGCGCTGGCTGTCCACGGAGGAGATCCAGAAGAGGGCAGTCATCGTCCACAGGATCGCGATGGTGATCAGGCTGCACAAAAGGGTAAGCTTAAGCCGTAATTTGTCAAACATTGGTATCCTCCAGCAAAAATCCGACGCCCCACACGTTGCTGATGCGGGCGCGGCTGTTTAAGGCTTTCAGGCGTCTGCGCAGAAAATGGATGTAGTTGTCCAGATTGGTAGCCTCCACATCGCTGTCGATGCCCCAGACGCGCCGGATGACCGTTTCTCTGGGCAGGGCATTTTGGGCGCTGCGCAAAAGGGTTTCCAGCACCTGCCCTTCCTTGCGGGAGAGAATTGCCTCTCCGGCAGGGCCGCACAGGCGGCAGGTTTCCGGCTCATAGGACAGGTCTGCAAAAAAGAGACGGCCGGTCAGGCTTTCTGTCCGTCCGCGTCTTGTGACCGTGCGGATGCGCGCCTCAAGCTCTTCCATTTCAAACGGCTTTACAAGGTAATCGTCCGCCCCGCCGTCCAGACCGGAAAGCTTGTCGGATAAAGAACCAAGGGCGGTAACGAGAATGACGGGGGTAAAATCCCTGCGCGCCCGCAGCTGTGAAAGCAGCGTCAGTCCGTCGATATGGGGGAGCATCCGGTCTAAAAGGATGCAGTCAAAAGAGCCTTCCTTCATATACCAGGCGGCTTCCTCGCCGTCTTTGCAGCAGTCCACCTCGTAGCCGCGCGCCCGCAGCCAGTAGGCGGCAGCGTCGCATAAGGAGGGATCGTCCTCTACAAGTAAAATACGCATGATGTGTCTCCTTTGGGGGATTCTTTTATTTTTCCGTATCCAAAAGAAAAGTATAGCAGAAAAATCTGTAAAAAAACTTTAAAAATAAAATCATGGTTTAAAGAATTTTTAAAAGAACTTCTGCTATCCTAACCTCACAAACAAGGCGCAGTCCTTCTGCGCAGCATCGGAAAGGAGTTTTAAACAGATGAAAATACGAAATCACAAATGGCTCTGTCTGCTTCTTGGCGCGGCGCTTTTTGCAGGCGGCTGCAGCACAGGCAGTCTGGGGGAAACGCAAACGCCCGGAAATACGAAAGAGGACGCCAAAGGCACAGAGGGTGCAGAACAGGAAATGGGACGGTACACGGAAGAGCTTTCGGAAATCGGAACAGAATTAAACCGCTGCAGCAGCTTTACCCGTCTTACGGACGGAAGGCTTGCGGTATTTTCCTATGAAATGGGGCCGTTTGTATCTTCGGACGAGGGAAAGACGTGGGAGCCGTGGCTGACCGGATCGTATGAGCAGGATTATGCGATCGGCTATCATGCGGCTGCGATTGCGCCGGACGGTTCCCTGTTTGCAGTTTATACCGATTACGGGGACGGGCAGGAGAATGCAGAGACAGACTCGCAGGAGGGTGCGGAGCCGGACGTGCAGGAGGATGCAGAGGCGGACTCGCAGGAGGAATGGAACCGGCCGCTGGAAGCTTTTTTGATCTCTCCCGACGGTAAGGCGCAGAAGGTTGAATTTGAGGGGCTCGGCGATCGTTACATGGATGAAAATGTGCCGACGGAATGCTGGTATTCGCCGGACGGGACGCTCTATGTTGCAACGGATTCCAATATCTTATATGAGGCGGATCCGGTTTCGGGAACGCTGACGAAAATTTTGGAATCGGATCAGCCGGTGGAGCAGGTCAGCTTTTCGGAAAAGCGGCTGGCTGCCCTGACGACAGAGGGCGTGCTGCTCTACGATCTGGAAGCAAAGGAGCAGATGGAAAGCGATGAGGTTCTGGATCAGTTTATCCGGGAAAAGGCGGAGGCAGCGGGAAACCAGATCCATTTTACGGTGGACGCTTACAGCGTTTACGCGCAGCAGGACGGGGACACGATCTATCTGATCTGCGAGGACGGCATTTATGCGCACGGTTTTGGCGGGGGCACGATGGAAAAGCTAATGGACGGGACGATGTATGCGATGGGGGATCCGGAACACGGCGTTTACGGGATGCTTCTTTTGCCGGATACCGCATTCCTTGTGATGTATGGGAATGAGATCGGAAAGCTGTCTTACGATCCGTCGCTTCCGGCGGTTCCGGAAAAGGAGCTGAAGGTGTACAGCCTGACAAAAGATGATGTGATGCAGAAAACGGCGAGCCTGTTCATGCAGAAGTATCCGGAAGTCTACGTCAATTATGAAGTGGGCATGAGCGGGACGGGCGGTCAGACGGCAGAGGATGCGATCCGTGCGCTGAACACACAGATCATGGCGGGAGAAGGGCCTGACGTACTTTTGCTGGACGGCCTTCCGCTGGAAAGCTACGAGGAAAAAGGGCTTTTGGCAGATCTGTCGGAGACACTTGAGACTGCAAAGAAGCAGGAGCCTGTCTTTGAAAATATCGCGGAAGGATTCCGGAGAAAAGACGGCGGCATTTATGCGGTCCCGGCAAGATTTTCGATCCCGGCGCTCCTTGGCCCCGCAGAATTTGTCAAAGAGGGCGGTCTGGAGGTTTTGACCGATGCAGTTGAAAAATTGCGGACGAAAAAAGCTGCCGGTTCCGTCATGGGCGGCATTACCGCAGAAGGCGTGCTGAAGCTTTTGGCGCTTTCCTCAGCTCCCGCATGGGAAGGGGAAGACGGGCAGATGGACGAAGAGGCGGTAAGGGAGTTTCTGGAGGCTGCGCAGAAAATTTACGGGCTGGAAGTATCCGGGGTAAGCGAAGCGGAAAAAGAACTGTTTGAAAGCATGTCCTTAAGCAACACCGAGACGGGAGAGGTAGAAATGGATACGAGATTTCTGATGGATGTGGGGGCAAATCAGATGTTTCTGGATCCGGACAGGCTGGCACTTGGAAAGCTGTGCGACGAGTGGTCGATGCAGTCGATGATCTCCGCCCAGCGGCAGACGCCGGGCAGCGCCTACGGGCTGCTGCCGGGACAGCAGGACCATGTATTTCTTCCCCAGACCGTCGCCGGGATTTCGGCGGCGGCAAAAGAAAAGGAGCTGGCAGGACAGTTTCTGCAGATGATGCTGTCCAAAGAGGCAGCGGCGTCCGGCGGCGGGTTTTCAATCAACCGTGAGGCACAGAAAGCGGCGGTTTCCCTGAATGAAGGAGACGAGCAGGGGATCGTCGGGGCGATGTCGATGGCAGGGGAAGACGGAACGATGAAGACGATGAACCTGTATGCGCTGAACGAAGAGGAAAAGCGGTGGCTGGAAGAGACGATCGGATCTCTGGCTGTGCCGTATATTGGAGGCAGCGTGCTGGAAGAGGCGGTTCTGGAGGCGGGGGAAGCTCTGCTGGAAGGGACAACCGATTTAGACGGCGCGATGGAGCAGATCCGCAAAGCGGTACGTTTGGAAATGGCGGAGTGACCGATGAAACGGAAATGGAAACAGGGCATGGCGGCGGCAGGGTTTCTGCTGCCAAGCCTTGCCGGGGTAACGGTTTTTTATCTGATCCCGCTTGCAGATGTGGTACGGCGGTCGTTTACGACGGCGGTAACGGGCAGGTTTGTGGGCTTTGAAAATTATAGGACTGTTTTTCAGAACGAGGCGTTTTTGCTGGCGGCAAAAAACACGGCAAAATTTGCGGGCTGCTGCCTGCCGCTCCTGATCGTGAGCGGGCTTTTGATCGCGCTGCTCATTACGGGGGACGTTTCGCGGAAAGGGTTTCAGACCTGTTATCTTTTGCCGATGGCGGTTCCGGCGGCGACGGTGGTTCTCGTATGGCAGATCCTTTTTGACCGGGCGGGACTGTTAAACGGCGCGCTGAGCCGGATCGTGTCCGCAATTTCCGGGAAAAAGACGGTTATTTCCATCGACTATATGGAGACGGACGCCGCCTTCTGGGTGCTTGTGGCAAGCTATATCTGGAAAAATCTGGGCTACACGGTAACGCTGTGGGCGGCGGGGCTTTTGGGCATCCCTGCGCAGCTGAAAGAAGCAGCGCAGGTGGACGGCGCGGGGAAGCGGCAGATTTTTTTCCGGATCGTGCTGCCGCAGCTAAAGCCCACGCTGTATACGATCACGGTGCTGTCGTTTTTAAATTCCTTTAAGGCGTTTCGGGAGGCATATCTGGTGGCGGGCTCCTATCCCCATGAAAGCATTTATCTGCTGCAGCATTTGTTCAACAACTGGTACGTGGATCTGGCGGTGGATAAAATGGCTGCCGCCGCCGTTGTGACAGGGAGCGTGCTTTTTGCAGCGATCCTTGTCTGGCAGCGGCTCTGGGAGGAAGGCAGGGAATGAATATTCGCGATCGTTTCAAAAATCTGGCGGCATGGGCAGTCCTTCTGGCGCTGAGCCTGCTGATCTGTTTTCCGGTGTTTTTGCTGCTTTCCGGTTCGGTCACGGGGGAATATGAGATGGCGCAGCGGCTTTTGCCGATGGCGGCAGGAAAGCCCCCGCAGGAGGGGGGATTTGTGACATGGCGGTGGATGCCGGAATTTCCGGAGTTTCTGGAATATGGGACGCTGCTGTTTGCGTCGCCCCAATTTTTTACGCTGTTCTGGAATTCGGTAAAAATGACGGGGCTGACGCTTCTGGGGGAAATGGCGGTGGCGGTTCCGGCGGCATGGGCGTTTGCGGTGTACCGGTTTCCGGCGCGGAAATATATTTTTACGGCTTATATCGTCCTGATGCTTCTGCCGTTTCAGGTAACGATGCTGTCCCAGTATCTGGTGCTGCACGGGATGAAGCTGATGGATACCCAGTGGGCGGTGATCCTGCCGGGAATTTTTGCGGCATTTCCGGTATTTTTGATCTACAGGAGCTTTTCGGAAATCCCGGAAAGCCTTCTGGAAGCGGCGCGCATTGACGGGGCGGGGGAGTGGCGGTGCTTTTGCAGGGTGGGGATACCGCTTGCGCAGGGCGGCGTCGCGTCGGCGTTTGTGCTGCAATTTCTGGAATGCTGGAACTTAATCGAGCAGCCGCTTGCGTTTTTGGAGGATCAGGCGCTGTGGCCGCTGTCTTTATATCTGCCCCGGATCGGGATCCGGCAGGCGGGCTTTGGAATGGCAGCGTCTGTGATCACGCTGCTTCCGGCGCTGTGTGTGTTTGCCTTCGGACAGGAATATCTGGAACAGGGCATTTCGGCGTCGGGCATCAAAGGCTGAAAACAGAACGGATGGGAGAGTTTTTACAGATGGGAAAAAAGAAGAAAATTGTAGCGGCAGCGGCAGGGCTGTTTGTTTTTTTGGCAGTATGCACTCTGATTTCCAAAAGCGTGTACGCGTACCGGCTTCCGCAGGTCACGACGGCTGCCGCCTCTAAAAAAAGCATCGGGAAAAAGATCGAGCTGTCCGGTACGGTCATGCAGACAAAGGATCATGCGGTCAGCGTCCTGCCGGGCGTAAAGATAGAGACAGTGGAGGTTGCAAAGGGGCAGAAGATGCAGGAGGGCGATCTGCTTTTTACGGTAAGTATGGAGGATCTGGAAGAGCAGATTCTGGAAAAGCGGCTTTCCATCCAAAAGCTTCAGGTACAGATCCGGACGCTTCTGGAAAATAATGAGCTGCTCAACCGGAAAAAGGTAACGGAGACGAACCGGGCGCTGGAGGATTATGTGGGCGCAGTGTCGGAAAATGACGCCCTGATCGGCAGGGCAAGGCAGAAGGAAGAGCAGGCAAAGCAGGATCTTTCCAAGCATCTGGAAGAGGAGCCGCAGCTGACAAAGGATTCCGACCGGGAGCGGGAAAGGGACGAATATGCGCGCTGGAAGGAAGAGGGGATGCGGCTGGAAGAAAGGGTTTCTGTCCTGCAAAAGCAGCTTGGGCAGGCGCAGGAGGAGGCAGACCGGCTGCAGAAGGAATATGATGAGGCGATCAAGGCGCAGGGGACGCAGGGGGCATATTTTTCGGAAGAAACCCTGCGGGAGGATGGCGCTGCGCCTGCGGAGTCCGAAGACGCCGTGATGACAGAGCCGTATCCGGAAAGCATTGCACCGCCGGAGTCGGAGGGCATTGCGCCTGCGGAGTCCGAAAGCGTCATGGAAACAGAGCCGGAGCCGGAAAGCACCGCACCGCCGGAATCAGAGAGCACCGCGCCGTCAGAGCCGGAAAGCACAGCGCCGCCGGAACCGGGCACAGACACAGATCTGGAGGAATTAAAAAAACGGCTGGACGCGGCAAAGGCACGGCGGGACGAAATCGAGAGACAGCTAAAGCAGGCGCAGGAGGCTCTTTTAAAGCATCAGGCAGAGGGGCGCACAGAGCCGGATTTTTCCGCAGAGGATGCAGAAAGGAAAAGCTGGGAAAGCCAGAAAACGACGCTGGAGCGCAATGTGGAAAGCGCAGGCTGGGAAGAAGAGGACGCGGTTTTGCAGAAGCAGAAAGCCTTAAAGGAGGCGCAGCGGAAGGTGGACGACGCAGCTTCGCCCGAAAATGCACAGGATACGCTGGCGCTGTATCAGCTGGAGCTGGATTATGAACAGACGGTGCTGAGCCGGTATGAGCAGCTGCAGAAAGCGGGCGGAAAGGTAACGGCAAAGGAGGACGGCGTGCTCACGGGAGTGGGCGTTTCGGCAGGCGCGGACACGCCGGACGGGGCGGCAATGACATACGCTTCTTTGGAGGAAAACCTGAAATTTTGGATGAACTGCCCGAAGGAGCAGAAAAAGTATATCAGCCCGGGCACGCAGGGACGCCTTTTGGCAGACGGGATCGATGAAACGCTGGAAATCGGATACATGGAACAGCGGGAGGACGGAAGCTGGGACGCAGAGATCACGCTGCCCCAAAACAGCGCGTCCATGGGACAGGGCGGAATTTTTACGGTGGATTATCAGTCGGAAAGCTATTCCCAGTGCGTTCCGGCAGAGGCGGTCTATACGGAAAACGGCAGAAGCTATGTTTATGTGGTGCGCAGGCAGCAGGGGATTTTAGGCGAGGAGCTGGCGGCGGAAAAACGCTATGTGACGGTGGAGGAAAACGGGGACCGGTATGCAGCTCTGGCGGAAGGATCGCTTAAGGAGGGGGAGGAGGTCGTCGTGAGCACCACAAAGGCGCTGAAAGACGGCGAGGTGATCCGCTACCGGTTAAAGGAGGAATGATGCAGAAACGACAAGGGCTGCTTGACGGACATGGTACAATAAGGGCATCACCATGAAACGAGGTATTTTTCCGATGAAAAAAGAGAACGATCCGGATCAGAAGGATATGCTGGAAACAGCCGCCCGTCTGCTTGCAGGCGGGGGACTGACGATCGCGTGCGCCCTGTACCGTAAGCCGATGACAAAAAAACAGCTTTTCCGGTTGGAAAAGGACTGCCCCAAAGAGCAGCTGGAAGAGGCGCTGGTGCGGCTGGAAGCCTGCGGCATTATCTGTCAGGAAAAGGAAGAAAAAGGCAAAGGATGCGCGCAGGAAAACAGCTGCTGGCGGCTGACGGAGCTGGGAGAAGAGCTGGAAGAGACGTTTGCAGGGCTGGAACGGTTCGGACGTCTTTATGAAAGGCTGCAGAGCCTCGGGCTGGGCGCGCAGGAGGAAATGGCGGTGTACCGCACCGGTCAGACAGCGCCTTTCAAAAAAGACGGACAGATTAAGGCAGAGAAGCTGCTTGAAGAAAACAGGCAGAGTGCGGCAAAGAAACCGTGCGAAGAAAAAGAGCCGGACGGGGAGAAAAAGCGTCGGGACGAATGCGCACGGCGGCACGGCTGGGCAGAAAGCGGCGGACAGTTTTTATTTTATAATCCCCATCAGGGATATGAGGACTGGTATTTTTACGGAAAACGATCCGGGGAAACGGCAGCGGTTTATCTGATCACGGGGGAAGAATACGCAAAAATGCGGGAATGGATGGCTGCCGGGAAAAATGCAGCCGATGCAGGCAGCCGTCTGTATTTGAAAATTGAAATGAAAGCGGCGGATATTGCGCCCGGACAGGAAGCTTTTTATGTGCGCGCGGAAGACCTGCTCATACAGGAATCCGTGCGGGAATTTTAAGATAGGGGCAAAAATGCCCCGGAACGGAGAAGTTTTATGAAAAAAAGCAGCGGGGCAGTTTTTGTCCCGCTGCGCCGCGTATTCAGGATTTTTTTGCTTTTGTCCGGGAGGATGACCGCAGCGTGACGGCATTTCCCCGTACCATGATATTTTCCATGCTCCGCAGAAAGCTGGAAAAACGGCTGTATCCATAGTCCTTTAGGTCAAAGGAGGGATATTTCTTTTTGAGGTGGTCGTAAATGACGGAGAGATTGTCGATGGAGCCGCCGCTTTTTTCGATGAGGGCGGTAACTGCCTTCTGCATCTCCGTCATATTGTCCAGCTCGCGGACGCACACATAATAGGAGGAGTTTTCCTTGGAAAGCTCCAGCTTGGAGCATTTGTCCCGGATGAACGTCAAAAGCTTTGTGTAGCCGTAGTTGCGGACGTCGAAATCGGTAAACTTGCTGTTTAGGCGGCTGCCGATCTCGCCCATGTAGGTGGGCTTTCCTTTGTTCTCATTGTCGTTAATGATTGAAATGATCGCGTCCTCGATGTCTCCGATGGATGTGACAAAGTCGGTTTTTACGCTGCGCTCCGAAGCCAGCACCTCGTGCAGACCGGAGGAGGAAGCCGAAACGCTCGCCTCATAAATCAGATTCAGGTGGATGAATTTGTTGCACGCTTTTGTGAGAGCGGCGGGGGTTTTGGATTCTCCCATGCCGATCACATACATATTCGCTTCGCGCAGCCGCATGGCAAGACGGGTAAAATCACTGTCGCTGGTAACGAGGCAGAAGCCGTTGACATTGCCGGAATACAGGATGTCCATGGCGTCGATCACCATCGTCATGTCAGAGGAATTTTTCCCGGAGGTATAGTCGAACTGCTGGATGGGCGTGATGGAATTGTCCAGCAGGATATTCTCATTCCAGCCGTTGTTTTTGCTCCAGTTGCCGTAAATGCGGCGGTAGGTGGCAAAGCCGTAAGTCTCTATTTCGTTAAAAATAATGGAAGCATAGCGGGAGCTGACATTTTCGGAATCGATCAGCACCGCGATCTGCATTTTTGGTTCGGTAATCTCCATGATGGGGCAGTCTCCGTTTCGTTCAGATTTCTGGTTTCCCTTGGGAACTATCTTAATATCCAGTATACCCTTTTTGGAAAAAAATTGCAAAAGGAAAAAGCGGCCTTTTGCGGGAGAAAACAGATTGCCGCAAAAGGAAGGATCGGAAGGGACGAGGGCATATGTTCCATAAAAACACGACTTTATGAAAAATATAATATGTAATATGTCATATATACTTGACAAATAAACCGGCGGGGCGTACAATGCAGTTAATTCCAAAAGAGACAGGAGGCATATGCGGTGGGAAAAAATAAAAGAATGAAAATCGCAAGGGTGGAAAAGGATCTGTCTCAGGAACAGCTTGCAGAGCTGGTCGGTGTGAGCCGGCAGACGATCAGCATGATCGAATCGGGGAGGTTTAATCCGTCGCTTCAGCTGTGTCTGTCAATCTGCTACGCGCTGGGGCGCACGCTGGACGAATTATTCTGGGAGGAGATGGAGGCATGAAAAGGTATTTCAGAAGAAGGATCGACGAGCGCCAGCGGGCGGATCTGCGGCGCGTGGAAAGCTATGGATACTGGATCGCGTTCTGGCTGCTTCTGGCGTCGGTGATCGTGAAAAGCGTGATCATTGGCAGACCGAAGGAAGAGTGGTTTACGGAATGGGTCATTTTTATGATCCTTGCGGTTTATAATGTTGTTTCGCTTGCATGGATCGGCGTATGGTCGGAGAATTCCCCGAAGCCGACGTTTGCATCGAGCGTGTCTTCCAGCCTGCTGGGCAGCCTTGGATTTTCCGTCATTTATACGGCGGGAACATGGCTTCACTCCGGCAGGACGATGGGGATGGATGAAGTGATCTTTCTATTTGCCCTGTGGTTTATCGGGCTGTTTGTCCTATTGATCGCCGCCTTTGCAGCGCTTATGTGGATTTACCGGATAAGGGACAGACGGCTTCAAAAAAAGATGGATGAGGAATTGGAGGAAGAAGAATGAAGAGCTGTGACAGGAAGCTGATCGTATTTTTTTCGGCAGCATTCGGGCTGCCGGTGATTTTGGGGATTTTTATGGGAGCCGCCTTTTATGGAGGGAAGGACGTGGGCGCTTTCCCGCTGACATGGATGTTCCTGCCCGCCTCCGGCGTGATGCTGGGAAGCCTTTTGTGCCGGGAGAAGGAGGCGGAGAAAGAGCCTCTGCCGAAAGCGTTTTATGTTACCTTTCTTGTAATGACAGCATTACTCGTCCTCGTATGTATCGCAGGGGTGTTTGTGCCCGTCAATGCGCTGATCGTGACCAATCAGATCGTGATCATCGGGTCGTTGATCTGTCTGGCAGAGCTGGCGGTATTAAAGCGGGAGCGCCGCAGGGAATGGGGACTGTCCCTGACCGTCAACTGGAAAAAGGCGCTTGCGGGAGCCGGGCTGTTTGCTGTCCTCTATCTTGTCCTGTCGGGGCTGAGTGCGGCAGTATCCTGGGCGATGGGGGAAGACATATCCGCCTATCGGCTGAATCCGATGCTGTGGATGTGGGTTATGGTAATTCTGCCGCTGAATTTTGTGCTGTCGTTTACGGCGTTTTTTGGCGAAGAGTACGGCTGGCGCTATTATCTGCAGCCGATCCTTCAGCAAAAATTCGGGCTGCGCAGGGGCGTGATCGTGCTGGGGCTTTTGTGGGGAATCTGGCATCTGCCGATCAACCTGTTTTATTATAGCCCTGAGACGAGCCTGCAGAGCATTCTCGGACAGCTTGCGGTCTGCGTAAGCTTCGGCGTTTTCTTCGGGTGGGTGTACATGCGTACGAAGAATATCTGGGCGGTAACGCTGATCCATTTCTTGAACAACAATCTGGGAATGGCGCTGTTTCAGGTGTCTGCGGAAGGCGTGGAATGGACGTGGGGCAGCCTGCTGGTGTCTGCAGCATTGTATTTTGCCGTATTCCTGCCGTTTCTTCTGACAAAGGAATACCGGGGAGCAGAGAGCGTATCATAAAAAAGCGGTGCGATGAAATCCCATCAGAAGATTTCACCGCACCGCTTTTTTGATTCCGGAAAGCCGACGTAAAAATCCGGCGGATTACCGGATATATCCTGTTGTTACAGGTAGTTTTCCCTCTTATTATATTTCTCCAGGATCGTGCGGATCTTCTCGGTAGGAGTCAGCACGTTGGTCAGGGAAACGTCGTGGTTCATGAAGTCGATGATGGACGCCATGAATTTGCTCATGTCCGCTTCGATATAATAAGGGCGGGAGAGCAGCTCGGGGATCTGGTAGGTTAAGTTGGTCGTGATGACCTTATCAAACCAGCCCTTTTCGTAAGCGTCGTCGAAGGCGTCCATGCCGTCTGTAAACAGGCCGAAGGTCGTACAGATAAAGACGCGGCGCGCGCCCATTTCCTTGAGCTGGCGGGCGGTATCGAGCATGCTGCCGCCGGAAGAGATCATGTCGTCGATGATCACGATGTCCTTGCCTTCGATATTGTCGCCTAAGAATTCGTGCGCAACGATCGGGTTTTTGCCGTTGACGATTGTTGAATAATCGCGGCGCTTGTAGAACATACCGATGTTGACGCCAAGCACGTTTGCAAAGTAGGTGGTACGGTCAAGGGCGCCTTCGTCGGGGCTGATCACGATAATGTGATCCTTGTCCACGATCAGATCCGGCACGTTGTCCAAAAGGGCGCGCATGAACTGATAGGGGGGCGTGAAGTTATCAAAGCCGCACAGGGGAGCCGCATTCTGCACGCGGGGATCGTGTGCGTCAAAGGTAATGAAATTGGTAACGCCCATGTCGGCAAGCTCGGTCAGCGCATAGGCGCAGTCCAGAGACTCGCGGCCGCTTCTTTTGTGCTGGCGGCCTTCATATAAAAAGGGCATGATGACGGAAATACGTTTTGCTTTTCCTTCAACTGCAGCGATCATTCTCTTTAAATCCTGATAATGGTCGTCAGGGGATTTGTGGTTGGTGTAACCGTTTAAGTTGTAAGTCAGGCTGTGGTTGCAGACATCCACGAGGATGTAGAGATCCGTTCCGCGGACGGATTCGTTCAGACAGCCCTTGCCTTCGCCGCTTCCAAAGCGCGGACAGCAGGCATCCACCAGATAATTGTCCTCGATATAGCCGCGGAATGCGGGATCGTCATGCGAGGAATTGCGCATGTTTCTGCGGAAGGACACAAGATAATTGTTGACGCTGCGACCCAGTTTCTCAGCGGAGTCCAGTGCGATGATCTTCAAAGGACCTACGGGAAGCGCGTTTTCAAGTTCGCGTAAATTCGGCATAATTTTCTCCTCCATCTTCTACATTTATATCATTCGGGCGCGGCAGAGTCAAGAGGGGGAGGAAATTTGTCATGACAGGGCGGCTTTTTTCTGATAGAATAGAACTATCGGCAAAGGATACGGCAGGTTTTTTGCGGCAAGAAGGAGTACAGAGCATGAAAGAAAAGGGACATTTGATCAAAACCGTACAGCCCGGAAGCATTGCGGAGGAGATGGAGATCGAAGCAGGCGACCGGCTGCTTGCCATAAACGGCGAAGAGGTTGAAGATATTTTTGATTACCAGTACATGATCCAGGACGAATATGTGGAGGTGCTGGTCGCAAAGCCTTCCGGCGAGGAGTGGCTTTTGGAGATTGACAAGGAGTATACGGAGGATCTGGGCGTGGAGTTTGAGAACGGGCTGATGGACGATTACCGTTCCTGCACGAATAAGTGCATTTTCTGCTTTATCGACCAGATGCCTGAGGGAATGCGGGACACGCTTTATTTTAAGGACGACGATTCCCGGCTTTCCTTTTTACAGGGCAATTATGTGACGCTGACGAACATGTCGGACAGGGATGTGGAGCGCGTGATCAAATATCACATGTCCCCGATCAATATTTCGTTTCAGACGACGAATCCGAAGCTTCGCTGCGAGATGCTGCACAACCGCTTTGCGGGGGACGCGCTCAAAAAGGTTGACCGTTTTTATGAGGCGGGCATCGAGATGAACGGGCAGATCGTTTTGTGCAAGGGCGTAAACGACGGGGCTGAGCTGGAAAGAAGCCTGTCCGACCTGACAAAGTATCTGCCGCATCTGCGCAGCGTTTCGGTCGTTCCGGTGGGACTGTCCAAATTCCGGGACGGTTTATATCCGCTGGAGCCTTTTACGAAGGAGGATGCGGAGAAGGTGCTGGATACGATCCATGCGTGGCAGGAAAAGATCCTTCCGGAATACGGCCTGCATTTTGTCCACGCCAGCGACGAATGGTATATCCTTGCGGGCAGGGACGTGCCGGAGGAGGATAATTACGACGGCTATCTGCAGCTGGAAAACGGCGTCGGCATGGTGCGGCTTTTATGGGAGGAATTTATGGATTCCGTCCGCCAGCTGAAAGAAAGCGGGGCGGTAGAGCGCTGGAACGGGCGCAGAAGGGAAATCTCAACGGTGACGGGACGCATCGTATATCCGTATATCTGCCGGATGGCGCGGGTTTTGGAGGAGACGTTTCCGGGGCTGTGCGTGCACGTCAACGCGATCCGCAACGACTTTTTCGGGGAACGCATTACCGTGACGGGGCTTTTGACGGGGCAGGACATTATCGCCCAGTTAAAAGGGAAAGAGCTTGGCGAGGAGCTGCTTTTGCCGCAGAACGTATTAAGGAGCGGCGAGCGGGTGCTTCTGGACGATTATACGGTGGATGACATCGCTGACGCTTTACAAGTGCCGGTGAATATTGTAAAATCAAGCGGATATGATCTTACAAAGAGCCTGCTGGGAGAATTTTAAAACCGGCGGATGCGGTAGGATCCCGATGGAAAATAAATCCGGGGAGCAAAAGGCTTCCATAATGAAGTGCCGCCCATGCGGCAGGAAAGAGGTAAGAATGGCAGGAAGAAAACCCATTGTAGCGGTGGTAGGCAGACCGAATGTCGGCAAATCCACCCTGTTCAATGCGCTTGCGGGAGAGATGATCTCGATCGTAAAAGATACGCCCGGCATTACGCGGGACAGGATCTATGCGGATATTTCATGGCTTGACAAAAATTTCACACTGATCGACACCGGCGGCATTGAGCCGGATTCCGGCGACATTATTTTATCCCAGATGAGGGAGCAGGCGCAGATCGCCATTGATACGGCGGATGTGATCCTGTTTATGGTCGATGTAAAGCAGGGGCTTGTGGATTCGGATTCCAAGGTGGCGGACATGCTGCGCCGCTCCCACAAGCCGGTGGTGCTCGTTGTCAATAAGGTGGACAGCTTCCAGAAATATATGGCGGATGTATACGAGTTTTACAATCTGGGCATCGGCGACCCGTGGCCGATCTCTGCGGCAAACCGTATGGGCATCGGCGATATGCTGGACGAGGTGGTGCGCCATTTCCCGGAGGATGCAGACACGGATATGGAGGACGACCGCCCGAGGATCGCGATTGTCGGAAAGCCGAATGTGGGCAAGTCGTCTCTGATCAACCGGCTGATCGGCGAGAACCGAGTGATCGTTTCGGACATTGCGGGTACGACGCGTGACGCGGTGGATACGGAAGTGGTTCATAACGGCAGGGAATATGTGTTTATCGACACGGCGGGACTGCGCCGCAAAAACAAAATCAAGGAAGAGCTGGAACGCTACATGATCGTGCGTACGGTCAGTGCCGTGGAGCGTGCGGACGTGGTCGTGCTCGTCATCGACGCGACGGAAGGCGTGACTGAGCAGGATGCCAAGATCGCCGGGATTGCCCACGAGCGCGGCAAAGGCATGATCATTGCGGTAAACAAGTGGGATGCGCTGGAAAAGGACGACAAAACGATCTACCGTTTTCAGGAGAAGATCCGCAACACCCTGTCCTTTATGCCGTACGCGGAGATGATCTTTATTTCCGCATTGACAGGACAGCGGCTTCCGAAGCTGTTTGAGACGATCGACGCGGTCATTGAAAACCATGCGCTGCGTGTGGCGACCGGCGTGTTAAACGAGATCATGGCGGAAGCGGTGGCGCTGCAGCAGCCCCCGACGGACAAGGGCAAGCGGTTAAGGCTTTATTATATTACGCAGGTTTCGGTAAAGCCGCCCACCTTTGTTATTTTTGTAAATGATAAGGAACTGATGCACTTTTCTTACACGAGATATATCGAAAATAAAATACGGGAGGCGTTTGGCTTCCGCGGAACACCCCTGAAATTCATTATCAGGGAGAGGAAGGAGAACAACTGAAATGGAACGTCTGGCTGCTTTGGCGATCGGATATGTGTTCGGTCTGTTCCAGACCGCATATATTTACGGGAGGCTGAAAGGGATTGATATTCGCCAATACGGGAGCGGGAACGCGGGAACGACCAACACCCTGAGGGTACTCGGGACAAAAGCGGGACTGATCGTTTTGGCGGGCGATATTCTGAAATGTATACTGGCAATCGTGGCTGTGCGGCTTTTGTTTACGGACAGCCATACAGACGGCTATTATCTGCTGGCGATGTATGCCGCCCTGGGAGCGATCCTTGGGCATAACTATCCCTTTTATCTGGGATTTAAGGGCGGAAAGGGCATCGCTGCGACGGCAGGGCTGATCCTGGCGATCCATCCGGCGTATATCCCGATGGGAGTCCTGATCTTTTTCGGCATCTTTTTTACGACCCATTATGTGTCGCTGGGATCCCTGCTCGTATACGCGGGCTTTCTGATCCAGACGGTTGTGATGGGGCAGATGGATGTGTTTGGGATGCCTGCCGCACACAGGGCAGAGATGTATGCGATTGCGGTTTTCCTGACGGCGATGGCGTACTGGAAGCACCGTGAGAATATCAAACGTCTGGTATCCGGTACGGAGCGCAGAACATATCTTTTGAAAAAGAACAAAGAGGCTCTGGACACAAACGGGGCAAAATAAGGAGCCGTTTACGCGGCGGAAAGAAGGAAACATGGCAAAGATTGGTATGATCGGAGCCGGAAGCTGGGGCATTGCGCTCACATGGCTTCTGACAAATAACGGACATCAGGTGACGGTATGGAGCGCGCTGGAGGATGAGATACGTCTGCTGCAGGAAAAGCATGAGCAGACCTCCAAGCTTCCGGGCGTGATCCTTGCGGACAGCGTTTCTTTTACGACCAGTCTGAAAGAGGCGGTCAAGGGAAGGGATCTTCTGGTGCTGGCAGTTCCGTCGCCGTTTGTAAGAAGCACCGCGCATCAGTTAAGGGATGTGGTAGAGGAGAAGCAGATCATCGTCAATGTGGCGAAGGGCATCGAGGAAAAAACGCTGATGACGCTTTCTGAGGTGATCGAAGAGGAGATCCCGCAGGCGCAGGTGGCGGTTTTATCGGGGCCGTCCCACGCGGAGGAGGTCGGAAAGGGCGTGCCTACGACGATCGTTGCGGGGGCAAAGACAAGAAGCGCCGCAGAAAAGATCCAGAATATTTTTATGAGCCCCGTGTTCCGGGTATATACAAGCCCGGATGTGCTGGGCATCGAGCTGGGGGCGGCGTTAAAAAATGTGGTGGCTCTGGCTGCCGGCATTGCGGACGGATTGGGCTACGGCGACAATACGAAGGCGGCGCTCATTACCCGCGGGATCACGGAGATTGCGCGTCTGGGAACGGCGATGGGCGGAAAACGGGAAACATTTTTCGGGCTGTCCGGTATCGGGGATCTGATCGTTACCTGCGCCAGCATGCATTCCAGAAACCGCCGCGCAGGTATCCTGATCGGTCAGGGGCATACGATGGAAGAGGCGATGCAGGAAGTGCAGATGGTCGTGGAAGGCGTTTATTCCGCGAAAGCGGCGATGGGGCTGGCGGAAAAATATCACGTTTCCCTGCCGATCATCGAGCAGGTCAATCAGGTGCTTTTTTATGGGAAACCGGCGGCGGATGCGGTGGGAGAGCTGATGCTTCGGGATAAAAAGATCGAAATTACCGATACGGAGTGGGACGCATAAAAAGGGAAGCTGCGGCAGGATAGAAGCCGCCGCAGAAGGAGGGGCTTATGAAGATCAAATGCAGCCGGTGCGGCAAGCGCTTTGACGCGGATATGTACAGCGGTCTGTGTCCGAAGTGCGGCGCTTATAACGGAAAGCACATGGCAGGGTATGAAGAGAAGGAAGCCGGACAAAAGGCGGCTGAGACGGCATGGCAGCCGGAAACAGAGCCGCAGCCGGAAAGGGCATGGCAGCCGGAAACAGACAGCGCGGCAAAGGAAGAGCCTCGGCAGGAGACGTTTGGGGAAAGCACAGCGGCAGAAAGCAGGGACAGCCAGAAGGCATGGCAGAGCGCGCCGCAGGCAAAGGAGGAAAAGCCTTATGCCGGTAGCCAAAGCTTTGCGCCGGGGTCTGCGGACCGTTACAGGACGCCTGAGCCGGCAGGGCAGAGCGCCGGAAACGGAGGAAAAGGCGCGGGAAAAATGCTTCTTGCAGCGATTCTGATCCCGATTGCAGCAGGCATTGCCTTTCAGTTCTGGGAGAAGGGATATTTTCAGGAACGGATGACAGCCGGGGAAAATATCATTCAGGAAGCAGGAAACGCGCAGGTAACGGTGCTGGAAGGCGGAAGCATCGAATATCCGGTTTATGTGGGAGTGATTGGCACAGGGCCGATGCCGCAGGAAGAAGTGCCGGAGGGCTGGCATCTGGAAGGGGTCTGTGTGGCGGCTGCCTGTGAAGGCTATAATTCGGAGGAGCAGATAGAGGACATCCAGATCGGTTATAAGATCGGGGATGAGACGTTTTATCAGAAGGCGCTGGATAAGTATGAGCTGGAACAGTTTCTCGACGACTGGGGGCTTGAGGAGGATGCGCTGCTGGCTTCCTATGACTTTGACTATGACGAATCGCTGGGGTATTTTGTTTTCATGGTGCGGGACGGCGCAGCTGACCGGAAGCTGATTTTGGAAATAGCAGACGGCGCAGGCAGAAGCGTGACCCGTCAGTCGGCGCTTCCTTTGGAGGAGGCAGACGGCGTGCTCCGGTGGGAAAACTGGGCAGAGTGGAATGGATTTCCGGAAGAAAGCGGGGTGGAGGAATGAAAGGCGGATCTGCGAAAAAGGTAATCTGCGGAGCGGTGCTCGGCATATCGGTTTTTTTTACGGCGATCGGATTTTTCTCCAATATTGACAGTAAAAAAGATTTCACGCACTACAGCGTAAGCCCCCTGATCGCAAAATCCTCCCGTGCAGAACGGCTGCCGGACGAAAGAAAAGCGGACTTTGAAGGGCTTGATTATGAGTCTGAGGATATGCGGATCTATGAGGTACATATCGAATTTGAGAATGTGACCGACTATACATGGAAGGACGTTTCGTTTATGGTCGGGACTGCGGACGGCGGCTATGCGAAAATCATCTATCCGGAAGGAAACGGGGATTGGGATGATGCAGAAAGAAACGGCCAGATCGTTCCGGCAGGAAGAAGGGGGACGATCGTGTGCTATGTGGCGGCAGAGCCCGATACGTCCCGCGTGATGCTTGAGGAGTACGGGGAGCTTCTGGACGAGGAGGGAAACCGTGCGATGGTAAATCTTCCCGCCGAGGTAGGGGAGGTTTCGGAGTGGTCGGCAGAATAAGCCGTCTGAGCAGAGGAAAACAGCTGTCTGCGCAGAAAAGCAGAGTATGATACAGCCCGGCAGAAAAGGGAGAACCCCTGATCTGCCGGGCTGTTTTAAGGTGCGTTTTGCTCTTTTTTGCCGGTATGGAAACGGTCAGCGGATCGCTTCTACGATCGCGCGGGTCGTTTTGGGCTTGTTCATGGAATAAATATGGATGCCGTCTGCACCGCAGCGTTTCAGGTCAAGGATCTGTCTGACGGCATAGTCGATGCCCGCCTTGCGCATATCCTCCGGGGAGTCTCCGTAGGAGGCGATCAGATCCGCCAGCTTTTTAGGGACGGAGGAGCCCGAAAGGGTCACGGTCGTTCCAAGCTGCTTTGCGGAAGTGATGGGCATGATGCCCGCGCAGACAGGAAGGGAAATGCCCGCTTTTTCCTTTTTCTCGAGAAAACGGTAAAAAAGATCGTTTTCAAAAAAGAGCTGGGTGATCAGAAACTGCGCCCCGGCAGCCTCCTTTTCCTTGAGAAAACGGATGTCCTCGTCCAGAGAAGCCGCTTCAAAATGCTTTTCCGGATAACATGCGCCTGCGATCTCAAAATCCGTATGCTCTTTAAGAAAGGCGGTCAGATCGGAAGCGTGCAGAAAGGCGCGCCCTTCAAACTGGGCGTCGTCCATCCATGCCGGACGGTCCCCGCGCAGCGCGAGGACATGACTTAAGTGTTCTTTTTTCATGGCGTCCGCCACCGCCAGAATATCTTCGTAGGATGAGCCGACGCAGGTCATATGGGATACCGCCGGAATATGCAGGCGGTTCTGGATAAAGGACGCCAGCTCCACGGTTCGTTTGGAACGGCTTCCGCCCGCGCCGTAGGTAACGCTGATAAAGTCGGGGGAAAGCTCTGCAAGCTGCGTCAGAATATTTTGGGCATTTTCAAATTCCTCTTCCTTTTTGGGAGGGAATACTTCAAAGGAAAGCGTCTGCTTTCCGGAATCAAAAAGTTGTCTTATCATGGCAGTTGTTCCTCATAAATTCTTGATTTTAAAACGTGAATATCGTAACATATAACTATGCGCAGTTCAAGCGCGGCAAAAGGAGAAATTTTTATATGAGCGAATCTTTTAACAGTACGAAGCAGTATGTGGCCAGCAGAGAGCTGATGGACAGCGTGAATGTGGCGATTGCCCTGCAGAAGCCTTTGCTGATCAAGGGAGAGCCGGGTACCGGAAAGACGATGCTGGCGGAGGCGGTCGCACAGTCTCTGGGCAAGAGACTGGTGATCTGGAACATCAAATCCACGACGAAGGCGCAGGACGGCCTGTATATGTACGATACGATCCAGAGACTTTATGACGGGCAGTTCGGGGAAGAGGGCGTGGACGACATCGCGCGCTATATCAAGCTTGGAAAGCTGGGAGAAGCGTTTGATTCGGAGGAGCAGGTTGTCCTTTTGATCGACGAGATCGACAAGGCGGATCTGGAATTCCCGAACGACCTTCTCTGGGAGCTGGATCAGATGGAGTTTTATATCCATGAGACGAAGCGCACGGTAAAGGCAAAGCAGCGCCCGATCGTGATCATTACGTCCAATGCGGAAAAGGAGCTGCCGGACGCGTTTTTGCGCCGCTGCATTTTCCATTATATTGATTTCCCGGATGAGGCGCTGATGGAGGAGATCGTAAAGGTGCATTTCCCCGAGGTGGAGGAAAATCTGTTAAAGGCGGCAATGAAGGTTTTTTATGAGATCAGAAGCTTTCGGGACATCCGCAAAAAGCCCAGCACCTCCGAGCTGATCGACTGGATCAACGCGCTGCAGATCGGCGGGATCTCTGCAGATCGTTTAAAGGAGCTTCCGTTTGTGGGCGTGATCGTCAAAAAGGACGAGGATCTGGAAACGGTGCGTCATAAAATGGCGTAAAGCGGGGAAAAGCGTATGTTTACGAAGTTTTTTTACACCTGTAAGGCAAAGGGCTTAAACGTGAGCCTGGGCGAATGGCTGACGCTCCACGAAGCGCTGGACAAGGGGCTTGCAGGCGGAAGCCTGACGCAGTTTTACTATCTGTCCCGGATGATCCTCGTAAAAAGCGAAACGGAATTTGACAAGTTCGATCAGGCGTTTGAGGAGTGCTTTAAAGGCGTCCAGACGGAAAACGAGATCACGTCCCAGATGCTGCGGTGGCTGGACAAGTCCGATATGGAGGAGCTGGCGCACGAGGAAGCGAGAAAGGCGCTGAATGAGGGCGAGGATCTTCAGATCGACAAGCAGGACGTGGAGGAGAAGTTCAAGCAGCGGCTCCGGGATCAGGACAGCGAGCACAACGGCGGAAGCTTCTGGATCGGGACGATGGGAAAGACGTCCTTCGGAAATATGGGCGGCAACGTCGGCGGCGTGCGGGTTGGCGGAAAGACCGGCTATCAGTCGGCGTTTGCAGTCGTCGGCGCGCGCAAATACAGGGATTTTCGGGACGACAGGATGCTGGACAACCGGCAGTTCCAGCTGGCATTTCGGCGGCTCCGGCAGTTTTCCACAAAGCTGGATGTCCCGCGGACAGAGCTGGATATTCCGGGAACGGTGGACAAGACGTGCAATAACGGAGGCTGTCTGCAGATCGTGATGGAAAAGCCGCGCAAAAACTCTGTCAAGCTGCTGCTGTTATTCGATTCGGGCGGAACGATGATCCCCTTTTCCTCCCTGATGAACGAGCTGTTTCAGGCGGTAAACAAGTCGAACCACTTTAAGGATGTGAAATGCTATTATTTCCACAACTGCATCTATTCCAAGCTCTACAAGACCCCGGAATGCGAAAACGGCGACTGGGTAGATACGGAATGGGTGTTCCGCAACTTGGACAGCGATTATAAGGTTATTATCGTGGGCGACGCGGCGATGGCGCCGGAGGAGCTGTATTCGGATTCCGGCAATTACCGCGGGCCAAACGGCGGCCTTTCGGGCTGGGAGTGGTTAAGGCTCATGAAGCGTCATTATAAAAAGATCATCTGGCTGAATCCCAAAATGGCGCCCGGACGCGCGCCGTGGAGAGAGGCGGAAACGGCGATAAAGGATCTTCTGCCGATGTACAAGCTGACGGTGGAAGGGCTCAACGAAGGAATGATCCGGCTGATGAACAACCGGAGGGATTGAGAAATACGAGAAGGAGGCAGGGGTTATGAAGCTGGAAACACTGATGAGCATGAAGGCGCGCAGGAGCGTGCGCAGCTACAGGAAAGAGCAGATCACGGATGCAGAGCTGGATGCGGTTCTGGAGGCAGGGACTTATGCCGCAAGCGGAATGAACCGTCAGCCGTCAAAAATGGTCGTGGTGCAGGATGCAGAGCTGATCGGGAAGCTGTCCCGGATGAATGCAGCGGTCATGGGGGCGGATTCCGATCCGTTTTACGGCGCCCCGACGGTTGTGCTTGTTTTTGCGGATACCAATGCAGGGACATGGCTGCAGGACGGCTCTCTTGTGATGGGAAACCTGATGCTTGCCGCCTATGCGGTAGGCCTTGGTTCGTGCTGGATCAACCGCGCAAGGGAGATGTTTGAAAGCCCGGAAGGAAAAGCGCTGATGGAACAGTGGGGGCTTACGGATAATTATGCCGGGGTGGCTTGCTGTATCCTCGGCTATCCGGAAGGGGAGCTGCCGGAGGCAAAGCCCAGAAAAGACGGGTATGTTGTTAGAGTGTAACGAAAGAAAGGCGGGGAAATTTTAGGTCGCAGAACTGCAAAAACAGCGGTTCTGCGACCTTGTTATTTTTATCGATATTTATTCCTTACCGTCCCAGCAGTAAGTGCAGAGCTGGCTTCTGTCCAGACCTACGGAGGCGATCATGTCGTCTAAGCGGTGATAGCGCAGGCTCGTAAAGTTGAGCTGTTTGCAGATGCGCTCGATCATGCCGTGGTACTGGTCGGATTCCGGATCGGCATATGCCTCCAGATTCGGGTATTTGTTTTCGCCTTCCATCTCCCGGATGACACGGCGTGTGATCAGATCCATGTCGGAGGTGGAACGGGAGAAGTTTAAGTATTTGCATCCGTAAAGCAGAGGCGGGCAGGCAGGGCGGATATGCACTTCCTTTGCGCCGCTCTGATAAAGGAATTCTGTTGTCTCGCTCAGCTGTGTGCCGCGGACGATGGAATCGTCGATCAAAAGCAGGCTTCTGTCATGGATCAGGTCATGAACGGGAATCAGCTTCATCTTGGCGATGAGGTTGCGGCGGCTCTGGATCGTCGGCATAAAGGAGCGCGGCCAGGTCGGCGTGTATTTGATGAACGGGCGGGAATAGGGAATGCCCGATTCGTTGGCATAGCCGATGGCGTGTGCAACGCCGGAGTCGGGAACGCCTGCCACAATGTCGGGATGGACAGTGCCTGCGTCCCGCTTTGCCAGTGCCGCGCCGCAGTTATAACGCATCTGCTCGACGCTGATGCCCTCGTAGGAAGAGGACGGATAGCCATAGTAAATCCATAAAAAGGTACAGATTTTCATTTTCTTGCCGGGGGCGGCAAGCGTCCGGACACCTTCCGGGGTAAGGATAACGATCTCGCCGGGGCCCAATTCGCGCAGCGGCTGATAGCCGAGGTTTAAGTAGGAAAAGCCCTCGAATGCAAGGCAGTGGGCGTTGTCCTTTCTGCCAAGGGAGATGGGGGTGCGTCCCAGCTTGTCGCGGGCGGCATAAATTCCCTTCGGCGTCAGAAGGACGATGGACATGGAGCCGTCGATAACGTCCTGCGCGTACTGAATGCCCTCGATCAGGTTTTCTTTGCGGTTGATGAGCGCCGCCACCAGCTCCGTGGCGTTGATGTCGCCGCCGCTCATTTCAAAAAAATGGGCGGGAGAATCAGAAAGAAGCTTCTGGGAAAGCTGGTCGATATTGTTGATCTTGCCGATCGTCATGATGGCATATGTTCCATGATGGGAGCGGATCAGAAGGGGCTGCGGCTCGTAATCGGAAATGCAGCCGATACCCATATGACCCTTCATGTTGTTTAAATCTTTGTCGAATTTGGTACGAAAAGGAGCATTTTCGATGTTATGAATCGCACGGTTAAAGCCTTCCTGCGCGTCATAGACAGTCATTCCGGCGCGCCGGGTCCCCAGATGGGAATGGTAATCCGTTCCGAAAAAGAGATCAAAGATACAGTCTTCTTTTGAAGCTACTCCAAAAAATCCGCTCATTTTTATCCTCCGGTATGGTTGTTGTATTTTAAATTTATTTTATCACAGGCGGAAGCGTTCCACAAATAGAAATATCCAAAAATTTTCGGCATTCTTTTGGCGAACAGCCATATTGACGGCAAAAGGCTTTGTAAAAATAGCTGATTCTTACGCCCGAAACGGCATGTGTTTGGGCGGAGGGGCAGGAAAAAAACGGCAGCCCTGACGATAAGTCTATATGGCAGCGCTTCCAGATTCCGCTTGAATTGTGCGGGGAAAAACGGTATCATCAGTCTGATGGATAACGGTATAAAAAGGCATCAAAAACAGTTGCAGGAGAAAGGGAGAAAAAATGAGAGTGTTGGAGGCGCCCTTTGTACAGGGCTTTCTGAGAATGGCGGACGACGGCTGGCAGCAGGGCTGGCACGAAAGAAACGGCGGCAATTTAAGCTACCGTATCCGGAAAGAGGAGATCGAAAGCGTCCGGGAGGAGCTTTTGGCAGACGGGGAATGGAAACCGGTCGGCACAGCAGTTCCGGGACTTGCCGGGGAGTATTTTCTGGTGACGGGAAGCGGCAAATTTTTCAGGAATGTGCTGCGCGATCCGGAGGATTCCGTGTGCATCATCGAGCTGGATCAGGCAGGGGAGCAATACCGGATCCGCTGGGGGCTTGTAAACGGCGGAAGACCGACCAGCGAGCTCCCCAGCCACCTGATGAACCATGAAGTAAAAAAACGTGCGACCGGGGGCGCGTACCGGGTAATTTACCATGCGCATACGACAAATGTGATCGCGCTGACGTTTGTGCTGCCGCTGACGGACGAGGCGTTTACGCGGGAGCTGTGGGAGATGGCGACGGAATGCCCCGTGGTATTTCCGGACGGGATCGGCGTGGTGGACTGGATGGTTCCGGGCGGACGCGACATTGCCATTGAGACAAGCCGCCTGATGGAAAAGTACGATGTGGCGGTGTGGGCGCATCACGGGATTTTCTGCGCGGGCCCTGATTTTGACATTACCTTCGGACTGGCGCATACGGTGGAAAAATCGGCGGAAATCCTTGTAAAGGCGCGCTCTATGAGCGCTGTGAAGCGCCAGACGATCACGCCGGAGCAGTTTCGCGCGCTGGCAAAGGATTTTGGGGTAACGCTTCCGGAGAGGTTTTTGTATGAAAAAGAGTAAAACTGTATGGAGGGTCATTCAAACGGCGTGCCTGCTTTTCGTAACCGCAGCAGCCCTGGGCGTTGAAGTCTGTTATCGCAGGATCGTGCTCCCGAAGGGATACCTATGGCTGTTTGACTGGATGGAAACGGCAGTTTTGGCGGCGGGGGCGTTTGCTTTTGCGGCTGCGGTCATCCTGAACCTGAAAAAGAAGCGGGGGACAAAGCTGGCATGGCTGGCGGCGGCAGGTGTAACGGCGGTTCTGGCGGTTTTGCTTTCTGCGGTTTTGAGTCCGGGAAAGGAAGAGGTGTCCCGGTCGCCTGAAAAAAGCAGGATTGCGGTGGTCGATACGGATGTGCAGAGCGGTCAGAGAAGGCTGTGCCGGGTTTCTTATCTTTTTTTCCGGTATCCGAAAGAAATCCTGCCCTTTGCGGCGGACAGCGATTTAAAATACGACTGGCTGGAAGAGGATGTGTGCGCGGTAACGGGCAGGGATACGGCGGGAAAGGTGCGGCAGTATCTGGCAACCTACGGCGCCCGCGGCAGCGTCATTTCGTATATGGACCCTTATGTACCGATGCGGGGAAGCTGGACGGGATACGATTCCTCCGGGGAGGAATGGAGCGTTGAGGTCTCTTCGGGCATCCGCATTGTGACAAAGGAAGGGCAGTGGTTTTTTGAGGAAAGCGAGTGCGAGCGTTATGGGACGATCGGAATGACGATCGGGGAAGCGTTTTCGCTGATCATGAACCGGGACTGCTATGAGGAGGACGGGATGCTGATGGACGGCGGAACGCTTACGCTGTGCAGGATCTCGATGGATGAACAGGAAAAGATCGTTCTGGAAAAGACCGGCGAGGCAGAAGGCTGGGCAGATTACGGCAAAGCGGATACAGCGCCGGAAAAATTCGGGGAGCCGGATGGATCAGAGGAGCCTCAGGAGCCGTTGGAACCGGAAACTGCGGAGGCAGGATATTATGACGACAGCAATTTTGAAAAAGAAGTTGTTTTGGAAGATGGAAAAATCCGCTACCGGATGATCGTTTTGGACGCGGCGCTGGGCAGCCGCCTGTACGGGCTGATCAAAAGCAGCGACGGCGGCAAAAACTGGGAGGTAGTGTCGGACGATCCCTTTGGCGGGGAGCTTGGACAGGGCGTGGACTTTACCTTTCTGGATGAAAATTTCGGGTTTGCCACGCTGGCGCACAACGGCGGGAATACGGCGCGGCTCTATGTGACAGAGGACGGCGGAAAGCAGTATGAGCCGGTGGAGATCGGCCATAAGACGGAGACGGATTCTACAGGCGCGATCTGGGCACCCTACGATTATCCCCGAATGCCCTATGAAAAGGGCGGAATCCTCTATGTGCTCTGCGGGCAGGGCGCGGACGGGGACTATAACGGCGGGGATCAGAACGAAACAGCCCGCTACCGTTCGGAGGATAACGGCCATACGTTTGTATTTGACGGCATGGAGCCGACACAATAAGGGCATTTTTGACGAAAGCAAAAACCGCGGCAGTCTCTCAAACACAGGGCTGCCGCGGTTTTTTCATGCTGCCAAGGCGCGCACTTTTTTGTGCTGCGGAAATGTTTTTGATCAGCGGATTTCCAGATCAAACCGGCGGCTGTTCGGCAGCGGCTCGATGAGCATCCGGTAAATGGGGCGCTTCCATGCGGCGGAAAGCCGCGCGTCGGTGATCGGGATTTCTTCGATGGATGAAATGCGCCCGCCCGAAAGGGTAAGCTGCGCAGCGGCTTTGGCAGCCGGCAGGTCGGTTCCGTTATTCTGCGCAGCGGCTCCGGTATCTGGCGCAGCGGCTTTGGTATCCGGCGCGGCAGATTCGGCAGCCGCAGGGATTTCGATGCGCTGCCCGTCCGGAAGCTCTGAAATCCTTCCGGGCTTTTCACAGGTGATCAGGCTTAACACGACCCGGTGGGGCAGATCGTCCCGGAAGGAAAACTCGTCCGTGATTTTGATTTTTTCCCCTTTGTACAAACGCGTGCTGCGCCGGTAGGAAGAAACCGGGGAAGCGGACGGATAGGCGGGGGCGATGTCCATCGAAATGGAGGAAGCCGAAAGGCTGCAGGAGACGCCGGCGGCACGGTACTGTGCGCCGTCCTTTTGCATGATGCCGTCGAAGGAGGGCAGGTTGTGCCATGCCGACTGCATCGTCCAGATTTCATAGCGCTGTGGGGAAAAGGTCTTTTTCGTATAGCTTTCCACGCCGATGTCGATGATAAGGGGGCGTCTGTCTTTGTATACTGTAAAGCTTCCTACATCGTTGTGATTGTGGCTGTCCGCATTGTCCCCCGCCTTGACTGCGAGGAAGAAACGGCTGTCCCGGGCGGCAAAAAGCCCGACGCTTGGGTAAAACAGATCCGGGGCGGGCTGTGCCGCAGAGCAGTCGAAGGCTTTGATCTCGGCAGCGTAAAAGCCGGAAAGGAGGCGGTAGAACAGGTTGTTTTCGGCGGGCAGCAGAAGGGCGTCTTTTTTGCCTGCCAGAAAATCCTTTGCCGCAAAGCGCATCATATCCTCCTGCCCGGTCAGCTTTGCAAACAGATATTCGCGCACGCTGCATCTGCCCGCCACGGGGGAGCAGTCCGCAAAATTGATATAATATTTGTCCGCGATATGCACCCGGTAAATGTAGGAGGCGATATTGCGGATCTTTTCATCGCCAAACAGGCGCTTAAAAGCGCCTCCCGTGATGGAATCGCAGACGGAAAGCACGAGAAAGAGGCAAAGCCCCGCGTGGCGGTAATACTGTGCCCCTTCGTCGCAGCAGCCGTCCTGCCCGTACTCCGCAAGAAAAAAATCGGCGCTTCGGCAGGCTTTTTGAAAAACGGCGCGTCGCAGCGCGTCATCCGTCCCGGTCAGGAAGACGGACAAAAGGACGTTTTGCGTGCACCAGATCGTCCAGTTGTTCATCGGGGAAACCCCGTCGCCCATCCACCAGAAATGCCGCTTTGTGTAGGGCGTAAAAATCCGCCGTTCCAGCTCGTAGCGGATGCGTTTTGTGAGAAACGGGGAAAAGGCGTCGAGCACGGGGGCGAGCAGATAGGAAGCCGTGGCAAGCACCGCGCCCGTTTCACAGGCGAACAGATCCAGCACCGGATCGGTAAGGTCCGGCAGGGGAAGCTGGGCAGCGTCGCGCTCATAGGAATTGTGGGCAGGCAGGTTCCACGCATTTTCATCGCAGATCGAAAAAATGCCGTCGATGATGCCGGGCAGGAAACGCCCCTTGTTCTCTGTGCATTCCGCCAGCACGAGGGCGTTTAAGGCGTGCCGCTTGGAAAACAGCTTATCTTCAAAATGAACCCGGTTTCCGGTGCGGGAAAATTCCAGAAAATCGGAAGCGGAAAGATAGGGCCATTCAAAATTCAGGAAGCGTTCCCCTAAAAGGATCGTTTCCTTTTTCCACTCCGGATCGAGACGGTCCCATGCGCTGCGGTCGGAAATATCAGCGCAGGGCGTATAAGGGAGCAGCTTTCGGTCAAAGGCGGCAGCAATTTCAGAAAACATATGGAAAACCTCTCTTTATTTTTATTGTGTTTTTATTGTGCAGGGACTGTTTTACAGGCTCAGAATACCACCCGTAAGACAGGGAAACAAGGCAGAGGGGCAGGATTGTGGAAGATATTCCATATTTGTGAAAAGATATGAGCAAAGGGGCGGTTGCGCGCTGTGGGCGGACACGGTAAAATAGTGGATAGAAAGAAATGCGAGCCGTTTTGACGGCGGAAGGAGAGGGAAAAATGCTGTTTGAAACGATGCCGGCGATCGGTCAAAAAGAAGTGGAGGAAGGGCTGCGGTTTGCGTCGGAGCAGATCCTCCGAAATCTGGGGGAATTTACGGAGCAGTTTCAGGACTGCGCCAGTCAGGGGCTGTTTTATAAGCCGGTCAAAAACGAGGACTGGACAAACGGCTTCTGGACGGGGGAAATCTGGCTTGCGTGGGAATATTGCCGGGATCAGCGGCTGAAGGATGCCGCGTTAAAGCAGGTGGACAGCTTCTATGACAGGATCGTAAACAAAATCTGCGTGGATCATCATGATATGGGATTTTTATATTCGCCCTCCTGTGTGGCGGCGTATAAGCTGACGGGGAATAAAAAAGCGAGGGAGGCGGCAATCTTGGCGGCGGATCAGCTCATTTCCCGCTATCATGAGGTAGGGGAGTTCATTCAGGCATGGGGGCCGATGAACCAGCCGGAAAATTACCGCCTGATCATCGACTGTCTTTTGAATCTGCCGCTTTTGTACTGGGCGTCTGAGGAGACGGGCGATCCGAAATATAAGGACATCGCGGAAAAGCATATCCATACCGCGATGAAAACGGTGATCCGGGAGGATTATTCCACATGGCATACGTTCTTTTTCGATATGGAAACGGGAGAGCCGGATCACGGCGCGACCTGTCAGGGCTACCGGGACGGCTCCGCGTGGGCAAGAGGGCAGGCGTGGGGCATTTACGGCTGCGCGCTGGCTTATAAGTACACCGGAAGAAAAGAATATATCGATATTTTCAAAAAGGTATCGGATTACTTCCTGCGCCATCTGCCGGAGGACATGATCCCCTACTGGGATTTGGAATTTACGTCCGGGGACGAGCCGAGGGATTCCTCTTCTGCGTCCATCGCAGCCTGCGGCATGCTGGAAATGGCGAAATATCTGGAAAAAGAGGATGCCGAAGTGTATCGGAAGCTGGCGGGGCAGTTTATGAAATCGCTGTACGACGGCTATGCGGTCAAGGATCCTGCGCTGTCGAACGGGCTTGTGCTGCACAGCACCTACTCCAAAAAATCGCCGTACAATACATGCAATCCCTACGGCGTGGACGAATGCAACCTGTGGGGCGATTATTTTTACATGGAGGCGCTCACAAGGCTTTTAAAGGACTGGAAACTGTACTGGTAAAGGCTTGACAAGGCGTTTAAACCGTGATACACTCCACTTAATTCCTGCAAAAATGGGACAGCTTGACCGGTTTTGTTTTTGCAGCATAGGAAAAGACAGTGATGGGAACGAGTAAGACTGATTCAGGCTCCAACAGAAAGCAGCCGGCTGATGAGAGGCACGGGAGGCAACAGTCCGAATACATCCCGGAGTTCTGCACCGAAACGGGCCGCTGCGCTGCAGCAGGGTATCTGTATGACGGGATGCCCGGCAGCAGACAGGTTCAGAGTAGGCTGCAGCGGCAGAGGCGGCCGTTATCCCGCAGGAGTATCGTTTTTGATCACAAAAGACCGTACTTCATGAGGCAGGCAAGCGTGAGCTGTCTGTGAAAAAAGGTGGTAACACGAAGCGTTGGCCCTCGTCCTTTTGTTGGATGAGGGCCTTTTTAAATACTTTTTTTGCGAGAGGAGAACAAAAGGATGACGGTATTTGAAGAATTAAAAGCCAGAGGGCTTCTGGCGCAGCTGACCGACGAGGAGGAGATCCGGGAGCTGGTTGACAACGGGAAGGCGACCTTTTACATCGGCTTTGATCCGACCGCGGACAGCCTGCATGTGGGACATTTCATGGCGCTGTGCCTGATGAAGCGGATGCAGATGGCGGGCAACAAGCCCATCGCCCTGATCGGCGGCGGCACGGGCATGATCGGCGATCCTTCCGGCAGGAGCGATCTGCGCCAGATGATGACCCCCGAGACGATCCAGCACAACTGCGACTGCTTTAAAAAGCAGATGAGCCGTTTCATCGACTTTTCCGAAGGGAAGGCGCTGATGGTAAACAATGCGGACTGGCTGATGAACTTAAATTATGTGGAGCTTCTGCGGGAGGTCGGCACATGCTTTTCCGTCAACAACATGCTGCGCGCGGAGTGCTACAAGCAGCGTATGGCAAAGGGCTTGAGCTTCCTTGAGTTTAACTACATGATCATGCAGAGCTACGACTTTTACATGCTGTTCCAGAAATACGGCTGCAACATGCAGTTCGGCGGCGACGACCAGTGGTCGAACATGCTGGGCGGCACGGAGCTGATCCGCAGGAAGCTGGGCAAGGACGCTTACGCGATGACGATTACCCTGCTGTTAAATTCCGAAGGAAAGAAGATGGGCAAAACCCAGAAGGGCGCGGTATGGCTTGATCCCAACAAGACTTCCCCGTTTGAGTTTTACCAGTACTGGAGAAACGTTTCCGACGCGGACGTTTTAAAATGCCTGAAAATGCTTACCTTTTTACCGATCGAGCAGATCCTCGAGATGGAAAAATGGGAGGGCAGCCAGTTAAATACGGCAAAAGAGATCCTGGCGCACGAGCTGACCGAGCTTGTTCACGGCAAGGAGGAAGCGGACAAGGCGGAAGCGGGCGCAAAGGCGCTGTTTGCAGGCGGGGCTGACGCGGAGATTCCCACGACCGAGCTGACGGAAGCCGATCTTTTAGACGGAAACATCGACATTTTAGGGCTGCTCGTAAAATCCGGGCTGTCCGCATCCCGTTCCGAGGCGCGCCGCAGCGTGGAACAGGGCGGCGTATCCGTGGACGGCGAGAAGATCACGGACGTGAAAAAGCTGTATGCGGGCGAGGCGCTTGTCGGCGACGGCATCACCTTAAAGCGCGGCAAAAAGAGCTTTAAAAAAGTCGTAATGAAGTAAACGGTTTTCAACAATTTCAAACATGAAATCCCCTTCCGGTGCATATAGTGTAACAGCACAGACGGAAGGGGATTTTTTATGGAAAATCTGCAGAATGAAAATTTGGATACACAAAATCTTTACCGCGATATGCAGAAGCGGACAGGCGGAGAGATCTACATAGGAGTGGTGGGGCCGGTGCGAACCGGAAAATCAACGTTTATCAAGCGGTTCATGGACGCAGCGGTGCTTCCTTATATGAGCGATGAGGCGGGAAGGGTACGGGCGCAGGACGAACTTCCCCAGAGCGCGGGCGGAAAGACGGTCACGACGACGGAGCCGAAGTTTATTCCGCAGGAGGCGGCGTCTTTAAAGCTTGGCAGCGATGTAAATGTGCGCGTCCGGCTTGTGGACTGCGTGGGATTTATGGTAAACGGGGCGGCAGGGCATATGGAGGACGGGGCGGAACGCCTCGTAAAAACGCCGTGGTCTGAAAAGGAGATCCCGTTTACGCAGGCGGCGGAGCTGGGGACGCGGAAGGTAATCACGGACCATTCCACGATCGGTATTGTGGTGACGACGGACGGAAGCTTTGGGGATCTTGCGCGGGAAAGCTATCTGGATGCGGAGGAAAAGACGATCCAGGAGCTGAAAAAATTAAGAAAGCCGTTCTGCGTGCTCGTCAATTCCGCGCGCCCCTACAGCGTAGAGGCGGAAGATGCGGCAAGGCAGCTTCGGGAGCGGTATCAGGTGTGCGCGATGCCGGTCAACTGCGCCCAGCTGAAGGAAGAGGACATTCGCCATATTATGGAAGCGGTGCTCTATGAATTTCCGGTGACGATGGTGGAATTTTATATGCCGAAATGGGTGGAAATGCTTCCGGCGTCCCATCGGATGAAGGCAGACATGATCGAGCGGATCCGGGAGCTGATGGCTTCGATCCATACGATCCGGGACGTGGCAGAGCATCCGGTCAGCCTTTCCGGCGATTACATCCGCCGCTGTATGGTGGAAAGGATCAATATGGCAGACGGCTGTATCCGGGTCGTGCTGGATATGGATGATCAGTATTATTATGAAATGCTGAGCGAGATGGTGGGGGAAAAGATCGGCGGCGAGTATGAGCTGATGCAGACGTTAAAGGAGATGGCGGAGATGAAACGGGAATATTCCAGAGTTCTTTCCGCCATGCAGGCAGTCCGCTCCAAGGGCTATGGCGTGGTGCTTCCGGATCGGGAGGAGATCCGGCTGGAGCGTCCGGAGGTGATCCGGCACGGCAGCAAATACGGCGTGAAGATCAAGGCGGAAAGCCCGTCGTTGCATTTTATCCGGGCAAACGTGGTAACGGAGATCGCACCGATCGTGGGAACGGAGCAGCAGGCGCGGGATCTGATCGGCTATATTGATGAAAACGGGAAGGACGACGGGATCTGGGAGACGAATATTTTCGGGAAAACGGTAGAGCAGCTCGTCAACGACGGCATCAGCGCCAAAATTTCCATGATCGATGAGGAAAGCCAGACGAAGCTTCAGGATACGATGCAGAAGATCGTAAACGATTCCACAGGCGGGATGGTGTGCATCATTATTTAAAAAGGGACTAAAAAAACAGATCAAAAAAACAGTACGGCTGCAGCGATCTATGGGCTGCAGCCGTACTGTTTTTTTGCCGTATTGTTTTTGGCGGACAGGAATCCGTTTATTCTTCTTCGCCTTCTTCGCGGTAAGGCAGGTAGCGGGACGTGCCCACAAAGACGGTGCTTGCCTCTTTGCCGTCCTGATAGGTAGTAAAGTAGGTGTCGGCAGAAAGGGCCCCAGTCTGCTTTGCCCAAAGCTTAAAGGAACGTCCTGCAAGCTCCTGATTCCACACGACGACGTTTACGGTAAGCTGTTTGTTTGCCGTGTCGGTATAGATCACGACAGGCGCAGCGTAGTCGTTGCGGAATTTTAAATCCTTCGACCCTGCGGCGATCGCCGCATCCAGACCCTTCGGAAGGTAGGAGACGGGCATGCTGTGGGCTTTGCGTTCGGTTACGGTAAGCCCGGCGTTTTTGACCGCGTTGTAAACGGTAGAGGAAATCTGGCAGACGCCTCCGCCAAGCCCTGTGGTATGTACGCCGTTTGCATAAACGCCAGCCTCCTTGTAGCCGTTTTTACGGGTGCGGGGCAGGATCGTGTCGCTGACGGAAACGGTCTGTCCGGGCATGACGATCAGGTTGTTTAAGCGGGATGCGCCTACCTCGATGTTGCTGCTCCGGTTGGCGCTGCTTGTTTTAAAGCTGGTCGTGCAGCTTCCTGCCAGAACGAAATCCGAGCTTGTCACGACGCTGCCGTTTCCGGTCACCTGCGTTAACAGCGCGGGCGTGAGCTCCTGTGTGATGTCGCTGCATGCCCCGGTCAGGATCATGTTGCGGATCGTCTGTGCCAGCCAGTCGGGCATGGACGGAACTGCTTCGTAATGTGCCGCCGCCTCCTTTTTGATGTAGCTTCCGGCGCCGTTGTCAAATACGGGAGCTGCCGGAGCCTGCGTCAGCGCCGCCAGCTGGGCGTTGATCGCGGAAAAATAGGATGAAAACACATCCGTATTTAAAAAGGTGCAGTCGATCGCGCCGTTTGCGTTGGTGAGGCGCACGGGCATATCTCTGAACGCGTCCATCCCGGTTACCCATGTAGTTCCCTGATAGAAAATGGTAACCTTTTTGGTCAGCCAGGCGGGATCGATATAGCGGGAATCGCCAAATACGGTGTCCACGGCTGCGGCAGGCAGCGGCTGCGGCGTCCAGGCAGCGCGCGTCTGGATCGGGAAAGACAAAAGAAACAGCGCGCACAGTGCTGCAGACAGATAATGTACATATTTTTTCATAGGAATACCTCCTTGCGGACAGCTTTTGTGTCCGATGTACTATTCTACCATATAAAGACGCAAAAACCAACGGGATCGTTTTGAAAAAATTTTTAACATTCTTTTTTCAGATTTTTCTGCGCGGTGGACAGCATCAGCTTGATGCGGTTTAGCTGGTTTACCTCGCTTGCGCCCGGGTCGTAGTCGATGGCGACCACATTGGACGCAGGATAGCGGCGGCGCAGCTCTTTGATCACGCCTTTTCCGACCACATGGTTCGGCAGACAGCCAAAGGGCTGGGTGCAGACGATATTGTTTACGCCCTGATGGATCAGCTCCACCATTTCGCCGGTCAGAAACCATCCTTCCCCGGTCTGGTTTCCGATGGAAACGATCGGCTCCGCATAGGAAACCAGATCGTAAATGGAAGCGGGGGGCGCAAAGTGCCGGCTTTTTTGGAAAGCGGAAGCGGCGGCGCTGCGCACCCTGCCGATTGCCCAGATCGCCAGCCGCGCCGTGGAGGCGGAGGATTTTTTCGCGCCCAGATGCTGCGCCTTATAAATCTGGTTGTAGAAGCAGTACAGCATAAAGTCCAGAAGGTCGGGCACGACGGCTTCCGCCCCTTCGGATTCCAGAAGCTCCACAAGATGATTGTTCGCCATGGGGGCGAATTTGACGAGGATTTCCCCTACGATGCCGACCCGGGGCTTTTTCTCATCGGTAACGGCAACTGCGTCAAAGTCCGCGATGATCTGACGGCACAGCCTGCGGAATTTAAAGTATCCGGGCAGTTTTTTGGAGGAAAGGAACTCCTGGCAGACCGTTACCCATTTGCGGTGCAGGGCGTTGACCGACCCGGGCTCTTTTTCATAGGGGCGCATGCGGTAGACGCAGCGCATGAAAATATCCCCGAAAATCGCGCCGTATGCCGCACGGATAAGAAGCCCGGCGTTTAGCTGAAAGCCCGGATTGGATTCCAGCCCGCTCATATTGATGGAAACGACGGGGATGTGCTCCAATCCTGCCTTTTCCAGCGCGCGGCGGATAAAGCCGATATAGTTGGTGGCGCGGCAGCCGCCCCCGGTCTGGGTAATGACGACGGCAACCTTGTGAAGATCGTATTTGCCGGACAGCAGGGCGTCCATGATCTGTCCCACCACGCAGAGGGAGGGATAGCAGGCGTCGTTGTTGACATATTTTAACCCGACGTCGACAGCATGGCGGTTGTCGTTGTCAAGCACTTCAAAATTGTAGCCGCAGGCGCGGAAGGCGGGCTGCAAAAGCTCGAAGTGGATGGGGGACATCTGCGGGCAGAGGATGGTATAGTCTTTCCGCATTTCCTCCGTAAAAATGACGCGGTTTAAATTGGTCGGTCGGATCGTGCGCGCTTCCTGCTTCTTTTCGCGTACCCGTATTGCGGAGAGCAGGGAACGGATCCGGATCCGGGCAGCGCCCAGATTGCTGACCTCGTCGATCTTTAAGCAGGTATAGATTTTGCCGGAGCCGGTTAAAATGTCGTTGACCTGATCGGTCGTTACCGCGTCCAGACCGCAGCCGAAGGAATTTAGCTGGATCAGATCCAGATCGTCCCTTGTGCGGACAAAGCTTGCCGCCGCATACAGGCGGGAATGATACATCCACTGGTCGGAAACGATCAGCGGCCTGTCCGGATGCCCCAGATGGGAAACGGAATCCTCCGTCAAAACTGCCAGCCCGTAGGAGGTGATCAGCTCCGGGATGCCGTGGTTGATCTCCGGGTCCGCATGATAGGGGCGGCCTGCCAAAACGATGCCGCGTTTGTGATTTTTCTCCATCCAGGAGAGTACCTCTTCGCCTTTTTTGCGCATATCCTCGCGGGCGTCAGCCATCTCATCCCAGCCGGCAAGGGCGGCGGCGCGCACCTCCTCGGCGGGAATGTCCGGAAATTCCCGGATCAGGGCGTCGGTCGCCGTTTCCAGAGAGGTAAACGCCAGAAAGGGGTTGGAAAATTTCACGTCGCCCCTGCCGATCTCTTCTACGTTGTTTTTGATGTTTTCGGAGTAGGAGGTAACGATCGGGCAGTTATAGTGGTTGTTTGCCTCGGGCGTTTCGTTGCGCTCATAAAACAGCGCCGGATAAAAGATAAAGGGCACGCCCTGACGGATGAGCCAGGTCACATGGCCGTGCGCCAGCTTTGCCGGATAACATTCGGATTCACTGGGGATCGATTCGATGCCGAGCGAATAGATGTTATGGTTGGAAGCGGGAGAAAGCACGACCTGATAGCCAAGCTTTGTAAAAAAAGTAAACCAGAACGGATAGTTTTCATACATATTTAAGACGCGCGGGATGCCGACGGGGCCTCTGGGCGCACGGTCGGCAGTCAGGGGCTCGTAGGAAAACAGCCGTTTTAATTTATAGTCGAACAGGTTCGGCGCCTGATCGGGATTTTTTGCCTTGCCCAGCCCGCGCTCGCAGCGGTTGCCGGAAATATACTGCCTGCCGCCGGAAAAACGGTTGATCGTCAGACGGCAGTGGTTCGTGCAGCCTTTGCATTTTGCCATGCTCGTGTCAAATTCCAGCGCGTTGACAGCGTCGATGGAAAGCATGGAGGTCTGATAGCCGGGGGTATAATGCTCCCGTGCGATGAGCGCCGCGCCGAATGCGCCCATGATCCCTGCGATGTCGGGACGGATCGCATTGCAGCCGGCGATTTTTTCAAAGCTTCTGAGAACCGCATCGTTATAAAAGGTCCCGCCCTGTACGACGATCTGTTTTCCAAGCTCTGAGGCGTCGGAAACTTTGATGACCTTAAACAGCGCGTTTTTGATGACGGAATAGGCAAGGCCGGCGGAAATATCCGATACGGACGCGCCTTCCTTCTGCGCCTGCTTGACCTTGGAATTCATAAAAACGGTACAGCGGGTCCCGAGGTCGATGGGATGGGTGGCAAACAGCGCCGCCTTTGCAAAGTCCTGTACGCTGTAGTTTAAAGATTTTGCAAAGGTTTCGATAAAGGAGCCGCAGCCGGAGGAGCATGCCTCGTTTAACTGTACGCTGTCAACGGTCTGGTTTTTGATCTTGATGCACTTCATATCCTGACCGCCGATGTCCAAAATACAGTCCACCTTCGGATCAAAAAACGCGGCGGCATAATAGTGCGCGACCGTTTCCACCTCCCCGTCGTCCAGCAGAAATGCGGCTTTCATGAGGGCTTCGCCGTAGCCTGTGGAGCAGGAGCGGACGATTTTTGCTCCTTTCGGAAGCCGGGAATAAATGTCCTGAATCGCGCCGATGGCGGTTTTTAAGGGGCTTCCGTTGTTGTTTGCGTAAAAAGAATACAAAAGGGAGCCGTCCTCGCCCACAAGCGCTGCCTTCGTGGTCGTGGAACCTGCGTCGATGCCCAGATAGCAGCTGCCGCTGTAGGTTTCCAGCGGAGCGGTTTTGACGCGGTGGCTGTCATGGCGGCTGCAAAATTCGTCATATTCCTCCTGCGAAGCAAACAGGGGCTCCATGCGCTCTACCTCGAAGTCCATTTTGATGCCGGAGGAAAGCTTCTCGATCATTTCCTCCATCGTAAAATGAACGTCCTCTTTGGCGTTGAGGGCAGAGCCGATGGCAGCGAATAAATGGGAGTTGTCCGTGTCGATCACATGCTCGTCATCCAGCTTTAGGGTGCGGATAAAGGCAGCCTTTAATTCGGATAAAAAGTGCAGCGGGCCGCCTAAAAATGCCACATGCCCGCGGATCGGCTTGCCGCAGGCAAGGCCGCTGATCGTCTGGTTGACAACCGCCTGAAAAATGGAAGCGGACAGATCCTCCTTTGTTGCGCCGTCGTTGATGAGAGGCTGGATGTCGGATTTGGCAAATACGCCGCAGCGCGCCGCGATCGTGTATAAGGAATGATAATTTTTGGCGTATTCATTTAAGCCTGCCGCGTCCGTCTGGAGCAGGGACGCCATCTGGTCGATAAAGGAGCCTGTGCCGCCGGCGCAGATGCCGTTCATGCGCTGTTCCACATTCCCGTTTTCAAAATAGATGATCTTTGCGTCCTCGCCGCCCAGCTCGATGGCAACGTCTGTTTTGGGGGCAAGCTCCTGCAAAGAGGTGGAAACGGCGATGACCTCCTGCACGAAAGGGACGCCAAGGCAGTTTGCCAGCGTTAAGCCGCCGGAACCGGTGATCATCGGATGCACGCAAAGACTGCCGAGCTTTTGGCATGCGTCCTTTAAAAGCCCGGAAAGTGTGCCCTGAATATCGGCAAAATGCCGCCTGTAATCGGAAAATAATATGTTGTGCGCCTCGTCTAAAACGGCGATTTTTACGGTGGTGGAACCGATGTCGATTCCTAAGGTATACTTCATCTGATCCATGGAATTATCACTTTCTTCCTATATTATATATTGTCATTTGTATTATTTTGAACGCAACCATTATACGACAGGATGTTGATTCTTTCAACAAAACTGCCTGTTAAGGAGTTGTTAAAATTTTGCAGTATTGAGAAATACGCTAAAACAAATAAATACGCCAAATCTGCTTGAATAATGGGCAAACTCGGCGCATTTATAAATGTTCGTAAAAACGTATTTAAACCGGATCGTCAGTGATAATTCGTGACAAATCAATTTTTTCTGTTTCTTTCCGAAGGTTTTAGTGTGAAAGAAAGTAGAGGAAAACCATAAATCAGCGCATATATCCGGCTCAACGTAAGTTTGGTGTATTGTTTAGGGAAAGGCATGAGAGACTTCCTTTCGGGAGAGGTACTATTTTTTATAACGGGAGATATGCCCCCTTGTACACTGAGGGTAGGCATTGAAAAAATAAAATAGGCAGATAACCGAAGTTACCTGCCTCATGAGCTTGAATGAAATAGGTGGGTGACAATCCACATCTCCTAACAATGGGCGACGGCCGCCTGTTCCGTCCTCAGATTTCATTCAAAAACATTTTATGTTTAATGTAATTTCATTATACATCAATTTTTGTTTATGTCAAGTTTTTTCAAGGTGCCTATTTCTAAATAGCGTTCAGTGTTCCCGGCTTTAGGACCCGTCTTTAGGATTTAGCACTACGATTCTTTTGGGGTAAATCAATATCCTACACCATTGAAACCGGCATATTTGCT
>PPYE01046280.1_pt1 | contig 64340 bp, 59 predicted proteins | sample 1559881 | NCBI WGS metagenome assembly PPYE01 (sample SAMN08240022, study PRJNA423297) | Human gut metagenome, whole genome shotgun sequencing project. | reverse complement strand
AACAAGGCGAATTGCAGATGGCAGGTTAAGATGAGGAAAACCTCATTTTAACTTGTACTAAATCTTGACATAGGACCACATTAATCAAAGTCGGGGAGCATATTTCTTTATCTTCTTCTATCAATATTCTAATCTCCATAAGTGCCATTTTATTGTTAATCAGCAATATCTTTGCGTTTGGTATCAACCAGTATACGCAAAAGAAAAATGCACAGTATACGGATATGCAGCTTTTATTACAAAAAGAATCTGATACCGCTGCTTACTATGAAATGCTCTTGTCTCAACAGGAAAATCAGCATATTTTAATCCATGATATGAAAAAACACCTTCAGTCCATTGAGATTTTGAATTCTGCAAAGGAACATGAAAAAATCAACGCCTATATCCATACTCTTTTACAGTCCTCAGACTTGGCTGAAAGTGTCCGTGTTTGTGACCACCATATGTTAAACGTAATCCTTTCCCGCTATCAACATCAATGTCAGGGAAAAAATATAACCTTCCATACAGATATCCGCAGCGGCGTCCTGCGCCATCTTCCGGATGCTGACCTTACTTCTATTTTTTGCAATATTTTAGACAACGCCTTAGAGTCTGCATCAAAAACCGATAATGCCCTGATTGAACTGAATGTGCATCGGAAAGAACATACTCCATTTGCTATTATCACCATGATCAACTCCTGTCGCACAAATCCATTTACTGCACATACCCACCAACTGATTTCTACCAAAAAGGACCCTAGGCAGCACGGGTTTGGCTTAAAAAGTGTCCGTAGGATTGTAGAACGTTATGATGGAAGCATGAATGTCTATTATGATGAAGCAGAATTACTTTTCCACACAATCATCATGATAAAGCAACCATATCCAGACTTACAATTGTAAATATATAAAAATCAGCCATTTGGATTTTTCCCCTTATGGCTGATTCTTATTCATTTCTTTCTCTTTTCACCGATACAAGCATATGCCGCATATTCTACTGCCACATCTACCGCATAAAATCTACAACTCTCCTCTGTTTTTCCCTTCAATTCCCACCCGCTACTATTCTGCATAAAACAAAACTGATGAAACGGAAGAGCCAGTCCCATTCCTTTATATTTCACATAGCTTTCTTTTAACGTCCACAGCTCATAAAATAACGCTCTCCGCTTCTCCCCTTCCTTCTGCAAAAGAAGCTCATACTCTTCCTTTGCAAAAAAACGCTTTGCAACATCCATCCGTGCCTCTTTTACCAGTTCCACATCAATCCCGCATTCTTTCTCTGAAAGGATTCCCAGAATCCATTCCCCGGAATGGGAAATATTAAAATACACTTCCGGAAGATTTAAGAAATAAGGTTTTCCATACTCATTTTTCCGGATGACCAACTGTTGCGGATATATTCCCGTCTTTTCCGCCACTTTCTGCCGGATCATCCCTTCTCCCGCCAAAGAGCGCAGATAAGATTCCCTATTTTTAATCCGACTCAGAGCTTCCCTTTTCTCCCTGCTGATTGTTTCCAACATCTGCTTTTCCATGTCGGGTTTTTCAAATTCCCTGATATTAAACTTATAAATTTCTGCCATGATCACTCCATTATAGATACGACTTCAGTTTTTCCACCAACTCGTATATTTTGGTTCCCGGAGCAGCCTTAGACGGCATTTTCCCTTTATTGATTTCTTCCAGACGTTTCGCATTTGCAATCGCAAAATCCAAAGATGGTCTCAGTATACGATACATATCTTTTCTGTCCTTTTTATATTCCCCTTCCCCAATTCCTGTCAGTCGTTCCGTCAATTTCGGCCAGTATTCTGTTCTGTGAAGATCTGATTGCATAAAGCTGAAATGTAGAAGATACCACAATTCTACACACTGGTTTGACCATATCGCATGATATTCTGTTTCTTCATTGCTGTTCTCTTTACATAATTCCACAACCCGATCTATATATTCTGCCGGAAAATCATCTGTATCGTAAACTACCCAAACATGTCGATAGCCGTTTGGACTCTCTAATACATTCTGTTTAGCTTTCTTGAACAAATTGATCGTATTATCTCCCTCACCGCAAACATCCAACTGTATTTTTTCTCTGAACTGACTATTGATCACATCACGAATCGCTCCAAAATATGCTGGCTCTGTATCAGTTCCTTCAGTCACAATCAAATGATATTCCGGCTGCATTTTTTCGGTCTATCCTGTCTGGCTTTCATCCACATTTTGTTCAGATCACTTTTCTTAGGCGGTTTCAAACTCATTCCCAATTGCCTCCATTAAGCATGTTCTGCAGATAAGGATCTGCCCCATATCGTCCCTCCAGATATTGCTTATCAAACGCCGCCGTACTATTTACCCTCTGATTATCTTCCCTGCGGATTTCATAAAGAGAATAAATTTCACTGCTATGTTTTTCATTTAACGCTGCAAACCAGATTTCATCCCTACGGAATACCGTATTCTTCATCGTTGCCATATCATGGGACGTAAAAAGAAGCTGTGCTCCATGCTTATTAATCTTCGGGTTCTTGAACATAGAAATTACATACCGAAGTAATTTTGGATGCAGTTTAGCGTCCAATTCATCGATAATGACCAGACGCCCTTCCTGCAGAGCTACTAATAAAACAGGCAAGGCAGCGATAAGTTTTCTAGTACCATCAGATTCATGTTCAAAAGATAATTCATACTCCTTTTCTTCAATTTTCCGTTTTAAATACAGCTGTCTTTCCGTTTTATCAAATCGATAATCTGTTATATCGATTCCCATATCATTCAAAAACAACAGAATCTGTTGCTTGAATGTGTCATTGTCCGAAAACATAATCTGCATTTCTGCTATCGGGTTTGCATAACTACGGATAATGCAGGATTCAAACCATTCCTGAACCTCTGCTATTACAGGAATATTATAATTAATTGCAAGAAAAGATAAAAACGGCATCTTCTTATTAACGCTGGTATTTACCCCTTCTCTCTTCAACATCAGTCCAAGCCTGATTTCTTCCCCTTCCCGATAAAATATATGTGCCGGCTTCTTCCCTCCGATTTTCTTTCTATACAAGATTTCCGCTGAAACCTCATCTCTCCGTAATCCCAAGTAATATCGATACTCATATTTTTCTGTACGGAAGAAAATTTGAAATTCTGATGGTTCCTCTGCTGATACGCAATCATACAAAAAAGGCTCTGCACTAACCTTCTGCTGCATAATCATATTCTTACGGTTTTTCTCCAAATCGTGAATTGGTTTTACAACCGCAGAAATCATGCAGGCCAATGCCTGCAGCAAATTTGTTTTTCCTCCCCCATTCGGACCATATATAACACCGACCGGTAAAAGATCACTGCATTTATCCTTTGTGATCAAACTATCTGCAAACTCCGGAATCGCAGACGCCTGAAAATCAAATGTTGTTTCTTCTTTATAGGATTTAAAATTTTGAAATGAAAACTGACAAAGCATTTTTCTCTCCTTTTTTATTTAACATACCACTATTTTCTCCAATATTCAATCTTTATATTTTATATAAAAAAATTTTTTTCTTATTTTAACTATAAACCTGAATTATTCACAGCTTTTCCGTGAATAATTCAGGTTTATTATAGTTTACAATCGTTTTAAGATCGTAGAGACGGATAATATCTGAGTTTTCGGCTTCTATTTCGATTTTCTTATCAAAACCGGATTCAGAAAATAAGGCGCAATAGAATTTTGCTTTTGTGGAGTTAATTTTGCTAAGGTGTCGAGATATTCATAAACACCGTCCACATCCCCAACTTGTTTTTGAAGTATCTTCCACAAGTGATTTTGGGTAATGTCATTTAATTTTATATTGCCCAAGGCAAGTATCTTATCCTTTTCTGAGTAATTTTTTTTCAATAAAACTCATTGCACTGCCACAGAGAATGATTATTACATTACTGTCTTTCAGATCTGCATCCCAGAGGTTTTGCAGAATAGATGGGATACTTAGATTTCCTTTACACATATGTGGAAATTCATTGATTACAATCAGTTTTTTTCTGCCTAAGAACATAAAACCACCTCAAAATATCTAATCGTGATTTACTAAATCGTGATTAGATATTATTATACTCATAAAAAAATCAAGGAAGATATTTTCTAAAATATGTTTCATTCGGAGTACGCTGTTAATACTCCGTACTGAGCAGGAAATCCGCTATGTGCATTGTCTTGATCCCCTCATAGTTGCCACCGGCAAATTCATCTGTTGTGAGAACAAATTTGGGGTAATTATCCGGTATTTCAAGCAAGCGGTTATATTCCCGCTTTTCTGTCTTATCCGAATTGATCTTTTGTGTAACCTGAACATAGATTTTCTCGTTTTGTCTGACTGCTACAAAATCAATCTCTCCATCACTGGTTTTTCCCACATTGACTGTATATCCCCGTCGGCAAAGCTCCAAATACACGATGTTTTCCAAGCTGGAGGCAACACTGTCTGCATTATAGCCTAAAACACTGTACCGCAAGGCAACATCAGCCAGATAAAATTTTTCCTGCGTTTTCAGGATTTCCTTGCCCTGTAAGTCATATCTCGAACACCGGTGAAGCAGATACGCCTTTTCCAGCTTATCCAAATAACTGTAAACGGTTTCATTGTCAAGGGATCGTCGTTCTGATTTCAGGTAATCCGCAATCGACTTTGCGGAAAAGGTATTGCCGACATTGTTGAAGGTATATTTTACAACACGCTCCAACTGGTCAATCTTTCGAATCTGGTTCCGCTTTACAATATCCGTAAAGATTGTGGAATTGTATATATCCCTGACAATCGTATAGATTTCATCCTGAGAATACGCCTGCAAATGCGTTGCCGGGAATCCTCCCAGTCGAACATAATTGGCAAGTTCCGTTTTCGCTTCTCCAACATTCGCTAATTTACTTTTAAACATCAGATATTCGCCAAAAGACAAAGTGAAAATGCGGAAGGAAACATATCGTCCAGTAAGATAGGTCGCGATTTCAGAGGACATCATTCTGGAGTTGGAACCTGTAATATACAAGTCAACATCAAAATCGGACGCCAGAGAATTTACAACCTTTTCCCATCCTTTGATTTCCTGAACCTCGTCCAGAAATAAATAGGTCTTTTCTGTGGCGGAAAGCTGATTTTTCAATAAGGTATAGATCTGTTTCGCCGTCATATCCTCATATTCCATAGAATCAAAACGGCAGCTTATGATGCGGTCTTCCGGAATATTTCGTTCCGTTTTCAGCCTTTCCATAATCATTTTCAGTATGGTAGATTTTCCGCAGCGTCGCACCCCGGTAAGGATTTTTACAAAAGGAGTATCTACATAGGCCATAATCTTGTCCATATATAACGGTCTGTCAATCATCATTACCACCTCCATTTGTAAATATTATACCGTAAAGCATGCAGATATTCAATTAGTTTTGCGGTTTATATCCGCAAAACTTTTTAATAACACATTTAATTGCGGGTTTCTATTGTTTTTAAACCCCTTCTCTATAACAATAAATCCTCAATCCGAATTCCTCCCTTCTCCATTTCCCATGTTCCTGCCTCTTCCTCTTTTTCAATCTGAACCTGTCTGTTTTCTTTCCTATCTTCCTCTTGATTTCGATTCTTTATTCCCTCCTCCTTCTCTCTTCCCATCTTTCCTCCTGCCATTTCCATCCGCTTTCTCCATTCCGGCACGTGCTCCGCCGCCTTCCTTGGCTGAAATTTCAAAGACTCCGGGTTTTTTGTATAATCAAACTTCTTGACCCGAAGTACCTGATGCCCCCGGATGATCACCAGTCCTTCGCTTAACGGAAAACGCAGAAGCTCATCCGGCAAAAGCAGCTTCCGTTTTCCTACGCTGGAGGATTCTGCATATTCCGGCACATAATCCGTCACCCGCATGGTCTGGAGGCTTTTCCGGATGGAACTGACCGCCACTGTAATGTCCCCCGACCGCTCCGAATAATACGTTGCCGTCGTCAGGTCATTGCATCCTAAAAAGATTGAAGTGTCACAACCGCCCAGCAGCTCCTCCCATTCCGTATCCGGGTAGCGGTTCTGCAGCTGCGGGATATTCTGGAAAAACATCGCGATCCCGATCTGTCTGCTCCGCGCAGACGCCAGCCTGCGGTTAAAGGACTTGATCACACCAATATTCGGGAATTCATCCAAAATCATCAGCACCGGCACCGGAAGCCTCCGGTCCGGCTGCATATCCGCAAACCGCACCAGCTTGATGAACAAAAAAGAAATGAACAGCGTCGCAAGCATGTCATAGGTGCTGTCCTGATCCGATGTAATACAGAAATAAGCGCATTTTTGTTTGCCCGGCAGAGTCAGGTCGATTTCCTTTTCACTGGTGATCGTCTGGATTTGTCTGTTTTGGAAAATCTGGAGCCGGGTCCCCAGTCCCAATACCGCATTCCCCTTTACTTTTTCTGCTTTTGCAAACAGCTGGTACGGCCCCCGCGCCGGATGCTCCACCGGAAGGTTTTCAAAGATTGCATCCAGCTTCTCAATACTGTTATAGACGAGCAGGTTATAAGCTTCCTTTAACTTTCTCTTTCCTTCCGGATATTCCTCATACACATACAGACATAGGGCTTTTAAGAGGTCCATTTCCACATTGTCATAAAAATGGTCGAACTTATCTGTTGTGTTACGGATAATCGTGTCCACGAACACGTCGATATATCCCCCTTCTATTTCCCCGAGACAGTCCCAGGCATCCGAGCATTCCTGCTGAAGCAGGTTATACTGACGAACCTGATAACCTTCCTCCTCTAAATATGCCACAGTATCCTCATATAGCTCCGATTTGGAATCTGTCAGGACCATGCTTTCTCCCCGTTTCGCGCACTGGATAATCATATTGCGGGCAATGGCGCGGGATTTCATGGAACCCTGACTGCCGCAAATTGCAAAGTTTCTGTTTAACGGGCTGTCCTCCGGCAGGCTGAGTACCGCCCCGCTCTCTAGATCTGTCCCAAGGATCGTCCCCCTCACCTGACGGACATCCTGATCTGCCGCCAGCACCTCCCTACGCTCTTCTTTCTGCATGAACCCCGCTGTCCCGTAGGTTCCCTGCCGGGAATAGGAAAAGTTCCGTTCCCGGTCTTCCCCAGCGATCCCTTCCCTGCCTTTTAGACTGATTCCCATAGCAAGCGCCCCAAGGAGCAGAACAAGAAGCAAAATACACCGCACCCCTGCCCTGCTCAGCCCGGCTGCCAGACAGACAAAGGGATGAAAGCTTAAATTTCCCGATCCTGCAAAATTTGTCAATACCCCTGCCACATACCACAACAGCAAGATTACCATACAGATCCATACTGCCATTTTCTTTTTTTCTTCTGTCATTTTCTTTCCTTTCCGTTTCCTCCCAGCCGTTCCAACTGCGTCTCCACCTTTTTCACATCCAGTACTATCAGAGACTCCTTCCCCACGCACTTTTCCAGCGTCTCCGCCTGATAATCAAAGCAGATTCCCCTGCCGCCCCGACAAGCTGCTTTGGAGGCAAATCTTCTAATCTCCCACAGATCCAGTGTCCAGAGACAGGTTACATCCTCTCCTGCCGCCTGTCGCACCAGCTGCTCCAGTTTTTCTTCCAGTTCTTCCTCACACAGCAGGCGGTATTGCAAAATGGCTTCCGGGATAGCTGGGAGCAGACAGGTTTTTTCATAAGTATTATCCAGAGAAAACAGCTGGTTTTTAATTCCTCTGTCCCCTGCCAACAATACCGGCAGGATCTCCATCCCATCTGCCAAAAAAAGCGCCTGCACCCTTTCTTCCTCCCCGCCTCCATACAAAAAATATGCTGTCCGCATCCGGAACGTCCATTCCGTTTTCCCTGACCATTTCATCCGACAGCTAAGCGTATGGTACACGCACCATGCCCGTCCCGGGAGCATCAGGACGCCGCAGCACCGCGATCCCCCTGCTTCCTTGGACAGCGCGCGCTTTATTTTCCCTGCCGTCAGATACTTTCCCGGGACGGTATGGGAAATGCCGGGATGCAGAAGGGATAGCTCCCCGAACAGGTCTGTCCCCGCCCTGTAAAGCCACACCCAGGCATATGCCATCCGGTGCAGACGCATCCGTTTTTCCGGTTCTGACCGGACGATCCCATTCCTGTCAAAATCTAGTATTTCTGTCTGGTCGGGATAATGCTCTATCAGGTATTTTCTCCCCTTTTCGTGCAGCACATATCCTTTTAACCCATCCCGGCTGCGGCAGCCGATCATCCCTTCTTTTTTCAGTTTTGTAACCAGTGCCGCTGCATAGGAGGGACTCCCGGTGACCTGTTCCGCCAGCTGGCAGGGCAGCTCCCGGCACACCCCTATTGCCAGAAGCAGCCTGTCTGCCTGTGTTGCCTTCTGTTTTTTTGTCCCATCCATTCCTGCTTTTTTCCTCCGTCCATACCCGGCAAATTCCATACCCGGGTAAACTTAGCCCATATATGTTCTTAGAAAGCCCGCATAATCCCTGTCTTTTTTATCCTCTCCGGATATCGGAATCTGCCCCGCCGTTTTATCTTTTTTTTCGATACCGGATTGATCTTCTTTTTTGATGAAATCAGACATTTTCCAAGCCAGCCATTACCATAACCGCCCCATAACCCATTCCGGGAAATGTTCCCGTTCCATCAAAAAAATCTGCGTCCTGTTTTCTGCCTCCTGCCGGCTGGTATGGTACAGATCCAGATGCCCGCCGTCGTCCCCTTCCAGAAAAAACAAGGAAAGCAGGTCCTGGACCTGCTTTGCTTCTACATTGTCGTGATCCCGCATATACCCTGTGATATAGCAGTGCTCAAAACACAGCACCGCCTTTTTAAACCGGGGCAGCTCTTCCCCTGCTTCCCGCCGCTTTCTGCACCACTCCTGCAGCGCCATTGAAAGGGGACGCTGCAGAAACTGCGCATAGGGCTGCTTGCGATGGGGCAATAGCGCTGGCAGACATACCTCCAATATATTTTTACGGTACCTTACCCACACTTGACACAGGCATGGCGCATCCTTTACATAACGTCCATATACCTGCCGGCCACTCCCTGTCTCTCCCAAAAGCTCCCGCAGGCTTCCGTTTAACCGGTCTGACAGTTCCGCCGCCTCCAGAATCTTTTCACTAATCATCCGATTCCTTGCCTCACCCCTGCTTTCCCGTTTCTCCCGTTCCAGCTCCCCGATTTCCCGGATCATCCGATCCAGTTTTTGGGACTGTCTGCCTGCCCTCCTGACCTGCTCCTCCAGCCTGTCGGAATTTCTTTTTTCAACTTCCTGCATCGTAAAATGCCACCTCCCCGTCCGGGGCCACAAGCCCCACTGCAAAAACCTGCCCTGCCGGCAGCGCCCGGGTTGCCTCCATATCCTGTACTGCCACCAGATGTTTACAGTCCGGCAGATAGATCCGCTTCAGCACGCTTTCTGCCAAAGCCTTCTCCTCCATTCCCACATACAGGATATCATACATCTCCTTGCGCCCGACTACCACGATCCGGATCGGATACTCTTCCTTCCCAGCCTGAAAAAACTGCTCCGCAAGTCCCCGCTTTTTTAATTCTGCCAGTACCCACAACGCTTCCAGCAACCCGTCGTCTTTTTGCCGGTACGCTGCCTCATTGACTGCCACAAGTCCGGTCAGCCCGTTCACATAAATATCCCGCTGCTGGCACAGTTTCCGGATTGCCTTTCGGACAGCCTTTCCCTTTCCCGGGAAAAAAGCGTCCAGCTGTGCGCGTTTTATTACCCCAAACTGCCGTAGTAAATGATAAATCTGTTTCTCCATATCCTTTGTCCTTTCCCTTATTCCCTAGTCCACCATATGTTCCCCGGTTCTGCCTTCCTGAACGAGACGCTGTTTCAATGCTTCCAGTTCCTGCCGGTCTGTCGTGATCAGTTCCGTTTCCAAACGGCTTGCCTTAAAGTCCACCGATACATTCGTCCCGTTGACAGACAAAAGCCCGTTCCCCCTCTCATAATGGGTCACTGCCGCTGTCTCAGCATCTGAAAGATGCAGAAGTTCCTGCACTTTCAAGGCATCCTCATGTTCCATATTCATCATTACCTTGAATTTACTGTTGTTTAAAATGCCCCTGCCATATCTGCCGCCCTCCATTGACAAATAATCATTGGTATCCTGACTGGCAGCCACCGCTGCCCCTCCGTATCCCCGGATCACCTTGAAAATCTCCAAGATATATTCCGCAACCATCGGATTCCCCGCTGCGCCGATCAGCCGCCACAGTTCATCCAGCACTACCGCCTTTTTCTGCGTCCGGTCCTCCCTTGCCCGCGCCCATACAAACAATACCGCCAGAAACATTCCCGGCACCCGAAGGTCTCCGGATAGCTGGGACACATCCAGCACCACATATCGGTTATCTAAATCCACATTAGTCTGCCCGTTAAACCCAGCCCCGGATCCTTCCACCAATCTGCTTAAGATATTGGCAATCCGGGAAGTCTCTTTTTTCCCAAGAAGGATCTGATGCAGATCTCCCAATACTGGCATTTCCTTATATCCCCCCGTGCCATCCCGGTAAAGGCTCCGGTTATCCCGCCCGATCCCCTTTTCCCGGTATGCCGCTACCATCGCTTCATCCAAGAGCTGTTTTTCCTCATAGCTCATATCCGGGATCAAAAGAGAGAAAAATAAGTGCAGATCCTGGATCTTTGCCGCCAGCGCTGAACCGCCTCCCTGACCATCCAACACCCTCTCTGTCTCCCCTTGCGTGTTCCAGATTTCCATCACATTGATCCGCTGGTCGGAGGATGCCGAAATCTGGATATAAGTACCGTCGATATTTTTACAGGCACGTACAAACTCATGTCCCTTGTCCGGTACGATCAGGTACACCGGGATTCCTTTCCTGCGCAGCCTTAACGAGATCAGCTGGAGCAGGAAGGTCTTTCCTGCCCCGGAAGTCCCCCATATTACCATGTTTGCATTGGAATATTTCCGGGAGCAGAACTGGTCAATCAATACAAGCGAGCGGTTCGTCCGGTTGACCCCTAAAAAAATACCGTCTGCATCCGACATCTCAAAAGCAGAAAACGGATAACATCCGGCAGCCCCATATGTCAGCAGGTTCCGCCGCGCCTTTTCATACAGATCCCGATCCAGCGATAATAACGGTAGTGTCGAAAGAAACGCCTGCTCCTGTTTAAAATAGCATGGCGCTGCATCCATATCCCGCGCTGCCAGCATCTTACGCAGCTCCCGGATCCGCCATATAAGCCCTTTTTCCGAATAAGCGGTTACCGTGATCAGGATAGACAGGTAATACAGGTCCTCCGTCCCGGAAAGCCCCCGGCGCAGATACAGCCCCGAACGGATGGAATCCGCAAGATCGTCAAAACCGGACTGGGTATCAGACACATCCTGCAGCTTGGAACGGTTGATCCGGATCTGTCTGCCGATCCGCTCCATGCTCCGCTGCTTATCCTGCCGGAAAAAGAAAAAATCAATATCGATCCCCTCCCCTGCATTTACCAGAAAAGAGGTCCACCCGGCAGGATTCTGCAGCCGGTATTTTATCCCCGGCACCACAAGGCAGCCATAATAAATCCCGTCCATCACAAAATAGCCTGCATGGGTCAGATCCAACGTCCCGGGGGCAAAATATTCTGCCGCAAGGATCTTCTCCCCCGGATTTTCTTCCCCTTGCGCCAGATGCCACTCCACCACCTGACGGACGCGTTCCGGAAAGGGGATATCCCTGCAGGACTCCCGGTTTAAGAGCTGGTATAAAAATTCCATCGTAAACTGTGTCGGTTCTGCCGGGCAGACCACCTCATTCCCACAGTTTCCCAGATATTTCTGCGCTGTCTGCGCCATGTTTTCAAGGGCAGCGCAGATTTCTGCCTCGCCCTGCTCCCCGGCGTCCTGCCTGTCCCCGTCGTATTCCAGAATTAAAAAAAATCGCCGGGAAATAGCTTCTTTTAATCCCACTTCCTGCAAAAGCTGTTTATAGTCCTCCTGCAGCTTCCTGCACAGGACATTTTCTTCCTGACAGATCTCCTGTTCAATCTTTTCCAGATATTCCCCCATCCTCGCCTTCCGCGCTACGGTGCGTATCTGGAACCGGCAGGGCGATACCTTCATCCACTGCAAAAACCCCTGTATAATGAAACGCTGCTCCTTATTGCTGCGCATCAGAAAATTGACCGGCAGCACTTCCACGATCTTTAAGCAGCGCCCGTCTGTTGTAAAAATAATCCCCCTACTGATTTTTTTTACCGGGATCAGCAACGCGGACAGGGTAAACGGGAGCGCCTGCCCCCGTCTATGCTGTTCCGGCTCAGGATTTCTGCCTATAAACCGCTGCCGGATGTCCTCTGCTTTTTTTGCCGCGTCCTCTGCCTGTCTTTTGCGTTTTTCTGCACGCAACTTTTTTACCAGTTCTGCCTCCTGCAGCCGGACGTCTTTTCCCTCCGCTCTTTTTTTGTTCTCCTGCATCTTTTTTCCTCTCCCTGTATACCAGTTCCATCTCATCCTGCCCCGTCGGCTTTCCCCATACCCGTCTGGTCCGGTAATGGTAAAGGACTGACATCAGAAACGCCGACAGGCTCTCCCCAAAAATTCCGATTGCCGACAAGATACACAGCGGCAGCACAAATAGTACCGCCAGATAAATCTTCGTTTTTCCTTCAAGCGGCAGCCCCCAAAGGGGCTGCACCAGCAAAATGAGTATGAGTACTGTCTCCAAAAGGTTCCTGCTCCGTATCCTGCCGCCCAGCATGGTTCCCTCTACCGCAAAGTTCATCGGGATTTCAAATACCATCCGTCCCTCATCGTCCATACCGTTTTCTCCCGTACCGGACATACCAGTACCCTGCCGCAGCGCTAAAAGCTGCCAGCCATAAAAAGATCGTCATTTTCTTTCCGATCAGCGGTCTGTTCTGTTCCATCCTGTTTTCCTCCATTTCTGTTGTTATCCTCCCCTCTGTTTCCATGCCCTGTCCATTTGCCTTAGGCATTTCCGTCCCCCCGGTCACTTCCTGTGTTCCTGCCGGTTCTTCTGCGATCCGGTAATCTGTCACAACAAGTCGGCAGACTTCTATTTCCTCCGGTTTTGTATGCAGGGAAGAGGACATCTTTTTTACCTCATATTCCTGCCCTTCCATCCCTGCTTTCACAGATGCCAGACGGTAACGCCCCTCTGCCACTTTTAGATTTCTGGCATAACAGTTTTCCTGAGACAGGATACACTCTTCTGCTTCTCCAAAGGAATCCTCCAGAATGACCTCTACTTCCCCTGAAAAACCATCAAATACTTCTGCACGCACCGCCAGGATGCAGTCCCTCTGCCTCGTGTCCGCATATTCCTGATCCACGCTGCCCGCCGCACAAACACTGCCTGCACACTGTCCGGCAAGCCATACTGCCAGCCCGGCCGCCACCCAAAAACGCGCCGGAACTTTTCTCTTCATTTCCTGTGTTCCCTCCTCCCCTTTATGTGCTGATCAACCAGATGCTCCCCGCCTCCAGATCGCGCGCATAGGAACGGATCGTGTCCACGCTGTAAAGTCTGCCGCTCCGTTCCCTGCTTGCCGGATCTGCAATGGTAAAATAGCCCTCCGCCGTCACTCCGGTCAGCACGATATAATGCCCGCTCCCGCTTCCCGTGATACTGTATTCCTTACAGATCACTACCGCCAACGCCCCTTCCTGTAGCGCCTGCTTTACTTCCTCCATCCTGCTTTTGTGGACACGCCTTACCGAAAGTCCCCAGTATTTTGCCGCTGCAGACGGCAGGCTGTGGCTTGTCCCCCGCCCCGGCACATACAACTGGCTTGCCTCCGTAAAAGCTGCCACCTGCGCAGGCGTTACGGTCTGCCTGGTCAGCGTACTTGTCACCATCGCCATACATACCGGCCCGCAGCCGGATGAACGTATCGTCGTTCCAGAAAACCGGATCTGCGCCCACGGTTCTTCTGTCTGGTTATAGTAAAATACCTCCCGCTCCGGGACCGTGTCATAAACAATTGTTTCCCCATCCGTGCTGATATCCGCGTCATAGCTATTCTCATAGGCATCCCCGCCATCCACCAGTTCCTTCCAGCCAAAAACTTTCCAAAAGTCTTCCGGATCATCATTTTGGGCAAGAAATTTCAACATTTCCAACGCCTGTAAAAAGCGTTTTGGGGTTGTTACCTGGCGGTAGGAATACGACGTATCAACCGCTGCCCTTTCCGATTCCAAAAGCGTCACGATCCGATACGGCACCACATGCCAGATCTCCTGAACAGTTTCCTCCGACAGACCGACTTCCCCATCTTTTTCCAGACGATGATACTCTTCTTCTGAAATCTCATTTCCATCCTGGTACCACTTCCGCAACGTCCTCTCCTCTTCCCTGATTTCCTCTTGCGTCCATTGAAACATCGATTCCCTGCGTCCATAAACTTCATTCAGGAACATCTTCATACTTTTTTGGCTGTTTTCTTTCTGTTCCTCCCGTCCCGGTGTCAGACTCCCGCTCTCAGATTTATCCACATATTCCATGACTTTTTCCACATAATCTTCTGATGCGGCAGGAACCCGGTAACCTGCCCGTTTTACTGCCGCTACTCCGGAATGATAAGATGCCACTGCCAGTTCCATTCCATCCGAATATCCCCCAAAAATAGTCAGGCTGTCCGCCAGATACCGCGCCCCTCCCAAAATGTTCTGCTTCGGGTCATACGGGTCTGATACCCCAAGGCTTTGCGCCGTCTCTGGCATCAGCTGCATGATTCCTACTGCCCCCACAGAAGATACCGCATCCGGCGTAAAATCAGACTCCACTTTCGCTACCGCCTTTAACAATGCAGAATCTACCCCATAGATTTCTTCTGCCAAATGGAAATATTCTTCATAGGGACTGCTTAAATCCGTACTATATAAGTCTACCGTCCCGTTCTGCAAAAAAGACCGGATCTGGCTGCCGCTCCAGTTTTCTGCAAAAAGGACCGCCAGATACTCTGCATAAGCTGGCAGAAACAGGGTCTCATATTCATCTGAAAGTTCTAATTCATACCGTTCCAGTCCTGCATAGTTCCCGTCATAATCTTTCTGAATCTCCTGTCTGCGCTTCTCGTTTTCTTCCCCCAAAGTATCAAACATCCGCGAAAAGGCATCCGGATCTTCCCTTTCCAGCTCCAGAATCCGTTCCTTTATCAGGAGAACTTCTGCCTCTTTCGCCTGCCGTACATAGCCTTCCGCATCTTCCATCCCTCCACGGGATAACAGGATTCCAAACAGATTCACAACGATTACCGGAAATAGGATTGCCAGCAAAAACAAGGTAACCGCCACACGCCAAAACATTTTCCGCGATACCACAAACCCGACCATTGCACCAAGAGGACCGCCTGCCGCTGTCCCGGCTGCCATCCCGCATGCCTGTTTTCCGGCTTTCAGTGCCCCCATGACAGTATGGGCTGCCTGAGAAGCTAATCCGGATGCCTGTTCGAAAGGCTGGTTTTCCCGGTTATCTTCCATTCCGTTCCTCCTGTCCCTGTTGTTCAGGATGCACCTCTTTCCGTTTTGGCTCCCATCCGGTTTTGCTGTTTTTCTGATATCTGACCGTTCCGTTCTCTTGTAAGGTTGCCTCTACTTTTCCTTCCGCAGCACTCTGTGGTACCGTATAATATGTCCCGCCGTACCGGCTTTCCATGCGGTACGGAATCTCTGGTGCTTCATACCGCTCTGCATCCAGATACAGCTTCCCGTTTTGTACGAACCGCTCTGCCAACTGTCCAGCCTTTCCTACATCCATCCCGATGATTTCGCCGCTGACCGCTTCCGGGCTTTCCACCGCACTGCCTTGTCCCTGCATTCCTCCTTGCTGCCCTCCACGGGGATTTTCCGAAATCCGTTTGGGCAATCCTCCTGTCCCAGTCCGGGGCTTCTGCTGGATGCTGCCTGTTCCCGTTATTTTCATATCCGCCAAGCCCCCAACTGCCGCTGTACCCGAGTTTGCAGACACTATACCTATTCCCCGATTTTCTCTGGCTGACAACGCAATATTTTCTCTGTTCCGGGATTCCCCATAGTTTACGCCTCCTGCTTCCACGCTGCCATTTTCCCTGTTTTCAAAACTTTCCGGCTGTTCTGTTTCTGCATGTCCCCAGCTTTCTTCCGGCATATATCCTTCCTGCCCGTCAAATCCTGTCTCTTCCTGCTGAATCGTGCCCGCGTCCGGATTTTGTGATAGAACGCCTTCTTCTGCATCAGGTATATCAGCTTCTTCCTGTATGGACATCATGCCGGTATCATAAGCTGCCGCATCCTCTGGCATCTCCTGTTCCCATGCCATTGCCGCTGCTTCCAGCGCTTCCCGTTCTTCTTCCATACTTGCAGTTTCTTCTTCACAGGAAGCCATACCCGTATCATAAGCGCCGGTTCCCTCCTGCGCGATTCCGCTCGATGCAGTATAGCAGCCAGCTTCCTTCTGAGCTTCCCGTTCCTTCTTTCTATTTTCCTCATTCTCTTTTCCGGTATGGTTTTTCCTGTCAGCATCTGTCCCTGCTTCTCCAGATTCGTGTTTCACGCCTGTTCCAGAAAAAGTCCCTGACATTCCCTGCACGCCCGGATTTGCCTGAAATGCTTCCTGACTCCCACCCGTCCTGTTTTGTTCTGACTGCATCGGGATTGGCTGCCCTTCCACTATGCCGCTGCTTTCCGGCTGCGATCCTCCAAAGCCTTCCCTGCCTCCGATCGGACTGCCGGAACCACCTGCAGCCACCTGACCGAAAACAGTTTTTCCTGCCTGGCCTGCCAGCCTGCCTGCCATTACCGCTGCAGCAACGCCGCTCATCCCGGCATTGGTACGTCCCAGATTCGCTCCCAGCGATGCCAGATAGAAATCCAGTTTCTGCATAATCTTTGAAAATCCCACCAGACACATACATCCCACAAAAAAACGGGTAAAACCATGCCTGCTGGATAACAGATTCCCATAAGCGGCCAAAAACATCTTCAGCCCCCATCCATCCAATAAGATCAAAACAATCTGCCCTCCAAATGCCTTCGACCAGTTCACAAGAATCTGGTTGGTCGCCTTCGACCCTCCCGTCGCAAATGCCAGCGGGGCAGTATACGAAAATATCCCCAGCAATACATACCGCTCCGCTACCACATACAGCAGTTTAAAATAATTCCATGCCACAATAAGCTGCATTACCAGAAGCAAAAGCTGCAGGCTCAGCCTGTCCAGTCCAAGCGGGGCCGCTGCCAATTCTGCCGCCGATACAAATCCAGAAAAGGAACCAATCTCCACATGGCTTCCCACAATCCACTGGTACGGCGTCCCAGCCAGCATAAGCAGATAATCCACGATCCGTTTACTGTATACGATACAAAACAGGCACAGCACACTCCTGCCGACCAACTCTACTGGTTCCTCTGCACCAGTCCCTACCCTTCCGAACATCGTCTTAAACAGCTGCCACACACAGATCATTGCCAGCAGCGCCACTGCAAACGGCATCACGGCATTTTGATAAAGTTGTCCTGCTACGGAAAACAAATCTTCAAATAAGGACAGGTCACAACACATCAGATCCGTAAAAACCCCGGTTACCGTATCCATCAGATCCACCACAAACTGCGCCAACATTGTCCTGAGGCTGTCAAATAGCAGTTCCAACAGCCATGTCATTTTTTACTCCTTCCTGCCGGGGGAGCACCGGCTCTTAACCTATACCTGATACTGGTTTTCTGCCACAACGCCCTGAAAATATGTGGCGATTGCCCCCAGCAACATCAGCGTGATCCAACATACGACAATCCGTTTCAGCCATGACCGGCTTTCATCCACAGTTCTGCCATTTCTGGAAAAATACATCAAAAACAGACATACTGCCGCGCATACTACTGCCGCCATCGTTGCAATTCCCAATATATCTGTATATACGGTATGCATAGCGGACTCTGCCTGCTCAAACAGACCGCCTCCTTGTGCCTCCTCTGCCATTACCATTCCCAGTGCATTTCCTGCTCCTGCCATGGCTGCGCCTATCCTCGCCCAAAAAGCTGCAAATAAAAAGCGCGGCACCCACGCCGCGCTCCCCTGCCTTCGGGCAGGTTCCTGATTCTTTTTTTCTCTTCTGATTGCTCATCCCTCCTTTCCTGCGGCAACAGAACGTACCTTTAATTTCATTGCCATAAATAAAAACAGCCAGACGCTCTGCCTGACTGTTCTTTCTTTTTCAGTCCTGCGGCTCCCAACGGCATCTGCCATACACAGAACTGATGTTACCATTATATAAGTTCCCTGCTTGCAGGTCAATTTCATGGAGGTTGCACAGGAGTCTTTTTTAGGATGCTTTTCTCAGCTTCCATTCTACATGCGCTAGATTTTTGTACGCATCACTGATAAGATTGCATCGCTCACTTTATTGCATACTTCTATCAAATCCTTATATGTTGATGAAATGAAAATCTCATATTTTCTTTCTATATTGTATTACTTCCCTGCAATCCAGCATTCTTATATTGGAAATTGAAAAATCACGGCAGTATATGCACTTCACAATCTTAATTATTTTTGCCGTAAAAGTTCAATCAATTCCCACAGATTTGATCCAAGTTCTTCTAATAACCGATCTTCTGAAGCAAACCCCTTTGCCCTTTCTATTGCCAAGTCTACATTCGGCAAATAAAATTTTTCAAAAGTTTTTACTTGAATGGCTTTCCTCTGTCCGGTTTTCTCATATAACAAATTACTGACAAAAGAATTATCCTTTTCATCCAATTTATTTCTAAGAATATCTCCTAATAACTCAGAATATTCTGATGCTACATCCGAGACATGCAACAACTGCCAAAATTCCATGCAAGGATTTGTAATATAACACAAATATTTTTTCTCTCTGCATTTTTTTACAACTTGCTTCATCTGTTCAATGGAATGACTACCACAATCTCTGTCTATAACAATACCAAATAAATCATCTTTTCCTTGATACCTGCTAAGAAAATCCAGATACAAAAGATCAAGCTGCTCTTCGCGCAAAACTGCATTAAATCTATTCCGATCTTTTTGCAAAATATCAGGAGAGTTTTCTAAATAAGATTTTATAAAATCTATCGAATAATTTTTTAATCGAAGCGAGTCAATTATTCTCTCAAACATCTTATTTTCTCTAAATTGAATATATTCCTCTAATAATTCCAATACATTTTCAGGATCACTGTTTGTATCATATCTTCTCAATACCTCAACATGTACGATCGCATTGATTCCTATCTGCTCTCTATATTTATCAATATATTTAAAATATTGTACCTCTGTCTTTGTTCCCTCTGTCGAGAGAAAAACGACACACTTTGGCTCCATAGAATCTTCATGAGCGCGTACAAACAGTGAACTGCTTCCCAACCGATAAGATAAGCTCATTCACTATCCACCTTCCATTCGCTATCTTGAAAACATGGTATAGCACCATATCTGCCAATCAAGTAATCATTTAATATATTTTTATCAAATCTCTGTTTGTAATCACTTAATGAATAAATTCGTGAACTGTGATCTTTTTCACGTTCAATAAACCAAATCTCATCTTGACGAAGTATTCGTAAATCCATCAGATTTAGATCATGAGTTGTACAAATTAATTGACAAGGTTTCTCCTTCGTAATTTCAAAAAAGCGTCTGATATACTCTTCTGTAAGTTTTGAATGAAAGCTTCGATCAAGTTCGTCGACAATAATGATCTTTCCTTTTTGTCCAAATTCATACAGTGGAATCAAATCAAACAAACGTTTTGTACCATCCGACTCATCAGATAGTTCAAATAATTCTGCTGGATTTCCATGATCCAGTAAGATTTTCTCTGCAATAATTTCCCCATCCTCAATAGAAATTTCAAACTGATAATCACCAATTTCAATCTTACAACGTGCCTTATCCGGGGATTCATTTCTCATCGTTTGTTCCAAACTATTCAAAACATCTTTTTTTATCTCATCCGGTAAAAAGGAAAATGCTTTTTCCGCCAATTGCTTTCCTTTTGTAATTTCTTCTATTCCCGTATCAAAAACCCTGAGCATATCAATCATAGCATCCGTATTTGAAGCCGGATTTAAGAAAAAATCATTTTTATTACGAGCATGAGAATCAGGATATACAACAATAAGTTTTTTAAACCATTCATACGCGGCAATAAAATCATGCAAATTGGAGTCCTCATCAATTTTTTTATTACCAACTTCATTTAAAAGTAAATCATTCGCCTTTAAATCATCGCAGTAAATGTTGAATCGAAGCTCAGAATTTTTATCTAATCGTAATCCCGTTGTAATCTGCTTCCCCTGCTCCCTTTCAAAAATACAGATTTCTTTTTCCGGAGAATCAAATCGATAAAGCCATTCGGCACAAATCTCGTGTGTCAAATAATTCATTGCAAAGCCATATGAAAAAAACGTCTGCTCTGCTATAAAATCAATTTGAAAAACACCCGGCTTTTCTTTGCACATCGGATCGATTCGAAAAAAACGGTCATTGTATCGCACTGCGCCTGTCCCCATCAAGGTTACCCGGCGCATAAAATCCAACGCGCACACAAAATTTGATTTTCCAGAAGCATTTGCCCCAAAGAAAAAACTACTCTTTAGTAAACGTTTTCCATTCACGCCAAAGCAATGGTCAGGATGTCTGGTCTGTTTTCCTGCAACCATACTAAATACCTGCTGTCCCTTAAACGAGTTGTAGTTCTCAACAACAAATCTAATTATCATTTCTTCCACCTCCCAGTCTCTATATTAGTAGTATATGTGATAAATACTGTTTTTTCAATCACATTTTTATAATATTTTTATTATTTTTTATAATTACTCGTTGTAAAAATCACAAATAGAATAATTTCTATTTTTTCTGAACTATCAAAAATAACGCTACACAAATTCCCTGTATATCTGTCAACCTAATATAAATTGTACAAAATCTTTTTAAACATAATATTTAACAATCCAATAAAATATATGCAATTTACTATTTCTTTAAATTCCTCACTACCTTAAAAGGCTCATACCAACCGGTACAAGCCTTGTCTTCTTTTCATTAATTTTCTGTTTGCTGCTCTATCCATTGACTCACAGTTTCCACAGGTGTTTTTACGATGCAGGCAATCTGTTCTATTGGCATCCCTATTTTGTCCAATTCCTTTACAATCTCTTTTCTTGCTTCCAAACGCCCTTCTCTGTATCCCTCCTGCCGGGCTTCCTCATAATATTCCTGCAATTCTTTACCCCTCATACAAAGCTCCACCATCTCATTATTTTTTCACCGGGAAACCAATATTTGTCATAAAAATGTCTGCTCGCTTTCAGAAGGCACCATTTAGTACATTCCATGCAATAAAGAAATGGTGCAAGCCCTTTGCTTTCCTCTAATCAATTTACAAGCTGTAGATTCAACCACTGGCTCACAACTTCTACTGATTTTTTCACTACACGGGCAATCTGTTCTACTGACATCCCCATCTCATTTAACTCTCTTGCAATTTCCTTTTTTTCCTCCAGATGTCCTTCCTCACGTCCCTCTTCACGCCCTTCCGCATAATACTCCTGTAACTCTTTACACATATGCGTTACCTCCACTTCGCTATGCTTTAACTCATAAAAACGTCTGCTCACTTCCGGAAAACGTTCATCTGACACATCTTCTAAAATAAAATTCTGCATCAGCGCCGCCTGTATACTACCATCATCCACTTTAGCATTCAGATAAATTTCTTTCAAGCCATCGTCAATGATTTTTCCAGTTTCCTGCACCACTTTATTCACATGATAGACTGTTCTTCCTCCCTGAAACAGATCAAACTCTGTAATATAAATGACGCATACATCCGGCACCTTTCGAAAATCTGTCCCTGTCTCCATAATATTTACAGTAAGGCAGGAACCATTATAACGCACCCTCCGCAAATGATCATCATTATTTCCTCGCTGTACCTCCACATCCACATAACGCCCATCTCCTAGTTTACAATAGGCATCCAATCGGACCGAGCGCCCCTGCAGATTCTTCAAGTCCTTCTGGGACACAACTTCCAGTACTTCCAGCCTTGAATCTTCCATACAGATTCTTAGTATCTCCTGACAGACTTTTATATCCTCAAACATCTTTTGAAAGAAGATATCATCAATCATCCGCAGTTTTGAAATGATTCTTTTCTTCCGTTCCAGATCATTCATTGTATTTATTTTTTTCCTCGCTTTTTCTATCGTTGCAATGTATCAATCATTTTAGTAATACCAATCTTGAATAGCACGTTCCTCTAACTTCTCATATCATTATCCTATCATAAATATACCTAATTGCAAATATTTACCCAGATTTTCTCTGCGCTCATTCTGCCTTCCAGTTCTGCTGAAAATATTCGAGCACTTTCCGTCCCTCCTCTTCATATCCCCAGAGGATATTCCGGATTTCTCCAAAGGCCTCATTCTTCCATCGGAAATATGTTGTCCGGTTTATCCGCCCCAGAATCGGGAATTTTCCCTCCAGATGATCCAGAATCTCTGAAACATTTTCTGCCTGATGCGGGGAAAGATATGTGTAGTAGAGAACCCAGTAATACTTTTCTCCTCTTGGATGGTATTTATGTACTACCTCCACGGCGTCATCTATCATTTTCAGAAAATTATTAGAGGTCTGTATTGCCTCAACCTTCAGCTTAATATTTGCATCATCCTCATTCAGGTCCATCCCGGCTTCATAAATGGATTCCAGAAAGCTATCCACATCCGTGCCATACTCTTTATTAAACCGTCTCTTTACCTGCATCAGTTTTGCCTGCATCTGCCATGTCACCTGCCTATAAATCGCAAATAGCGCTGCAATGTCATGATAGTTTTCATTCTGCTCCCCTTCACATTTTTTTACAACAATCCCGCTCTTCCCCATTACCAAACTCCTCCTTCGTAAGTTTGCCATACATGGCTTTTTATTTAAGAAGACAGCAGGACACCCCTGAAATTTGAAAATCCAAAAATTTTCTGTTATGTTTTAAACCAATTGCATTTGTCATAAAAATGTGCTTCGCCAATATCATAATTTGCTTCCGCCTGGTAGTAATTCCCAATCGTTAAAGATGCATTATAAAGTACTGTTAATAAATACGCCCGGATATTTCCAACCTTTGTATGATTCTGTTTCAGGCACATCAGGACATATTCCATGTGGGAGTGCTCCAATTTCATAAATCGCATTTTTACTTCGGCCGCAGGTTTGTCCAGACCTGCAATCCGAATCTTTTTTTCATCCGGGACCAACATGACTTCCACCATCAGCTCCACCAGTTCATCGACGATTTCGCAGTCATATCCGGCTTCGAGAAAATTTTGATACCCTATGTTTTCTCTGATGTTCTGACGATAAAGCTCCATCCTGTCTATCCCGCCGCCCCCTGATAAGATAGATAAGATATTCTTAGTATCATTAAAATCAGTATTATTAATATCAGTATTATTACCGTTTGATTTTCGTACTTCTGGTATTTTGTTTTCCATACTTCTGGAAGTTTGATTTTCATACTCACTGAAGTTTGATTTTGGAACTTCTTGAAGTCTATATTTCATACTTCCTGAAGTTTGATTTTCATACTTCTTTGTATTTAACAGGATTTCGCGCTCTATCTCCCCTTTGCCTGCTTCACCTGCTTCCTCAAACTGAATCTGCTTGACGTAAATCACATTTGGCTTTCCAAGCCCGAGTCTCCGTTTTTCAATCAGACCGATTCCTTTTTCCGTTCCAAGCTCCGCGATACTTTTAACTGCCTTCTGCCTTGCACATCCCAGAAGTTCCATGATTTCTTCTACAGTAAAAATAATGTATACCCGGTTTTCTTCATCCAGCCATTGATTTTTTATGCTTAATCCCATGCGGTCCAGCATCAGTCCATATAAAACCTTTGCTTCACAGGACAGGGATCTGAAATGCCCATTCGTAAACAGCACTTTAGGTATCCGGTAAAAACTATACTGTTCCGCTTCCATTCCCCTAAAATACTCAAAATGAATCTGCTGCATAACTGTCCCCTCCTTCCTGTATATTCATAATAAAACATCCTACCCCAACGCTGTTACATCAGTTTTTTCCTCTTTTCGTTCAAAATAATATTCCAGTGCTTTTATCACAGTATCTTCAATCTGGCGTTGACTCAGTTCTTCCGTGAAAAATCGACGTAACACATTTCCCTTAATCCGTATTGTTTTTAAATGCCCCTGTTTAGGAATCCTGTCTTTTCCTCCGGTCAAAATTTGCCGTATCATCTCTTCTGTCAGTCTCCCCTCCTTTGCATCTGCATGCAGGGCAGATGCTTTTTTTGTATCCATGCGGCATTTATCATTTACAAGCAGCTCTGCAATTATCGGCTGCAATTCTTCCTGTACAAAGGAAATATCATATGCAGATTCAAAACCAATGCGTTTTGCATCCAGACAATCAAGCAATGGAGGGATCAGCGTTGCTATCCTGAGATACCGTGCGATGCGGTCTTTACTTAATCCATATTCCTCACTGACCGCAGCCCCTGCATCTGACTTTTTTGGGTTTCCCAAAGAAGTTATTTTTTCCCCATTTTCATGCCGCCCAACAAGTTCATCAAGCTCTTTTAACAAATCGGTTCTTTTCCCCTGTCGTTTAATGGCATCATAATGCTGCTTCAAACAAAACGCCTTTTCGGACGGACTCAAATCCCCGAAAGAACGCTGACGCAGATTGCTCTCTGTTGCGATCAGAACTGCATCTTCATATGTGAGATTTTCTTTGATAACGACCGGTCCTCTGGTAAGCCCCGCCAGCTTCCCTGCGTTTTGTCTGTTATGTCCGCTTAAAATGATATTTTTCCCATCATGCTTCCATACGATAAGGGGTTCTAAAATTCCGAACTCCCTAATGCTGTCTACCATATCCTGAAGCCGTTGTCCGGTATAAAGCTTAAACTTATGGTTGGGAAATGGTTCCATTTCCGAAAATTCCATTTCCCTAATCCCGACTACATTATCATTTCCGGTATTATTTTCCTCTTCCTTTATTTTGAAATCAAAGAGGTCTTCCATACCGTCCAGCGCCGTATCAAGCAATGTGCTTTTTGCCACCCTCTTCGCTGCCTTTACTGCCATTCTCAATCAACTCCTTTGCCACTCTTTCATAAGCCTTCGCAGCCGGATTATCCGGCTCATACTCGCAAATCGTCATGCCGTATTCAACCGCCTCCGGAACTTTTACTGACCGAGGAATGCTGTTCTCAAAAATTTTCACCTTATCCCCAAACGTCTGCTGCAGCTGTGCTTTTACATGCTTCGATACTCTCGTCCGCTCACTGTCCATCGTGATCAAAATCCCTTCAATTTCCAACCGGCTGTTCGCATAATTTTTAATCCGGTGGAAGGCTCTTAAAAATTCAGCCATTCCCTCTACTGCCAATGCCTCAGACTGTACCGGTATAATAAGACTGTCACAGCATATCATGATGTTTATCATTGCCGTCCCCATCTTCGGCATTCCATCGATTATAATGTAATCATACTGCCCCTTCATGGTATCCACAAATTCCTTCAGCTTGTATTCTGCAAAATCCGTATCACACATCAGTTTATCAAAATTATCCAGCTTATTATTCGCCGGAACCAGATCCACACCTGCTTCTGTTTTTATCATGTATGACTCTTTTTCTGGAACCCCTTCATTTAAAACAATTCCTTTTAAAATATCATAAATCGTTACCGAAAGTTTTTCCGGTGCAGTCACTCCGCATAATTTTGTCGTGTGCCTTTGCCCGTCAAAATCAATAAGAGCGACCTTCCATCCTGCCTTTGCCAGCAAATAAGACAGTGTCGTGGCAGTTGTCGTTTTTCCAACGCCGCCTTTTCTGTTTACGACTCCCAAAACCTTACCCATTCTTTTCCTCTCCTGTCAGCTTTATTTTCCTGTACTTTTCCACCTGTACAAATGCGAAATATCCGCATTATTTTTGATACAGGCAGTCACAGATATCACCTCCGGATAATATCCATAACTGCCTGTCCATGCCACTTTATGACATCCGTAAAAAAACAAATCAGCCCCTTTCTATTTGCGAAAATATAGGTTACAATAAAGGAAAATAATTTTACACTAAAATACAGAATGAATCAGAATTGATGAAATGAAATATACTTGAAATCCATTTTGTTCTTTTACGATATTTTAGTGTCAAGTCTTCTCATTTTCCCCGTTCAGAATAAAAATCAGTTCATTTTTATTCTGATTTACTGTTTTCACAGTAAATTTCAAACTGGACAAAATCAGCGGAACCCCTTGATTTTACTGGCTTCTCACTAACTTAACACTATAATATCATTATCCCCCGCACGCTCATTGGGAATCTCCCTTTCCCCCCGCAGCGGCCTTGCCCCCCTCCTCAGATACGCCTTTACCTTCTCCCCGTACAAATACCTGTCGTTTCCCCTCACGATCCCCCATTCCATCAAAAGCGCCGCCGTCCCGGTCACAAGCGGCGCGGCAAAGGATGTCCCCGTCACGCTTCTGCTGCCGCCTCCCGCCGCCGGTACCAAAAGATCTACCCCCGGCGCGGTCAGATCCGGCTTCGTCTCCGCAAAAACAAGGCGGTTCTGCGCAGACATCCGCTCCCCCCTTCCCGAAAAATCCGCATACGCCTCATAATAAGGCTGCATCGCCCCCACCGTGATTACCTTCTGCGCCGTGGAAGGAACGGTCAGCGTCAGCTCTGCATCCGGGCGTACAAACCGGGTGTCTGCAGACCGCGCCTGCGCTCCCGGAAGATACATCTGAACCGCCCCGGAAACGATTTTTTTCGGGATCAGCCGCACCTTCCAGATACCGGCTTCCACAAATTCCCCCACCGCCAGCAGATCAAAAAAAATCTCCTGACGCACCGAATAGGGCGACGGTTCCCCGGCATAGATCAACGCCTCCGTCTGCCCGAGGATCACGTCGAGCCTTCCCCTTGCGCCATACTGTACTGCCGCGGTCTGTCCCGACGGCGACGTAAGCAGAATGTCGATCTCATCCGCATAATCCTTCCACACCTGAATGTTCAGCGTCCGCTCATATTCCCCCACTGCAATCTCTGCCGCCTGCTCCTCCCCCTCAAACAGCCGTCCCGAAAAATGTCCGCCGGACGCTCCTTCATTTCCGCTTCCGACGCAAATCACCGTCCGCCCGCTTTCCGACGCATTATCCAGAAAGCGCGTCAGAAGGGAGGATCCGTCATGCGGACCGTAGCTGTTGCCGAAGCTGATATTGACCGCCAGCGGCATTCCCAGAAGCCTCGCTTTTTTCAGCGCCCAGCTCACCGCCTGCATCAACTGTAGCGTATGAGGGTATCCGTTCTGCTTTTGGGAAAGCTTTACGATAAGAAGCGTCGCCTCCGGCGCCACGCCCCGAAGAAGTGCTGACGGATTTGAGCCTGCCGCGATCGCCGCCACCGCCGTCCCATGCCCGGAGCGGTCGATGCTTGGAATTTTTTCATAGGCGGCTTCCCGGCTTTTCTCCGCCAGCGCTGCATCCAGCTCTTCCTTTGAAAATTCCCGTCCCAGCTCCTGATCCCACAAAAAGGCGATCCGGCTGCTGCCGTCCCCATTCCGGAAATCCTCCAAAAAATAATCGATGCCGGAGTCCAGCACCGCCACCAAAATTCCTTTTCCGCCAAGCCCTTTTCCTGCCCGGCTGCCGCTTTCTGCCCGGCTGCCACTTTCCGCCTGATTTCCGCTTTCTGCCTGACTGCCGCCTTCCGCCCGGATGCCTCCTGCCATGCCCCCTGTCAGCGGAAGGATACAGCTGACCCGCTTTGCCTCATACAACCCGGTCTGAAGGTTTTTGGGCATTTCCACATACTCTACCTCCCAAAAATCCGTCAGCGTCCCGATCTTCTCCTCCGGCAGCCGCACGACCGCATAGCCCGCCAAAAGCTCCTCTGCTTCGATCCCCTGCTCCCGCAGACGGTCCAGGCTTCCGCTGTATTTGACGATCAGCTCCCGCACCGTCCCGCCGTCCAAAACGCCCACATTCAACACATCCGAGCGCTCCCTCTGCTCCTTTGTGGACGACAGGCTTAACTGCAAAATATCCTCCAGCTTTTCCGATTCCATCTCTGCTTCCCGCACCCTTTTTGAGGCTTTTTTTATCTTATGCAGAAAAGCGGCACTTTATCAGCCCTTTGCCCGGTTCCGAAAAAGCCTGCACGCAGCCCAGCCTGCCGCGATCCCCAAAAGCGCGCCCGCCAGCACGTCAGTCGGGTAATGGACGTACAGATACAGCCTCGAAAAGCCGATGAGCGCCGCCAGCACTGCCGCCGGGATCCATCCCCGGCTCCCCACAAAAAACAACGCCGCTGCCGCCGCAAAGGACGCCCCCGTATGCCCTGATGGGAAAGAAAAATCCTTCGGCGCTTCGATCAGAAGCCGAACCCCCATATTTACCTCAAACGGTCTGGGGCGCGCTGCAAGCGGCTTTAAAATCACATTGCACAAAATAAGCTCGATCACCAGGCTTACCGCCATCACTACTCCCAGCCTGCGCGTTTTCGGAATACAAAGCAACAGCGCTGCCAGTCCGATCCATATCATCCCGTAATTGCCCAGCGCCGTAACCGCAGGCATGGCTGCGTCCAGAAAGCTGCACTGCATCCATTGCTGTATCTGATCCAAAATCGTAAGCTCCATCCCTTTTTCCTTTCTCCTGCCCTATAAAACAATAGAAAGTACGCGTTACGCACTTTCTATCGCCACAGACTGCAGGGACGTTTGCCCCTGCCTTAATTTTTTGATCCGTTTTATAATTTGGAATACCCGTACCCGTTTACCATCGCGTCCAGCTTCTGCTTATTTTTGCAGTAAGGACACGCGAAAGCGTCATATGCCTGATAGCCCGGCACATCGTCCGTCGTAAAAATAGATTCCACCTTCTGCCCGTTGATCTGGTCGATCGCAGAAAAAACACAGCAGATCTGGCGGACATTCCCGCCGTAATAATCAATGCATTCCAGACTCCTGCTCATCGTCAGCCCCGTAGTTGCCGTCGCCATGAGCAGCACGATATTTTTCCCCCGGATGGCGCTGACTAAGTTATCTCTAAAAAGCATCTGATTATTGATATTAAACTCCGGCGTCACCACATAGACGGTCTGGTGCATGTTCTGGTTCGGGAAATTCCCACGCTCCAGCTCCTCCGCCATGTACGCGCCGATCACCTCGCTGCCATCCATGCACACGATCGTGTCAACCACAGTCTCCACCGGAAAACGCTGGACAAACGCCCGCGCCACCGCCGAAGCCTCGCTGCGCCTTGTCTTTAAGCCCGTCATATCCACATAATAATTGATATGGGAATGGCTCGTTGCAAAATGCCCCGGAATTGCACGCAGAATAATATTGTTTCCCGCCTTTGAATAAAATTTCATCACTTTGTTTTCCATACGCTGGCTCCTTTCTCCCGGTTTGTCCTTCAACCGGAAAAGCCGTGCCGCCGGCAGTCATCGGGTGACACAGGTAAAAGGATTTCTTCCCCTGCTATATAGAAACAATTATATATATCCGCCAATTATAATGCAATACTTTTTTATTTTTTCAGCATTTTGCACATCACATTTCTTTTACGCAAACAGATGCTCTGCCAGCGCTGCCAGTGCTGCCGTATCCTTTACGCCCGCCGTCTCGAATGCGGAATGCATCGCAAGCTGCGCCAGCCCCACATCCGCCGAGGGAATGGAAACGTGCGCCGTGGAAATATTCCCAAGCGTAGAGCCGCCCGGCACATCGGAACGGTTTGCAAAGGTCTGCAGCGGGATCTCCCATGTCCTGCACACATCCCGCACGACTGCCGCCGAAAATCCGTCCGTCGTGTAGCGCTGGCTTCCGTTGTATTTCAGCACCACGCCGCCGTTGATATAAGGGCGGTTGGTCGGGTCGGATTTTTCCGGATGGTTCGGATGCACCGCGTGTCCGTTATCCGCCGACAGCAAAAAGCTGTTCTGATAAAACTTCCTCTTTTCAATCCGGTTAAGCTCCCTGTTTTCCAGAAGGATTTCCAGAAACTCCTCCAAAAGGGTGGAGTCCGCGCCCTGTCTTGTGCCGCTGCCCACTTCCTCATTGTCAAACAGCGCATAAACGCTCACATATTCTTTGGATTCGGAAGCCAGAAAGCCTCTCAGCGTCGCATAGGCGCACTGCAAATCGTCCAATCTGGGAGAGCCGATCAGCGAATCGTCCGCGCCCATTATCCTGCCCTGATCGCGGTTGTATACATACAGATCGCTTCCCAGCACCTCGTCCTCTGCAATCCCCAGCTCCTTCGCGCACAGCCCCAGAACGGTCATCTCCTGATCCATTCCCATTAACGGCGCCATATCCGTCTGCGGATTATATTGAAAACCGTCGTTGATCTCCCGGTTAAAATGCACCGCCACGTTGGGGATTACCAGAAGGTCTTTTTTCAGGTTTACCAGACGCTGCTCTGCGTTTCCGTCCGCTCCCTTTACAAACACGCGCCCCGCTGCGGAAAGCGGACGGTCCAGCCATGTGCTCAAAATCATCCCGCCGTACCGTTCCGTGTTCAGCTTCACATATTTGCCTTCCACCTTCTGCTCCGGCAATTCCTTGATCTTAAAGCACGGGGAATCGCTGTGGCTTGCCGCGATCCTGAACCCCTTTCCGCCGTTCTCCGGGATCCGCGCCGCGATCACTGCCGATCCGTTCTGCACCGTATAATAACGGCCGCCGGGCTGTACGCCCTCTTTTCCAAGCTCCTCTATCCGCACAAAGCCTTCCTTTCGCAGAAGCTTTTCCACATTCGCTGCCGCATGGAAAGCGGTCGGGCTCTCTTCAATAAAATGCAGCATTTCCGTTGTTAATATCTGTTCGTTCATGACAAATCCTTTCTGCCTTCTTATTGTCCCCGAAAGGTATAATCTTATTTTTTCCGGCAACAATAACACTATAAGTTTTTCATCGAGCACATGTCAATAGCAATCCGAAAAAAGGAGGCGCTTTATCAATGTATCCGCAGGATCCAAACTTCAAATCTATTTTCATGGGAGACGATTCCGAAAAACCGTCCGATATGGCAGACGATACCGTTCTTTCTCCCGACGGGGTCAATCCCGTTTCCAAAGATGACGAAACGCCGGCAGAATCCGTCCTGCCCGGCGACGGCGTCGGGATCACGATCCCCGGCGCAATCCCGCCCGCCTATTTCCCCGGCTTCCCAAACGGTCCGGTTTAAAACCCCTTTCCGCAAAAAGTCTTTTGAAAATCAAAAGCAAGCTTTTTAAAAACCAAAAACAAACCTTTTGAAAGTAAAAACAGGCAGGCTTTTGCTGCGCGCACTGCGCAGGAAGCCTGCCCGATTTTGGTTGTCTGTTTTTGGTTGTCTGTTTATTATCGTTTGTTTGCCGTTGCCGTTTATCTTGCTCCCTTGTCGTAGATCACGCCCAACGCCTTCGGCGCACGGTTATGCTTCGAGAAAAAGATCAGAAGCACGAGCGTCAGCACATAGGGCAGGATCATTACAAGATCCTGATAGCTGGACGGCATCGCCATGATCTGCACCAGCTTATAGCCGCCGGAACGGGCAAAGCCGAACAAAAGGCACGCGCCCAGCGTCGGCAGGATGCGCCAGTTTCCGAAGATCAGCGCCGCGATCGCCAGATAGCCGTATCCGACATAGATCGCGCTGGAGAAGTTTGCGGAGATCGAATAGGCAAAGCAGATACCGCCCAGACCGGACAGCGCGCCGGATACCATAACCGCCGCCAGACGCACGCGCCCTACCTCGATGCCCGCCGCATCCACCGCGTGCGGGTTGTCGCCGCAGGCGCGCAGGTGCAGGCCAAATCTGGTCTTATACATCACAAACCACGCGATAAACGCCACCACGATAATGACGATCTCAAACGGATAAATATTCGTAAACACCGCGCCCAGCACCGGGATCTGGGAAAGCACCGGAACCGTGATCCGGTTCGATACGCCCAGCACAAATTTGTCGCTGGCTGCGCCAAACACCGCAGAATTGATCTGCTTTGTCAAAAAAGAAGTCATCGCCATTGCCAGAATGTTGATCACAACGCCGCTGATGACCATGTTTGCCCGGAATTTGATACATAACAGGGCATGGATCAGGGAGAACAGCGTCCCTCCGATCACCGCAAAGAGCATCGCGATATAAAACGGAACGCTTGAATTTCCCGCAAACCGGTCCGCCACGAGCACCACTGCCAGCGCGCCGGTAAACGCGCCAAACCCCTGCAGGCCCTCGAGCGCCAGATTCGTCACGCCGCTTTTTTCGGAATAAATGCCTCCGATCGCCATGATAAAAAGAGGAAGGGCAAAGGATAAACCGTCGATGATCACTGTATTCACTGTTTCTTGTCCTCCTTTCTGCCGTCATCCATCCGCGCCACACGGTATTTGATAAACGCCGTACATGCGCAGAATAAAAGGATCGCTCCGGTAATCACGTCCGCGACCTCCGCCTGAACGCCCGCCGTCGAGCTCATGTAGGTGCTTCCCTTGTCGATCATCGTCACAAGGAAGGACGAAAAGATAATGCCGACCGGATTGGAATTGCCAAGAAGCGCCACCGCAATGGCGTCAAAGCCCGTGTCGCAGAGCACTCTCGGACGGATCGACGCGAAATATCCCAGATAATAGGTCACGCCCGCAAGACCTGCCAGCGCGCCGGAAATCGCCATCGTCGTCACGATATTTCTTCCCACGTTGATGCCCGCATACCGGGAAGCGCCGCCGGAAAAGCCGACCGCCTTCATCTCATAGCCCAGCACCGTCTTTTTCATCAGAAACTGTACAAACGCCACCGCCGCCAGCGCCAGAATAATGCCCAGCGGGATGTCCATTTTCAGGTCGCCGACTACCGTATCCGCCAGCGTCAGGCGGCTCGCCGCGCTGACCGCTTTTGACTGCCTGGACACCGGATCCACAAAATACGTATTGATCACAAAGCTGCACACATACTGCAGGATATAATTCAGCATGATCGAGCTGACTACCTCGTTGATATTAAACCGGTATTTCAAAAATCCGATCAGCCCGCCGACCAGCGCGCCGACGAGAATACCGATCAGCACCACGAGGGGCTTTGCGATCGGCGCTGCAAGCGAGCTGTAGCCCACCGTGATAGACGCCACAAAGCCTGCCGCCAGCATCTGACCGGATACGCCGATATTAAACAGCCCGGCGCGCAGCGCCACCGCCACCGCCAGCGCCGCAAAAATCATCGGCGTTAAGTAGCTTAAAAAGTTCATAAAATCCGTCAGCATGCTTTTGTGTCCCGCATAGGACGCCTTCGGCGCGATGCCGCAGCCCTGCAGGAGATTGTAATAAGCGCTCAGCGGATTCTTCCCGAGAAGAAGGAATACCACCGCGCCCGCGACCAGCGCCAGAAGAATCGTAAAGATCGGGATCGTGATATTCTGTGTCCGGGGATTTCCCAGCAGTTTTTTGATGATGCTTTTTCTGTCTTTTTTCTTATCCATGCTGCTTTACCCCCATCATAAATTCTCCTACCTGATTTGCCGTCAGCGTATCGGCAGGCGCGATCTTCTGGATCTGCCCATTATAAATAACGCCGATCGTATCCGCGCAGTTCATAATCTCGTCCAGCTCAAGAGAAATCAAAAGCACAGCCTTGCCCTTATCGCGCTCTCCGATGATCTGCCTGTGGATATTTTCGATCGCGCCGATGTCCAGGCCTCTGGTGGGCTGCACAAAAATCATCAGCGGGCTCTCCTGCTCGATCTCCCTTGCAATGATCGCCTTCTGCTGATTGCCGCCGCTCATGGAGCGCACGACCGTCTTATTGCCCTGGCTGCTGCGGACGTCGTATTCCCCGATCAGCCGGTCTGCGTATGCGTCAAATTCCTTCGTATTCAGGATTCCCTTTTTGGAAAAAGGCTCCTTGAAATATCCTTTCAGCCCCATATTCTCCGACAGGGTAAAATCCATTACCAAGCCGACGTTCTGCCGGTCCTCCGGGATATAGGAAATCCCGTCCAGCGTGCGGGTGCGGATCGACTCGCCCGTAATGTCCTTGCCGTTTAAAAGGATCTTTCCGTCATGCGCCGGCAAAAGCCCGGCGATCGCATCCGCGATCTCTACCTGCCCGTTGCCGGAAACGCCTGCGATGGCAAAGATCTCCCCGCCGTGGATCTGGAACGACACGTCCTTTACCACATCAAAATGATCTCTGTTTTTGACCGTCAGATGCTGTACGTCCAGCACCACGTCCTGAAACTTCGCGGGCTTTTTGTCGGTCTGGGAGCTGACCTCCCTGCCGACCATCAGATTCGCCATCTTCCGGGTGCTCGTTTCCGCCACGTCCAGAATGTCGATCAGCTTTCCGCGGTTCAAGATCGCGCAGCGATCCGCCACCTGCTTGATCTCCTCCAGCTTATGCGTGATCAGGATGATCGTCTTTCCGTTGTCGCGCAGTCCCTTGATGATCTTTAATAAAAATTCGATCTCCTGCGGCGTCAGCACAGCCGTCGGCTCGTCAAAGATCAGGATTTCCGCCTCACGGTAAAGCATCTTTAGGATCTCGACGCGCTGCTGCGTGGAGACGTTGATATTCTCGATCACATCCTCCGGATTTACCTCCAGCCCGTATTTTACGGAAAGGGCGCGGATCTCCTCATTCGCCTTTTTTAAGTCCACCATCGGGAACAGTCCCAGCGCCTTCTTCTTCGGCTCCGTCCCCATGATGATGTTCTCCGCGATCGTGTAATTGCTCACCAGCTTAAAATGCTGATGCACCATGCCGATATTCAATTTGGTCGCATGGTTCGGGGAGGTGATCTCCACCTTTTTGCCGCGGATAAAAATTTCTCCTTCGTCGGGCTCATACATGCCGAACAGCATGCTCATCAGCGTGGATTTACCCGCTCCGTTTTCGCCCAGAAGCGCGTATATCTCACCTTTTTTGATCTGAATACTCACATCATCGTTGGCAACGATCCCCGGAAAGCGCTTCGTGATGTGGCGCATTTCCACAATATAGTCGTATTCGGACATAAACCTTCCTCCATCCCTGCTGTATACCCTTCTGCACGCCGGGTATCCATCTGTTATAATTGCTTTTCATCAATCCACCTTCCGGACGCGAACATGGACTGAGAAAAAACAACTATCGAACCGAAAACAGACCGGGAAAAACTCCCGGTCTGTCAGCAGTTTATTATTTTGCCACTTCAAAAGTATCCGGTGTAATGCCGTTGAAGTTTGCCGCGGGAACGATCTCCCCGCTCTTCACTTTTTCATATGCAGCGTCGATCTTGGTGATCGTATCTGCGGACAGCTGGCATCTGCCCTCTTCCTTCACATAGCCTGTGGAATCGGTGTCAGCCTGCAGAAGAACGTTGCCGCCCTTGAATGTGCCGTCCAGAACCTCGCCCAGAACACGCTCTACGTTGGAGTGCATCACTTTCAGGCCGCTTGTCAGAACGATGTTGGAATCGCCGTTTGCGCCGTCGTCGTACTGATCGACGTCACAGCCGATCACCTTCACGCCCTCTGCCTCTTTTGCAGCGGTAAATACGCCGTTGCCGGAGCCGCCTGCCGCTACGAAGATGATGTCGCAGCCTTCTGCGATCAGCGCGTTGCCGACTACCTTGCCGGTTGCTTCATCGTTGAATGTGCCGACATAGTTGCCGCCTACGTTCTCGCCGGTCACGTCTGTGCCTGCGTAGGAAGGAAGCTCTACTACCTCTACATTCTTGCCCTCAGTCTCATTTACATACTTCACGCCGCTCTCGAAGCCGTACTGATAGTTTACGTTGGAAGGATATGCGATGCCGTTTACAACCGCAACCTTGTTGGAAGCCGTCTCAAGAGCTGCCGCCATACCTGCGAAGAAGCCGCTCTCCTGCTCTGCAAACTGCATTGCGTAGATGTTCTCCACTTCGATCTCGTTGCCCTCTGCATCTGTCGGGTAGCTGTCAACCAGGATGAACTTTGTCTCCGGGTTGTCCTGAGCTACTGTGCCGATGCCTGCAAACTGGAAGCCGCAGCATACGATAACGTCATAATCAGCCACGATGTCGGCTACTGCCTGAACAGCTGCCGCGGTGTCGCCACTCTCTTCCTTAACAGGAGTTACCTCGCTGCCGGGATGGTTCTCGATGAACGCCAGAACGCCGTTGTAGTTGTCCTCGTTGAAAGAACCGTCATCCACGCCGGAAGGGCTGGATACGATCGCGATCTTTAAGCCTTCGCCTTCCGCTGTGTCAGCCGCTGTCTCTGCGGGAGCAGACTCCTGTGCCGCTGCTGTGGACTCTGCCGCTGCAGGCTCGCTTGCCGCAGGCTGTGTCTCTGTGTTGCTGCTGCCGCATGCTGTCATGGAAAATACCATTGCAGCCGCAAGCGCTACACTGAAAAACTTTTTCATAATGAAAATTCCTCCTTTGAATTTGTCCGCCGGATCTTCCTCCGGCTTCAGAACCATTATTACTTCCTTATCATAGCATTAAAATAACGAAAAAACAATGTTAAAACTCATGAAATTCCCATGAACTCTTTTCCGTTTCCATGTTACCATGCGTTTGCCGCATCCGCCACGCTGCGCACGCCGGTCAGGCGTATCCCTTTTATCTCCGAAAGCTTTTCCAGACATACCTGCGGCAGGATGCACTCCGTAAATCCCAGCTTTGCCGCCTCCCGGACGCGCTGCTCCGCCATGGAAACCGCCCGCACCTCGCCGCTTAAGCCCACCTCGCCAAAGGCGATCAGCCCTTCCGGCACGGGGCGGTTGCGGAAGCTTGACATGATCGCCAGAACGATCCCCAGATCGATCGCAGGCTCCGTGATCTTAATGCCGCCCGCAATGTTCACATAGGCGTCGCAGCCGCCGATCTGCATGCCCAGCCGCTTTTCCAGCACCGCCATCAAAAGATTGACGCGGTTAAAATCCGTTCCCGTCGTCTGCCTGCGGGGGATTCCGAAATTGCTGTGGCATACGAGCGCCTGGATCTCCGTGAGCATCGGCCTTGTCCCTTCCATCGAACAGGAAACGACGGATCCGTTTGCGCCCTCGGGCCTGCCGTTCAACATAAATTCCGACGGATTTTTTACCTCCACGAGTCCTTCCTGACGCATCTCGAATACGCCGATCTCATTGGTGGAGCCGAAGCGGTTTTTCACGCCCCGCAAAATCCGGTAGGAAGCATGCCTGTCCCCTTCAAAATAAAGCACCGTATCGACCATATGCTCCAGCACGCGCGGCCCCGCCACCGTGCCTTCTTTCGTCACATGGCCGACGATGAATACCGAAATGCCAAGCCCCTTTGCCAGCCGCAAAAGCACGCCGGTGGATTCCCGCACCTGCGAAACGCTGCCCGGCGCGGCGTTTACCTCTTCATTGTACATCGTCTGGATGGAGTCGATAATGACGATCTGAGGGCTGCGCGCTTTGATCACCGCCTCGATCTGGGTCAGGTTCGTCTCGCAGTACAGCTCCATGGAGTCCGCAAAGTCCCCGATCCGCAGCGCGCGCATCTTGATCTGGCGCAGCGATTCCTCCCCGGACACATACAGAAGCTTTTTCCCGGAAAAGGACAGGTTCCTGCACATCTGCAGCAGAAGCGTCGATTTGCCGATGCCCGGATCGCCGCCCACCAGCGTCAGCGAGCCGTTTACGATGCCGCCTCCCAGCACCCGGTCCAGCTCCCCGATGCCCGTGGGGATCCGGCTTTCTTCCTCCATGGAAATCTCATTTAATACAGCAGGGCGGCTTTGTGGGCCGCCCGCGTTTGGCTTTTTGATCTCCTTTCCGCCTGCGGTCACCGCCACCGGCTCCTCTGCGAACGTGTTCCACGCCCGGCAGCCGGGGCACTGTCCCAGCCACTTTGCCGATTCATAACCGCATTCCTGACAGAAATATCTCGTTTTGATTTTCGTCGCCATTTATTTTGTGATCTCTACCTTTACCTCTCCGACGCCCGCAAGCTCCACGCTTACGTTTAATTTACCGCCCATGCTGGTGCTCATGCGTCCGGCGTCCTCGCCGTTGATCTTCACGTCATATTCCGCGCCCTCTTCCAGACCGAGGGTGATCTGCGCGTCGTCGTTTCCTTCTACAATAAAGCGCACGGTGCTGTCGCTTTCGCAGAAATGCTCCACGCTCGTGCCCGGAACGGACTCATATACGAACATCCCGTTTCTCTCAAGCCTTGTCAGCTCATGACAGGTTTTTACCTTATATTCGTCGCCGCCGCTCTCAAAGCCCTCCTTCTTGCTCTTTTCCTCCAGAAGATGATTGCCGAAGCTGATGCTGCCGTCCGCTTCTGTTCTGATCAGTTCTTCTACTGCTGCCATTCCTTTGTCCTCCTGTCCGCCCTGACGGCGGATCCTTTTTATTTTGTAAAACCGTTCAGGGGCTGCTTTAACCCTCTGCCCGGTCAGCGTGCACCAAAAAAGTGACCTTTCCTTCCCGGAAGCCTGCGCTTACGCTGTCCCCGTTTACGATGCGCCCGGAGAGGATCTCCTCTGCCAGCTTATCCTCGATCTGCGTCTGGATCGCGCGCTTTAAGGGTCTTGCCCCCATCTTCAGGTCGCTGTATTTTTCTACGATATGATCCTTTAACGCCGCCGTCAGCGTCAGACGGATGTTCATCTGCTCCCGACATCTTCTGACCAGACTTCCCGAAAGCAGCCCGATGATCTGCTTCATATCCGCATTCGTCAGCTGATGGAATACGATCACTTCGTCGATCCGGTTTAAAAACTCCGGCTTAAACAGACGCTTTACCTCTTCCATCACGCCGCCCTTCATCCGCTCGTAGCTCTTCTGCGCGTCCTCTTTTGCCGCAAAGCCGAGATTTTTAGGCTCCACGATCCGCTGCGCGCCGGCGTTTGACGTCATGATGATCACCGTATTTTTAAAGCTTACCCTGCGTCCCTTGGAATCCGTGATGTGCCCGTCGTCCAGCACCTGAAGCAGGATATTAAACACATCCGGATGCGCCTTTTCGATCTCGTCGAACAGGACGACCGAATAGGGATTCTGCCGCACCTTTTCCGAAAGCTGTCCGCCGTCGTCAAAGCCCACATAGCCCGGCGGAGAGCCGATCATCTTGGAAACCGAATGGCCTTCCATATATTCCGACATATCCACGCGGATCAGGGCGTTCTCCGAGCCGAATACCGCCTCTGCAAGCGCCTTGGAAAGCTCTGTCTTTCCAACGCCCGTCGGCCCTAAAAACAAAAATGAGCCGATGGGGCGCTTCGGATCCTGAAGCCCCACGCGCCCGCGGCGCATCGCCCGCGCCACCGCGCTGACCGCTTCTTCCTGTCCGATCACCCGCTTGTGCAGAATGGATTCCAGCTTCAAAAGCCGCTCTCCCTCTTTTTCCGTCAGACGGTTTACCGGAACCTTTGTCCAGACGGAAATCACCTTTGCAACGTCCTCTGCCGTTACCTGCGGCATGTCTTTTTCCCGTTTCTTTTCCAGACGCTTCTGCCTGCGCTCATATCCGGCATACAGCTCATCCTGCTGCTTCTTCCAGACGCCCGCCTGAGCATAGTCTCCGGCGCGGATTGCCTCCTCCAGACGGACGTCCAGCTCCTTTAACCGGTCTGTCAGCTCTGCATCCTGGTCCGGCAGCTGCATCCGCTCCAGCCGGACCGCCGCTGCCGCCTCGTCCATCACGTCGATTGCCTTGTCGGGGAGCCTGCGGTCGTTGATATAGCGGGCGGACAGCTTTACCGCCGCCTCCAGCGCTTCCTTGGTGATCGTTACCCTGTGGTGCTCCTCATAGCGGGACACGATCCCCGCTAAGATCCCGACCGACTCCTCCTCCGACGGCTCCTCCACCGTCACAGGCTGGAACCTGCGCTCCAGCGCCGCGTCCTTTTCCACATATTTGCGGTATTCCTCCAGCGTGGTCGCACCGATCAGCTGGATCTCGCCGCGCGCCAGGGACGGCTTTAAAATGTTGGAAGCGTCGATCGCCCCCTCCGCGCCGCCCGCGCCGATCAGCGTGTGGATCTCATCCAGAAACAGCAGGATATTGCCCGCCTCCGTTACCTCGCGTATTACCTTTTTGATCCGCTCCTCAAACTCGCCGCGGTACTTGCTCCCTGCCACCATGCCGGACAGATCCAGCATGAGCACGCGCTTCTCCCGGACAGTTTCCGGCACATGCCCTCCGGCAATGCGCAGCGCAAGCCCCTCTACGATCGCGGTCTTTCCGACGCCCGGTTCTCCCACCAGACAAGGATTGTTCTTCGTCCGGCGGCTCAAAATCTGGATCGTCCTTGCGATCTCCTCATCCCTGCCGATCACCGGATCCAGCTTTCCCTGCGCCGCCAGCGCGGTCAGGTCGCGGCTGTAAAGATCGAGCGTTGCGGTCTGTCCCTTTTTTTTGCGGCGGCTGCCCGTCTCTTCACGGTATGCCGCAGGATCCAGCCCGAGCGTTAAAAGCGTATCCACAAAAATCTTCTGCACCGGCAAGGACAGCGTGTTCATGATCCGCACCGCCACATTGTCCCCGTCCGCGATCAGTGCCATCAGGATATGCTCCGTGCCCGTCAAAAGGCTGCCCGCTTTTGCCGCCTGTCTGTGGCTCTCCCGCAAAACCTCCTGCGCGCGCGGGGAATAGCCGTCCCGCTCCATCACAGACGTCCCCGTCTCCGGCGCGATCAGATCGCGGATCATCTCCCGGATCGTCTCCTCCTTCGCGCCGTTATCCAAAAGCACCTTTGCCGCAACGCCCGTCTTTTCCCGGATCAGTCCCAGCAAAATATGCTCCGTACCCGTATAATTCTGATGCAGGCTCTTTGCCGCCCGTCCCGCCAAAAGCAGGGCGGTCTTTGCCTTGTCCGTAAACTGTGACTGCATCCGTTACCTCCAAATACCGGAACCGGGGTCAGATCGTCCCGTATTCCTCTTCCTCATAAATCTCGTCAATTAAAGCATGCACCTCCTGCCGGGAAATATTCCTGCAGCTTGCGCGGGCAAGAATGACCCGCATCGCCTGACGCAGCTCCTCCACGTCCTGGATCCGGTCCGCGTCGATCGCGATTACCGCGCCCCTGCGCCGGTCCACCTTCACAAACCCTTCCTGCTTTAAAACGGTGTACGCCTTATTCACAGTATGCATATTGATGCCGACTGATTCCGCCAGCTGGCGCACGCTGGGCAGGGGGTCTCCTTCCTTCAGGCGGTTGGTCGCGATCCCTACGATGATCTGATCGCGAAGCTGGATGTAAAGCGCTTCATCACTGTTAAAATCCACTTCCAGAATCATTTTGCCACCTTCTTTATCTCCTGTACTTTCGCCTCAATGTGTTATAGAAAAAATATAACAAAATCAATGGGCTGCGTCAAGTAAAAACAGCAGACCTGTATGCGCCGTTTTGCGGTCATGCCACACAGATCTGCCGTTTTGACAGTTTCCCTGTTCCGGAAATTTTTATTTCAGATCAAGGAATTCAAATTCCAGATCATCGTCGTCTAAAAAGTTTTTGGACTGCCAGCCCTTCTCCTTGGAACGGGAAGCCTTGCGGCGCGGGCGCTCCTCTTCATAGTCGTCCTCGTCCTCATCTTCCTCGTCTTCGTCCTCATCCTCGTATCTTACGCGGCGGGATGCCTTTCTGGGAGCAGGCTTTCTATGGCGGCGCGGACGTTCTTCTTCCTCGTCGTCCTCTTCGTCCTCATCCTCTTCATCCTCCTCGTCATCCTCATCCTCTTCGTCGCGGCGGGATGCGAAGCGGCTGCCGAAGCTGCGGCGGCGCGGACGCTCTTCCTCTTCCTCGTCTTCGTCCTCGTCGTCCTCATCTTCTTCGTCGTCATCATCGTCATCATCATAACCGTCATAATCTGCGCCTTCATACGCATTTTTCAGCTTGATGATAAACACTGTCACAACAACAATCAGGACAAGGATTACCACTGCCATGATGATGATTACCAGACGCATGCTGGATGTTGTTTTCTCCATTGCGTCCATATTGCTCTGGTTTGTCTTTTCCGCATTCAACAGATCTTCTACTTTGTATTTTGTCCCCATCGTGTTGTCATGCAGATACCAGTAGCTCGTGCCCGTACCGTCGTCCTCATAAACGACCCCGTACTCTTCCGTGGGAGCTGCCGGCTGCTCTTCCGGCGTCTCCGTCTCCTGCGGAGCAGGCTCTTCCGGAGCAGGCTCCGGCTCTGCGACATGCGCCTCTACCAGATCGGAACGGATATAGCCTGTAACGGTAGAGCCGTTGCTTTCAAAGGATACCGCATACCATGTCTTGCCGTCGCTGCCCTGGGTTTCCCCGGTCACAGTCACTTCCATGCCCTGCGTCGCTTTTCCCGCCACGCTTGCGTCCGTGGAAGCTTCACTTCTGACGTTGACGCTGCCGCTTGTCACGGTAGCGCTCGTTACAGAGCCGCCTGCCGCTTCTCCTGCGCCCTCATTCCCTGTATCGCCTGTATCCTCTGCTCCGCCTGCCTCTGCATCGTCGCCTGCCGCGCCCTCATCCGTGTTCGTGCTCGCGCCGCCCGGATTGGAACCCAGCGGCACCGCATGCGCCGTCATGGGAGCCGCCGCAAACAGAAAACCTGCCGCCAGCAGACAGCATGCCGTCGTGCCAAGCCCGGAAATAAATTTCATCAGCTTCTTATCTTTGATCATGTTGTTACCTCTTTTGATTCCTCTTTCAAAAAATCCGTCCTCACGCCTCGTCGATCGCTTTTCCGATGTCATGACGCATATACTTATTGGAAAATTCCACCCATTCCGTCGCTTCATAGGCTTTGCGGCGCGCCTCTTTTAAGTCTGCGCCCTTTGCCGTCACGCCGAACACTCTGCCGCCGTTTGTGAGGATCGTCCTGCCGTCCTCCGCAAATTTTGTCCCCGCATGGAAGCAGAATACATCGTCCCTGCCTTCAAACTTTTCCAGCCCGGAAACCGGAAGCCCCTTTTCATAGGATACCGGATACCCGTCGGACGCCAGCACGACGCAGACTGCCGCCTGATCCTCAAATTCCAGCTTCAGGCTGTCAAGCGTCCCGTCGATACATGCCTCGCACACGTCGATGATGTCATTTTTCATGCGGGGAAGCACAACCTGCGCCTCGGGATCTCCGAAGCGGACATTGTATTCCAGCACGCGCGGGCCGTCCGGCGTCAGCATCAGCCCGAAAAAGATCACGCCCTTAAACTCGCGCCCTTCCGCCGCCATCGCGTCCACCGTCGCCTGATAAATGTACTTCCGGCAGAAATCATCCACCTCTTTGGTGTAAAAGGGAGAGGGAGAAAAATTGCCCATACCGCCGGTGTTCAGCCCCTGATCGCCGTCCTTGGCGCGCTTGTGATCCTGCGCTGAGGACATGATCTGGATCGTCCTGCCGTCGGTAAAGGACAGGACGGAAACCTCCCTGCCCGTCATAAACTCTTCAATGACCATCCGGTTGCCCGCCGTGCCGAACTTTTTGTCCGTCATGATCGTGCACACGCCGTCCTCTGCCTCTTCCAGCGTATTGCAGATGAGCACGCCTTTTCCAAGCGCCAGCCCGTCCGCCTTCAATACAACCGGGAACTTCGCTTTCGTGTGAAGATATTCCAGCGCATCCTCCGCGCTTTCAAATACCTCATACGCCGCCGTGGGAATATTATACTTTTTCATCAGGTCTTTGGAAAACGCCTTGCTTCCCTCCAGGATCGCCGCATTTTTGCGAGGACCGAAGGCGCGGATGCCCGCCGCTTCCAGCATATCCACAAGACCGCCCACCAGCGGATCGTCCATGCCGACGATGACTAAGTCGATCTTATTTTCTTTTGCAAAAGCCGTCAGCTTCTCAAATTCCATCGCGCCGATCGGCACGCACTCCGCCACCTGCGCGATTCCCGCGTTGCCCGGAGCGCAGTATATTTTCGACGCCCGGGGGCTTTTTGCCACGCTTGCCGCGATCGCATGCTCCCTGCCGCCGCTTCCTACGATCAGAATGTTCATATGATTATCGCCTTTCCTTGTTCTACCCGGACTTTCCCCTGCGAGATCAGGTCGATCGCCTCCGGCAGGATCTGCCATTCCGCCTCTTCCATTACCCGCTTCTGTAAAATTTCCGGCGTATCGCCCTGTCTGACCTCAACCGCCTTCTGTAAAAGGATCGGCCCGGTATCCATGCCGCTGTCCACGAAATGCACCGTCGCGCCCGTTACCTTCACGCCGCGCGCCAGAACGCCCTCATGGACGTGCAGCCCGTAAAATCCCACGCCGCAAAAGGACGGGATCAGGGACGGATGGATATTGATGATCCGGTTTGGAAACGCCTCGATCAAAGACGCCGGGATCGCCACCAGAAATCCTGCCAGCACGATCAGATCCGGATTCAGCGCTTTGAGCTTTTCCGTCAGCGCCTCGTTATACAGCGCCCTCGTCTCAAAGCTTTTCGGGGAAAGGCAGACCGCTTCTACGCCGTGCAGGCGCGCACGCTCCAAAGCGTATGCGCCTGCGTTGTTGCTGATGACCGCCTCTACCTTCGCATCACGGATCTTCCCGCTGTCGATCGCGTCAAGGATTGCCTGCAGGTTGGTTCCGCCGCCGGAAACGCAGACTGCCAGTCTCAGCATAAGGTCACTCCCTTTTCACCTTCTTCGATGGAGCCTACCACATAAGGAGTCTCTCCCGCAGCCTTCATCGCTTCCATCGTCTTATCCACATCCGCCGGGTCAACCGCAACGATCATGCCCAGACCCATATTGTAGGTGTTGTACATCATCTGTTCTTCCACATTGCCCTTTGCCGCCAGCAGCTTAAAGATCGGAGGAACCGGATAGCTGTCTTTTTTTACAACAGCGTGCGTGCCGTCCTTTAACATACGGGGCACGTTCTCATAAAAGCCGCCGCCTGTGATGTGGCTGCACGCCTTCACGGTCACGCCTGCTTCCTTTACCGCCTTGAGCGCCTTGACATAGATACGGGTCGGTGCAAGCAGCGTCTCGCCCAGCGTTGCGCCCAGCTCGTCATAATATGTATTCAGGCTTTCCGCTGTCATCTCGAATACTTTTCTCACGAGGGAGAAGCCATTGGAATGTACGCCGGAGCTTGCCATGCCGATCAGCACGTCGCCAGCCTTTAAATTCTCGCCGGTGATCAGATCCTTCTCATCCACAACGCCTACCGCAAAGCCCGCCAGATCATACTCGTCCTCCGGCATCAGACCGGGATGTTCCGCAGTCTCGCCGCCGATCAGCGCCGCCTCAGACTGCACGCAGCCCTCCGCCACGCCCTTTACGATCTGGGCGATCTTTTCAGGCTCATTTTTGCCGCATGCGATATAATCCAGGAAAAACAGCGGCTCACCGCCTGCGCACGCGATGTCGTTTACGCACATTGCCACGCAGTCGATACCGATCGTATCATGCTTGTCTAAAAGAAACGCCAGCTTGATCTTCGTGCCGACGCCGTCCGTGCCGGATACCAGTGTGGGCTTTTCCATCTTTTTGATCTTTTCAAGGGAAAAAGCGCCGGAAAAACCGCCAAGACCGCCCAAAACCTCGGGGCGCATGGTTGTTTTCACATACTGCTTCATCAGTTCTACCGACTTATAACCTGCTTCAATATCCACTCCAGAGCTCTTGTAATCCATCTGTTCCTCCATACCGTGCCTGTGCACTGTTTGATTTATTTTGTATAGTTCTGATAGCCGCATTCCTGCAGCTTTGCGTCTTTTGCCAGAACGCCGTCCTTCATCTCGGCGCTGTAATCCTTCAGCTTCTTAAGCAGCTCGGGATCGGAAACCGAAAGGATCTTCGCCGCCAGAATGCCGGCATTTGCGCCGCCGTTGATCGCTACCGTTGCCACCGGGATGCCGGAGGGCATCTGAACGATGGAGTACAGGGAGTCCCTGCCGCCCAGAGACGTCGTATGCATCGGGATGCCGATGACGGGCATCGGGAACAGAGCCGCGCACATGCCCGGCAGATGCGCCGCCATGCCTGCGCCTGCGATGATCACTTTTACGCCTCTTTCTTCCGCAGTCTGCGCATATTCAAAAAAGGTATCGGGCATCCGGTGCGCAGAAATGATCCGCATCTCATAAGTGATGCCGAATTTATCAAGAATCTCCGCCGCCTTTGCCATAACGGGCATATCGGAATCGCTGCCCATCACAATACTGACCTGTGCCATATTGTATCTCCTCCTGTTATCATGATCTGGTTCCACGCCGCAAAAAAGCGCGAAAAATGTCATAACTTATCAATCTACAGTGTACTAAACTTTTCTGCGGGATGCAACCGTTTTTTGCAGTCACTTCTTTCGGGGTCTTTTCAGCACAAGCGCTGCTGCATTGACCGCCACAATAAAAATCAGATAATTCCGGTAGCCTGCATACATTCCCGGAATCACGTCCATCAGCGCGCCCCAGTCCTCATGGGCTACCCACGTCTCTGCCAGCCCATACTCCAATAATATCGTAAATGCCGCAAACGAAACCGCCGCAAACGCAGACCAGCTTTTTTTCTCATTATTTTTCCATGCCAGAAACAGGGTCAGCCCTGTCGCCGCCGCGCTCAGAAATCCTGTTAAAATCCACATATTCCGCTCCTTTTTCTGATAAGCTTCTTTATTTACCGTTATTGCTTTTTATGCACTTCAATATTTCATGACAGATCAACCCCAGACACAGACCTGCTGCCATTCCCGCAAGCATGATTCCCAAAATTTCAACGTTCCGGAATCTGTTTGCACAAAATGCCCATACGCCCGCCGTCACTCCGCAGAGAACCGCAAACCCTATGTAAATATTTCTAAAATTTTCTGCTCCGTCATGTTCCGGGCTTTTTCCCTCCGGTTTTATTTCATTTCCGACCAATTCGTCTATGCTTTTTTGAAATACCTTCGACAGCAAAATCAGCTGCTCCGGATTGGGCGCAGTTTCCCCCAACTCCCAGTTTGATATTGTCTGTCTTGTAACGCCGACTCTTTCCGCCAGTTTTTCCTGTGATAATCCCTGTTCCTTTCGGAAGGCATAAATATTTTTTCCAAGCTCCATAGCTGTATTCTCCTTTCCCCTGCAGTATCCCTGAAACGGCATTTGCAGCGCTACCAAAGACTGCCGGAATCTGCGCAAAGGATCTTAACATTACACATATTTTATGCTACTTTTCCTCCTGAAGCTGCCGATACGTTTCTTCCTTTATCCGATAAATTCCCTGATACGGCTGTTCTATATAATATTTTCCGTTCTTTTCATAGGCGAATAAGGTACTTGTCCCCTCTCCAAACTGAAAATCCATTTTGATATAATTTTCAACCGCCGGAGCATCCTGTACACTTTCCTCTCCGGTTGGTTCAGCCCCGGAAAAATCCTCGATCAATCTGCCTATCCACGCTTCGTCTGAATAGCTTACCGTATCTTCCCCAATCTTTATATCAACAGAAAAAACGTCCTCTGCATCAGGCAATACAATCGGTTCCGCCTTTTTTCCGCATGCGCATAATGCCAAAACGGCAATACAACATACGACTGATAAAATATACTTTTTCATAGTCTTTCTCCCGCATCCGTCAAAAATCCCATATCCCCTATTTTTCTTCATCCTGCCCTCCTTCCCCCATCCTTGTCACAACCTTCCCGCCCGCTTCCCATTCAATCCTAAGCGGCGTCAGGCTGTAATCCGTAATCTTGCATCCCTCCTCTGTGACGGACACAGTAAAGGATGCCATCCCGCCTTTTTCACAGCTTTTTTCCGGCTGGGCGCTCAAAAAATTCCCGATGGAATAAAAAACAAGCGTTTCATGTCCACTTCCATCTGTCAAAAGCTCGTACGGCTGCAGCGTATGGGGATGGGTTCCAACGACCACGTCCACCTGCTCCTCCAAAAATATCTCCACCCATTTTTTCTGAAAGGCATCCGGCTCTGCTGCATTTTCCGTGCCCCAGTGGGCAAATACGATCACAAAATCCGCTTCTTTGCGCGCCTTTTCCAGATCTGCACGGATCTTCCCCTCATCCTCTAAAAGATGGATCAGCCCCGGCATATCCTCCGGCGCAGGCATCCCGTTTGTCCCATAGGAAGCATTAAACAGCGCAAACCGGATCCCGTTTTTAACAAGCAGCGCATAGGGCTTTTCTTCTCCTATCCCCAGACAGCGCACGCCCCTTTCCTCAAAAAAATCCCGTGTAAAAAGCGCTCCTTCCGCTCCCAGGTCAAGCATATGGTTTGTCGCGCAGGTCACTGCATCAAAGCCCGCCGCTGCGATTGCCTCCCCCACCTGACCGGGCGTTCCAAATCTCGGATAATCGCTGTATTGTCCCGGATCAGCCGTCAGCGGCGTTTCCTGATTGATCACCGCCACATCTGTTTTTTCCAGCACTTCCGTAAAATTTTCAAACAGAAACCCAAACCCCTCCGAAAGCCCGTAACGCCAGATCGGCTCATGCGCGATCAGATCCCCGAATACCGCAAAGGACACCTCCGTTTCCTGCCGTGAAAACCCCCACGAATCCCAGACCCACAGGCTTGTCTCTCCCGCCGGGTCAGTCAGAAGAATGCCCGTCCGCCCTCCGGCGCTTTCAAACGCCGACATTGCCGCCGCATCCACTCCCATGTAAGACGACATCCATTTGGGTCTTATATCCTCTCCTGCATACTCATATACAAAAAGATGCTGCGACCACTTTTTTTCGTCCTCTTTGATCCAGAAAGGCTTATGCTTCCCGAACCGCCCGATCTTCCAGCATAAAATCACCAGCTCCTCCTGCCCGTCAGAATCCATATCACAGGACATCGCATCCTGAACTTTGTACTCCCGCGGTGAGCGCCAGATTTCTTTTCCTCCATAAAAAACATATGCCCGACGGCTTTTTGCCTCGACCCGGTATCTTCCCTCCGCTTCCTGCACCATACGGTTCTCCCACGAAACCCATCGCGGCAAAAACGCGCCATTTTTCCACAGCAAAAATCCAAGGAGGGCAATTCCGGCTGCCGCCGCAAAAGTCAGCAGCCATACCGCCCGTTTTCTCTTTTCCGGAACCCTTTTCTCCTTATTCATACGCGAAATCACTGCGATAGCTCTGCGTCCAGCCGGGCTGGCTGATGCCGCTGTCCGTCCGGTAGCTGCCGTCCTCTCCCAGCTCAAAGCCCATCATCTGCCGCCATTTTGTGTCTGTCAGCCGGTCATCCAGCGCCCACGGGAACTGATAAAAGGAATACACGCTTCCCCTTGCCAGCTTCAGCTTCCCGTCCACCTTTACCACCACATAGATCATGGAAGGCTGCCCGGTCGCTGCCTCCAGCACCGTACCGTTTGGATCGGTCGCAAGATCGACCACGACAGCCGCCGGATACTCCGCGCTCTCGATATAGGTTCCCTCGTCTACCCCCGCCTCCTTGCTTGCGATCCCGTACCAGAAATGCTCCAGATAACCGCCGTAGCTTCGGATAAATTCATATTCCTCGTCCGTCAGCGCTTCCTCCGCCAATTCTTTATTTGAAATGACCATCAGCGTATCCGCCATCGTTTTCAGCTGTTCCAAATCGCTCTGTGCAGACGGGGAAAGCATTCCAAACCGCGACAAGCCCTCCAGCGTCTGCTCTGCCAGCGCGGCAAACCTTTCGTAAACAACCGGCTCCGGCTGCACATACCCCCTGTCGTCCGGCTCTTCGTCCCAGCCGCCTCCCATTTCCGCCATCGACTGCTTGGAATAAAGGACGGTATCATGCTTTAGCTCTGTATAACTTCCTGCAAAGCATTCCAGATCTTTTTTGACCCATTCCTCATTCTGCATAAAGACCGGATAGCCTTCTCCTTTTGGCAAAAGCAGCGGGCGGAGCGTATTCAGCCATCCTGCATACAGGCTTTGCGTCCATAACGCATCCTTTTCTTCTCCAAAAATGTCTCTCAGGCTTTCCATATTTTCCGAATATCCTTCAAATTCCGCCGCTCCCGCATCCTCCAAAAGCTCCAGCGCCTTGTCGCTGCCAAGCGCGGCCGGAACGTCCAGCACATCGGGAAGCATCCGCTTCTGCCCTGCGCCGTTTTCCCCCACGCTGCTGTAGATCAGCTTCTGCATGACCGCCGCATCCACCGTAAAGCGCTGTCCCAGAAACCGGAAGCCCGGGATCACATTTTCTTCCCCGTCCTGAACCGGCACGGAATTGACCGCAGGCGCCCGAAGGGAAGCCGTCCGTTCATGGAACGCAGCAAACGCCTGCCCGTTTCCTGCAAGCTCCCCGACCGTAAACGACCTGCCGTAGACCGCTTCCATCACCGGCGCGTATTCGCATACGCCTGCATCGTCGCTCGTCCCTGCAAAAAACGACGTTACCGCATAAATCCGCTTCCAGAGCCGCAGCGCATCCGGATCATCCGCCAGCGCCTTTGTGATCAGCAGTGCGCTCCTGTCCAGCTCCTCTTCCCGCTGCTCAAAATGGATCCTGCCATACCACATCATCGCCTTGAAATACCGTTCCAGCGTTTCATCGCCCGCATAATAGCTGCGCGGCTTATACTGGCTGTAATCCTCCTCTTTGCCTGTGACCGCCGATACCTCGATGCCCTCTGCCCTCCCGATTTTGGAAAGCTCCTCCGACACTGCTGCATCCGTCGTCCCATCTCCCAAAATGCTGTCGTCCAAAAGCTTTGCCCCGACCGTAAAAAATACCGTATTGCGCTTTGCCGCTTCCTCCCATTCGCTTCCGGCGAGTTCCTCGTACTGCGCCCTGCTGTTTTGCAGCATCCGGACGCTCAGCTCCTTTAGCTTCTCTGCCAGATATTCCTTCTCCGTATTTTTCAAAATCTCGGCAAAAAACAGATGATAGGTGTGCATAAGCGAATCCACCGTTATAAAATTCGGGATCATAGCATAACGGTTCGTCTCATAAATATCAAAAAATTCGCTTCCCGCGCTGTCTGCTACCACAAACCCGTTCTGCACAAGCTTCTCCTGCATTCCGGGCGTTATGTAAAACTGCCATGTGTTTTCCACATTTCCAAGATCCGGCGCAATCATCCAGCGCCCGACCGACGGCGTCACATGCGCTGCCGCCTCCCCCTTCTGCTCCCAAAACACCGGGCGCGTCCCCGCATAGAGCCAGTCTGCGCCGCCTGCGTCTCCCGGCTCCTTTCCGGCGTCCTGCGTCTCCTGTGACTCTTTCTGTGCCTCCTCCTGCTCTTTCTGTATCCCTTCCTGTTCTTTCCTGCCGGAATCCTGCGTTCCTGCCGTCCGGGATTCCGTCTCCGAAATTCCCGCGCCTTCCCCGCAGCCTGCAAGCAGCGCTGCCGCCAGCAATACTGCCAGTATCTTTTTTATGCTTCCCGCCATCGTCCTGCCCTCCCTTTCTTTTTTGCTCCGATCACTGATTTCATCCTCATTATACCATGAAAGACGCAGCCTGACATCCGGACGCTCCGCAAGATTTTCTTAATATTCTATGAGTTTTTACGAGGATAAAGCGTGCGCATCATCGTATTTTGACTCTTCGGCAGGAAAGACACTTTCCCAGCGAAGAAAAAACTGCCGCCGAAAGGTCATCCCCTCCGGCGGCAGCCGCTTATTCCGGCTATGATGTTTTTTCAGCCCCCATACAGAGGCACATTCAGCTCTTCCGTCCCTTTCAGCACGAAAAACCCGTCCCTGATGATCTCGGTCACGCTTCCGTCCGCGTGCACTGCGCTGACCTCGCCCAGCTCGTCGTAAGGGATCGTAATGTCCGTATGGCAGTTTAAATACGCTTTGGACAGATCCGTATGGCGCAGGGCGGAAACCTCGTTTTCCCGCGCAATGATCGCCTTGCCGTCCGGATTGTACGTCATCCGGTCCTCCTCGTGGCTGTAGCAAGTGTCGCCCACCGCAAAGTGCGGCCCGGTTTTTTCCGCGATCAGGATCGGCAGCTTGTCGTTAATGTCAAAACGGCGCGCCGCCATATAGGCGGTCGTGTTCGTGCCAATCGCAAATTCGCCCAGCGGCAGCGTATCGTGGTGGAACAGCACGTTGTCCTGCAAAAGCTTCCTGTTTTCCTCTTCGGTCGGGAAGTTCCTGCAGTCATAACTGCTGATGCGCCCTTCCTCAAAATGCAGCTCCAGATCGTTGTACTGCATCCCGTTTAAATAAACCTGCGTCACATGCAGCACGCCCTCTGTGCCTGCCAGCTGCGGCGATGTGAAAACTTCCCCGACCGGGATATTTACGTCTGCCACGCAGTTTTCAAAATTCGTCTCCTTTGCAGGATCCGACAGCGGATGGAGCATTACCTTCATATCCGTGCGGTTTCCGTTCCTGCCTTTGATCCGCACCCACTCCGCCTCGTCCAGCGCGTCGATGATGCGCTGCTGGATCGTCTCATAGGTCTTGTAATCCAGCGTGTTGATCTCAAGGATCTTGTCAAAAATCGCTTCAAAATCCTCTCCAATCTGAGGCACGGGAAACGCGATGATCGTGAAGCTTCTCTCCTCCGGGTCGATGTATTCGTTCGTCATCGCCCCCGCCTGGCTCTGGTATTCCACGGAAAGCTTCTGCTGCTCTTTGGAAAGCTCCAGCCTCTCTGCCTTGTTCTCCGGCTCAAAGGGCTGCTCCCCAAACGATTCGATCACCGCCGGGCCCGCGTGCAGCGCCGCCTTGTCCTTGTATTCTTCCCACGCTGCCTTCCGGCATTCCAGCATCCGCGTCACATATTTTTTGTCAAAATACAGCGCCTTGTCATTTTCATGGTCATAATCGAACTGACGGTTTACCGGCGCGCCGAAATATCCGGATTTATACACCCTCCGTCCCTCTAAAAAACTCGCGGGCGCGCGGAAAATAACCGGCTCCAGCCCCATTTTGGCAAAATTTTCAACCGCCGCGCGCACTACCCGCTCAAAGCCCAGCGGATAACGGATATTGACGGATTTCTTGCATTTAATATTCTTTTTTGCAAGTTCAAAACCTTTTTTATAACCCTCGGTATAAGTATCCGCAATCTTCTGAATCTTTTCCTCCGGAAGCCCATTCAGATATTCCGCCAGCTTCCACTGGTCGTCCGCGATATACTCGCCGTAATAAAACAGATACCGGATGTCGGAAAGGTCACTTTCCATTACGATTTTTTTTGCAAAATCCTTTTCCCAGTCCACGCTGCCTGCCACCGCATGCTCTGCCGTCAGCTCCGCATAGTCGCTGGCAAACCAGTAAAAGATCTCACGGATCTGCTCATAATCCGGCTCTGCCTTTTCCTGCGCTGCATCCACAAAAGCGCAGTAAATTTCCAGAAACAGCTCGATCCGGATCGTCAGCGCCTCCAAATCCTGTTCGTATACAAAAGCCGTAAGGCTGTGCAGCTCCGCGCTTACCGCGCAGAGAAGCTGCCCGAATTTTTCTCCGAGCTGCTTTACCGCCCACGCCGGATTCGCCCAGCTCGTCTCATAATTGCGCCCCAGAAGGTCAATGTGGCAGATCTCGTTATGCCGTTCCAGCTCCTGAAGATCTGCCCTTTGCAACCCGCCCCCTGCGATCCAGCGGTATTCCTCGATCATAACAGCTACATAATCTGCCGTTTCTGCAAAAAAACTGCGGAACGGTTCCGCCGTTTCGTGTTCCCTCGAAACCTGCTTTACCCGCTCTGCAGCAAGTTCAAAACGCTCTTCCATCACAGTCATAGTCCATACACTCCTGCATATACAATAAATCCGATCCCGGCAAGCGTCAAAGCATTCAAAACAATGCCGATCCACGCAAACAGATAAAATTTATCCTCTTCCGTTCTCACCATAATACCGCTTACCAGCCCTGCAATCGAAAAAATCAGGCATAAAAGCGCCACCACGCCGTAGCGGACATATGCCGTCCCCTGATTCTGCCATGTAAAATACACGGTCAGGATCAGGGAAACAAACGACATCGCGCCCAGCGCGGCAGAAAACATACCCTTTTTTGATTCTTTTTTATCGGTAAAAATAAATTTTCTGCGCACGCTACTTTCCTTCCCGCCTGTTTTTAAAAGATCAGCTTCCGCCTGCGCGCAAGAAGCCTTGCGCCGTTTACGATCAAAAGCACGCCGCTTGCAATGCCGCACACCGCCGTCACAACGCCGACCGCAATATTTAACGCGCCGCTTCCGCCCATCAGCTTATAGATTTTTTCTTCCATTTAAAAATCTCCCGTCCGGCTCACGCCTTTGCGCCGTACTGCTCATAGTAAGCGTCGATTGCGCTCTTTAACGCATCGTCAATATAAACCTTCCCCTTGTAAGGACGGTTATACAGATATTCCGTTACTTCCGCCATGCTCACGATCGCGTTTGCATCGAAGCCGTATTTCTCCTTGATCTCACACAGCGCGCTCTTGTCGGAGGACAGCCCCTTCTCCATACGGTTTAAGGAAACCATCAGACCGACGATCTCCACATCTGCCTGTGCCTTTAAGATCGGGAATGTCTCTTCGATGGACTTGCCGGAGGTCGTTACATCCTCGATGATCACCACGCGGTCGCCGTCCTTTAACTTGCTGCCCAGAAGGATGCCCGTATCTCCGTGATCCTTTACCTCCTTGCGGTTAGAGCAGTAACGGATGTCCTTGCCGTAAAGCTCGCTGATCGCCATCGTCGTCGCAACGGTCAGCGGGATTCCCTTGTACGCAGGCCCGAACAGCACGTCAAAATCCAGACCGTAGTTATCGTGGATCGCTTTCGCATAATATTCGCCCAGACGGCGCAGCTGCGTTCCGGTCACATAGGCGCCCGCATTCATGAAAAACGGGGATTTGCGTCCGCTCTTTAATGTAAAATCGCCGAATTTCAGGACATCGCTGTCCACCATAAATTCAATAAACTCCTGCTTGTACTGTTCCATCCTTCAAAACCTCCTGTATTTACGGGCGTTTGGCGCCTCTGTCTGTTTCAGATCTTACTTCTTTTCAATTCTAGCATATCCGGACGGGTTTTTCAATTCGCGGTTCAGAAAAAGAGCCCGCACCGGAGTGATGCGAGCCCCCCTAAATCCTATTCCAGTGCAAAAACTGCGACGTTCGCGCCAATGCCCGATCCGGTCTGAATCAGATCCGCTTGTAAGCGGCTGCTGTCTGTGTCCTTTCCCCACAGGTAAATCTCAGATGTAAACATGTCATTTTCCCCGCTTCTGACCTCATCCGCTTCTCCGTAAAGCCCGGTCAGCTCGTCCAGTATTTTCTGAAACGCTTCCTCATTATCCTTTAAGTCAATCTGGACGCTCACGGATTCCAGCTTATCATCATCAAAGTTTACCCAAAGGCTTGCGCTGCTTCCGTAAAACTCTAATGTTTCTTTCGTATAATAGCTCACTGCCAAAGAATCTTCCGCCTCCATTTTTTCAAACTCTGCAGGGATCTGTGAAAGAACCTCTTCGCTGGAGCTTCCAAACGGAATATCCTTATACTGGAAGCCTCCGTCTTCATTCCGCAGCTCTTCCAGCGGAAATAATTCTTTCTCTTTCGTTCCGCAGGCTGCAAGCGCAACTGTCAGCACCATCAGTAAAACAGGGAAAAACACTCGCCTCTTCATAAAACAGTCCCTCCTTTGTCCTCTCCCATCAATGGATAGGGGATATTCTTTTACAAGAATATTTTACTGTATGTTGTACGAAATTTCAATCTGATTTTTACGGAAATGCAGTCTTTATTCTGTCTTGCTCTTCTTTTTTACCCGACCGTATAATCTTTTTCATGATGCTTCAATGCCCCGCTTGCGCTGAACACATACAGGAAAACTGAGCCGTCTTTGCGGATACGCCCTTCCATGTAAAGATATGGCATGGCATACATCGGATGTCCGAAAGTCTCCTCTGATATTCTTTCAAGCAGCGCTGCTTCCTCTGCATCCAAAACTTCTGACATCCATGAAAATTCCTGAACCTTTCCCTTTTCATCCTTGTCCCAGTCCGGAGAGCCTTCCAGCTTCCATCCGGAGGCAATGTATTCCCACAGCTTCTGCAGATCGGCTTCCTTTTCAAATTCCAGGGAAATCATTTCAAGCCCCAAGGGAATACCCTTTGGAGTCTGATCTGTCAGGAAATGCATCGAAGCCTGCGCCTCCCATTCCCCGATCTGCCACGTACCGGGAAGCTTATAGACCTTCAAATTTTCAGAATCCTCCGACGGCACGAGCTCCGCTTCCGAAAAATCTGCTCCCAACAGCTCCCCTGCTTCCTTTGGACTGCTCCCAAACAGCATCATATCTTCCACCTTCTGAAAAACCTGAGCCTCTTTTCCGCAGCCTGAAAAAAGCAGCGCAGCTGCCATAACGGCAGCTGTCAATTTTTTTGTAATCCTCCCCATAATTTCCTCTCTTTCTTCCCCTATCGTATCGCCTGAGGCTTCAACCACTGACTCACAACCTTTGCCGACATTTTTACGACCTTTGCGATCTGCTCAATCGGCATCCCCATCCGGTACAGCTCAAGGGCGTTCTCCTTTTTTTCTTCCATCCTACCTTCCTGCCGTCCCTCCTGCTGCCCTTCCGCATAATATTCCTGCAGTTCTTTGCACATATGAGTCACCTCCTCCTTGTCATGCTTTAGTGCATAAAACCGTCTGCTTACCTCCGGGAAGCGTTCATCTGCAACCTCTTCCCGCATAAAATTTTTCATCAGCGCCACCTGTATCGTTCCGTCGTCTACCTTGACGTTTACCGTAAGACACGCCCCGTTGTATCTTACCCTCCGGAAATGATCGTCGTTATCGGCGCGCTGTACCTCGACATCCACAAGCCTTCCGTCTCCAAGCCTACAGTATGCGTCCAGCTTTACCGACCGTCCCTGCAGATTTTTCAGCTCCCTCTGCGGGACGACCTCCAATACTTTCAATGCCGGGTCTTCCATGCAAACCCGCAGGATTTCTTCACAGGCTGCCCTGTCCTCAAACATTTTCTGGAAGAAAATATCATCTATCATCCTCAGCTTGGAAATAATCTTCTTCCGTCTCTCCAGATCCCCGATCTGATCCATTTACCCTCCTGTCTTTTGTGCCGCTTCCTTACAATACCTCCGCCTTTATTTTATCATAGCTTTCATACAAGCAGCAATATCCTGATCGGCAAAATCTAATTTTCAAATGCTTTCCTGCCTCATACCGCAACGATCCTTACCGCCCTCTCCAGCAGCGCTTCCGATCTTTTTTTGTTGACATATCAACATTTTCATGTTATATTTGACCAGTCAACAAATACCGACGGCGCAGTTTCTGCCCGCCTTCTTCAAAGGAGATTTTTCATACCATGAATCAGATACACATTATTACCGACGCCGGTTCCGACATCGTAAACCCCGACCGCGCAGACTTAACTATCCTGCCCATGACCATCCGTTTTGGCGACGAAGAATTTCAGGACGGCGTAAACCTGACCCACCGCCAGTTTTACGAAAAGCTCATCGAAAACGACACGCTGCCGACAACCAGCCAGCCTTCCCCCTTCCTTTTTGAAAATGCGATCCGCAGCGTTTTGGAAAAGGGCGACATCCCGCTTATCATCACCATTTCCTCCAAGCTTTCCGGCACATGGCAAAGTGCCTGCATCGCCGCCGGGGAATTTGAGGAAACCGTCTATATCGTGGACAGCGAAAGCGTCGCAGTCGGGGAAAAAGCGCTTGTGGAATATGCGCTCCGCTTAAAGGATCAGGGCGCCAACATCCATACGATTGTGGATATTCTCGAACGGGAGAAAAAACAGCTCTGCGTACTCGGCCTTCTCGACACGCTGGAATATCTCCAAAAGGGCGGGCGGATCTCCAAAACCGTTGCGATTGCGGGAAGCCTGCTTTCCATTAAGCCCGTCGTTACCGTAAAAGACGGCGAGGTTCAGCTTCTTGGAAAAGCGCGCGGCTCCAAACAGGGCAATAACTTTCTGATCCAGAAAATTCAGGAGCACGGCGTTGACTTTTCCCGCCCAATCTTTCTTGGTTATACAGGATTAAGCGACGCCCTTCTGCAAAAATATATCAGCGACAGCCGCGCAGTCTGGGAAGAGCATGCGGACAGCTTAAAAATCGGGACGGTCGGCGGGGCGATCGGAACCCACGTCGGCCCCGGAGCCATTGCGGTTGCATTTTTCTCAAACCAGAACTAACTTTGGTTTCCAAAAGCCGCCAATTTATACAAACCGGCTTTTTCAAAGGAAAATTAAAAGGACCGGACAGCATCGGATTTTTCCGCTGCCCCCGGTCTTTTCTGTTGTTTTCTATTGTTTTCTGTCTTTTTCGATCGCTTTCTGTCTTTTCTGTCGCTTCCTGTCTTTTCTGCCGCTCCCGTTCTTATCTTCCGTCCTCTTCGATATGCTCCAGTCCCTGATTGATGATCGCCCGCACATGTCCGTCCGCCAGGGAATAAAAAACCGATTTCCCTTCCCTCCGGCTTTTTACAAGCTTGCTCTGCTTTAAGATCCGAAGCTGATGCGAGATCGCCGACTGGGTCATGTTAAGCGCCTCCGCCAGATCGCAGACGCATACCTCCGCCTCGAACAAAACAAACAGGATCCGGATCCGGGTGGAATCCCCGAATACCTTGAACAGCTCTGCCAGATCATAAAGCTCTTCTTCCACAGGCATCTGATCCGCCACCGTTTTCAGCAGCTCCTCATGCACCTCTTTGACTTCGCAGCATTCCATTTCTTCCATCCCGTTTCCTCCATTTTCCTCTTTTTGGCACTACAGCTTCTTTACATACAGCGCCCGGACCGCGTTCAATACTGCGATCACCATAACGCCCACGTCCGCAAAGATCGCCAGCCACATATTTGCGATTCCGAACGCCCCGAGCAGCAGGCACAGCAGCTTGACGCCGATCGCAAAATAAATATTTTCATATACGATTCTCATGCACTTGCGCGCAATGCGGATCGCTTTCGCGATCTTTAACGGGTCGTCGTCCATCAAAACCACGTCCGCCGCCTCGATCGCCGCGTCGGAACCGAGCGCTCCCATCGCAATGCCGATGTCTGCCCTGGATAAAACCGGGGCGTCGTTGATTCCGTCGCCCACAAAGGCAAGGATTTCCTTTTCCCCCTTCTGTTCCAGTAGCGCTTCTACCTGCTCCACCTTATCAGAGGGCAAAAGCTCGCTGTGCACCTCGTCGATGCCAAGCTCCTGTGCCACCTGATGCGCAGTCTGGCGACGATCCCCGGTCAGCATGACCGTTTTTTTGACGCCGCATTTTTTCAGGGAAGCGATCGCTTCCTTCGCATGGGGCTTAATCCGGTCGGAAATCAGGATGTGCCCTGCGTATTTGCCGTCCACCGCCATGTGGACGACCGTTCCCGCGCTGCGGCATTCCATACATTCAATGCCAAGCCTGTCCATGAGGCGGGTATTGCCCGCGGCGACCAAAATCCCGTCCACCTTTGCCGTCACACCGTTTCCGCCGATTTCTTCCACCTCAGTCACTCGGGAAGCATCCAGCGGCTGTCCGTACGCCGCCTTTAAGCTTTTGCTGATCGGATGGGAGGAATGGTATTCCACAAGCGCCGCATATTCCAAAAGCTTTTTCGCATCCATCGGGGAATGATGCACGCCGCTGACCTCAAAAACGCCCTGGGTCATCGTCCCCGTTTTGTCAAACACCACATATTTCGTGCGTGCCAGCGCTTCCAGATAATTCGAGCCTTTTACAAGGACGCCTGCATTCCCGGCTCCGCCGATCCCTGCAAAAAAGCTCAGCGGAATACTGATCACAAGCGCGCACGGGCAGCTGATCACCAGAAATGTGAGTGCGCGCATCACCCAGTCGCCCCACTCCGGAGCTACCCCTAAAAACAGCATCCGCACGATCGGGGGCACAACTGCCAGCGCCAGCGCGCCATAACAGACTGCCGGCGTATAAATCTTTGCAAATCTGGAAATGAACTGCTCCGATCTGGATTTTTTGGAGCTGGCATTTTCCACCAGATCCAGGATCTTCGATACCGTCGATTCCCCGAACTCCTTCGTCGTCCGGATCTTTAAAACGCCCGACAGATTGATGCAGCCGCTGATGACCTCGTCACCCTCTGCCGCTTCCCGCGGCAGGCTCTCTCCGGTTAAGGCGCTGGTATTTAAGCTCGACCTGCCCTCTTCGATCACGCCGTCGATCGGAATCTTTTCGCCCGGTCCAACCACGATCAGGCTGCCGATCGAAACCTCGTCGGGATCGGTTCTTTCCACGCTGCCGTCCTCCCGCTCCACATTCGCATAATCCGGGCGGATGTCCATCAGCTCGCTGATGTTGCGGCGGCTCTTGCCTACCGCATAGCTCTGAAACAGTTCGCCGATCTGGTAAAACAGCATAACCGCCACGCCTTCGCTGTATTCGCCCAGAATGATCGCGCCCACCGTCGCCACCGCCATCAGGAAGTTCTCATCAAAAACCTGACGGTTTAAAATCCCTTTTACCGCCTTGACCAAAATATCATAGCCGATCACGCCATAAGGGATCATGAACAGGAAAAACCGCAGCCAGCCCTCTGCCGGAATCAGCCCGAACAGGATCATGAGCGCCGCCGCTGCCACAATGCGCGCAAGCATCTTTTTCTGTTTTTTATTCATCGCTTTCATCTCCCTTCTCCAAAATTCTGCTGAAAAATGCCCCTGCCGGAAGCTTTACAGGAAGATCTCGCAGTCGTCCTCAACCTTTTTGCAGTTTTTGTAAACGTCCTGCATGACAGCCTTTACGTCCGCGCCTTCCTCAAACTCCACCGACATCTTCAGCGTCATAAAATTCACGACCGCATCCTTTACGCCTGCGGTGCGCTTTGCCGCATCCTCCATCTTATTCGCACAGTTTGCACAATCAACCTCGATCTTATAAGTTTTTTTCATTTTGAAATCCTCTCTTTCTCTTATCATATGAACATTTATTCATATGTTGTTTTTATTATATCCCTTCCCTCAAAAAAGTCAACCCCCGCGCGGGATTATTTTTGTAAAAAAAGCGGCACTCTTTAAAAAAGTGTGCGCCTTGGCGCACACCTGCGCCGAGCGCCTTTGCCGTCAGGCAATCTATTCCGGAGAAACGTAGTTTCTCCTTCGCGCGAGTGCGCATAATCGTGTTTTTATTCGGTCGGAAAGGAACTTTCCTGTCGAATAAAAAGGCCCATACCCTTCCGGATATAAGCCTTTTCCCATCCCATTATACAAGCGTGCAGTCCCACACGTCCACATCCGTGTCCTGAAACACGCTTCTGAGCCTTTCGTGCACCTGCTGCCGGGTCACGCCCTTTTTCAGGATCACCTGTAAAAATCCGCCTCCTCCGGCGCCGCACACCATCTGCCCGTCCGTCAGCTTTTCCACCGACTTTAAAATCTGATTGATCAGCGTATTCGTGCTGCCCGCATCCACCATCTGCGACAGCTCCCAGTGGCGGCTCATCAGCGCCGCAAAATCATCAATGCGCCCTCTTTCCAGTTCAAACCGCATGAGCGCCGCAGTTTTCTGGATCTCATTGAGGGCATAGAGCGCATCCGGGTTTGCCCCCACATAGCGCCCCACCACGTCGCGCAGAAGGTTTCTCGCCAGCCTGCGCTGTCCGGTATAGATCAGGCAGAACCGCTCCTGAAGTTCCCGCATCGCCTCTGCCGGAACCTCCACCTGCCTGACGCAGATCTCCTGCTCTGTCCCCGGCATCGTCGTGATATATTTGATTCCCGGACAAAGCCCGCCGACCTGATCCTGCCAGCCGCCTCCCGTGGACATGATCTGCTCCATGCACAGCACGCGCCCATACAGATCGCTTTCCTCATGGCTGATGCCCATAAATTCAAACAGCGCCTTTACGCATGCCGCCGCCAGAATGCTGCTCGTCCCAAGCCCGCTGCCCTTTGGTACGCCGGTCACTTCCGTCTGCATCTTAAATCCGCCGCCAAGCCGCGCAAGGATCTGATCCAGGCTGCCGCCCTTTGCCGGAAGGATGCCGCATGCCAGAAGCGCCGCCTTCTGCAGCGCGAACGGATCGTAAGGATCCCCCGTTTTCTGCAGTTCCTTCAAATCGTCAAATTCCCCGTAAACGCCCATGTCGCGGCTCTCAAAAATGATCTTTGCCTCATTCAGCTTTGTCAGCGTCACCTCCACCGGCATCTCTCCCTGCAAAAGGATCGCCGCATTGAGCACCGTCCCTCCCTGCTCGTTGCAGTAGGGCGGCGTATCGCTCCAGCCGCCGCCCCAGTTGACGCGCAGCGGCAGGTTTACCCGGTGAAAATCGCTCTGCATCCGGCAGTCCCCGTTCATTTTCAGGACACTCATCGCCCCTTCCATGACCGTCTGCTGGATTTTCTTAAAGCACTGGGAAATATACCGCTCGCCCTCTGCCTTTCCAAGGGCGCAGCCCACATAATAAAACAGCCGCATCGCCCTTGCCTGATCCGCCGTTTTCAGCCGGTTTTCCAGCCATTCCTCCTGAATCCGGGTCAGCTTCCCGGCACGGAGCACAAACGCCCCTTCGGAAGCGGGCTGCCCATTTTCGATCAGCTTTTCCAGCCGTTCCATGCGCACCAGCTCCTGCATCCGGCGCTCCCACGCAATCAGCGCCTCCGGGTCGGCTTCCGCAAAGCCGGAGCTTAAGCTTCTGCGCTCCTTCTTCCTCCATGCTTCCACATCTCCCGTTCCCCGCGCCATCGCGTACAGATTGCGGGCAGCCTCCACCGCCTCGCCGATCGTTTCACAGGACGGATAAAGGCGGGCGTCCCAGATACTGTGCGTCTTTGCATCCGCCTCCCACAGCTCGTCCCTGCCGATCCCGTTCTTTCCCAAAAATTCCGCCAGCGTTCCCCCAAGAAAGCTGCAGCCATCCTCCAGCGTCCCCTTGGGATTGTCGTCCACGCCGTAAATGCGCGCCACAAATCTGCCGTCCCGCTGTTTTAACCCGTGCAGCACCACGTTTGGCGGAACGGTCCCGGAATGGACATCTATATAAGAAAGAATGGAATTTTCCCCGACCGTTACGCCGCTGTGTACATAACTGACCTCCAGATAGCTGTTTTTACCGCATACCGCGCCATTTTCCAGTACGCTGTTGCAGCCTGCTACTGCTTCGCTTCCAATGCTGCTGTTCACATGGCGGCTCCACCCCAGCGCCGCATAGGCGTCGATTTTTTCAGACATCAGATGAAGGATCTCCTCCGTCGTCCCGAAATGGATAAACTGCGCCGGAGCCAGCCGCAAAAGCTTCATCCGGAAAGGATGCAGCGCCTCCCACACGCATCTGCGCGCCTCTGCCAGCGCATCGCTGTATTCCCCTTCCGGTTTTTCCTCATAAAAGGCTTCCAGCGTGGACTCCTCCGCCAGCGGATACAGAAAATCCCCATATAAGGACAGGCGCACCGCATCGTTGATGTATTTGCCGCATGCCGCCCCGTCCACCTTTCCGTCCTTCGAGATCAGCCCAAACAGCGCCTTTAAGATTTTTGCCGAAAAAAGCACCGCCCCCGTGTCGATGTCCACACAGCCCTGCTCGTTGACCGCGCCCGCCTTTCCAAGCGCCTCCACCGACTGTTTATGTAAAAACCGGGCAACATAGCCGTTTTCGCCCCGCAAAAATACACCGTGGTTCTTCCCTGTCTCCACCTTTTCCTTAAAGGAAATGGCTGCCGCCCCGTCCCCGAAATCATCGATCTGAAGCGCATTGAACAAAAGCAGCACGTCCCCCGACAAAAGAAGCATCCCCTCCCGTATTCTGGAAGGCACGCCCGCCGCCGCGATCATAAACTCATCAAAAAGCGTGGATACCCTGCCGTTTTCCAGTTCATGCGGCACAGGGGAAAACAACTTGCCCAGCGCCGAATACTGCGGAACCCGCTTGCTGTCCCCGCCCGAATGGATCACCAGAATGCGCAGCCCGTCAAATTCACTTCTGCCGGTCTGCTCTGCGATATAACGGAGTACGCCCAGCGTCGCCCCGCCGCTTCCCACACGCTTGCCGTCCGGATCCGAAACCACCGCAAAGTGCGTCCCTTCCGGCAAAAAATGATCCTTCCTGCGCTGTTCCAGCTGCGCCCGGAATCCTTCCGCCTGATGCTCGTTGGAAGCCGTCAATATAATATAATCCCAGCGCGCAAAATCTTCCCGGTTCCGCGCCCGCTCATAATCCGCCTGTGCGTCCTGATAAGACTGCGCCAGAAAAAGAGGTGCAATTAACTCAGACATTTTTTATCCTTTCCATTATCCCTGCGAAATCTGCAGCATTTTGGCTGCTCTATAAAATCCACTTTATATAGTACCATAAAGCCGCCTGCAGTTGTAGGAATTTTTAATGTATTTTCTTTAGAGGTATTTAAAAAGGTTCGCATACCCTCAGTGTACAAGGGGAATCGTGTTTTTTATTCGGCAGGAAAGGAAATTTCCTGCCGAGTCGCCCCCACCCGTAAAACGGGTGGCTCGGGACGCGGGCTCTAAGCCCGCCCTACTTGGCTGCGCCTCAAGGCG
>PPYE01071908.1_pt1 | contig 64393 bp, 57 predicted proteins | sample 1559881 | NCBI WGS metagenome assembly PPYE01 (sample SAMN08240022, study PRJNA423297) | Human gut metagenome, whole genome shotgun sequencing project. | reverse complement strand
GTTAAATAACAAATAACTATATAAAAAGGTTGACATTGGCTTTATCTGCGCGTTCCATGTAAGTTGCAACACCACCGATAGTTACCTCATCTAATAACTCTTCACGACTGATTCCCATCATGTCCATAGACATCTGGCAGGCTATAAATTCTACTCCTTGGGCAAGCGCCTGCGAACGAAGTGATTCCAAAGAATCTACCCCTTTACGCTTCATTAAAAAGCGCATCATGCGACTTCCCATACCGAACATATTCATTTGAGACAATTTCAGTTTCAAAGAACTGGAAGGAAGCATCATACCGAACATCCTGCCGAAAATATCTTTCTTTACTTTCGGTTTCTGCATTTTTTTCAAAACATTTAATCCCCAGAAAGTGAAGAATACCGTAACTTTTTGTCCGGTTGCCGCAGCCCCGTTTGCCAATACAAAAGTAGCTAAAGCTTTATCCAAATCATCACTAAAAAGGATCAATGTTTTTCCCCTACCCGCTGCTACAGTTCCGGTGGAAGAAGGGCAGACCATATTCAAATTACCTTTTTCTATAACTACTGTATAGCGTCCTTTATCCTCATGGCTTCCCACCAAACGATTACCCGTCGTATCACACCAGGCAGAAGCATCACGTGCAAATCCGGCATCAGTTGCCACAATCTCCACCTGTTCTCCCGGTTCAAGAGTATCCATTGCCTTCTTCACTTGCATGATAGGTCCCGGACATTGTAAACCACAGGCATTGATTTTCAATGGTTCTTTAGATGAACCTCCAGCTGATAATATAGAATCGGATTGCACAACAGTTCCCGAAGTTTCAGTAGAGCCAAAAGTTACGCGAGCATCAACTGAAGCATCCACTATAGAAGGTACCGGTACCGGAGCAACCGCAGCAGAATACAGTTTATATCCTCCCGAAAGATTACGCACATTCTTATATCCATTTCCCATCAGGATACGTTGTGCCAGATATCCACGCAAACCCACAGCACAAAACAATACAACCGGCTTATCAGTAGGAACTTCGAGCATACGCTCTCTTAAATCATCCAACGGAATATTAATTGCTCCCGGAATAGTTCCAAAAGAAAATTCTTCAGCCGTACGGGTATCTATTAACATTACTTCATTCTTATGCTGTACCAGTTCTCGCCAAGTTACGACAGGCATTGCACCACTGATAATATTAGAAGCAACATATCCGGCAATAGCAATAGGATCTTTTGCAGAAGAAAACGGAGGAGCGTAAGTATGTTCCGTTTTCATCAAGTCATATACCGTTCCACCACGTTTGATCAAGCCGGCAATCTGGTCAATGCGTTTGTCCACGCCCTCATAGCCAATACCCTGCGCACCATATAATTTTCCTGTGACAGGATGAAATGTCAATTTTAAAGTCAAGGGCAATGCATCCGGATAATACCCGGCATGAGAAGACGAATGAGTAACAGAACTTTGATATTCCATCTCCCATTGCCTCAGACGCTTAGCAGCAAGTCCCGTAGAAGCAACCGTCATATCAAATACTTTTGCGATGGAAGTACCGATAGCACCTTCGTAAGCAACCTTATTACCAAATACCATATTATCAGCCACAATACGTCCCTGACGATTAGCCGGATTTGCCAGATAATTCAACCACGGTTTCCCGGTCAATGGATGCGGATATTCAATGGCATCCCCTACAGCATAAATATCCTTTGCAGAAGTTTCCAGATATTCATTTACCCAGATACCACCTGCTTCACCTATCTTCAGTCCGGCTTGTTTAGCCAAAGCCGTCGCAGGGCGTACTCCGATAGAAAGCAATACCATATCTGCCGGAATCGTTTTTCCACTTTTCAAAAAGACGGTAATACCTTGTTCTGTACGCTGGAAATGAGTCACTCCTTCTTCCAGATAGAGCGACACACCTTTCTGTATCAAATGTTGATGAACAGGTGCAGCCATCGAAAAATCAATGGGCGCCATCACTTGGTTACCCATTTCCACAACTGATACGGCAACTCCGGCATGATGCAAATTTTCTGCCATCTCCAGTCCAATAAAGCCCGCACCTACTACAACCGCACGCTTTACGGAGTTTTCCGTAAGATAAGACTTTATATGATCGGTATCTTCAACATTACGGAGAGTGAAAATTCCTTCAGAATCGATACCTTCCAGTGGTGGTCGAACAGGTGTAGCACCCGGAGACAACAAAAGTTTATCATAGGTTTCTTCATATTCGCGACCGTCTGCAGTACGAACAGTAATCGTTTTATCTTTAGGATGAATAGCAATAACTTCATTCTCCACACGTACATCTATACGAAAGCGTTGGCCGAAAGAAGTCGGCGTTTGCACCAGCAATTTCTCACGCTCTGCGATGACACCACCTATATAATAAGGCAAGCCGCAATTTGCATACGAAATGTATTTCCCTTTCTCAAATAAAAGAATATCAGATTTCTCATCAACTCTTCTTAAACGTGCCGCCGCCGTAGCTCCCCCGGCAACACCTCCAATAATTATATACTTCATACTTCTTTATTTTAATTTTGATAGTGCAAAGAAAAGAATATTTTCCTAAAGAAAATAATTTCCAATGGAAAATAATGTTAAATCGCAACATAACAACACAATAGCGCACATTAAGTCCATTAGAAGCATGTTACATGTTCAAAGAGAGAAAGTTCATATACCCTTAATTTAGACGCATAAGAAGAGACACAGATATCCGGTTTGAGGCTAATTTACAGGCTCAAACACCACACTTATATATTAAAAAGAAAATATTACCAGCCTAATGCAGCAAAGCCGGCGAATGTATACCACTCAGTAGAGCGATATGCTTTATCAGTAACAGTATTAGATACTGAAGGAATATAGCAGGACACTCCATTAGTGCCCTCCATAGAAAACATACCAATATAAGCAGAATAGTTCATAGAAGTAGTCGCCCAATATACTACAGCTGCGTCAAAAGCCTGCCTCCACGTTAGATAACCACCATTATCAGTAATTTTTTTCATCATATTTGCCATATCATAATAACCTACATGACCATCCTGAAATCCATCAGAACCTCGACGTTTATCATAATCAAAAATCAAACTGCGCAATTGCACATTATCAACTACTCCAGGCAAAACCTGTTTCGTTATTCTTGCCAGATCAACCAATTTATCCGTTCTCAGCGCACACACAGAGGCACCTGCTGTCCAATTACTATTTGACAAACCTTTACCTTCATTATATTTAGCCGCATAAGGTTCATAATAGGCCTTAGCAATATTCACTGCCGCATCCTCAGCAGAAAACATAGCAGGAACAACTACATCATACGAGGCACCAGGACCCGGAATTTCAGTCGGAGAACCTATACAATAATCCGTATAATCACGTAACTCATAGGCAACCTCTACTGCCTGCATGAAACAAGCATCGAACAATATAAAATCAAAATGAGGAGCAGACTTTAATATCTCAACAAATTCAGAGATATTCATTCTATTATCACCATTACCTTTATCCTGGCCTACCCAACGAGTACCGGCACGCAACGGATAAGGCAACCATCCATCACCATGTGACCAATAAACCAATCCATAACTGTCAGCCTGATATTTGGAATTCGAAAAGACTTTTGCAAAAACTTCCTGCGTTTCAGATACACCTACAGAGTTACGACTTCCATAAGTTTCCACTACAGTTTCCACTACTGCCCCCTTTTCATTCTTCAGTTCAAGCAGACGAGGAAATTTACCATCATCTATATAAACCAGAAAATGCACATTAGAATCTTGAACTTTCGCCATACCCACTTTCATCTCCGCTAAATCCAAAGAAGCAAATGAAGCAAGGGTATTATCCGCCGCAATATATGCAAGAATTGTACGAGTTCCTTTGAGGAGCGCAGCCGGTTCAACAGTCACTTTACAGGAAGCCGTCATCGCACCATCCTCCGTTACAGCTACAATGGTAGTACTTCCGGCCTTTAAAGCCGTAACCTTACCATTTACATCAACCATTGCCACACTTTCGTCATTCGAAACCCAAGCGACTTTTTTGTTTGTAGCATCATCTGGCGTGATGACGACTTGCAAGCTTTCACTTTGCCCTTCTGTTAGCGAAAGAGTGCTTTTATTCAATGCAACATCGGTTACAGGTATCTCAGGTTCCACAGCTCCATCACCACAAGTCACAGTACATGTCGCAACCTCCGCACCATCTTCCGTAATCACCACTACAACCACAGTTCCGGTTGCCTGGGCTGTCACTTTTCCACTTGCATTCACCGTAGCCACACTAGTATCGCTAGATTTCCAGGTAACCTTTTTGTTTGTAGCATTATCCGGAGTAACAGTAGCTATCAAACTCTCACTTTTCCCTTCATCTAACGCAAGGGCAGTCTTATTCAATGACACACCTGTTACAGGAATAACATCCGGCTCTATATCATCGTCAACACATGCAATTAGCAATGCAGAAAGACAAATCCACAAAAAGAAGTAAAGTTTCGTTTTCATGACTACAGTCTATTATTTTAAGTAAATTCCTTAACCTCTTAAGGAAATAAAGCAAATTACTCTTCCGGCTTCTTGAAACGGAAAGCTTCAGGAGCAATAGGCATCAATACTATCGTTTTATTCTTCTTATACTTGCTCTTCACTTTTGCTGCCTCCTTTTCTAACTTCTTCTTGTTTTCAGAGAAATAGATCATGCAAGTATAGTCAAGAGATTTCAAATCATATTCCAAATAATTCTTCAACTGATACGTATAAAGATCACGTTTAGGCAAGAATCCACCCTTATCCAACTTCACACTATCCAATACCTGAATATCGGTAAAATACACCACTGTGTCATTGAAAGAGGCAGCAACACCAAATGCATACACAGCTTTTTCTCCTTTACCCTTCTTGAATGAGAACGCCGAGCACACCATAAAAACTAAAGCTACAGCAAAAAGTATACGAACGTATTTCATAATCTGTTTTTTATTATATATGTTGGCGACAAAGATAATGCAAACCGAGAGCAAAATAAAAAGAATTCATTCATTTTTTATGCTGAGATACAGCTTATCTTCACTTTTATAATAAGGATAACAAAAAAACCGGTGATCAGATCATGATCTACCGGTTTTTAATTCCTTCTATTTGTCGGAAATTGATATTTCTTACTTATCCTAAATAAGACTTGAGCAATTTACTACGATTACTTTGTCTTAATCTTCTAATTGCTTTTTCCTTAATCTGGCGTACACGCTCACGGGTCAAACCGAATTTGTCGCCGATTTCTTCTAATGTCATTTCTTGTTGTCCGATACCGAAAAACATCTGTATGATTTCTTTTTCCCTATCGGTTAACGTAGAAAGTGCTCTATCAATTTCCCTCGCAAGAGACTCGTTCACCAAAGAGCGATCCGCCATAGGAGAGTCGTCGTTTACCAACACATCCAGCAAGCTGTTGTCTTCTCCTTCTACAAAAGGTGCGTCCACCGAAATGTGGCGTCCGGATACCTTCAGCGTATCGGAGATTTTATCAACAGGGATTTCCAGTTCATCTGCCAACTCTTCGGGAGACGGGCGACGTTCATTTTCCTGTTCGAACTTGGAGAATGCTTTGCTGATTTTATTCAGCGAGCCTACCTGATTCAACGGAAGACGCACGATACGCGACTGCTCTGCCAAAGCCTGCAAAATGGACTGACGTATCCACCATACTGCATAACTGATGAATTTGAAACCACGTGTTTCATCGAACTTTTCGGCGGCCTTGATCAGTCCTAAATTACCCTCGTTAATCAAGTCGGGCAAACTCAAACCTTGGTTCTGGTACTGCTTGGCCACAGATACAACGAAACGCAGATTGGCACGTGTCAACTTCTCCAGTGCGATACGGTCACCCTTGCGGATGCGTTGAGCGAGCTCTACCTCCTCTTCGACAGTTATGAGGTCTTCGCGACCGATTTCCTGCAAATACTTGTCAAGAGAAGCGCTCTCTCTGTTAGTGATACTTTTTGTAATCTTAAGTTGTCTCATTCTTCTAAAACAGATTTGGGTTGCAAAGTTACGACAAATTATTTTGTTACAAGCAAACTTGCCCTAACTTTTTTATCTTATTCACTATACAATATAAACAAAAAGAATGCCGACAAGTTAGTTGTCGACACCCTTTTTCTTCTTTGTTAGCTAATATTACAATCTTCTTACCTATTCACATGTACAATCTACAATGTAGCAATGCCAGCCATTAATCCTGAGCTACACTTACTGCATAGCTGCCACGTTTTCCAGAGGGGAACATACCTGTAATAAACAGAACCTGTTCCTGAGTCTTAGCAGCTTCTTTCATCACTTTCTCCAAGTCTTCCACGGTCTTCATCGGTATATTATTCACTTTTAGGATAATGAAACCTTTACGGACGCCGCCTTCTGCCATCTTACCATTGCTAACACCTGTTACTTCAAGACCATAACCCAGATTCAATTGTTTCTTCAATTCATCGGGTACAGGGCGGAATGCGGCACCAAGAATATCCATATCGGCATTCTTCACAATCTTCGTAGTACCTTGTTCATTCTTCAGCGTAACTTCTATATTCTTTTCTTTCTTATCACGCATCACTTTCACTTGTACCTTATCTCCCGGACGATGTTTTGCTAAAATTTCCTGCAAGTCGGCAAATTTATGAATAGCCTTACCATCCATGCCAATGATTACATCATCAACTTTAATATCAGAACCTGAAGCAGAACTACCCTCTACGATTTCACGTACCCAAAGACCATCAATAACACCATATTTTTCTCTGGCTTCTTTCTTTATATCACTCAACTTCTTACCAGCTTTATCAGCAACCTGTGTGTCGCCCGGCTCTTCAGTAAGTGCTGTTACACTCACACCCAATTTCACACGTTGTACCGTACCGAACTGCTTCAAATCAGCAACTACTTTCTTCATAATACTGGTAGGAATGGCAAAACCATAACCTGTATTTGATCCAGTCGGAGAGAAAAGAGCAGCGTTGATACCAATCAATTCACCTTGAGCATTTACCAATGCACCGCCACTATTACCTTGATTAATTGCAGCATCAGTCTGAATATACGACTCGATACTCTGCTTACCAGTTTGCTGCCCCATGCCTAAAGAGCGTGCTTTAGCACTGACAATACCCGCAGTCACCGTAGAAGTCAGATTAAACGGATTACCTACAGCAAGCACCCATTCACCAACTTTCAGTGCATCAGAATCACCTACCGGAATAGTCGGAAAATCATCACCTTCTATCTTGATTAGAGCCAAGTCTGTCTCTTCATCCGTACCAATAATACGTCCTTTAAACTGACGATTGTCATTCAGCGTCACACTGATTTCATCTGCACCTGCAATTACGTGATTGTTCGTTACGATATATCCATCTTTAGAGATGATAACGCCGGAACCAAAACCTGTACGTTCAGGGGTCTGTACCTGACGTCTTTGCGTACCGCCCCGACCACCGAAAAATTCACCGAAGAAATCAGAGAACGGATCTCTAACTTCTACTTCCTGAACTTTGGAAGTCTGAGTAGAACGAATATGCACCACAGCGTGAACTGAATTTTCTGCTGCTTGCGTCAAATCTACAGGTTGCGCATCAACGGCATTATAAGAGGCCAAACGTACGTTCGGATTTTGCTGGAACATTTCATTGAATGCACTGGTACTATCAGCAGGCATATTTTTTTGCAGCATCTTATAGGTGGTTAAACCTGCTACTCCTGAGCTGAGAAGTACGATAGCTGCAACCCCGAGAATGTTTTTTGTTGTCTGTTTCATACTAATTTTCTATTCTTTTAATTGTTAATATTCAAGTTTCGTTTAACATTTCGACGTTAAAATAACGACAAAAATCGTTCACTTATTCCGCTTGTCACTCTTTTTTGTTCTCTTTTAACAGTGAACTTTTAGGGCTTAACAGCGGTTAACGGCAGAGCCTGACAATTTTACATTTATGCACGTTTACTGACGTGAAAATAAGGCAGATAGGTGTTAATAAGAAACAGACCGTCTATTCAATAAAAACAGATGATCTGTCAGAGGCAAACAGATGATCTGTTTACCCCAAACGCATCATCTGTTTGCCCTTAACAGATCATCTGTTTTCAGGAGGTGATATTTACTTAATTATCAAGGTATTCTATATCCATGTGATAATCCCACTTCGGAAAATAAAGGTTACCTCCCTCCCATTCCACTTCACCACGCTGGAAATCCACCGTTTCACTACGAGGATATTTCTTCTCGGGCACCAGCGGCATACCGTAATCACTATTCACTATCATACGCCAAGAGTCGATACCACCCAGGAAGAAATATTCTTCATCCGCATTGCGGGCAAAAGCAGGGATGCCAAATGATTGGTCTACAGGAACCCAACCAATGCCTTCAAAATAGATTTCCGCCCAGTCGTGCAAGTTCCATGCCTTAGGATGCATCATAAAACCACTCTGAAAATGGGCAGGAATACCACTGATACGACAAAGTGTAATAAACAGCAGACTAACCTGACCGCAATCACCCTTATGGTTATCTAATACGTATTCGGGAATATTCTCTATAGTAGAGTATTCCCGGGCAGAAGCCCAGGGGAAGTTATCATTCACCCAACGGAAGATACGTTTAGCTTTCAACAAAGGATTAGTTTCCCCAACTGTCAATTTGGCAGCAAGTTCGCGCATACGTGGTGAGAAAATGATATGCTTCTCACGTTCAGCGGTATATTCCTTATATATAAAAGAAGTTGTATCATAAGGCTGAATATCTTCCGGTTTCAGATTATGCCATTCAGCATTAGCTGTATACTCGAAACTTTCAGAGAATACGGTTGGCTGATCTTGCACTGCACGCTTTTCCATATAGAGAGTGCTATGAAGGCAATCCTGTGGAGATAAAGTATACATGGATTCGCTGGCAGAGATAAATTTTACATCTTGCTGACGCGACTGGTCGGTACGTGGGTAAGGAAGCCAGCAGCGGATAAGCTCTCCGGCAGGAACGGCATTACTGTCTACCGTGAGCGTATAGATGACTCGCATTCGTTTGGGAGCAGTGATAGGATTACCACTCTTTTTCACACTTGCAATGACTTCGGGCAGATTCTCCATATTCACTTTTTCACTGCCACTGAGGGAGACGCCATCTTTGGCAGCCTTTATCTTGTAACAGGCAGAGTCTACACGAAATAAATTAGGTGCGGCATTACGGAAATAACGCTTCTCACCATCCAGAGTCATACACTCCAAGGCTTTGGAGGCTTCCCATTGGCGCATTTGCTCATCGGAAACATCAGGGATATACTTACGAATGTAATCTTTCACTTCATCTTCCGTACGAGAGAAATCCGTGAGGAGGCGTTGGTGCAGGTCGTCTTCCCAGGCATAGGGCTTGCTTTCCGTTTTTGGGGTACAGGCAGTTACAAGGAAAAGCAAGGCAGCAGCATACAATACTTTTTTCATAATAAGCTAATTTATAGATGATAATTGAGAACGGAAATTGAATTACGATTCAGGATGCTTACAGTTTCACAACCCCGATACCAGGCAAATCAGGTAACGTGATCTTGCCCTTTACGACCTCCATTCCCTTGAAACGGTCGTTGGCGATAAGCAGATTGCCATCCAGGTCAGCAAAGTCAACCGCAGGAGAAAACTGGGCAGCAGCAGAGCAAGCACAGGATGTTTCCGTCATACAGCCCACCATCACTTTCATACCCAAAGCACGTGCTAATGTCACCATCTTCCAGCCTTCACGCATACCGGTACATTTCATCAACTTGATATTGATGCCATGAAATGCACCCTTCAGACCGGCTACATCACTCAAACGCTGCAAAGATTCATCAGCAAAGATAGGCAACGGACTTTGTTGTGTCACCCAGGCAATATCATCCAACTGGGTTTTAGGCATCGGCTGCTCAATCATGACAATCCCTTTTTCTTTCAGCCAATGTATCATATCAATGGCATAATGCTTGTCCGTCCAACCCTGATTAGCATCGACAGCAATAGGCAGGTCGGTCACCGAACGGATTGTTTCGATCATTTCTTTATCATTTTCACGCCCCAGCTTTACTTTGAGAATATTGAATTGCTCGGCACATTCCTTCGTTTTTTCTCGCACCACATCCGGCGTATCGATACCAATGGTAAAAGTGGTCGAAGGAGCTTTTTCCTTATCCAATCCCCATATCTTATACCACGGAGCTCTCAGCAATTTGCCCACAAGATCGTGCAAAGCAATATCTACAGCAGCTTTAGCGGCGGCATCTCCCGGTGAAAGCTTATCTACATAAGCGAGAATATCCTCCAATTGGAAAGGATCGGGAAACTGTCCGATGATATCCTGAACTTTTTTCAGGAAAGCCAGTACACTTTCCATCGTACCCAGTTCTTTCTGTAAATAAGGCGGCATGGAAGCTTCACCATAACCGATAACACCATCATATTCAATCTCTACTTGCACATCAGGAGTGGTAGTGCGTGAGTAAGTAGCCACTGTAAAAACATGACGTAACTTCAACTCATATGGAAAGAAGCGCAATTTCATCCTGGCATTCACACCACTTTTATTGATATTGAACAGTTTTGGAGCACTTTCTCCTCCAAACACATCATTGATAACCACACCGGAACCCAATGCGGCAAAAGCAGCTGTTTTCAGGAAATCTCTTCTGTTTTGCATAATATTTGTTTTTAAGTTAGAAGCTACGAGCTACGGAGCTACAGGCTACAAGAGCTTTGCAGAATGAAAGCATTGCTACTTGTAGCTTGTAGCTTGTAGTTCGTAACTTTATTATTTATAGTAAGGATTCGTTTCCGTAGTATTCAAGGATGCTTCCTCATTTATATAAGGTAACACGCGCGTAGCAAACAGAAGGCGTCCAAGGTTATATTCATCAAAAAGCTCATCGGCAGAATCAAAACTGCTGACGTGTACATCACCTTGCGAGTGAATGAAACGCTTGTTGCCAATATACATTCCCACATGCACTACACGTTCTTTACGATCTGCCGTAGCTTTACGTCCGAAGAAGATCAAGTCGCCCGGTTGCAGGTTGCTGAAATCAGGAGTGATATCAATATGCTCGCCTACATACGCTTGCTGTGAAGCATCCCGGGGAATGATGATATCATGAATAAAAAGAATAGTGCGCATAAAACCACTGCAATCTATCCCTTTGGAAGAAGTGCCCGCCCAAAGATACGGAACTCCCATCAGCGTATGTGCTGTGCGGATAATGCTGGCAGCATCCTGTTTCAAAGCGGCACGCCATTTCTTTTCCGGCATGGAGATAGATTTGGAAATATAACCGGTCCGCCCGTCGGGATATGCAACCTTATAGAATGCACCTTTCGTTCCCTCCCACTTCAAGCGATTGCCTGCAACTACATCCGAAACAGTCTGCGAAGCCTGATTTGGCTCAGAATACACAAAACCATAATGAGAAGTCACCACAATCTTCTCTGCTGTGTTCCAGGCATGAAGTTCTTCTTTCGTTACCGGATGAATACCTACACGATGTACCCAAGCGATATAATTATCCGGTGTCTGAATGCGATACCAACCGTCGTGCTGTAATACGCGGACAGGCATTCCCATCAATCCCTGAGTCATCATTTCGGATGAGAAGTCAGGATCAACCCTAAGATTGGACACCGATACATTTATGATACCATAAGTTTTTCCTTCCAGTGCAGCCTCATCCGGCAATACCTGTAAGCAGTCCATTACTTGATAGTCAGCTTTCGACAGCCCGTTCAGTAATGCAGCTTTCGCCTCGGCCGAAGTAGTCACACCACGTAACATCACATTTTTACCGGAAAAGGAATAATCTACATCAAAGAGTGCTACCCGTTTATCAGGAGCATACTGACGCTTCAAGCTGTCGGACAACTGTGCAACATCCGCAGGAATAGTCCTGTCTCCGATTTCCGAAGCTACCGAATACAACGAAGCAAAAAGGAACAGGGATACGATAGGAATAAGTTTCTTCATTAGCTAAAATGATTTGGGGGTTATTAAGTGTTAGCAAAGTTAGAAATTATTTCTATTTTGGTTATATATTTTCAGGAATATTAAGAAAGTGCTTAAAAATGGAAGCTCCTCGAAGGTTATCTACCCCGTATCAGGTCCGTATCAGGTCCGTACCAGGTCCGTATCAAGTCCGTATCTATAACTATGGAGAAGGTACGGAGAAACTACGGAGAAGATACGGACCGGATACGGAGATCGTACGGAGATAGTACGGAGAAGATACGGAAAAAGCCCTCCCTTACACAAAAACTCTACAAGTTTCTGTGTCCGCTGGCATAAAAATCGTATCTTTGCCGGACAAACCGGGCAACATAGAGCATCCTACTTCCTAACAGAAAGCTGTCCGCGAGGGTAGAGTAACGTAGAAGAAAATAACCGCCGGTGTCCTTGGGCATGGGTAAGGGTGAGAAGGTAGGGTAAGAGCCTACCAGTCTTGTGGTGACACAAGGGCTGTGCGTCTTGGGAGTTGTAAGGTCATGTAAACCGACGCTATGAGAGCTGCTCGCTCCATGTCGGAGGGTAGACCGCTAAAGCCTGTATGGTGACATGCGGCTCAGATAAATGACAGACACTTTGCTGAATGAAGAATGCTGAATGAATAATGAAGCATTCTTCCTGAAAACAGAGAACAGAACCCGGCTTACAGACCGACTGCTTTTTTAATTTAAGAACTGAGAATGAGGAATGAAGAATTTCTGCATGATACAACAATTTGATAGAGTTCTCCGTTCTATATTCATAATTCTTCATTCCTAATTCTTCATTGATTATGAATAAACGTATTACTGCTCTTTGGAAATTCCTTACATACGACATCTGGCGTATTACAGAGGATGAAGTCACCAAAACGACTTTTTCCCTCTACAATATAATCAAAACCATTTATCTATGTATCAACCGCTTCACCAAGGACAGACTGGTAAACAATGCCTCTGCACTGACTTATAGCACTTTGCTTGCCATTGTCCCTATACTTGCCATCTTATTTGCCATAGCACGTGGGTTCGGCTTCTCCAATCTGATGGAGAATCAGGTGCGAATGGGATTCGGAGGGCATAACCAGACCACAGAAGTCATCCTCCAGTTCGTAGACTCTTATCTTTCCGAAACTAAAAGCGGCATATTTATCGGAGTAGGTTTAATCATGTTGCTATGGACGGTTATCAATCTGATTACCAATATTGAAATCACCTTCAACCGCATCTGGCAAATAAAAAAGGCACGAAGTATGTACCGTAAAATTACGGACTACTTCTCCATGTTCCTGCTGATGCCTATCCTGATTGTAATTTCGGGTGGTCTCTCCATCTTCATGAGCACAACGCTGAAGTACATTGAAGACTTTGTACTGCTTGCCCCTATCCTGAAATTCCTGATCCGCCTCATACCTTTTGCCCTGACCTGGTTCATGTTTACAGGACTGTACATCTATATGCCGAATACTAAAGTGAAGTTCAAGCATGCGCTCATTGCAGGGGTTCTTGCAGGAACGGCACACCAGGCATTCCAGTTTCTATACATCAGTGGTCAGTTGTGGGTATCGCGTTACAATGCTATTTATGGTAGTTTCGCCGCCCTTCCCCTATTCCTGCTATGGTTACAAATATCGTGGACAATCTGCCTGTTTGGTGCAGAACTGACGTATGCGGGACAAAACATACGGAACTTCAGTTTTGACAAAGACACCAAAAATATCAGCCGGAGATATCGGGATTTCGTGGCTATCCTTATCATGTCCCTCATTGCCAAAAGATTTGAGGAGAATGCAAAACCATATACAGCAGAAGAAATATCCGAAGAGTGTCAGATACCGATCCGGTTGACACACCAGATTCTATATGAGTTACAAGAAATAAATCTATTGCATGAAGTAGTGGACGAAAACAATGAAGATATCGGCTATCAACCCTCCATGGATATCAATAAGATGAACGTCGCACTGTTGTTAGACAGACTGGACACGCATGGTTCGGAGGATTTCAAAATAGATAAGGACAAGGAGTTCAGCGAACAATGGGAAGTATTAATGAATGCACGGGAAGAATATTATAAGAGCGCAAGCCATGTGCTACTGAAAGATCTTTAATTTAGAGGGTTAGTGATAAGTGATTAGTACCATGCGGTGTCATAGCGCAGTCTGTTAATCACTTATCACTAACCCTTTATCACTGAATCAGTATTTATTGTAAGAAACCACCTTTTCCTTCGGTTTCCTCGCCTTCTTTCTCTTCTCTTTTACAGAGTAGCCGATGGTGATAACCAATAGCAAGCGCTTAGAAGATGGAATACCGGCCAGCTTCTTAATCTCTTTCTCATCAAACCAGCCAAGAATACAAGAACCTAATCCCTCACTCTCGGCAGCTAAAGTGATATGAGCTGTGGCAATGCCTATATCTATCAAGGGAAAATACTTATCCTTAATCTTTGCACCCAGAAATGAAGTGACATTCATCGATTCTTCCACAACCAGGATATGAACGGGGGCATCCTTAGCAAATTTATTCATCCCCAGTCCGGCAGTAGCTTTGCCTACCTTAACGGAAAGTTCCGGATCATTGATTACGACAAACTTCCACGGTTGCGCATTACAAGCCGATGGTGCCAGACGGGCAGCTTCCAGTATCCGTTCCAGTTTCTCGGGCTCTACAGGACGTGTCATATCATAAGCGCGGTCACTCTGACGGGAGGCTACTAATTGTAAAAAGTCCATTTGATATATGTTTTTATTGCACCACAGATTGCACGGATAAACACTGATTATAAAAGGATAATATTTCTGTGCTATTTGTGTAATCTGTGGTGAACTATTATTTAAACTGGAGCATCCGGCTAATATATTTGCCGATAATGTCAAATTCAATGTTCACTACGCTATCAACTTTGATATCGTGAAAATTGGTATATTCGAAAGTATAAGGAATGATAGCTACCTGGAAAGTATCGTCCGTTGGATTACACACCGTCAGACTAACACCATTCACCGTTACAGAGCCTTTGTCCACAGTAATGTATCCCCGCTTTGCCATCTCCTTATCGAAAGCATACCGGAAAGTGAAGTAATAACTTCCTTCGGCATCTTCTACACTGATACAGGTGGCGGTTTGATCTACATGTCCCTGTACAATATGTCCGTCGAGGCGACCGTTCATCATCATACTGCGCTCTACATTCACCTTGTCTCCTACGTTCAGCAGCCCGAGGTTGGAGCGCTCCAATGTTTCCTTCATGGCTGTAACCGTATAGGTATCCTCTGTCATGCTGACTACCGTAAGGCATACGCCGTTATGAGATACACTCTGGTCTATCTTCAATTCATTTACAAATGAGCACTTGAACGTGAAGTGTACGTTCTCTTGTTCTTTTACCAATGCCACGAGAATGGCACATTCTTCTACTATTCCGGAAAACATAATTCAGTTTACGATTTAATGATTTATAATTCCTTATTTGGAGAACACAAAGATAATGCAAATTGAGCGCACAACTTTCATGCTTGCATGAAAAAGTTCTGCCGGGATGCAGCTAATCTTCTCCAAAGATACGAAATAAAGGGGAATATAGGTACAAAAAAATGGAGCTTTTCACAAAGCCCCATTTTTCAGTTTTCAATAGGTATTAGTTTTTTTTTAAGGTAAAAAGATTGTTTTCAAGATAACGGTGCAAATATAGCGGCTTTTCAGGTTACTTACCAAATTAAAAAACATGTCTTATAACATCTTTTTGAAATTTCTTTGGTTTTATTACCAATTATGCAGCCTTTCTACATCCGCAATCGTTTTCAATGGACAAATATATAGCATTTTTCTAACAAACGCTAAATTTTACCTAAAAAAGAGCTTATTTCTTGCTTAAAGGATAATGTTCGTCCGTTTTTCCGCTATGTTTTAACACTTTTGCATCGATAAAGAAGACTATTTCTTCGGCAATGTTGGTAATATGGTCGCCGGAACGCTCCAACTTACGGAAGACACTTACCAGGTTCAGGCAAGGAAGAACACTGTCCGGATGTTTAGCAATATAACCTGCCAGAATGGTAGTGGCTTCAGCGTTTATTTCATCCAGCAAATTGTCTTTAGCAAAGACTGAAGTTGCCAAATCCTGACTCTCTTCCTGAAGAGCCTTTTTGGCAAGTTCCAGCATGGCAAGTACTTGCGCCTGCATTTCTTCCAGACGTAATTGTTTCAAAAGGTCCGGATCGAGGACAGGCTCTTTACAGTTCAGCACGAAGCGGGCTATACCTTCGGCAAAGTCCCCCAACCGTTCCAGGTTTGTATTGATCTTCAGCATGGCAAGCACAAAACGCAGATCAATGGCTACGGGATTGTACAGGGCAATAATATCTTCTACGTCACTGTCTATTTTCAATTCCAAGGCATTCACGCGACGTTCGCGCACCAACACTTGCTGCGCCAGTTCGCGGTCGAAGGTCAGGACTGCCTCCCCTGCCCGGTCGAGCTGGTTATACACTAAGGTCCACATTTCGTCTATTTCCTTTTTAAGTAAGACGAGTTCCGATTCGATAAACTTTACCATAAATTTCTATTTTAAGATTACTTGTATGATTAATTAGAGGAAAGCAATGAAACAAATGCTTACCCAAAACGTCCCGTAATATAGTTCTGAGTCTCCACTTTCTCGGGGTTCGTAAATATCTTCTTAGTATCGTCAAATTCCACCATTTGCCCCAAATAGAAGAATGCTGTTTTATCACTAACGCGTGCAGCCTGCTGCATATTGTGTGTAACGATAACAATTGTATACTGTTCTTTCAACTCGTGAATAAGCTCTTCTACTTTAGCCGTAGAAATAGGATCGAGCGCAGAGGCTGGCTCGTCCATCAGCAATACGGAGGGAGACACAGCCATGGCGCGGGCTATGCAAAGGCGTTGCTGTTGTCCGCCGGAAAGTGCATAAGCGGAAACCTTCAGCTTATCCTTTACTTCTTCCCACAAGGCGGCCCCCCTCAAGGACTCTTCCACACGCTGACGGATAAAACTATTGTCCGTCACCCCGTTCACCCGAAGACCATAGGCCACATTCTCGAAAATACTTTTTGGAAAAGGATTAGGACGCTGGAACACCATACCTACTTTCTTACGGAGCTCATCCACCTGAACATCTTTTCCGTAGATATCCTTTCCGTCAATATGGATTTCACCTGTCAGGCGGGTATTGGGAATCAGATCGTTCATACGGTTGAATAACCGCAGGAAAGTGGACTTGCCGCATCCCGAAGGACCGATAAAGGCTACCACCGAACGTTCTTCTATCGACATACTGATACCTTTCAGAGCATGAAAGTCACCATACCAGAAGTTTACATTATTTGCTTCTATTTTACCAATCATTTCATTTACTGTTTATTATTCCCGTTAGTTCATCTTTACTTTTTTCTCAAAATACTTCCGTAAGGCATTTGCCAGAAGATTGACAAAGAGAATGATTATTATTAAAACCAAAGCAGTGCCATAAGCCAGCGGAAGCTGAGCTTCCATATCCGTACCACTGGTAGAAATAACATATAGATGATAAGGCAATGCCATGCACTGATCGAGGATACTTGTGGGCAACTGAGGAAGAAAATAAGCGGCACAAGTAAACAGGATGGGTGCGGTCTCACCGGAAACACGTCCCAAAGCAAGAATAAGCCCTGTTATCACATTCGGCATGGCCATTGGCAGAATCACATGCCAGATGGTTTGCAATTTGGTAGCTCCCAAAGCCCGGCTTCCTTCACGCAGGGTATCGGGAATAGCTTTCAGCGCTTCTTCGGTAGTACGGATCACCAAAGGCACGCAGAGCAATCCCAATGTAAGAGAGCCGGCAAGGATACTATCGCCAAACCCCATATAGTTAACGAACAGGGCCATACCGAAAAGACCAAAGACAATGGAAGGTATCCCGCTCAGATTATTCGTCATCATGCGGATAAAACGAACGATCCAGCCCTTCGGAGCGTATTCATTCATATAAATACCACTCATTACTCCCACCGGAAAGGCAAACAGGGCACTGCCTATCATCAGATAGAATGTTCCGACGATGGCAGGCCAAATACCACCTGCCGTCATGCCGTCCTTCGGCGCGGTAGTCAGAAACTCCCAACTGATAACTCCTATACCTTTATATATAATAAAGCCGAGAATGGCAAAGAGTATCCCTACCACCGTCAGACTCAGCAAACGGAATGTACCGAATGCAATGCGTTGCGAAAGATGTTTCCTATCTATCATACTCATTTTACTTTTCTCTGTAAAACACTATCTTTTCCGGGCCGATACAGCTTCCACCGTGAAGTTGATCAGCAAACTGATAAAGAACAATACTACTCCCAGAAGGAATAAAGCTTCATAATGAGCTCCTCCGGCAGGTGCTTCTCCCAGTTCCGCTGCAATCGTAGCAGGAATGGTGCGCAACGGCTCCAGAATGGTATGCGGTATAACGGCCGCATTGCCTGTCACCATCAATACCGCCATCGTTTCTCCGATGGCGCGTCCGATGCCCAGCACTACTCCGGAAGTGATGCCCGATACAGAATAGGGTATCACCACCTTATATATAGTTTGCCATTGCGAAGCTCCCAATGCCAGACTGGCTTCACGCATGGCACGGGGACAGTTGCGCATGGCATCTTCTGTCACAGTGATAATCGTGGGCAATGCCATTATTGCCAATACGATACTTCCCGCCAGACCGCTTTCGCCAACCGGCAAGTCGAACACTTTCTGTATGAGCGGCACAATGACTATCAATCCGAAGAAGCCATATACCACTGACGGAATACCACTCAGTAACTCAATTATCGGCTTCAACAAATTACGTACCTTAGGATTTGCCACTTCGGACATATAGATAGCTACCGAAAGGCCAAACGGAAGAGCAATTAGAATGGCAAAAAGACTCACCCATAATGTACCCGTTATCAGTGGCAAAAAGCCAAATTGCGCGGCAGGTGTAGCCGTAGGAAACCATTCGGCACCGGCAAAGACGTCTTTCACTGAAATCGTATTATCGCGTAACAAGTGTACAGAGTCTTGCCGGACAATAAACTGTTGCGGCACAAAAGCAATGATGCCCGGTGTACGCTCCACCAACTCGGTAATCCTTGCTCCGGCGTGTTCATAAGAAGGACCCAGTTCTTCTTCGGTATAATACCGGGTGATATCCTCCAAACGGAAAAGCCGGATAGGCATATCCCGCCCTCCGACCTCATTCCAGTTTGTTATTTCCTCGTCGAAAACATCTTTTATCTGAGCCGGTGTCAGCTCAGTAACCTTATTATCTTTATTCAATGCCAATACATATCCCTCTTCAATCACCCGGCTGTTGAACAATCCCAACGCCTCGGAAAAGAGAAACAGGATGATAAGCACAATGGTAATGCTTGTTACGAAACCACTGCAAGCCAATATACCTTCTACTATTTTTTCAAAAAGTTTCTTCATAAATACCTGTTGATATTCTGCATGCAAAGAAACGGGGCTGATGTTAAGAGAGTGTGACTAACATTTGAAAGAAATGTTTCAAACATATTACAAAAGCGTTACAACCCGCAAAAACACAAGCTTTGTAATAGCATCGTAATACACGATTGCTTTATTTGCAGACAATAAACAAAAAGAGTAGTATGAAGGTTGTTATACTATCGTTAGTTTACTACATTAAAGTAATTATAAACAATACCTATTATGAAAAGAATAAGTATTATCCTACTCCTGACATTAGCTGCAAGCAGCATGCAAGCACAGCGTATTAAGGGCAGTGACACCGTACTCCCTGTAGCACAACAGACTGCCGAAAGGTTTATGGCGCTCAATCCCGATGCCCGGGTTACCGTCACGGGTGGCGGCACCGGCGTGGGCATTTCCGCTTTAATGGACGGAACGACGGATATTGCCATGGCATCCCGCCCCATCAAGTTCAGCGAGAAAATGAAAGTAAAGTCCGCAGGCAAGGAAGTAGAAGAAGTAATCGTCGCCTACGATGCCCTCGCCGTCGTGGTACATCCTTCCAACCCCGTGAAACAGCTGACACGCCAACAGCTGGAAGATATCTTCCGGGGAAAAATCACGAATTGGAAACAAGTGGGCGGAGATGATCGTAAAATCGTAGTATATTCCCGTGAAACATCTTCGGGCACCTATGAGTTTTTCAAGGAAAGCGTTCTCAAAAATAAAAATTATATGAGTAGCAGCCTTTCCATGCCCGCCACCGGAGCCATTATCCAATCCGTCAGTCAGACGAAGGGAGCAATAGGGTACGTAGGACTGGCTTATCTCTCCCCTCGCGTCAAGTCACTTTCCGTATCTTATGACGGCAAACACTTTGCGCCGCCCACAATGGAAAGTGCCACAGACAAGAGTTACCCCATCGTACGACCTCTGTATTATTACTATAATACGGAAAACTCCGGACAAGTAAACCCACTCATCAGTTTCATCCTGTCACCTGCCGGTCAGGAAATCATTAAAAAGAGTGGATATATTCCCGTGAAATAAGGATAAACGAAAAAAATGTCTTACTTTTGTAGCTTGATTTTTAGAATATATACATACCATTATGGCAGATATTAAGAGCGAAGAAGTAGGCGAAAAAAAGAGCCTCAACTTCATTGAACAAATTGTTGAGAAAGATTTAAAAGAGGGTAAAAACGGTGGTAAGGTGCAAACGCGTTTTCCGCCCGAGCCCAACGGATACCTCCACATCGGTCACGCCAAGGCTATTTGCCTTGATTTTGGTATTGCAGCCGACCACAATGGCATCTGCAATCTGCGTTTCGATGATACCAATCCTACCAAGGAAGATGTGGAATATGTAGAAGCCATCAAGGAAGATATTCAATGGCTGGGTTACCAATGGGGTAATGAATACTATGCGTCCGATTACTTCCAGCAATTGTGGGACTTTGCCATCCGCCTCATTGAAGAAGGTAAAGCATATATTGACGAACAGACATCCGAGCAAATAGCACAGCAGAAAGGTACTCCTACCCAACCGGGTGTGGAAAGTCCCTACCGCAACCGCCCGATAGAAGAAAGCCTCTCCTTGTTCAAGAAGATGAATACAGGTGAAATAGCAGAAGGTGCCATGGTGCTCCGTGCCAAGATTGACATGGCGAATCCGAACATGCACTTCCGCGATCCCATCATTTACCGTGTAGTGAACCATCCGCACCATCGCACGGGCACCACTTGGAAAGCTTATCCGATGTATGACTTCGCACATGGACAAAGCGACTACTTCGAAGGCGTAACCCATTCTCTCTGTACGTTGGAATTCGTTCCTCACCGTCCGCTCTACGATCTTTTTGTAGACTGGGTGAAAGAAGGACAGGATTTGAATGATAACCGTCCTCACCAGTATGAGTTCAATAAACTGAACCTCAGCTATACGCTGATGAGCAAACGTAATCTGTTGACTCTGGTAAAAGAGAAACTGGTGAACGGATGGGATGATCCCCGTATGCCGACTATCTGTGGTTTCCGCCGTCGCGGATATTCTCCTGAGTCTATCCACAAGTTTATCGATAAAATCGGATATACCACTTATGATGCGCTCAATGAATTTGCCTTGCTGGAAAGCGCCCTGCGCGAAGACCTTAATTCCCGCGCAATTCGTGTATCTGCCGTTGTGAACCCGGTGAAGCTGGTAATTACCAACTACCCCGAAGGACAAGTGGAAGAGCTGGAAGCTATCAATAATCCGGAAAAACCGGAAGAAGGCAGTCACTTCATCGAATTCAGCCGTGAACTGTGGATGGAACGTGAAGACTTCATGGAGGATGCTCCTAAGAAATACTTCCGTATGACTCCGGGACAGGAAGTGCGCCTGAAGAGTGCCTATATCGTAAAATGTACCGGTTGCAAGAAAAATGAAGCCGGAGAAGTAGTTGAAGTATATTGCGAATACGACCCGAACACCAAGAGCGGTATGCCCGAAGCAAACCGTAAGGTGAAAGGTACCCTGCATTGGGTTAGCTGCGACCATTGTCTCGAAGCCGAAGTACGCCTCTATGACCGTCTGTGGAAAGTGGAGAACCCACGCGACGAACTTGCCGCTATTCGCGAAGCTAAAAACTGCGATGCCCTGGAAGCGATGAAAGAAATCATCAACCCGGATTCATTGCATATACTGCCCCATTGCTACATTGAGAAATATGCCGCAGGCATGAAACCGCTTACTTACTTGCAGTTCCAGCGCATCGGTTACTTCAATGTAGATCCGGACTCCACACCGGAAAAGATGGTATTCAACCGTACTGTAGGGTTGAAAGATACCTGGGGCAAGATTAACAAATAAAGTAAGGATTATAGGAGTAAACTATTAATGAGCAATAAAAACCTGCTGTCCGGCAGAGATAAAGAACTTCAGGAACTTGCCGAACAATATGAATCGGCAATGTCCGCGAAACAACCATTTTATCTGGACGCAGACGATTTGGCTGACCTTGCCGACTGGTATGGCACCAAAAAGAATTATGATAAGGCTTTAGAAATTGCAGAATATGGCCTAAAGCTACATCCCGACAGTACGGCATTAATGATAGAATATGCTTACCTGCATCTGGATAGCGGAAAAAGAGCAAAGGCACGTGAAATCATCGAAAACCTTCCCGATACCTATTCGCCGGAAGCCAAGGTGGTACGCGCCCACTTGCTGCTGAGTGAAGGTAAGCTGGATGATGCCGAACAGCTACTCGATACGATTGAAGATAAAGAGGACCTGGCAAATGTAGTTGATGTATCTTATATGTACCTCGATATGGGCTATCCGGACAAGGCTCTGGCATGGCTCAACCCGGTAAAGGAAGAATATGCCGATGAAGAAGCTTACATTGCCGTAGTTGCAGACTGTTACTATGGGAAAGGTATGATAGAAGAAGCAATTCCTCTATATAACCAGCTGATAGATCAGAATCCATATTCGGCTCCCTACTGGTTCGGACTGGCAAGATGCCATTTTGAAGATCTGAACTTCGACCAGGCAATTGATGCCTGCGACTATGCATTGGTAGGTGATGACGAATTTACAGACGCCTATGTAATGAAAGGGCATTGTTTTTACCAGTTGGGTAATGAGGATGCAGCGCTGGAATGTTATCAGAAAGCTGAGCAGATGCATGGGCTGGCTCCTGAGTTTGTCTATACCTATATCGGTTTATGCAAGGTGTCCAAAGGCGAATGGGAAGAAGGATACGAAAATCTGGAAAAAGCAATCCAGGCTAACGAAGCGGAAGAAACTCCCGCACCTACTCTACCCAGCCTATATGCCAATGCAGGGCTTTGCCTTTCCAAAATGAAAAAGAAGCGCAAAGCGCACCAGTATTGTAAGAAAGCCCAAAAGCTGGAACCGAAAGATCCTGAAGCCTACCTGATTGAAGGCCGCATGTACGTCGAAGAAGGTGACTACGAAAAGGGAATAAAGCAATGGGCAAAGGCCTTGAATTGTGCTCCTAGCGCTGATACCTGGAATGAAATAGGTATGCACAGCATGGAAATCGGGTATCTGGATTATGCGAAAATAGCTTTTGAACGTGTTTGTGAGTTAGAACCGGAATTTGAAGGTATCAATGAAAAGTTGACCGTTCTCTACATGACGCTGCATGATAAGGAAAACTTCATAAAGTACAATCAGAAGTGCACCCGCCCCTTTGATCTGAAAGAACTGGAGAAGATGCAGGCTATGATGGAAAATGAAGACCGGGAAGATCTGGCTGTTTATATGCAAAATATCATAAAAGCATTGCAATAAAAAAACAGAGAGTAAAGCTGATCGCTTTACTCTCTGTTTTTTTATATTGTAAGGGGTATCCTTATTTAGCGCTACGTGTAGAAAGCTTCTCCAAAAAATATACCAGGAAGAAACCAACAATCATCAATACTATAGCTTCAACAATATATTGATTAGGAAGGATATTCGCTTCAACCAGTGGCTTCACTACTCCATGACTGTCCGTGAACGTTTCAATCGTTTTTTTCCATGGCCATACCTTATTAAGAGAACCCAGCATAAAGCCGGTCAATACCGCCAACGTAATATTACGAAAGTTCTTTAGCGCATATGAAAGAACCCGTGAAAAAGTAGTTATACCTATACAGGCGCCTGCCAAGAATACTAATAAAGTCGCTATATCAAACGTCTTGACCGCTTCCATTATATAGAAGTATTTGCCTAACAGTACCAAAATAAAACTACCCGATATACCCGGCAAGATCATTGCACAAATAGCAATCGCACCACAAAGGAAAATAAAAAACAGATTGGATGGCGTTTCAGCAGGAGTTGCCACTGTAATGTAATAAGCAACTGCCACTCCTATGATAAAAGCCGGAATTGTTTTCTTATTCCACTCCTTTATATCTTTCCCCACAAACCAGGTGGAAGCCAGCACCAGTCCGAAAAAGAAAGCCCAAACCATTACCGGATGATCCGTAAGCAACCATGTAATAATCTTAGCCAACGAAAATACACTGACAGCAATTCCAGCTACAATGGAAATTAAAAAATTACCATTAATGGCTTTCCAGAACGCCCCCCATTTTCCTGTAAAAAACAACTTTAAACTTTTTCCGTTGATGCTTTTTATCGAATCTATCAGTTCATCATAAATTCCCACTATAAAAGCAATTGTTCCTCCCGATACTCCGGGAACCACATCGGCTGCTCCCATTCCCACACCTTTCAGCATGAGTAAGGCGTAGTCTTTTAAACCTCGTTCCATTTTTCTTTGTTATCTATTAATACTTGATTTCATGGTACAAAGTAAAACAAAAAAAGTCAGTTACTCACCATAAAGCAAATAAAATACACAAAAGATAATCCACAATCAATTCACACGCCAACTCACTATATAAAAAAGATAAGGTGACAATAGCCTCACGACCCTTGTGCACCTTATCTTTTTTATTGCTATTTAAAAATCTGAATTTACTATTTCTTCACAGCCTCTATTGCTTTGTCATAATCCGGCTCCTGAGTGATTTCGGGTACCAGTTCAGTATACATCACTTTTCCATCTTTACCAATGATAACTACTGCACGTGCCAGCAAACCGCCCAATGGTCCATCTGCCATACGCACGCCATAGCTTTCATCGAAATCCGAAAAACGGAAATCAGACAAAGGAATTACATTTTCAATACCTTCCGTCGTACAGAAACGAGCGTGAGCAAAAGGTAAGTCTTTGGAAATCGCCAATACCACGGTGTCAGGCAGACTTGCTGCCAACTTATTGAACTTGCGCACAGACGTTGCACAAACACTAGTGTCCAAACTCGGGAAGATATTCAATATCACATTCTTTCCTTTCATATCTTTCAAAGAAAAAGAAGAAAGGTCAGTCTTTACTAACTCGAAATCAGGAGCAACTGTTCCTGTTTTTATAAACTCACCGATAATCTTAACCGGTTGTCCCTTAAATTTTGTTGTAGCCATAGTTTTCTTTTTTTTATATGTTTATATAACAAACGAACTGTTAGAAAAGTTCGCTCAAAACTTTTCCAATTGTAAATTGTTACTCTCACAAACATGATTACAATAACCATTTAAAATTCGATTTGCATGAAAACTTTATTTGACGAACTTCAATGCGAAGTAAAAAACTGGTGGATCTCTCTCTTGCTTGGCATACTCTACGTAGTAGTTGCCGTCAGCCTGATGTTCGCACCGTTAAGCGGCTACGCTGTTTTGAGTATCCTGTTCAGTATATCCATGTTATTCAGCGGTTTGCTGGAGATTTCTTTTGCTGTAAGCAACCGGAAAAATGTATCCAGTTGGGGCTGGTATCTGGCCGGAGGTATCATCGACATGATATTCGGTTTCTACCTGATAGCTTATCCATTACTAAGTATGGAAGTTATTCCTTTCATTATTGCATTCTGGCTGATGTTCCGGGGCTTCTCATCCGTCGGCTATGCCATGGATCTGAAAAGATATGGTACAAGAGACTGGGGCTGGTATATTGCTTTCGGCATATTAGCCGTAATTTGTTCGCTCATCATCTTATGGCAACCGGCAATAGGCGCTCTCTATGCAGTTTACATGATTTCATTCGCATTCCTGATTATCGGATTCTTCCGCATCATGTTGTCATTTGAACTGAAGAGTTTGCATAAACGTGGAAAAAGCATGAAAGAGAAAAACGAAGATAAAGAAATTCCCGTAGGATAGTTAAGAATTCCACTGCCCGGAGAAACGAGTTGACTAAAGTGCCTGGAAACAGGAACTTGTCAACTCGTTTTCTCATTAGTTACACTTCAGGAAACGATGCATAGTAGTTCGAGATACTCCCATCTGGCGAGCCAACTCCGAACAGGAAACACCTCGTTGAGCATCTTTTATCAAACGCCTTTTGTTCTCACGAAGTACCCTCATAGCAGGACAGGTTCCTTTCTTTCGTCCCAGTTTTACCCCCTCTTGCCTGCGCCTTGCCAATGCTTCTTTTGTTCGCATGGAAATCAGATTACGTTCTATCTCTGCCATTAATCCGAATGCGAACCCCAATACCTTGCTGTTCATGTCATTTTGAAATACATACCCCTCTTTTGTGCTGTACAGAACAATTTCTTTCTTGATACAAGAATTAAGAATCGTCATGATTTCCAACATTGTACGACTTAATCTTGAAATTTCCGTCACAATCAGCGAGTCACCTCTTTGCATTCGGTTCAACACCCCCGATAACTTCCGGTCTTTGCTTCTCACACTACCACTCACCGTTTCGGTGTACCACTTGTCAATCTGCAATCCATTCTTCTCTGCAAAACGCAGAAGTTCTTCACGTTGATTAGCCAGAAATTGTTTTTCTGTACTTACTCTTAAATAAGCTACTACCATAATTTTGTTGTTTTTATAGGTTTAACGCGCCAAAGAACAGCAATAACAGCGAGAAATCACACTACCTCCAATCAATGATATACAGGCGATTGCCTCTATTTAGGCTCTTTTATTTGACAACACATATTTCTGATACTATGAGACAAATTATGTAGAAGTACATTTTCAAGGATGAAGCACCAGTCATAAAAAGAAACAATAAAAAATCTCAGCATAACTTTTTCATGCGAGCATGAAAGTTATGCACTCAAATTGCATTATCTTTGTAGTCAGTTTTATAACAAGAATATAAATTCATAATTAAAAAAACAAAGGAATTATGGCAATGCATACATGGTTTGAGTGCAAGATCCGTTACGAAAAAGTGATGGAAAACGGTATGAACAAGAAAGTTACAGAACCTTATTTGGTGGACGCACTCAGCTTTACGGAAGCGGAAGCACGCATCATTGAAGAAATGACGCCGTTTATTTCAGGCGAATTTACAGTATCAGACATCAAACGTGCCAACTATAGTGAATTATTCCCCAGCGAAGAAGAGGCCGCCGACCGCTGGTTCAAGTGTAAACTGATCTTTATTACTCTGGACGAAAAGAGTGGAGCTGAAAAGAAAACATCCACTCAGGTATTGGTACAAGCTGCCGACCTGCGCGATGCTGTTAAGAAACTGGATGAAGGCATGAAGGGTACGATGGCGGATTATCAGATTGCTTTAGTATCCGAAACACCCCTTATGGATGTATATCCGTATAGCGCGGAACCCAATGACAAACCGGAAGTTTAATCTTTTGAGAATTGAAAGTTGAAGTGATTATCGTAAACACAGAACGCTTTGATCTTCAACTTTTGAATTTCATATTTCAATTTTCTAATCATGAATATTGCAGAGAATCTTCAACAAGTGCTAAGCGAACTGCCTGATGAGGTGCGACTGGTAGCTGTCTCCAAATTTCACCCCAATGAAGCGATAGAAGAAGCCTATCGCACCGGACAACGAATATTCGGAGAAAGCAAAGTACAGGAAATGACTGCCAAGTACGAAAGTCTTCCCAAAGACATTGAATGGCACTTTATCGGGCATCTGCAAACCAATAAAATCAAGTTTATCGTGCCCTACGTGGCTCTGATCCACGGAATTGACTCATACAAACTCCTTGTAGAAGTCAATAAGCAAGCTGCAAAAGCCGGAAAAGTAGTCAACTGCCTGTTGCAACTACACATTGCAGAAGAAGAAACTAAATTTGGTTTTAGTTTTGGCGAATGTCGGGAAATGTTAGCAGCCGGTGAATGGAAAACTCTCAGTAACATACAATTATGCGGTCTGATGGGTATGGCAACAAATACGGACGACAATGAACAAATAGAGAAGGAATTTTGTTCATTAAGTAGCTTCTTCAAAGAAGTGAAAGACTCATGGTTTGCCGACACGGAGGCTTTTCGGGAGTTGTCCATGGGAATGTCCCACGATTATCACCAAGCTATTGCTGCTGGAAGTACTCTGATACGCGTAGGAAGCAAAATCTTTGGAGACAGAACGTATTAATCATTATTCATTAAACATTATTACCATGGCAACATTAAAAACTACTTTTGCCGGGTTAGAATTAAGAAACCCGATTATCGTCAGCAGCTCAGGTTTAACTGATAGTGCTGAAAAAAATCAGAAATTCTATGAAGCCGGTGTCGGTGCCATTGTTCTGAAATCTCTTTTTGAAGAGCAGATCATGTTGGAAGCTGACTGGCTGGGAGATCCGAATATGTATCCTGAAGGCAGTGATTACTTGGTAGAATACGTCCGCCAACATAAACTGTCAGAGTATCTGGAACTGATCAAGGATACTAAAAAAGTATGCCCCATTCCTGTTATTGCCAGCATAAACTGCTATCAGGATGCTGAATGGGTAGGATTTGCGCAACAAATGGAAGCGGCAGGAGCTGATGCTATAGAAATCAATATCCTGGCTCTCCAGACAGATATGCTATACAATTACGGTTCATTCGAACAACGCCATATTGACATTCTCAGCCACATCAAAAAGACGGTACGTATTCCGATCATCATGAAGCTGGGTGATAACCTGACTAATCCGATAGCTCTGATAGATCAGTTATATGCAAACGGAGCAGCTGCCGTGGTATTGTTCAACCGCTTCTATCAACCGGATATTGATATCGAAAAGATGAAGCAAATCTCAGGAAATGTATTCAGCACAGGAGCTGACCTGGTTAAAGCCTTACGCTGGATCGGTATCGCTTCCGCAGCTGTGAATAAGTTGGATTATGCAGCATCAGGCGGTATTCACTCTCCCGAAGGCATTGTAAAAGCAATTTTGGCAGGAGCTTCAGCTGTAGAGATTTGTAGCGCATTCTATCAGAACAGTTATGCCCTTGTAGGAGAATATATCCACTTCCTGAACTTATGGATGGATCGCAAAGGCATGGAAAACATTCCTCAATTCAAGGGAATGCTGAATGTTAGCGACTTGAATGGAGTAAATACCTTCGAACGTACTCAGTTCATGAAATATTTCTCCAGCAAAAAATAAACAGGAACCGCACAACATATCATTATAAGTAATGCCCCGTAACATATATTGTTAGCATATCTAACATATATCGTTACGGGGCATTACATATATTGGCGTTTCCTTTACAGAGGAACTTTTTCTTTATTCGGGTTTCTTATCCAAGGCTTCAAAGCATGAATTCTTGCTGATAAACTCAGGAACAATATCCTTCATAGCAGCTACAATCTGCATCTGATCATACGTGTAACTAACCTCTATCAACTTCTGAATGCGTTGCTTCACCTCATCATAATCATATTCGCGAACTGTAGCAATCATAATCTTCTCATGATAAGTCGGCTTTGTCAGCTCTTTCACATTCAGCAACTCTTCATACAGTTTTTCACCATGACGCAATCCAGTGAACTCAATCTTCACATCCGTACGTCCGGAAAGACTGATCATACGCTTGGCAAGATCCACAATCTTCACCGGTTTACCCATATCAAAGATATAAATCTCACCGCCATTACCCATGCTACCGGCTTCAAGTACCAGACGACAAGCTTCGGGAATAGTCATGAAATAACGGATAATTTCAGGATGTGTCACAGTTACAGGACCACCACGTTGAATCTGATCGCGAAAACGTGGAATTACCGAGCCATTAGAACCTAACACATTACCGAAACGTGTTGTAATGAATTGCGTCACATGCCCGCCTTTCTCCTGAAGTTTCTTAGCTAAAGACTGCACATAAATCTCACAGATACGCTTGGAGCATCCCATTACATTGGTCGGATTTACAGCCTTATCCGTAGAGATCATTACAAACTTCTCAGCACCGTATTTTACAGCCAGATCAGCCAGTGTACGCGTACCGAACACATTGATCTGAATGGACTCGGAAACATTATCTTCCATCATCGGCACATGCTTATAAGCCGCTGCATGGAAAATGTATTGCGGTTGGTATTCCTTGAAGATATCTTCCATACGCGTAGCATTGGAAATATCCGCAATAATAGTCTCTGCATCAATGTCACGCCAACGATCCTGCAATTCCAGACGAATATCATGCAACGGAGTCTCCGCCTGATCTACCAGAATTAGCTTATAAGGATTAAAGGAAGCTACCTGACGCATTATTTCGCTACCGATAGAACCGGCAGCACCGGTAATCATTACGCGCTTTCCTTCAAGATGGGAAGCTACCTTATGAATATCTATTTCAATAGGATCGCGTTGCAGAAGATCTTCAATCTGAATTTCTTTCAACTGAGTACGGTTCAAAGTCTGTCCGCTCCACTCGCTCAAAGGAGGTGCAGTCATAAGCTTGATGTTGTGTGCCAGAAGACGGTCGGCCATATCAGACTTCTTCAGTTCTTCCATTTTGGCCGGCGAAATAATAATTGTATGCACATCGCGGTCATTCAATACATCAATCAGAGACTCGTCATTCGGGAATACCTTTACGCCCATCATCACCTTATTAATCAGTTCCGGCTCATCCGCTATGAAACCACGCAGACGATAGTGGTTACGCAGGTTGACGCGCAACGCTTTCGCAATGTTCACTCCCGCTTCCTTAGCACCATATATAAAGACGTTGGCACTATGACTTCCATCAAAATTCAGAAGTTCATAGAACATCTTCACAACTATACGTGAGCAAGACATAATGGCAAAGCTAATGATATACGCCATAAACAGCACACTCACAGGTGCCAGACGAATATCCAGATAACTTGCCAAAAGCACACTCGAAATCATTAACAGTGCATAAGACACCGTCAATGAAACAAAAATGCGCATAATGTCTATAAACGAAGAAAAGCGCAATACGTTGGAATAGGTGCGGAACACCCTAAAGAAGACTAAGTTGACAATGACCGTCCATACAATCGTTTTGTCAATGGTAGAGGATTCCAGGAAAATACTCCGGAAATCATATCGAAGCGCATAAGCCAATAAGCTGGATACGACGATTATCAGTACATCGATCAACAGAATAGTCCAAATCGGCAATACCTTTGCTGAAAGGTACCGATGAAAAATTTTATGTTTCATTTCGTTTGACAGTTTTGTTTTAGGCGAGGCAAAGATACATTATTTTTTATCAAATAGGACAAGAAAAAGATAAAAATGTGTGATAAAATTAAATGGTGGCAAAGTTACGGGTATAACTTTGCCACCATATTTACGACCTATAAAGCTCTGTTACATCAAATTACTGGCTAATTCGCTTAATTGGCTACGTTCTCCTTTTAACAAATTTACGTGAGCAAAAAGGTTCTGATCTTTCATACGATCAATCATGTAAACCAAGCCATTGGACTGACTGTCGAGATAAGGTTGGTCTATCTGTTGGATATCGCCGGTAAACACCATTTTCGTACCCTCACCCGCACGGGTTATAATAGTTTTTATCTCATGCGGAGTCAAGTTTTGTGCTTCATCAATAATGCAATACGTTTCACTCAAACTACGTCCACGGATGAAAGCTAATGCTTCAATAACCAGTTGCTCACTTTTCTGCATATCTTCCAAACGTTTTACCTCTGTTGAGTTAGAAGCAAACTGACGTTTGATCACATTCAGATTATCAAACAAGGGTTGCATGTAAGGAGCTACCTTTTCTTTGGCATCACCCGGCAGGAAACCGATGTCTTTATTGGATAAAGCAACAATCGGACGCGCCAGCAAAATCTGCTTATAGTCATTCATTTGACTAAGGGCAGCTGCCAGAGCCAACAATGTTTTTCCTGTACCGGCTTTACCTGTCAAAGCAACCAATTTGATGTTTGGATCGGTCAACACTTCAAAAGCAAAACTTTGTTCGGCATTCCGGGGTTCAATGCCATAGTTCTTTGTTTTATTCACCCGACAAATGGAATGTGTAAAAGGATTGTAACGGGCAAGTACACTGTTCCTGTCACTTTTCAAGATAAAACATTCATTCGGATGGATGATATCTTTGAAATCAAACTCACTGATATCCAGTCCTTCTCTGGAAGAATAAATCCGGTCTATCAAAGCAGGATCAATTCCCTCAAACACTTCATTTGACTTTTCAAATATATCCACATTTATCACCTTGTCGTTGATATAATCTTCGCAAAGTAAGCCTATGGAACGTGCTTTCATCCGGAGGTTCACGTCTTTTGTCACCAGGATGGTTTTCATATCCTTCTTTTGGCGCGTCAACCAGTCCACTACAGCCAGAATCTTATGATCGGGAATACGCTCGGGGAATGAGTCGAACACATCCGGAGCATCCACCGAACCGGGTATTACAAACAAACTTCCCAAGCCTTCGCCCAGAGAAGCGCCCTTATTAAAAAGATTGTCATCGGTAACTAAATCGAGCTCGCGGAGAAATTCACGGGCATTGAAGTTTATCTGTTCATTCCCTTTCTTGAATTTGTCCAATTCTTCAAGAACCACGATGGGAAGATAAATGTCGTTCTCTTGGAAATTCTTAAGACAGTTATAGTCGTGAAGGATTACGTTCGTATCAATCACAAAATTTTTCTTTGCTCCCATACTCTTTTAGATTTAAATTGTTGATATATTTGCAGCTTCTAAGATAGGAATTAAAAAGAGAGAATAGTTTGCTTTCTCGTTAAATATTTTAAAAGATGGATTATCAGAACACTTTATTATACTTATATAACAGTGTCCCTATGTTTCAACAGGTGGGAAGTTCGGCATACAAGGAAGGTTTGGAGAATACATTGGCACTGGATGAACACTTCGGACACCCGCACCGGAACTTCCACAGTATCCATGTAGGAGGTACGAATGGCAAAGGTTCATGCTCACACACTCTTGCTGCTATCTTGCAGGAAGCGGGGTACCGGGTAGGCCTCTACACATCTCCGCACCTCGTAGATTTCCGCGAACGTATCCGAATAAACGGACAGCCTATCCCGGAAGAATATGTAGTCCGGTTTGTAGAAAAAGAACGTGATTTTTTTGAGCCTCTGCATCCTTCTTTCTTTGAATTGACTACCGCTATGGCATTCCGCTATTTCGCTGACGAACATGTAGATGTAGCGGTTATCGAAGTAGGACTTGGCGGAAGACTAGATTGCACCAATATCGTACACCCGGATCTATGCATCATCACCAATATTAGTTTTGACCATACCCAATTTCTGGGTAATACATTAGAAAAGATAGCGGGAGAAAAAGCCGGGATCATTAAAAGTGGAATACCTGTCGTAATCGGAGAAACGACTCCTGAAACAAAACCTGTATTTACAAAAAAGGCTCGCGAAGTAGGTGCTCCCATTCTCTTTGCAGAAGAAGATGAAAAGGATGATTACCCCGGATTGGAATGTGAACTGAAAGGGTTATATCAAACTAAGAACACCCGCACGTTACTCACAGCCATCCCAGAACTACGAAAAGCCGGATACAATCTGAGTGAGCAGGCTGTCCGAAGTGGCTTCTCCCATGTTTGTGAACTGACCGGACTGATGGGACGCTGGCAAAAATTGCAGGATGCCCCTACCCTGATATGCGATACCGGACACAATGTAGGTGGCATCACCTATATCACAGAGCAGTTGAAACAGCAATCTTACCGGAAACTACATATGATTATAGGTATGGTAAACGACAAAGACATACGCGGTGTATTAGCATTATTACCCCAAGAAGCCGAATATTACTTCACAAAAGCCAGCGTAAGGCGTGCATTACCTGAAAGCGAACTTGCCCAACTTGCCTCTGAGGCCGGATTGCAAGGAAATTGCTATCCGGATGTTCCCTCTGCCGTGCGGGCTGCACAAGAAAAAAGCCTCCCGGAAGACTTTATCTTCGTGGGAGGCAGTAGCTTTATTGTTGCCGATTTGTTAGCGAACCGCGATGCACTCAATCTCCACTAAAGCATCTTTCGGCAGGGCTTTCACTGCAACAGCCGAACGGGCAGGGAAATCACCATCAAAATAAGTAGCATATACTTTATTCATATCTGCAAACAATGACATATCCTGTAGGAAAACAGTAGTCTTGACAATATTTGCCATCGTCAAACCTGCTTCTCCAAGGATATGCTTGATGTTCTCCAATGACTGACGTGCCTGTGCTTCAGCACCTTCTGCCATCTGTCCGGTAGTCGCATCAATAGGTAATTGACCAGATACAAATATCATTCCATTCGCTTCGATAGCCTGGCTGTAAGGACCAATAGCTCCCGGAGCTTTCTGACTGCAAATTACTTTTTTCATTCTAATATTATTTTAGTATTCAACAATTTATGATTCATTCAAGAAAAAAATTGGTATCTTATGCAGTATTCTGCAACTTCATGCATTTACTTAATAGGATTATACACAAAAGAAAAATTCACTTATACCTGTTTTAAAAACCTAGACTTAGCTAATTCTTTTTTGACACGGGAGTTTCCCGATAAAGGCTCGGCTTGTGAAAGCAGAGCCTTTTTTATAAAGATATCATCTGCAATACTATCACTTACAGTGTTTTTCTATTAAAGCATCAACATTCGGATCACCCAGTTCCTTGGCTTTCGCGAAGCTAGCACAAGCCTCTTTGTTTTGCTTTAACTGTAGTTGTGCCACTCCTATCAGGCGATAGGCTTCACCATATTTAGGATCAATTTCCAAAGCATCTTTCAGCACCTTGATTGCTTCCTCATTTCTACCCACGCGAATGTTCACCACCGCAAGTTCCGAAAAATAAGTCAGCTCTTTCGGATTAAGCTCAATAGCTTTTGCCAAATCATCCAACGCACGCTGAAACTGCTTTGCCTGAACGGCCGCCTGTTCGCGATAATAATAGAACACATCATTCACATTACCACGAACCGCTTTATAGTATTCATCATAATCAAGCATCGCACCGCGTCCTTGTCCGGCATTCAGGCGCATCTGAGCACGTTCCAGCAGATAAGGAGCAGCTTCTTCACTGTACGGTTGCACGAAACGCGCCATACAACTATCCATCAAAGCCAACACTTCTTCCGGAGCTGCTTCCATCAATTCTTTCGTCTTAGCGGCACTAAAGAATGTAGCCGGAGAGGCAATATTGGAACCATTCACCTTCTCATAACTGGCAAAAGCAGCAGCATAGTCCTTCTTAGCAAACTGGATATCGCCTTCCAACTGAACATAAACCGGAAGAGCTTCGATTGCAATCGCTTTACGAACCTCATCCAAAGCCCTGTCATATGTCCAATCTTTATAGGTTTTTTCAGGTTTATCCAACTGATAACCATAAATCAGTTTGGCACGATTGAAGTATGCATCATCTTTCTTTTGTGCCACTTCAAGTGCCTTATCCATATCAGCTGCTACCTTATCCATTGAACTTTCCTCCTTTGACTGGAAGATTTGATTATTTGCACGACGAAGATAACCGTCAGCACTGTTGGGATACTGAGCTATAAAATCATTCAGCAATCCGGCGTATTTCTCCGGCGCAAGCTGTGAAGAAGCCATGTAGAGATAAACCAATGCTTGTTCTTCTGTCTCAGGCAATGCTTTCTTAATGCCGATACTCAACAATGTATGATCATTGAAAGAAAGAGGACTTATCTTTTGAGCCATAGCATAATCAGCACCTACTGCATAGCAAATGGTAGCTGTATCTTTTCCTGAAGATTTCTGTGCCAAACCGAATACTTGTCCCTCAGCAGTCATTACCGGACAACTTACCATTTTGTCCTTCAGCTGCATATCAAGTGTATAATAATGATATTGTCCATCTACCTTAGACTCTTCTTTCACCTGTCCGGTAGTATAGGAACGATCTTTCTGTGTAGAATAAGGTAGCAGATAAATGCTTGCACCTACAGTCGGGGCCACAGGAGATACCACTAATGAAGGTACTTTTTTTCCTGAAATCGCTACACGGAACTTCACAACATCATACATGTCATTTGCTCCCATAATAACTTCCACAGGCATTTGTGTGCCCTCCGAATTAATGACAACGGCACGCTGCGCACCTTTAAACAAGCTATAATCAGACAGAGCAATTCCATCCTCGGTAACAAAAAATCCATTTCCCGTATTAAGTATCTTATCACTCTCGTCATATGTAACCACCGAGAAAACAGCACGCTTGGCTTTTTCCACCCATTTGGGTGTCTGAGCTACACTCCACTGTGCCAGCAAACAGAGGGCGAGCGTCAACAACAAGTTCTTCTTCATATCTTAGTTGGTTCTTTGTTTCACAGCTTCATAAATCAAAATACCTGCCGCAACAGAAACATTGAGCGACTCGATAGTACCTAGCATTGGGATTTTCACCCACTCATCGCAAAGAGCCAGATTCTCATAAGAAACACCTTTATCTTCAGCTCCCATTATGATACACATCGGTCCTGTATAATCAGCTTTGGTATAATCATAGTCACCCTTTTCTGTTGCTGCCACAATGCGGAAACCACTATCTTTGAGATATTGCAATGTAACCTTCAGATTCTGCTCACGGCAAACCGGCAGAACATGCAATGCTCCGGCAGATGTTTTCATTGCATCAGCATTCACCGTTACGCTTCCTTTAGCAGGAATGATAACAGCATCTACCGCTGCACACTCACAGGTACGAGCTATGGCACCAAAGTTACGAACATCAGTCACACCATCCAACATGACGAACAGCGGGTTCTTGCCCTCTTCGAAAAGAAAAGGCACCAAGTCTTCTGTCTTCTGATACGTAACGGATGAAATAAAAGCAATCACTCCTTGATGATTCTTACGGGTAACGCGATTAATACGTTCCACCGGAACACGTTGCACCGGAATCAAAGTTCCTTTTAGCGCAGCAAAAAGTTCTTTGGATAAATCGCTCTGAATGTCTTTCTTCACCAGAATCTTATCGATTTCCTTTCCTGCCTGTATTGCTTCTATCACAGCGCGAACGCCGAAAATCATTTCACTCTTATCAACCATCTTTGAGAAATTAAAATTAGAAATTAAAAATTAAAGGCTATCTTTTGATACCAAGAAGCGCCTTTGCATTATTCAAAGCAGCTTCTGTCAAAGTAGCCCCACTGAGCATATGGGCTATTTCCTCTACCCTCTCCTCATCTGCCAGACGGCGTATGTGGCTATTGGTTTCGGTTTCGTTATCTTGCTTATATACTTTATAATGTGCGCATCCGCGCGCAGCAATTTGCGGCAGATGGGTAATACTGATTACCTGGCGATCCTGTTCGCCCATTTCCTGCATAATGTCCGCCATACGGTCGGCAATCTCACCGGATACTCCTGTATCTATTTCATCAAATACAATAGTGGGCAATTTCACCGCACCGGCTATCATCGCCTTGATGGACAACATGACACGTGCAATCTCACCACCGGAAGCTACCGATGAAATATTTTGCAATGAGCCGTTTTTATTGGCAGAAAAGAGAAAGTTGACGGTATCTTCACCGTATACACCAGGCTCTTTTCTTATTCCCATCTCCACCTGAAAACGCACATTAGGCATACCCAACGGCACCAAGCGGGAAGCCATCTGCTTTTCAACTTCACGAGCGGCACTGGTACGGGCTTTGGTAAGAACAGCAGCCTGCTTTCTCACCTTATTATATAAAGTATCGCAAAGAGTTGTCAACTCACCAATACGTTCATCATAAGAAGTAATGGCCGCCAACTTTGCTGCATATTCTTCAGCAAGTGCCAGTAACTCCTCCACAGTGGTTGCCCTATGTTTTTGCTGTAAGGTATAAATCAGATTCAACCGATCGTTTACCTCTTCCAGACGATCAGGATTAAACTCAACATCCTCTTCCTGAGAAGAAACTTCCTGGGAAACATCTTTCAATTCAATATATGTACTTTCCAGGCGTTCAGCAAGTTCAGTAGCCGGAGAATAAACTTTTTGCAGACCAAGCATTGTATTCAGACTTTCCTTCAACCCGGCCAGCAGACCACCTTCATCAGAGGTCAACAATTGTCCGACACGGAACAAACCGGCCTTTATTTCTTCAGCATGACTCAACATATCCGTCTCCTGTTCCAGTTCTTCCTGTTCACCTGCAGACAAATTTGCTTCTTCCAACTGCTCCAACTGGAAACGGATATAGTCTTCATCTGCCTTATTCTGCTCAGCACGGGCTATGAGGTCTGCCAGTTCCTGTTGTGCTCGCTTCCATTCTCTATACAAAGATTGATAAGCAGAAAGTTTTTCATCATTATGAGACAATATATCGAGTACATTCAACTGGAATCCTTCTTTATTCAACAAAAGATTCTGGTGCTGAGAATGCACGTCAATTAACTGTTCACCCAACTCCTTCATTTGTACAAGCGAAGCCGGAGTATCATTGATAAATGCACGACTCTTACCAGATGCATAAACCTCACGACGCAAGATACACTCTTCTTCATATTCCAGTTCATTATCTTCAAAGAAAGGCTCCATACCATAAGCTGAAATATCAAAACGGGCCTCAATCACACACTTCGATGCACCTTGGCGAATGGCTTTTACTTCGGCACGCTGACCAAGCAACAAGCCGATAGCACCCAGTATAATAGACTTACCGGCACCCGTCTCACCCGTGATAACGGAGAAACCTGCACCAAAGCTAATATCAAGCTTTTCTATAAGCGCGTAATTCTGTATGTAAAGCGAACGTAACATGACTTATTTACAATTTTAATCTTACTCACTTCCTAATTATTGTTTTATCTTTTCCCACTCGGTAGTCAGCGAAGGGTTGACAGAAGAGAGTAGTTCACATATTTCTTCCTTTTCCTTCATTGCAGCACGGGAATAAAGATTAATCAATTCATCTTTCTTTATTTCAGTAAACAAACCGGGCAATGCCGACATAGGCTTATTCTGTTGCGCCTCTTTCAGACCGCTAAGCATAGATGTTATTACAGCGCGGGCACGGGTAACATTCACAGAGAGTTCATCCATACCTGTACGATGATATCCATACATCAGTTTGCGCAAAGGCGCCATGCCATCTTCCAGATAATCAGAAACTAACGCATAACGATTCCGACTGCTATCGAACGCTTTCCAACCGGTTTCACCAAGGTTCTGTGCGGCCGTTACAATGTCTTCGGCTGCCCGAAAAACCTCCGTACCACCCTGTGGAGCCATCGTGTCCATGTCCAGTCCTATAATCATATAAGCATAATAAGCAATTACTGCCGTCAGATTACTATCAATAACATTATCCCTCAGTTGCAGCGGATCGAACTCACGATAGTTGAAAGCAACATCCGTATCTTTAAAGCTAAAAACTACCGTCTGATATCCGGATTGCCAGACGGGGCGTGTAGACTGTACAATCAGCTCACACTTCCAACGTCCGTCCGCCTCATTATATTCTTTCACGGTCAGGTTCATAGAACAACGAATCCGTTCATTCACTTCATACTGCGCCTGCGTCCACCGACGGGTATTGATAAACTCCATCAAGGCGTTTTCAAGCGTAGTAAAAACCTGTGTACTCGTACCTTGTATCTGAGAATAATTCACCGTAAATTTACAATTTAATTCCTGGGCAGCAGATTTTAACGCCACCACAACCAGAAGCAAAATCATATAAAGTGTCTTATTCCTCACTAGCTATATTTACTTATTCTTCATAACTTCCACCAGACGATCCACAATATCCGCAGCTACTTCCGCCTTTGATTTCAACGGAAAGTCCGTCTTGCTTTCACGGTCAATGATACTGATTTTATTCGTGTCGTACCGGAAACCGGCTCCCTTATCATTCAGAGAATTCAGAACGATAAAATCCAGATTCTTCCGTCGCAGCTTATCCTCAGCGTTATGCTGTTCGTCATTCGTTTCCAGGGCAAAACCTACCAATACCTGACGATCTTTCTTCATCTGTCCCAGACAGGCGGCAATGTCTTTCGTAGGTTTCAAACGCAACGTCATTTCCCCTTCCTTTTCCCGCTTTATCTTAGCATCAGCAACCTGTTCCGGTGTAAAATCGGCAACAGCAGCCGAAAGAATAGCAGCATCAGCCTCTGCAAAAAAGCTACACGCAGCATTATACATCTGATCTGCCGATTCCACAGCAAACCAACGTACCGGATATTTCAATTGCTGTTGTACAGGACCTGATATCATAATGACCTTAGCTCCGCGGGCAGCACATTCATCTGCAATAGCAAACCCCATCTTACCGGAAGAATAGTTCCCGATAAAACGTACCGGATCGATCTTCTCATAAGTAGGTCCGGCAGTGATCATAATGGTCTTACCTCGCAAATCACCTTCTTTCCCGGCAAAATAATTCGCCAGATGTTGAATAATGACTTCCGGTTCTTCCATACGTCCCTTACCTACCAGATGGCTGGCAAGTTCTCCCGTACCCGGTTCTATAATATGATTTCCATAAGAACGAAGCGTATCCAGATTCTTTTGTGTAGAAGGATGGGCATACATATCGAGATCCATAGCGGGTGCCACAAATACCGAAGCCTTAGCCGACAAATAAGTCGTAATCAACATATTATCAGCCACTCCATTTGCCATCTTGCCAATAGTTGAAGCTGTTGCCGGAGCTATAAGCATAGCATCCGCCCATAAACCCAGATCCACATGGCTATTCCATGTACCGTCACGTTGGGCAAAAAACTCACTGATAACCGGTTTACTCGTCAATGCCGAAAGCGTAATGGGAGTTATAAATTCTTTTCCTGCAGGAGTTATGACTACCTGTACCTCAGCACCTTGCTTTATAAGTCCCCGGATAATATAACAAGCTTTATAAGCAGCAATACTTCCAGTTATTCCTAATACAATTTTCTTCCCTTTCAGTGTATTCGCCATGATACTACTTATTGGTTAATTCACGTAGACGGATCTTTGTCAACATAGCCTTGGTGTTCAGCGTAAAGTCACTGTTTAATATCCAGCTATAATAGCCCGGATCGCGCTTCAACACATCTGTCACCGACATTCCCTTGTATTTTCCAAAGTTAAATACTTCCACACCATTATCATCATAAATCATACGTCCTGCGAAATCCACATTTTTGTTAAAGCTGGAATAATCGGCCAGAAAAGCAACATCATTCTGCAATTCCGAATAACGGTCCAGCTGTGCCATTAGCACCTCATAAGTTGCTTGCGTATCAGCTGCCGCCGTATGTGCATCCTCCAGATTCTTTCCACAATAGAATTTATAAGCAGCAGAAAGTGTACGCTGCTCCAATTTATGGAAAATGACCTGTACATCCACAAACTTACGGCGGCTCAGGTCAATATCTACACCGGCGCGAAGAAATTCTTCCGCCAGCACGGGAATATCAAAACGGTTGGAATTAAATCCTGCCAAATCACATCCTTCTATATCATTGGCAATAGTACGGGCCACTTCTTTGAAGGTAGGACAATCTGCCACATCCTCGTCATAGATGCCATGAACAGCAGACGCACCTTCGGGAATATGCATTTCCGGATTGATACGAAGTGTTTTTGCTTCCTCATTACCATTGGGGTGTACTTTGAGATAACAGATTTCAACGATACGGTCTACATTGATACTCGTTCCGGTCGTCTCCAAATCAAAAAAAACAATCGGGTTTTTGAGGTTTAATTTCATTATTATTATAAGTATAAGCTACAAGCTACGAGCTACAAGCTACAAGTGGCTACGCTATATCCCCAAAGGCACTCGTAACCTGTAGCTTGTAGCTCGTAGCTATAGCAATTATTAATCATTTAGCATCATCGGCATCAGTAGCATCAACAACTCCTCATTTTCTTCTTGTTCAACGGGAATGATGACACCTGCACGTGACGGATCTGCCAGTTCAATTATCACTTCATCAGCAGCGATATTATTCAAAATATCAATCAGGAAAGTCGATTTAAAACCGATGCTCATCGGGTTACCATCATACTGGCAAGCCAGTGTTTCTTCGGCAGAAGTAGAGAAATCAATATCCTGGGCCGAAATCACAATCTGATTGGGCTGCATACGCAGCTTAATAAGACTGCTTGCCTGTGATGAGAAAATAGATACACGACGCAATGCACCTACCAACTGCATACGGTCCACAGTCACTTTATAAGGATTATTCTGCGGTATCACCGAATTATAATTAGGATAACGTCCTTCAATCAGACGACACACCATACGGTATTTTTCCAATGTAAACACAGCATTACGTTCATCAAATTCAATAACAACTTGTCCTTGTTCTTTAGGCAACAAATTCTTAATCAACGAAGCCGGCTTTTTGGGCAGAATAAATGCTGCGCGTTCATTACCTTTGGCAGCCAGTGTTTTGCAACGCACCAATTTGTGACCATCAGATGCCACCATTGTAATATCTTCTGTGGTAATGTCAAAATAGATACCATTCATCACCGGACGAAGTTCATCATCAGCCGTAGCAAATACAGCGCGATTAATTCCACCCAACAATACGGATGCATCCATTTCTACGCGTACGGCATTATCACCCAGCATAGCCGATTGAGGAAATTCATCTGCATTCTGTCCCATCAGGCTATACTTACCGTTCTGATACTGTACTGTGATTTCCAAAGAATTGGTATTTACTTCAAATGACAGCGGTTGTTCGGGGATTTCCTTCAATGCGTCCAGAATTGTTTTGGCAGCTACGGCAAAGCGTCCGTCAGCATCACTTTCATTCACTTCAACTGATGTCACCATCGTTGTTTCACTATCAGAAACAGTAATCGACAATGTTCCGTCTTTCAGTTCAAAGAGGAAACAATCCAAAATGGGCAACGCATTCTTCGAATTAATCACACGGCTGATAGCCTGTAAATGGCTGGAGAGCGCAGTACTCGAAACGATAAATTTCATATGTTCTGTGTATTTAAGTTTTATATTATTCCCTATTCGTACTATAACTTCATAGTATCGGACAAAGTTACAAAAAAAGATCTTCCCACAGCAAAGAAAATTAAGAAAAAACACCCGGAACTTCTCCGGATTTCCCTAAAAAATTGTAACTTCGCCGCATCATTAAAAAAGAACGCAATGGAATTTACAGGAAAAATTATCGCTATACTCCAACCAAGAGGCGGAGTGGCAAAGTCGGGCAATGAGTGGAAAGCACAAGAATACGTGATTGAAGACCACGGCCAATATCCCCGCAAAATGTGTTTCGATGTTTTCGGAGCAGACAAAATAGAACAGTTTAACATCCAGATGGGCGAAGAACTGACCGTATCATTTGATGTGGACGCACGCCAATGGCAGGACCGTTGGTTCAACAGTATCCGTGCATGGAAAGTAGAGCGTGTTAGTGCAACAGCCCCTGCAGGCGCACCGGGCGCATCTGTTCCGCCGCCGGCACCGACTGCCGCACCGGAATTCCTGGCAGGTGATGCGAAAGACGATCTGCCATTCTAAACTGAAAAGAATTTTAGCACAAAAAAGGGAGAATGTTTTCTCCCTTTTTTTGTGTGTTAAATCTTATATTTTATTCCCTTTATATAAAAGCACCAGATTCGGATATACGACTTCTTCTACACAGGTAAACTGTATCGAAAGAATAAAATGCCGGAAGAATTTAGCCTGGCGAAAGAAAAAGTTAGGTACCAGACGCACATAAGTTTCCGGTTGCTCCACCATCTTTTCCATATCCACCATCATTACAAAACTATATGTGGGTGAAAGACTCCCGATCCCCTCTTCATACAACGGAATATCATCCAATACTTCCTCATTCTCCATGGCATCTATATAAGCCGTGAGACTGACAACATCCGGCGCCATCAACAGATGCCCGCGGTAAAAACACACATACGTATAAAGGGCGGACTCTGTGATGCCTGTCAATTGAGTCAGCAAGGTATTACGAGGCAATATATAATAACGATATCCTTTCGCCTTTGGATAAAGATGATAATCGGGGTATGCCTGCGGAACAGGAGGCGCATCCACTTCCTTCGGAGAAGTATGAAGCAATGACTGCAAACGGCGTTCAGCCTGCAACACATTCTTCACCGGAACACTCATCACCGCACAAGGAATCTCATTTACTGTATCTTTCGACTGGAAGAGACAGGATATCACCTGATCTCCTGCATACATTTTCAAGAAATCCATCCATTCTTCATCTCTTTCTTTAATATAATCGGAATAAGTTGCCTTGGCATATTCCTGTTTCGCCGTAAAGCTGCACATGGCATTCATATCCGAAATGGCCCAACAATCATAAAAGAAAGTAGAAAGTGGAAGCCGTTCTCCCGGAAACCCCTCTACCGGCTGCTGGCGACGCAAAGCATTTATAAAAGTATGTGTAGTGTCCGATCCGTGACTAATCCCCGAACAATAAATAGCATTCTCATTCAGCTTCAAATCAAATTCCGCCCAACTTCCCAAATAGGTCTGCGAACGAATACCATCTGTATTTTTACCCATCTCCACCGATTTAATGCGCACATACACCGTAGCTTCCACGTTCGCATTCTTCCCGGCATGCATCAGTCTGAATGAAGGCATGTCTATCAACGACTTTTTGGAGAGCCGCGCGTCAATCACCTGTTCTATCAATCGCTTCTGAAAGCTGATCGCCAGGAAGTCCGATGTGAAATACGCTGAAAGGAAACGTCCGTCAGGCATAGGATAAATACTGATCTCCTCACCTCTGTAATCAAAGAATTTAGAAGGGAATGAACTGGAACAATATTTCCTGATGAATGACTCCACCAACTCATAATCACCTGATCCCAGACTGCAATACAACACTTGGTTCAATGGTGTATCCGGCTCATGAAAACTGATAAGCATTTTGTTCATCTGCTTACTAAGTCCGTGCGGAGTATCCTCAAGCAAGGTATGCAGATAGTTTTTCAGATAAACAAAAAGTTCGGAAGCATAAAGGAAGTGATTATCTTTGCTGCAACTCAACTGGTTGATGTCATCCACCAATTCTGCCATACGGTCTGTTTCCAGCACAGCTATTGCGCTTTGAGGCACTAGAGTATAGAGATTAAAATCTTTCTGACTCTCCACCTCATTCAACCTAAAGAATGAATACACCCCGAACCCCGTACATAGCAACACTATGGACACAATCATGGCAATTCTTATGATAAGGCGTAACTTCATGGTTTTTCAGGCATCAAGTTTCGGCAAAAATAAGTATTTCTACTAATAAAACAAAACAAATGTTTCAAAAACTTTAGTAGATATAAAAAAAGTTTTAGAATGCCTGCCTTTAAAACTCTATTTCCATTCCATCAAAAGTCAGATGCACATCAGGAGGAAGCTGCTTTTCGAGTTCGACATGCAATCCGGCATGATGACTCATGTGAATAAAATAAGTTTCGCGCGCACCGATGCGCTTCGCCGTCTCCAATGCCTCGGAAATACTCTGATGCGTAGGATGCGGCTTGACACGCAAGGCATTCACAACCAGAACGTCCAAGTCTTGCAATTGTTCATAGGACTCTTCAGGCATGGTCAGCATATCTGTAATATAAGCCAAACGCTTACCTATACGATACCCCAGAATAGGCAGACGCCCGTGCATCACCTGAAAAGGAATAATCTCCGTATGATTGATAAAAAAGTTTTTTCCCGGTTCCACTTCTTGCAAGAAAATCTGAGGTACACCGGGATATTTATGTTCCAAAAAACAATAGGGCATTCGCGCACGCAAGTGAGTTGCCGTATAGTCATCGGAATATATGGGAATCTCACCGAAACGGCAGAAAGGACGAAGATCATCCAGTCCTCCTACATGGTCATAATGCTCATGAGTAATCAGTACTCCATCTATTTTTTCAAATGAGGCTGCCCTCAACATCTGTTCCCGGAAATCCGGTCCGCAATCAATCAGTATCACCGCATCATCCGTATGTAACAAAGAAGACGCACGCAAGCGGTTATCGCGCGGATCAGCAGAAGTGCAAACTTCGCACTTACAGCCTATTTCAGGCACCCCTGTCGATGTTCCGCTTCCCAATATTCTTAGTTTCACTTTAATTACATATTAATTATCAATCATCTAAATAAAATTCACTTCGGGATGTATGTCAATGCCGAACTTCTCACGCACCGATGCCCTTACAGCATCCGAAAGAGCTACGATATCAGCTCCCGTTGCCCCTCCCCGGTTTACCAACACCAACGCCTGCTTATCATGCACAGCAGCAGGTCCCAGCGATTTCCCCTTCCAGCCACATTGGTCTATCATCCAACCGGCAGGGATTTTTATCCGATCAATCCCCATCTCATAAAAAGGCATCCGGGGATATTGTTCCCGTAAGACCTCAAATACTTCACGAGAAACGACAGGATTCATAAAGAAACTTCCGGCATTGCCCAGCAGTTTCGGATCAGGCAATTTACTTTCACGGATACTGATAATCACTTGGCGTAATATTTTCAAGTCTACTCCCGGATATTTTTCAAGTTCCTGACGGATAGTACCGTAATCCAACATATAATGTTCTTTCTTGCTCAGGGTGAAACCGACATACGTAACGAATACCTGTTTCATTTCCGTCCGTTTGAAAATACTGTTCCGATATGAATATCCACATTCATCCATCCGGTAAACATGCTTCACGCCCTCTATGTTCATTGTTTCCACAAAAGAAATCAGGTCTTTCACTTCCACGCCATAAGCACCAATATTCTGCACCGCCGAGGCTCCCACTTCTCCGGGAATCAGCGACAGGTTTTCAGTTCCGTACCAACCATGCTCCACACAATAAGCCACGAAATCATCCCACACCACACCGGCACCTACACGTACCGCAACCTTTTCTTCATCTTCTGCTATTACTTCAATACCGCCAATGCGCGAATGTAATATCACCCCTTTATAATCTCCGGTAAACAGCAGATTACTCCCTCCGCCAATATGCAGATAAGGAGAAGTGATGTACCCGGCAGCAATCAACTTCTCCAATTCTTCTACTGAGCTGTATTCCAAAAACACGGCAGCTTCTACATCAAGTCCGAATGTATTGGGTATTTTTCTCATCTCATGCTCCATCATTCGTAATTCGTAATTTTCTAAATGCTCGTATCTTCATATTTATATAATTCCCACTCTCCGCGATGCCTGCGGAAATAGAATATATTAGTGTATCCATTTCCAATCCCGTTTACTTTCAGTATTTTCGTATTCGAGTTATCGCTATTCTTTTGTCCGTAATTGATATTTGACAGTTTATCCACAGGCAATACCGGACGGAAAGCATACCACTGATTCAAGTCGAGTGTAGTCTCCAGAATAGAAAACTCATCATCCGGATCTATTGTGATATACTGTAAAGGTTCGCGAATATGCCGGCTCTGATAAACGCTGTCGGTCACAAAACGCGAATAAAACGCAACGAAGTCTTCACCCTCTCCCTGTTTCATTTGACGGAGATTGATAGCTTCCAGCATCCATACGCCCTTGGTACGCTCGAAGTAGTATTTCTTCACCATGCGGTTCTCCAGGAAAATCCATTCCACCTGCACGGAAGTCAGCGCAGTATCCCCCACCAGCTCCAGATCGTCTTCATTGTCGAAGAGTAATGTGTAATAACTCTGCTGAGTAAACAGATAATCATGTTCCCACTCTCCCTTCTCTATTTTAGAAGGCTTATCAACGTCGTAAAAAGACAATGGAAATTTGGTCCGCTGCTGTTGCAGGGCGTCATCTGAAGCGTAACTGTAGATAAAATCATCAAACGATTCATCCGCTTCTATTGGCTTTGGGTCATTATCAACTTCGGCCTGTGATACAGTATCAGCTTTGTGTGCAGCTGAATCCACCAAATTGGTGATTGTCGCAAAAGGGTCCATCTTCGTTTTCTTGTTGCCACACGACACCAAGAAAACGAGAAGAAAGAACCCCAATCCTATTTTTCTCATTCTTTACCGGACCATAAGGTCACTTATTTAGTTTAGCTCTTAACTTTTCAAGCATGTCCACCGTCATGGACTCTAAATCATATTGCGGTTTCCAATCCCACTCTTCACGAGCACAACTGTCATCCAAGCTGTCGGGCCAGCTGTCGGCAATGGATTGCTTCAATGGGTCAATCTCATACACCATTTCAAAGTCGGGCACATGCTTCTTGATGGACTGGCAGATCTCCTCCGGATCAAAACTCATGGCAGCAATATTGAAAGCATTCCGATGCTTCAGACGTGCCGGTGCTGCTTCCATCAATGAAATAGCCGCATTCAGCGCATCAGGCATATACATCATATCCATATAAGTACCAGGCTTCAAAGGACATACAAACCTCTCACCTTTCACTGCGGAGTAAAAAATGTCGACCGCATAGTCGGTAGTACCGCCCCCCGGAGGAGTTACATTGGAAATGATGCCCGGGAAGCGAACCGCACGGGTATCCACTCCATATTTAGTATAATAATAATCGCTCAATAACTCAGTAGTAACTTTAGTTACACCATACATCGTACGAGGACGCTGAATCGTATCCTGAGGTGTCTTCACATGGGGGGTAGCTTCGCCAAACGAACCGATAGAACTCGGAGTAAACACTGCGCAGCCATATTCACGCGCCACTTCCAGCACATTCCATAATCCGTCTATACCAATTTTCCAAGCCATGGCCGGGCGACTTTCGGCAACCACCGAGAGCAAAGCTGCCAGATTATAAATCGTATCAATCTTGAATTGGCGTGCCACCACTTCAATAGACTGACGGTCGGTGACGTCGGCAATAGCAGAAGGTCCAGATGCCTTCAACTCGCCTTTAGGCATAGCACTCGGAATGTATCCGGCTATAACATGGTCATCTCCATAACGTTTACGCAATTCCAATGTGAGTTCCGAACCTATCTGTCCGGTTGCTCCAATTACCAAAATATTCTTCATACGACTTATTTATAAGGTGCTCCATCCTTAGAGACGTGCAAATATACATACTTTTTTTTCATTATTCTATCATTTTGCTATTGTTTATTTGAAGAAAAATCGTGTCCTTTGTATCGTTTAGTAATAAGATGACAAACTTTTAATTTATAAAGCTATGTACGGGAAAATGAAAGAACACCTCAGCAATACGCTTGCTGAAATCAAAGAGGCCGGACTCTACAAAGAAGAGCGCCTGATCGAGAGTGCGCAACAAGCCGCCATCACCGTAAAAGGGAAGGAAGTACTGAATTTCTGCGCTAACAATTACCTGGGTTTGTCCAACCATCCGCGACTGATTGCCGCCGCCCAAAAGATGATGGATCACCGTGGCTACGGCATGTCTTCCGTACGTTTCATCTGCGGAACACAAGACATCCACAAAGAACTGGAAGCTGCTATCTCCGACTATTTCAAAACCGAAGACACCATCCTCTATGCTGCTTGTTTCGATGCCAACGGCGGAGTGTTCGAACCTCTATTCAGCGAGGAAGATGCTATCATCTCCGATTCCCTGAACCACGCCTCCATCATTGACGGTGTACGCCTGTGCAAGGCCAAACGTTACCGCTATGCCAATGCCGACATGGCCGAACTGGAGAAGTGCCTGCAAGAAGCACAGGCCCAGCGTTTCCGCATTGTCGTAACAGACGGTGTATTCTCCATGGACGGCAATGTAGCTCCGATGGATCAGATCTGTGACCTAGCAGAAAAGTATGACGCTCTGGTCATGGTAGACGAATCTCACTCTGCCGGTGTAGTAGGTCCTACAGGTCACGGTGTGAGCGAGCTATTCAAAACTTACGGACGTGTGGATATTTACACCGGTACACTGGGCAAGGCTTTTGGCGGAGCCATGGGCGGATTCACCACCGGACGCAAAGAGATTATCGACCTGCTGCGCCAACGCAGCCGCCCGTATCTGTTCTCCAATTCTGTTGCTCCTGCCGTAATCGGTGCAAGTATCGAAGTCTTCAATATGCTGAGAGAAAGCAATGCCCTGCATGACAAATTAGTAGAAAACGTTAATTACTTCCGCGAGAAAATGACTGCCGCCGGATTTGACATCAAGTCTACACAAAGTGCTATCTGCGCCGTGATGCTGTATGATGCCAAACTTTCGCAGATTTACGCCGCCCGTATGCAAGAAGAAGGCATTTACGTCACCGGATTCTATTATCCCGTGGTTCCGAAAGACCAGGCACGCATCCGTGTACAAATCTCCGCCGGACACGAAAGAGAACATCTGGACAAGTGTATAGATGCATTCATCAAGGTAGGAAAAGAACTTGGAGTATTATCGCGCTAAAGCGCGATAAGCTACAGGCTACAAGTGACGAGTTACAAGTTGCTGCGCTGTATTCGTAAGCGAATAATTATTCGCCAGACTACCACACCGAAAGGAACTTGCAACTCGTCACTTGTAGCTTGTAGCTTTTACTCCCGGCAGCACCACCGTAAACCTGCTTCCTTTCCCCGGTTCCGACCACAGTTCGATTTTGCCCCGCAATTTTTCTACAATCACCTGGCAGATGGAAAGTCCCAAGCCGGCTCCTTGCGAAAACTCATCCTGTTTATAGAAGCGGCTAAAGATCATTTTCTGTTCTGAGAGTTCAATGCCTCTTCCGGTATCTTCCACATAGATAGCCACTCGGTCCGATTCAGAAAGATAACGGTATCCCAACTTGATATATCCGGTTTTAGTAAACTTAGAAGCATTATTCAGGAAATTAGTGATCACCTGCGTCAAGCGCCCCTTGTCAACCGTCACTTCCACCTGCACCGCATCCAACTCTTTGATGAATTCCAATTGTTCGGGAATCAGCATCTGGTGAGTCATATAAATACTATCGACCAATTCTGAAACCAAACACTTCTCGTATTCAAATGACATATATCCGGACTCGATGCGCGAAAGTTCCAAAATATCATTGATTAGTTTCAGCAACAAATCACTATTCTTATTAATACTGCCGATGTATTCCAAACGTTCCTCCGGACTCACATCATCATCAAGCGCCAATATATTGGAGAAGCCCACAATTGCATTCAGCGGCGTACGAATCTCATGGCTCATATTTGCCAGGAAAGACTGCTTTAATTCAGCCTTTTCAGCCAGTAGTCTTGCTTCTTCCAATTCCTGCTCACGATCTTTAATCGCCTGTATATTCAGCAACAGACCAGCAGCTTTATATCCTCCACCGGGAAGCTGTATCGTCTTATAACGAAACTCCCACCACTGATAGCCTTTTTCATTAAAGTCACAACGCACCTGAGAAACCACTTTGCCTGCCTTAGAAATGTTTTTCCAGTACCCTCTCACCTCATCCCAATGATCGGGATGCATAAACGACAAGAGTTCCTCAAAACCAAGTGATTTAGCACTCATTTTCTGTGATATCCAGAATTCCTTTTCAAATACGAAATGGTCATTTTCCAGCTTCCAGGCAAAGGTGTCGCTACCTTCAATAGCCAACGCCAATGTTTCCTTTTCACTTTCCAGTTCATAAAGGGCACGTCTCTTCCGTCCTTGTTCGCGGCGATAAAGGAAGAAGAGCCAGACAAACAACGTGGAAAGCAGAATGATAATCAACACAACACCGGTTCCCCAAGCTACCGGATATTCTTCCCGGAAAGGAATATTTATAATCGTACATTCCGCCGGAATACCCTCTTTGGAAATGCCCCGTTGCTGCATCACGTTCCAGTCTACCACATATTTCTTACGGCTCTCCCTGATGGGGATATCCGAAGGCTTCTCACCATGCAAAATACGTATGGCAGCACTCACTTCCTCTTCGGCCAGAATCGGGAATGTCGTGATATATCCACCAAGCAATTTTTCGTTATAGCCGAATGCCTCATTAATCGCAGTGAGACTGGGACTTGCACATATATTTCCAATATTAACCGATGTATAGTCGCGTTTCATCTGGAGGTAGCACATTCCTATGGAATACTTACTTAAAGTCCAGATAAAGTTTGCAGTTTCCTGTTTCTTTCCAATTCGTACCGACAGACTGGAAAAACGGGCATATCCCTCTTTATGGGGATAATGCAGCCTCTTTTCACGGGGAGTTCCCGAATAGCCGACCATACAGGTCACTTTTTCATCTTTCAGTTGATTTTCTATATCTGCCCGTATCTGCCGGTCGATATACGTAGAATCAAGCACTGTAAACAACTCCACATCTTCACCAAATAACTTTGTTCCCAGGCGTATATTCTTCATCAGATCTATCCGGTCATGAAAGCCCGTCACATTAGGATACTCTTTCAATAATTCCCAATTAGGATAGTTCACTCCACCAAAAACCACCGGAATTTCTGTCACCAAAGGATGACAACACTTGAACAGTGAATAGGCAGCCTGATCATCATTCACCAGAATTATTTCAGGTCTCCAACCATCAGAAACCGAATCGAGCAGATGATACATGTACTTCAACTCCGGTTCTTCCTGGAAAGCCTCACAGTCCAGATATACGATACGAATATCCGCATCAACCCCGTTTCTTCTGAATTCTTTATCTATCAAGCGGTTGAAATCAGGATAGCCGACATAACTTTCCTCGTAAGAATGCACGATTAAAATTCGCCGCTCCTCCCGGTCCGAACAGCTGTTCAAAACGAAAAAAAACAGAAAAAGCCATGCATATATAGACAGAAATGTATACTTCATTATTCAACTATCTGATCCATAAGTGCAACAAAGGTAGAATAAAATATGCATAATCCCAAGAAAACAAAAAAAGAAGCTATCTGATTTTTTCAGACAGCTTCCCTGCTTGGCAATTCTATATCAAAAAGACTATTAACGTTCGCCCAATTTCACATCTACAAAGAAGATACCCGTAGCACCAGCTTTCTTAATCATATCAACGATGCCTGCAGCCGTAGCCTCTTCTTCTACCTGTTCGCGTACAAATCCCCACAGGAAGTCCTGCGTTGCTTTATCTTTTTCGGCAGCAGCCACATCCACCAACTTGTCGATCATTTCGGATACACGGCGTTCGTGTTTGTACACCTGTTCAAATACTTCCAGCGGAGTACCGAAATCGTTGGGAACTACATCCAGCTTATCAACTTTGGCTTTACCGCCACGTTTGATTACGTAACCAGCCAATGCACAGGCATGTTCGTTCTCTTCTGCCCACTGTTTTTTCAACCAATGCGCCATACCACAATATCCTTCTTTCTCCATATAGAAAGACATAGCCAAATACATGTTAGCCGACCACATTTCAGCTGTAATCTGCTCGTTAATTGCATTTTGTAATTTTTCAGTAATCATAATCGTATTTTTTAATTAAATTGAAATCATTACAAAAGTAACAATGATACACAGACATTGTTCATTTGATAACATTTTTTATATAAAATAGTCCGGATTGACGGGCGTTTCCTGCAAAATAGTCTCAGCATTGAAACATGGACACTCCTTGACCCACTCTTCCGGTTCTATTTCGCCGTTGTTGTTCAGGTCAGGACTAAGGTCACGATGACCTGCCAGCCGAGAACCCGGATAATCCCTCAACAACAACATCACCAATACACGAAGAGAGTGTTTCTGTAAATCTGTTCTTGTATCAGAAGCCCGGCCATTCACATCCAGCCCGCCTTCATAGCACACACTAATCGAGTGAGCGTTGTATCCCCGGGCATGCGCACCGGGCTTTTCAACCGGGCGAAGATTTTTGATATCCCCGTTCTTCCTTATATAATAATGATAACCTGCGCCGGAGAATCCCCGGCGCAGGTGGTCTGTGGTTAAGTCATATTCCGTATAGCAACGGTCAGCGCGGGTGGCGCTGCAATGAATGACGATTAAATCAATTTTTCTCATTTCTTAAAGTATTATCCCGGTATCATTTCCCTGTCATCGCATGCGCGCTAAACGCTCCCAACACAGCCGAAGCCAGAGCAATCACAATCTTCAACACCGCATCCCAAGTCAATTTCTTTTTCATGCCTTATTAAGTTTAGATTAAAGTTTACCCCAGCGGGTTTTCATCCAGACCACCGCCTCCGCCGGAATTACCACCTCCCTGGCCGCCGGAGGAGGAACCGTCTTCATCCTCCTTTTTGTCCAGGGCAAAGGATACATTGGCCGGACTTCGGGTTTCCGCCACGGTTCCGTTCACCAGCCGCAACCCCTTGTCCGGTGTGAAACGGATATGCACCCGTTTGATATTCCTTACCTTACAATCCTCCATTTTCTCCACGCCCGAACAACGGAACGTCATGTGAAATATCCCGAATTGATTCAGTTTCACCTTGTCTCCATTGACAAGTGTCCCTTGAATTTCTTCTACCAGAGCCTCGATCACGTGTTTTACGTCACCTTTGGTCATAGCACAATTCTTCTGAATACTGGCGGCAAGGGTGTCGATATCCACCGTGCCGGCAGAGCGGGGTTTCTGACGAAGATAAAACAACATCGGAGAGTCTTTATCACTCACGATTTTTCTACGCTGAAAGCGTTCTACAAGTACATCCATAAAAAAATTAAAGTTTAGGTTAAAAAAAATCCGTAATGCCTATCATTAAGCACTTCACAAAGATACAACATCCAGCAGCCAAAGTCAAGTGTTTTGCTATTTATTTCCTCACCAAACGACAATTATTTTCATCCCCCAATTAATACTTAACACTTAATACTTAATACCTATTTCGCATTCCTCATCATCCACTCCAGCGGCGGCACATACTCCCCTATCTTCACCATACTGGCATTATGCCCGAAGTACACATCCCCCGTCTCCCCGTTACGGTTTTTCGCCACAATAATCACACCCAGCCCCTCCGAGGGATATTTACTCTTGCGCTCCGTCGGTATCCCATAAACAGCCGGACGATACAGCAACATCACCAGGTCCGCATCCTGTTCTATCGCACCGCTCTCACGCAAATCACTCAGTGCGGGCCGATGATCGCCGCGTCCTTCACAGTCACGGTTCAACTGGCAGAGCAGAATCACCGGTATATTCAGCTCCTTCGCCATTATCTTCGCCTTGCGGCTCGCTTCCGCCACTTCCTGTTCGCGGTTGCGGTTTTTCTGCCCGGAACCCACCTCACAAAGTTGCAGATAGTCGATGATAAGGGCGTCGCACAATCCTTTGCCCTTCAACAGCCGCGCTGAAGAGCGGATATGATCCATTCCCATCTTCGGATTGTCATCCACATAAACAGGCAGGCGTGCCAACTTGCGTGCAGCCTCCAAAGCCTGCTGCTGCTCGTCGGCAGTCATCAGTCCCGTGCGCATGTGGCTGGCATTGATGTCGGCGGCAGCAGCCGTTATCCAGCGGTCGCCCAGTTGCTCGCCCTGCATCTCAAGGCTATAAACCACCACATGCCTGCCCGCAAGCCCTGCCGTTAGCGCCAGATGCAATCCGAAAGCCGTCTTGCCCACCGACGGACGGGCGGCAATAATAACCAGTTCTCCTGGCTGCCAACCCGCCGTCAGGCGATCCAACTCGGCAAGTCCCGTAGGGATGCCCGTAACGCCGTTCAGGTTGTTTGCCACGCGGGCATCCATCAGTTTCAGCGTATCCAGCATCAGCCGGTCCATATCACGCAGATAATCGGCAAAGGCCGCCTCACCTTCCAGATGGTCGGCAAGGTTATGCAGTTCCACCAGCGTGTCGGATATGTCTATCGTCTCATCGGAAGCGGCAGCCAGCAGACGATGCATGCCGATAATAGCCTCGCGCCGCACGTACATCCCGCGCAGGATGGCGGCATGCTGCTCCAGATGGGCGGAAGAAGCCACGCGCGAAGTCAGTTGCGTCAGCCGGAACGGCCCGCCCACGGCTTCCAGTTTGCCACGGGCGGCAAGTTCGTTCTTCACGGTGATGATGTCAATGGACCGGCCCGTATGGTACATAGCCAGCAGGGCGGAGAATATCTCGCAATTGCTCTGTTCGTAGAACATCTCGGCGCGGAGCTTGTCGCCCACGAGCGCCATGGCTGCCGTTTCCAGCAGGCAGGCGCCGAGGACGACTTCTTCCAGGTCGGCATCGTGGGGGTTCAGAATTTCAGCCATACCTTTTTTTCATTTTCAGTTCGTAAAATCTTCATTAAAAATCTTGAGATCCAGATATTTGGCCGCACTCCGGCAATAGCGTATATCACTCAGACTATAATAGTAGTCTTCTATGCGTTCAAGGGCAAGTTCCCGCTCACGGGTAGAAAGCTTTTTCCATAACTTCCCAACCAACGTCTTGCTCTCTATGCGTATGTGCGTCACTTCGCCATACTTGTCAATAAACCGTTCAAAGACTTCATCCACCTTCTTCTCTACCTTCTTTTTTTCACCGGAATTGCCCGTCCAGGCATCATAGCCCGGAATGCGGATATGACTGAGGCAGTCGCCCGGTACTTTTTCTACAAGCCCTTGGGCAATGCAGCGTTCAAAGAAGCGTCGGACATGTCCTCTCCTCCACCCCAGAATGTCCGCCCAACCCATAAAAGAGATAACGGATTCCCCCCGGGCACAGGTCACTTCCACCCCATTACACCATGCCACCTTTGTCTTGTAATTCACGTGGGTCAATACTCTCAGGAATGCCTCTTCGTCACCATTCGCCGCCCCCTGCTTTTCACACATACTCATCAGCAACGCCCTTGAAACCATGACGTAGCCTACACGCAACCAATTATTTTCCATTATCAGATAAACTCTACAAATTAACACTTTTTTCTGCGCCATATCCCTAACGCCGTTTGCGCCACCCCTTTTCACTGATATTCAATGAAGCGCAAGCACCCTTGCGCCACGCTTGCGCCAGCAAATGGACATAACATAATTATATTAGAAGAAATGATATACTAAAGTATATCTATCAGAACAGATGATGTGTTTGAGTCAAACAGATGATGCATCGGGCCCCAACGCATGATGCGTTTGCCCCGAACAGATGATGCGTTTTCCTTTACCGTTTACCTTAATCAATTTTTCTTTCTTTTTCATTGTTCAGTTGTTTACTTATTTACACTTCAAATAAAAACATATAATATACTCTTATTCTGTATTACAGCACAAAATTAGGAAGTATCATTCAAAGCACAATAGCAAATATTTGCACCAACATAAATATAAACATCACTAAATAAAATCATTGCAGGTATATAGGCGATTTTTAATAGTGAGTAATTTCAAAGATAATGCACCATCCCTACAAAAACTTTTGTTATCTTTGTATCGTTAATAACGACAACAGATTAAAAACAGGAGGATAGAATATGGACCCACTGAAATACATAGTACCCGGCAGGAAACGTATCCCTTACGGCATGATGAACTTCGCAGATATACGCCTCGACAATTATTATTATGTAGACAAGACCCATTTTATTCCTGCGATAGAGCAGGCGGACCGATTCTTTTTCTTCATCCGCCCCCGCCGCTTCGGGAAAAGCTTGACGCTTAACCTGCTGAGACAATATTATGATGTGCGTACCCGTGACAAATTCGACGCCCTATTCGGAGACCTCTACATCGGGCAACACCCCACCCCAGCCGCAATAGCTATCTGGTGCTCTACCTCAACTTCTCCGGCATCACCGGCGAACTGAATAATTATCGCAAAGGGCTGGATGCACATTGCCAAATTCGCTTCGACTACTTCTGCGAAGTCTATGCCGACCTGCTGCCGCAAGGCATCAAAGAGAAATTGGATGAAATGGACGGAGCCACCAATCAACTGGACTACTTGGTTTCAGAGTGCGAGCGTGCCGGGCGGGATATTTATCTCTTCATTGACGAATATGACCACTTCACCAACGCCATCCTCGCCGACCCCGAAAGCCTGCACCGCTATACCAACGAGACGCATGGCGAAGGTTATCTGTGCGCTTTCTTCAATAAAGTAAAGGCTGGAACGGATTCCAGCATCAAGCGTTGCTTCATCACCGGCGTAAGCCCCGTGACGATGGACGACCTCACCAGCGGATTCAACATAGGTACCAATTATTCCCTCACACCGAAATTCAACCAGATGATGGGATTCACAGAAGAAGAGGTGCGCGAGATGCTGACCTATTATTCTACCACCAGCCCCTTTCGCCATACCATCGACGAGTTGATAGAAATCATGAAGCCGTGGTATGACAACTACTGCTTTGCACAGAAAAGCTACGGTGAAACCACCATGTACAACTCCAACATGGTACTCTACTTCGTCAAGAATTACATCGACGATGGCGGAATGCCGGAAAACATGATAGAGAACAACATCCGCATCGACTACGAGAAGCTGCGCATGCTCATCCGCAAGGACAAGGAGTTTGCCCACGATGCTTCCGTTATCCAGACTCTCGTGAGCCAAGGCTTCATCACCGGAGAACTAAAGGAAGGTTTCCCCGCCTCCGGCATCACCAATCCCGATAACTTCGTGAGCCTGCTCTACTATTTCGGCATGCTCAACATCAGCGGGATGCACGAAGGAAAGACAAAACTAACCATCCCTAATCTGGTGGTTCAAGAACAACTCTATACTTACTTGCTGAATACTTACAATGATGCAGACCTGAGTTTCAGCAGTTACGAAAAAAGCGAACTGGCGAGCCGTCTCGCTTATCGGGGAGACTGGAAAGCTTACTTCGACTACATCGCCGACTGCCTGAAGACGTATGCCTCGCAGCGCGACAAGCAGAAAGGTGAGTTCTTCGTCCACGGCTTCACCCTTGCCATGACCGCTCAGAACCGCTTCTACCGTCCCGTCTCCGAACAGGACACGCAGGCGGGCTATGTCGATATTTTCCTCTGCCCGATGCTGGAGATCTACTCCGACATGGCGCACAGTTATATTGTGGAGTTGAAGTATGCCAAGTATCGTGACCCCGAAAACCGTGTGGAGGAACTACGTCAAGAAGCCATCGCCCAGGCCAACCGCTATGCTGATACGGACACGGTGAAACGTGCCATCGGAAACACCCGGCTGCACAAGATTGTGGTGGTATATAAGGGGATGGAAATGAGGGTGTGTGAGGAGGTGTAAGCAGGTAAAATTTCTTATTGATTTCAAATTTATCAGAGTGAGCCCAAGTTTATGGCGAACTATTACTATCTTTGCAATGTTTTAATTAAGAAAGGAGATAGTGATATGGCAAGACCTATTAGAGAAACACCTATTTTATTCGGAGAAGATGCCCGTAGATTTGAAGAACAAATGAAGCATCCGCGAAAAATCTCAAAAGAAGAGCGGGAACGTAGAAAAAAAAATTATGAACTCGTCATGAAAGCAGCTACAAACTTTAAATAACTGTTTGATGAGTAAACCTATAGATTTTTCAGAATTCCATATAGACCGGATGGAAGAAAATGAAGTAATAGAATCGTTCAATTGTGGCGACGCCGATTTGAACGATTTTATTTTGCGCGAAGCTTCCCTTTACCAAAATGCATTATTAGCTGTAAGTTATGTAGCGAAGGTCGGGAACGAAGCGATAGCTTATTTCAGCTTAGCTAATGACCGAGTTTCGCTTGGAGATTTTGAAAACAAAACAGAATTCAATCGTTTTCGCAAGTACCGTTTCACAAACGAAAAACGTCTTAAAAGTTATCCCGCTGTGAAAGTAGGTCGTTTTGCTGTTAGTTGTGATTATCGAGGTTCAGGTATCGGAACTATTTTAATGGACTTTATCAAAGACTATTTCATAACTAATAATAGAACAGGTTGCCGTTTTATCACCGTAGATGCCTACCTGAATGCAATTCCTTTTTATGAAAAAAATAATTTTTCTCCTTTACTGCCCAATGATGATAATGAGCACACACGGCTACTTTTCTATGATTTGAAAGATGAATAATATCGATAGACTCTTTTCTTTCCGAAATCCCCCGTCTCCGGGGGAATAAAAACACGCACGCGTCAGCCTGCCTTATGCACAAACAGTAAATCCTCAACCAACAGATCGAAAGCTTGTTCACTGATGGCACCTTCGTGAAAGTAGAAGTAATGGGTGAGCAAACGGCGCACCTGGCGGATGCGGCACTCGGCGGTATAACCTTTCCACTCACCTACCCTCTTGCTGTCCAACGCCTGACGGATAACGGCTACATACGGAGCTATCAGACTGCGCACATCATCGCCGGAACGAACCTGTATCTTCTCATTCGGCAAGATAATAGTCACTTCCGGATGGTCAGCACGAACTATACGCATGGCCTCTGTCCAGCGAAAACCGTCTGAAATTACATCACGAGTAGTCTTTTTTTTGATGCATCTGTGGCACTGGGTGCCACAAAGGCACATCTTTTGAATCTTTTCATTGAATAAAAATTTAATTATTAATTAATGAAGGCATACGCCTTCTTCTTCGTTCTATTCTTCCCATAGCAACTTGGGATATTCTCCCTGGCTGTAAGATTTCCAGTGTGCACTTCCCCAACCATTAGATGAATCAGTGCTATATACAGGCCATTGATTGTTTGCATTATCAAATCCTTGATTTGAACTATTAACAGCATTGTCTCCGGAAGGCTTATTGTCAGTACCGGTCACATACCAATTATTGTTAACACCAGTGCCACTTTGTGTCCATCCCACAATTTCGCCTCTCTGGACACTTCCTCCACCGCTTGCAGCTTCAGCGTCGCCATAGTGTTTTACGATTCCGGTATTGTAGCAATAAGAGATTGTCGGACTCCCATAGTAGATGGCTCCGGAAACCCCGCCTACACCGCTCGATTTACTGGCGTGATAGGGCTCATCCGGTTTGACCTCGCCCGCATTATAACTATACTGCAAGGTTCCTGTATTCACCCATCCTACGACTCCTCCAAAGATTTCTCCTTTTCCTAAGATAGTACCCGTATTCTTACAATGCAACATTTTTCCATGCAACTCTCCACAAACACCTCCAAAAAAGCCAGCCCCTTTCACCGTACCTGTTATTGTTGCAGCATTACTGCAATTTTCAATAGTTCCAGCCGAGGTAACATTCGCACAAAAAGCACCCGCTGTTCCGTTGTTCGTTATATTTCCAGATGTGATATGTGCATTTTTTATCGTTCCTGAAAGTTCGCTGAACAATCCTCTTCCGCTGCAAGTCAGGCCACTGATGTTTTTATGACCACCATCGTAAGTACCGGAATAGTTCTTTGATTGCCAATTAGCATAAATAGATAAATCTATATCTTCCATCTGCTTATAATAAGCGGAAGCATTTTGCGCTACTCCTCTCAGTTGTGGCGAAGTTGTCACCTGATACGGATCAGCCTCCGTACCTGCCCCTTCCATGCCGCCTGCACTTAGCGCCAAAGTCACTGTCAAGGCGGTAGCATCTACTGTCAGACCGGTAGTGGTGGCAGAAACCAGCAATTGCTCTTTACTCTCCGCTTTTGCCTGATTATCGGTGATATAAACATCGAAGGAAGCGAGAGGTTCCGGAATTTTTCTCAGTCCATTCAATATATATTTGTTATTACTCCCACTGACCGCAGTTGCAGCATATTCATTTCCATTTACTATCACTTTTGAAACCGGGCCCAATGTGGTGGCTACATAATTTCCCGTATTCAACGTCATAGAGAAATTTTTGAAAGGAGCCGCAATGCGTGTATAGTTTCCTGCCGTAACGTTGGCAGCCGCAAGGGATTTCTGATAAGCATAGCGGTTGTCGGCAGGACCATAGTCAAATGCAACTTCAGCGTCTGCACCGGGACGCACAAGATAGCGGTATATCCCATCCGGCATCTTCCAAGGAGCCATGCCATAAAACACAGGAGCAGGATCATACGGAGCATCCGAATTGCTCGTTTCATTAATCTGGATCTCTATCAAAGACATGGCATGCGTGAAAGAGAAAGCCAATGTGCCGCCACTAAGTGTACCTGCGCCTGTCATCAGATCGGCGGAGGTATATTTAGCATAGTCACTCTGGTCTGCCGGAGGGGTGAATGCGGAGGTTATTTCCGCAACGCTCTTCTTGCCATCCATACTAACGTTGTAAGGATAATAGGCATAGTAAGTAATGCCGGCGCCGTATACATGGATCTGATTGCCCGTATTGACGGGTTGCCATGCTCCGGCACTATACTTATAAGGAACATTGTTTTCCAGAATGACATTACCGGAGTTTTTTAAGGCGAAAACCCCTATTTGTTCCTCTCCCGTGAAGGAAGTCTGATATCCGCTTTCTTGTGCGCGTGTATCTACTCCGCCACGAAAGCCGTTGAGCGTGACTTGCAAGGAGGCAATTGTCTTTTCGGAAGTATCTTCTAACTCCGGGCTGCAAGACATAAACAGCGACACAAGGGGTGCCAATAAGATTATTTTTTCTGCGATTCTTTTCATTATATGTTATTTTAAAAAGTAAAACCCGGATAAACATTGCGCACGACAGTACTATGCGAATCTCCGAAAGATCCGTTCTGGAAAGCTGTAGGAAAACCACTAGTTGCAATTTTATATGAGCTTGTCCAAAGATTACCAAAATCCATATCATTATAACCTTCTATAGCCTTTCTACTTTTATTAATGATATCCCTCATGTCGTATGCATACTTGGTTTGTCCCGCCGACATCACATACCAGCCACTGGTGGCAGCGGGTGCAGCCGGCGGAGCGGGCTTTGTGGCGACCTTGCCATCCAGCACATCACGTATCTCAGAGGGATTGGAACCCTCATCTGATTGAAGGGTTTGCGAATTTGTATAGCCGATGAAAGCGGTTTTACTACCGGAAGCATTTTCTCCTTTTCTTCGCACACCGGATATCATATCCAGAGCCACTACATAGCCTTGTATTCCTGCATTTCCGTTTAGTCCCGTACTACCATAATTCGATATATTGTCTTCACGCTCTTCTCCCGTTTTACCATTGGCATATACGATGCCGATGCACGTTTTACCTGCCGTCGGTGGTATACTGTATTGCAGTGCCGTCCCGTCGGTCAGCACACGATAGCCGCCATCACTCCAGGTTCCGTCGTTATAATAGTAATCTCCTGTTTTAATATCTTCTGCTTTATATCCTTTCGCTATCTCTCCACCCTTATCCACATCTACGGTTGTTCCGCTCCATACACTGATACTGCTCACCTCTGCCGTCACTGCATCCCTTGATATTTTCAGGTTATAGGCAATGGAAGTAGAAGGTAACCAGTCGGTCATGGAAGGCAGCACCAGGTCGGTCACCGTTCTTGTGTCTCCTACTCCATTCATCGTATAAGTGAAGCTAAGCGTGGCACTTTCAGAAGTAGCTCCCGCAGCGGCTACAGGTAGCAGAAAGAAAGTCGCTATCTTCTGGGTGGTTCCGGCTGTTATGGTACTGGAAGACGAAGGTAAAGTGGCAGTGCAGGATATGTCGTTTCCCGCTCCGGAGGCTATATTGCTCCATTGCATCCAGTCAGTCGGAGAAGTGACAGAGTGGAAGGCTACCGTACCGCTTTTCTTGGTTTGGATGGAAAGGGAGTTGATGCTTACTCCCGTGAAACCACTTCCCGCTTCCACATTGAGAACAACCCGTGTCAGTGCATGCTTGAAGGAGAAATAGACTGTACCCTCGCTTGCTGTTTTATCAGGTACGGGTTTTGCCAGTAGCAAATCTGTCTGTGCAGCTTCAGTGGCTTGCACCTGATAGGTGAATGAGGGATATCCTGCATCAGTGCTTCCCGGTAGTGTCAGTCCCGTAGCATTATGCGGCGCATAAGCAAAGAAAGTGAGTTTGTCGTTGCTGTTGGCGGGCCAGTACTTTGTAGGGGTGTATTCCCATGAACCGCTTCCTCGCGTCACTATCTGATTGTACATGAAGTTGGGAGTGGAAGATGCCGCATTAAAACCGCTTCCTTGTGTAAAGTAAGCCAACACGCCCAGCGAAGGGAGGTTATCTTTGTTATAGTCTGTTCCTCGCGTCTGCGCCTCTATGGTCGGAATAAATCCAACGGGGACAGGCAGTTCTTCCATATCATCGGTTTGCGAGCAGGAGGCAAACAGAGTGAAACAGAAGGCAAAAGTTAAGAGTTTCATTCTTTTCATGTCTTACGATTTACTGTCTTGAATCTATGTGTGCCCGGAGAAGGACATTCAACCTTGTCCGGGCTGGTCAGGGGAAAATTACGGCGGATTTGCAATTTGCCGAGGCAAAAACAAAAGACCGGGGTTAATTGACTGTTACGGGTTTATTCGTTTCAGTATCCCAATCAAAGTC